>Ga0172371_10001711_pt1 | contig 34910 bp, 30 predicted proteins | sample Lak12m_FD_114543 | JGI IMG/M metagenome (GOLD analysis project Ga0172371, IMG submission 114543) | Freshwater microbial communities from Kabuno Bay, South-Kivu, Congo - kab_022012_12m | ecosystem: Environmental > Aquatic > Freshwater > Lake | place: Democratic Republic of the Congo: South-Kivu... | reverse complement strand
GGGGGCGACACCGCGGAACTGCTGGAAGAACTAAATTTACAAAACGAAGTCGGTTTCGTCTCCACTGGGGGCGGCGCCATGCTCGAATACATCGCCAACAACACCCTCCCCGGTCTAGAGGTGCTGCAATACTAGGCCGCCATCTGAGCCAGTTTTTTGGTGAGGAAATCTTTGGTTTTCTGTTCTTTTTCTTCTTTCTTAGTTTCGAGATATTTAGCAAACGCCTCGGTGAGACGCACTATGTTTTGAATGTCTTTAGCCCTGGCGGTATCTTGAATTACCTCATTTCTTCTCATCAAAACCGCCAAATCAAACAGTCCTAAGACCTTGATCGTCTCACCAAACTTGCTTTCAAACACCGGGTTCAATATTTCCTGAATTGGGATATCGTTATGCTTCTCGATCTCTTCTTTAGCCAACGCAATAATCTCTCGCCCCAATTCATCCCGTGTTAATGTTTTATCTGGTTCCATTAAAATAAGTTATTTTTTAGGTGGCTGGGACAAAGACAGTTTGTTCATTATATAACAATTGTTCCGTAATTCTGGAAATATAATTTTCCAGACCTCGCCGGTATTCTTGACTTATACTAAGCAACTGGCTGAGTTCGTCTTTCAGCTCACTTTTGAGCTTATCGGTGTTACCGGGATCATAAGTATTTTCTGTTAGCCTATTAAGCATGGTCTGGTTAAAAATTTCCCTCAAACTTTCTGCCACTACTCGAAAAGCATTGAATCCGTTTTCGGCAGGTTTTAGTTTCTTTAATTCCGCGTTAAATGGTTCACAAATCCTGGAAATATACAAGACATTATCCCTGGCAAAGCGCAATAGATGAGACGAGTTCGGATCTTTCATATATTCATTCAAATACTCCCGCCAACCTGAAATAATCACTTCCCCAATTTCCTTAAATATTTTTTCTAATCTTTCTTGCTCGTCTCGGTTTTCGGGTGAGGCTTCTTTAGTTTTAGCAACTTCTATTTTTTTTTCGCTCTCGTCTTTGTTGGGAGGCCCGGTTTTTATTTCTACCTTCTCTTCGCCAGTTGGAGCAATCTTATTCTCATTTAATATGAGTACATTCTCTGGTCCTTGCCTCACCGTTTCTTCTTTTTCCCCTTCATCACCCTCAGTCAAAGCTTTGGCTACATCTTCAGTTAACTGCTTTTTCTGATCAGATCCCAACTCTGCCTCTTGAAGAACCGCTGCTCCTCCTTGGATAAGTCTAAGATTTGGTTTTTCTCTTTCCCACACAGGTATAGCTCCAACTTCCTCCGGTTTTTCTAATACATCTAATTTTCCCGCTTCTACTGCCCCCATCTATTTGTTTTAATAGTATAAATATAATAAAGTGATAAAACGTTATAGCTATTTTAATAAATTTTTATAAATATCCAAAAATGCCAGTTTGGGATAAAATTGCGAAAATCTGGAAGCTCAAAGAACTCCGGAATAAAATCTTGTTCGTGTTCGCTCTGTTGGTGGTTTTCCGGGCGGTAGCGGTCATCCCCGTGCCGGGGATCGACATTTCCCGCTTAAAAATGTTTTTTGAAAACAACCAGCTTTTCGGTTTAATCAACGTTTTTTCCGGAGGAGGAATGGATAATTTCTCCCTGGTGATGATGGGAGTTGGGCCATATATCACCTCTTCCATCGTGATGCAGCTGATGACAGTGATCATCCCCACCGTGGAGAAATGGTACCGCGAGGAGGGGGAGATGGGGCGGCGTAAATTTCAGCAAGTCACCCGGATTCTTACCGTGCCCTTTGCCCTGATTCAAAGCTACGGGATGATCACTTTGCTCAAAAGTCAGAATGTGGTCGCGAATTTTAACGGCTTTGAATTGACCCGCACCATCATAATTATCACCGCGGGAACAATGTTTCTGATGTGGCTGGGCGAACTGATCACTGAGAAAGGCATCGGCAACGGCGTTTCGCTCATCATCTTCGCAGGGATTATCACCAGCATCCCCGGCGCCGCCAAACAAACCTTGGCAACCTGGGATCCCTCCCAGATTTTTTCCTACGCCATTTTCGCCGCTGTTTCCCTGCTGGTGATCGCCGGAGTGGTGTTCATCACCGAGGGCCAGCGCAATATTCCGGTCACCTACGCCCGGCGGGTGAGCGGCCGGGGGATGGTCAGCTCCAGCTCCTATTTACCGCTGCGGGTGAATCAAGCCGGCGTGATTCCCATCATCTTCGCCCTTTCCATTTTGCTGTTCCCCCGGATGATCGCCAACGTGATCGGGGTGGTGGGCAGCGAACGGGTTAAAGACATTGCCCTTAGGGTTTCCGCTTTTTTGCAGGACCAGTGGGTGTACGGAATAATGTACTTCCTGCTGGTGCTGGCATTCACTTTTTTCTACACCACCGTCACTTTTGAGCCCACCAAAGTAAGCGAGAATTTGCAAAAACAGGGGGGCTATATCCCCGGCGTCCGCCCCGGCCGCTCCACTGCCGAATACCTCACCAAAATTCTCAACCGCATCACCCTGGCCGGCGCCATTTTCTTGGGTTTCATCGCAGTTTTGCCCTACATAATCCAAGGCTTCACCCACATTCAGTCGGTGAGCATCGGCGGCACCAGCCTGCTGATCGCGGTATCCGTCGCCCTCGATTCAATGAAACAAATTGACAGCCAGCTGGTCATGCGCGACTACGACGGGTTCCTAAGAAGCTAATTATGCCGCCGAAACTTTTTGATACTCACACTCATTTCAATTTCAACGCCTTCAAAGATGACTGGGAGGCGGTGATTGAACGGACTTTGAAAGAACAAGTCTGGCTGGTTAATGTTGGGGCTGAGGCAAAAACTAGTAAGCGGGCGGTGGACATTGCCGAAAAATATTCGGAAGGGGTTTACGCCGCGGTGGGACTGCACCCGATCCACACCTACGATGACAAATTTGAAGACACCAGTAAAGGCGAAAAAGTTGAATTCATCACCAAAGCCGAAGAATTAGATAAAAATTTCTATGCTGACTTAATTTCGCGCAGTGAAAAAGTGGTGGCAGTTGGCGAAATTGGATTGGATTACTTTCATATCAAAAAATTCCCGGCTCCGCTCAATAAAAAACTAAAACAAAAACAAGCCAAGATTTTTGATGAAATGATAAAGTTAGCCATTGCACACCAAAAGCCGATTATTATTCACTGCCGGGCCGAAAAGGATTTTGACGCCTATCGGGAGATTTTGGAAATTTTAAAAGGAAATACAAAGGTTACCGGAATCGTTCATTGCTTTCAGGGAAGCAGGAAGTTGCTGGAAGAGTTTTTGAACCGGGGGTTTATGATTGGCTACAATGGAGTGATCACTTTTACTGACGAGTACGATAAATTAGTCCAAGCCACCCCGTTGGACCGGATTGTTCTGGAAACGGACGCGCCATGGTTGGCGCCGGTACCCCACCGGGGAAAGCGCAACGAATCACTTTACGTGGCCGAGGTGGCCAAAAAAATCAGCGGGTTAAAAAGTTTGGAATACGCAGAGGTAGCCAGCATCACTACCACTAACGCTCAAAAAATATTCGGTTTAATTTGAATTCTCGCTCTCCATTTTCTCTTGCTCCATTCCTTCGTCGGTAAGGAAGAATTGGCTGTCGTCTTCTTTTTGGAAAACTGTTTTGACGTTATCGCCCAAGAAAACCACAAAGTCGGCTTGAATATTTGAATCTTTATACAAGGAAACCTGCGAATCCAATCTTTGGGACAAGTCATCAAGACTGAAAGGTTTGGCGCCTTCAGCATTGTCGTAAATTACCGTTTTATTGAGGTTATCCGGGCTCAAAGAGATTTTATCGACTAGGGAATCTGAACTAATGTTGCCCCGGTTTTGCCCGGAGACGGCCGGCAGGCGTGAGTCGGCCTTGCGTTGCCAGAGGTTAACCGTATCCACATTGGCAGGAGTGCTGACAATCCGATAGCCCTTGCCGCGCAAAACACTCTCCACTCGCCCGCGGTAATCGGCGTGTTTGGCAGATGCCAGCACCGCCACCGTGGCGCCTTCCTGAGAGCGGGCGGCTTCGCGCCGGGCGATATCGTCCAAGTGAAAAATGTTGGCGGCCAGACGCCGAATCTCGAAATAATTGCCGGTCCGCGGAAGCAGGGTGTAAGCCACTACCCGGCCCATTACCGGATGGTAATCCATTAGCAGGCCGTCGGGACTATTATCCAAAACTTTGTTTACCACTTGGTGCACGTTGATATCCTTGAGCAAAAACATGAAAGGCAAATAATCGCCGAAGCCGATGTCAGTCTTAACGTTGGCTTCCACGATTTTCAGCATCCCGTTGAAAAAATCCAAACTGTCCATGAGCCCGCGCTTAGCAAAAAATTTATCTTTACTGGCTTCAATCACCTGCTGCTGGCGGAGGGCCCGGCCGAAATCCCCGCCGGAATTGTGGCGTACCCGCACATATTTCAAGGCGGTGGCGCCATCCAGATGATGCCAGCCTTTGTCAATTTGGAAAGTCTCATAGCTGTAATTGGGGCCGGGATAGCGGTTGTCGTAAATGTCGTCGGTGACGTTCACGTCCACCCCGCCCAAGGCATCAATCGCTTGCTGAAAAGCGGTGAAATTTACCATCGCGTAATAATCGATTTTTTGGCCGGTAATATCACTCACCACTTGTTCCAGCATTTCGATGCCTTTTTGCTGGCCGCCGCGGTGGAGTCCTTCAACATAAACCGCATTGATTTTGGTCTGCTGGTTGGTGCCCGGCACTTTCACCAAAAGGTCACGCGGAATGGAAAGCAATGAGCTTTCATAAGTCTGAGGATTGATGCTGGCCAGCATGATAGTGTCGGTGAGGTCCGCGCCGGGATAATTGGGAACGGCTTTCCCCAGAATTAAAACATTGATTCGTTCCGGCGCTCCCTTCCCGGGCCGGGTTTTATCCTTGGCGTAATCCAGCAAGCCGAACTGCTTACGGTATTCCTGCTTAGTTTCTTCATCCACCAGATTGTCCCGGTTGGAATCAGCATTATCTAAAGCTGGATCGGTTTGCGGCGCCGGAGCCGGAGTTTCCGGCACGACACTCTCCGCTCCGCTGGAAAGGGTAATCACCCGGGAGAGCTGCCACAACCGGTTGATAAAATAGCCGGCGGTGAATCCGGCGGTCAGAAGAGGAATCAAAATAATAATCAGGATGAGCAATTTCCACCTTCTTTTCAATGTTTTGTTTTAGGACTTAAGATTACAGACTCTTGCGTTTACGGTATTTTTCGTAGACTTTGAGACGGGCGATTTCCCGTTGGAGAGAAGTTTCCAGAGTGGCAAATTCCCGCTTGTCGGCGCCGGCTTTGCGGGCGTTTTCGATCAGTTTCTCGGCCAGCTTCTTGGCTTCTTCGATTTTCTGACGGTCCAGCTCTTCGGCCCGTTCGGCTTGCTGCACCAAGAGGCTCACCACGTTGTCGCGGATTTCAATCACTCCCTCCGAAACGGCCATGGTACGCTCTTTCTCCTTGCTGCCGGCCTGGGTGGTCTCCACGATTTTCACTTCGCCGGGAATGATGGCCGACACCAGCGGAGTATGGTGGGCCAAGATGGTGATTTCTCCTTGCAAAGTGGTAACCACCAGCTTGCTGGCCCACTGCTGGTAGATAATCTGTTCGGGAGTGATCATTTGCAATAAAAACGCGTGGTCGTGTTCAGCCATGTTTGTATTATAATATACTTCCAATTGCAAAACTCGCTTTCAAATTTTTTGTAGGACTCCCTTCGATCGATACAAAAAATTTTAAAGGAGTTTTGCATTCTTAAACTATTTTATAATGAATTTAATAGCTTGGTACAGTCTTTTATTTTTTTATCGACCAACGGGAGTCCTAAAAAAATAAAAGACTGTACCAAGTAAAATCAATTATTTCCGCTTACCTTCAATAATCTCCTGGGAAATGTTTTCCGGCACGCGGCTGTAATGGGAAAATTCCATGGTGTAGGTGGCCCGCCCCTGGCTCATCGAGCGCAACTGGGTGGCGTAACCGAACATGTTGGCGAGCGGCACTTTGCCAGTCACGATCTTGAGGCGCACGGTGCCTTGGGTGCGGTCTTCCATATTTTCAATCGTGCCGCGGCGGGAATTGAGGTCACCCACCACATCGCCCATAAACTGTTCGGGAGTCACCACTTCCACTTTCATCACCGGTTCAATAATAAACGGCGTGGCCCTTTTCATGGATTCTTTGAAAGCCATGGAAGCGGCAATTTTGAAAGCGGCTTCCGAAGAGTCGACTTCATGATAGGTGCCGTCGAAGAGCGTGGCTTTGACGTCCACCACCGGATAACCGGCCACCACCCCGCTGCCAATGGCTTCCTTGACTCCTTTTTCCACCGCCGGGATGTATTCGTTGGGAATGGAGGCGCCTTTGATGGCGTTCACGAATTCAAATCCCTGACCCTGTTCCTGCGGTTCCAGTTTCAGGAAAACGTGTCCGTACTGGCCGCGGCCGCCGCTTTGACGGATGTATTTACCTTCCGCTTCAGCTAAATTGCCAATGGTTTCCTTGTAGGCCACTCGCGGTTTGCCCAGATTAGCTTCCACCTTGAATTCCCGCTTCATGCGATCGGCGATGATTTCCAGGTGCAGCTCGCCCATCCCGGAAATAATGGTCTCGGCGGTTTCCTCGTCGGTGTGCACTTTGAAAGTCGGGTCTTCGTCGGAAAGTTTTTTGAGGGCCAGGCTCATTTTTTCCTGGTCAGCTTTGGTCTTCGGCTCAATCGAAGCGTCGATCACCGGTTCGGGGAATTGCATGCTTTCCAGCACAATCGGATTGTTTTCGGCGCTCAACGTATCGCCGGTGGTAGTATATTTCAGACCTACCATGGCGGCAATATCGCCGGTATAAACTTCCTGCACGTCTTCCCGTTTGTTGGAATGCAAACGGACAATTCGTCCCACCCGTTCTTTCTGGTCTTTGGTGGCGTTCAAAACGTAACTGCCGGCAGCGAGAGTTCCCGAATATACCCGAAAGAAACAGAGGTTCCCCACAAACGGGTCGGTCGCCAGTTTGAAAGCGAGGGCGCAAAATGGGGCCGTGTCGTCAACCGAACGTTCAGTTTCATCCTTGGTTCGCGGATGGAATCCTACGACCGGCGGCTTGTCTTTGGGAGAAGGCAGATAGTCGATAACCATGTCGAGCAACTTAACCACAATCACCGAACGGCCGTCGCCGCCAGTGACGGGAAAAACTTTGTTTTCCAAGGTGGCCTTACGTAAGGCGTAGCGTAATTCTTCATTAGATAATTTCCCATCTTCCAAAAATACTTCGATCAATTTGTCATCGGTTTCCGCCACTTTTTCGGCCAGCTTGGCCCGGTATTCATTGGCTTTTTCCACCATATCTTCGGGAATTTCCGTCTCTTTGAGTTCGGTATGTTCCTCATTTGAATAAACGTAAGCTTTCATATTGACCAAATCCACCAGTCCCTTGATGCCTTGCTCTTCGCCGATAGGCAAAGTGATGGCCACGGCATTGCTGCTCAAGCGGTCCCAGATGGACTGCAAACTCATATAAAAATCGCCGCCGGTCTGGTTGATTTTGTTGATGAAGCAAATGCGGGGCACGTTATATTTGTCCGCCTGGCGCCAAACGGTTTCGGATTGGGGCTCCACCCCCATTTTCCCGTCGAAAACGACCACTCCGCCGTCAAGTACGCGTAACGATCGTTCCACTTCCACCGTAAAATCCACGTGGCCCGGGGTATCGATAATATTGATGCGATATTCTTTGTTGTTTGGTCCCCGCGTACCGTCCTTTTCATAAGTCGAAGGCGACCAGAAACAAGTGGTGGCCGCGGCGGTGATGGTGATACCGCGTTCCCTTTCCTGTTCCATCCAGTCCATAATGGCTTCTCCTTCGTGCACTTCGCCAATCTTGTGGCTGATACCGGTATAATACAAAACGCGCTCGGTAGTGGTGGTCTTACCGGCGTCAATGTGAGCGATAATTCCGATGTTGCGAGTATTATCCAATGAGTATTCGCGGGCCATAACAAAAGCAGTTACTTTTTATCAAGCAATACAGATTTAACCTTACAGGACAAGAAAAAACCACGCAAGCTTAATCCTTTTGCCGGTTGGCGAAGTACCAGGCGGCAACACCGAAGGTCCAGAGAGGGAGGACCCCAATTACCGGTAAAATTTCCAAAATAAATACAGAAAGCACCAAAAAAACCGAGAAAAAATAGGCCCGGCTGGTGAACATCACCATCAGCAGCAGCATAATCAGGGTGGTGATATCCAAGGCCTGACTCACCAGTGACATCTTTTGCCAAAAAACCAAATCGGTAAAATCATTGATGAGGGCCAAAGTAATTCCCAAAACCAGCCCGATCCCCAAGGCCCCCTCCCCGCCCAAAACGGAAAAACTCTGGCTGGGAGTGGCTTCTGCCCGCAGATCTTTATTCTTCGCTGCCCGCTGTCGCCCTTCTTCCGTTTCTACCCTAATTTTCCGGTGTACTCCTTGCATCCCCGCTACTCGCCGGTCAGTGTCGCTTTGCACCTTGACTTTAACCTTATTACCAAGATCCCCCAATGGCATAAAATAAATATTTATTTAAGTTACGCGAGCTCTGAGAAAGTTTTTTCTGCCTGTGGTGCGAGAGCGCCGCAAGAAAAAACTTTCTCAGAGCGAACGTGAAACTTAACGTAAGGCTTAATTTATTTGACTCTTTTTATTTATTATTTACAATGATAATCATAAACGTTAAGCAAGAAACACGCAACGTGTTTTGTGTTGTTGCAGTTAATGCCTGAATTATATCCATAGAAAAACTAATAAACCAACCAAAAACAAATCATGTTCGGACTTTTCGGCCAAAATGAAAATCGGTTGTTGGGAATTGACATCGGCACTTCGGGAGTGAAGATTGTGGAACTGGAGCATCATCCCAGAAACAAAGAGGTCTCTTTGGAAAATTACGTTGCAGTGAGTTTTCGGGAAAACCTTCCCCAGAGGGAGGTGGAGCGCCGCATCACCAAAGAGGAAGTGATCGAGCTGCTCAAAGCGGCGCTGCGCGAGGGCAAAATCAAAACCAAAAACTCTTCTTTCTCCATTCCGGCTTTCTCCAGCTTTATTTCTTTTGTCACGATGCCGCGGGTAAACAAAGAGGACATCCGCAAGGCGCTCACTATCGAAGCCCAAAAATTTATCCCCGTATCACTCGAGGAAGTGGTTTTGGGCTGGGAAGTGATTGACGAACCGGACCAAAAGGAAATCGCCAACATCCGCGATCAAAACAAGATGAAAGTGCTGCTGCTGGCAGTGCCGAAAGACATTGTCGCCCGCTATAAAGAAATCGCTGACGGCTGCGGCCTAAAATTGCACAATCTGGAGGTAGAGGCCTTCCCGCTGCTGCGATCCTTGACCATCAACTATCAAAAAACTTTTGTGATTTTGGATATTGGTGCGCGGGTCTGTAATATTTTGGTGGTTTCCAACGGCAGTCTGCGCGGCGCGCGTAACATCGGCTTGGGCGGCGACGATCTCACCGAAATCCTTGCCCGCAGCATCGACATCACCTACGACCGGGCGGAAGAGCTCAAAAAGAACGAAGGCTTGCTCAACAAGCAAGTGGCTGAGTTGCTGACGCCGGTACTGGGCAACATTTCCGACGAATTGAAAAGGGTGACCTCATTATACAAAAGCAAAAATCCCAACAAAGAGATTCAGGAGGTGATCCTGAGCGGCGGCACTTCCAATATGAAAGGAGTGGCCGAATTGTTTTCCAACCGGCTGAACGTCACGGCCACCCTCGGCGATCCTTGGAAAAAAATCACCGTAGATGAGAATATTAAAACGGTATTGGCGCAAAAAGGCGGGTCCTTTTCAATATCAGTCGGCTTAGCCTTAAAAAACGATTAATTTAATGGACATTCGCAAAGGGGTAGTGATATCCCGCACCAACTTGATCGACAGCAAAAAGGAGGCGACCCTGCCCTGGAAAGGGATGGGGTTGATCGTATTGATCACCTTAGCTCTCTGGGGAGGTGCTTTCCTCTACCGCGACTACGTGCAAAGAAAAACCGAGACCCTGCAGCAACAGCTGACTTCCGCCAAATCCGGCCGGGACTACGCCAAAATCGCTTTGGTGGCCGACAGTCAAAGCCGGTTGAATTCCATCAACGCGGCGCTGGCGGAAAGAATCGACTGGAACCTGTTTTTCAAAAAGCTGGAAGAAAACACCATCCCCGAAGTCACTTTTACCAACCTGGAAGCCAGAAATCCCGGAGATAACAACGGGGGCGGCGCGCTGGCCGGAACGGCGGGAGCCAAAAATGCCGAATATTTGGTCACTTTGAAAGGAACCACCATCGGGCTGAATAATCTGGCCAAACAAATTACGGTTTTCGAGGGAATGAAAAACGACAAAACCGACCCGCTTTTCCAGAATATCCGGATTGAGAAAACCGACATGAAAAAAACCGAAGCCGGCCAGGCGGGTGCGGCTAAAGCTCTTGACTTCATTATTGACGCCACAATCAACCCCTCAATTTATCAGAATAATTCCAACAATAATTCCGCCACAAATTCCGTTTTATCTAACCCGTAGAATTAACCTATGCCAGCTTATCTCAAAATCAGTCTCCTGCCTCTTACCGGCGTTGTCTGCCTGATCATTATTTGGCTGCTGGTGAAACCGGTCTACGACAGCGCGAAAGCGCTCGACGGCGTTACCCGGCCCCAGTTGGAATCGTTGGTCCAACGGGAAAACGAAATGCAGCAGCGCGCTGAAAAATTGTCTTCCGAAATCAACGGGGGGGAGCAGGTCAATTCGATCCTCTACGCCATTCCCGAGGCCGAAGACGCGAAAGATTTGCTGAGCCAATTTGAGTTTATCGTCAACCAGGAGCAAATGTCTTTGACCAGCCTCTCCGTCGAGCAAAAGACGAATGAATTGGGAGCGGTCGGGGTTGTTTCGCCGACCGGAAAATCTTTCCGGGAGCTTACCGGCAATTTCGAAGTGCGGGGTAGCTATAGCCAATTCAAACAGTTGATGGCCAACCTGGCCAAACTCAACCGGGTGGTCAACATCAAGCAGTTGGAGGTGGCCAACGCCACCACCGAAGAGGGAGCCACTACCGGAAAATTCACTTTGACTTTCACCGCCTATTGGCAGCCGCCTATAACAACGGAAGATGTCCGCAGCGGTTTGGAAAGTTTGGAATTGGGCCAAAAAACCGGCGGTCTCACCAATAATTTACCTTAAATTATGTCCAACCAAACCATAAAATATATCCTCGTTGGCTTCCTGGCCCTGATTCTAATTGGAATAATTTATTTTTTCCGAACCGACTTGGCCGGATTGGCCGGAATGGGATCGGGAGGTCCTCAGCCGGCAATCAATTTGCTTGGAGAGAATATCAGTTTCAATTCCGCAGGTAAGGCCGTTACCATTCCTCCCAAATTCAGCGGCGATGTGCTGGACTTTCTCAAAAAAAATATGACTCAGGCCGGAGGACTGCCGCTAAAAATTGAACGCAAAGGCAACCCGTTGCCATTTGGTATACCCTAGTTAAGCCAAAACACATCATGGATTCTTCTTCAAATAAAACTGCACCGGCTCAGGATTTTACCGCAATTTTGCCGCGGGAAGCCGCAGAACGATACAAAATGGTCATCCTCGGTCGCGACGGCAACACGCTTAAAGTGGGGATGATTGATCCGAATAACATCGAGTCCCAGGACGCGCTCCGGTTTATCCTCAATCGGAATAATCTGCAAGCGGAAATCTACCAGATCAAAGATATTGATCTGGAAAAGGAGCTCAAAAAATATGATGCCGCCAAAGTTACCATTGGCGAGGCCTTGAAAGATATCGAAGCCGAGCAACGGGAAGAGCAGGAAAAAATCCAGCAAACACCACAATCCAAAAGAGTGGACGAGTTGATTGAATCGGCGCCGGTGGCCAAAATTGTGGATGTCATCCTGGAAAATGCCATTGAGGGAGAGGCCAGCGACATTCATATTGAGCCGGAAGAAAAACAGGTCAAGGTGCGTTTCCGGGTGGACGGGGTTCTGCATGCCAGCCTTTTCCTGCCCAAGCACGTCGGGCCCTCCATCGTTTCGCGGGTCAAAATTCTTTCCAACCTCAAAATTGACGAGAAAAGAAAGCCCCAGGACGGCCGATTCAAAATAAAATACAAAGGCCGCAATGTGGACCTGCGGGTTTCCACTTTGCCGGTTTCCGAGGGAGAAAAGCTGGTGATGCGGGTGCTGGACGAGAACAAGTCCCGGGTGGATTTGGCCGGACTGGGCATTGAGGGAAGAGCCAAGGCCATTTTGGAACAAGAGGTCAAGGAGCCTTTCGGGTTGATCTTGATCACCGGCCCCACCGGTAGTGGAAAATCCACCACTCTCTACACCGTTCTTTCAATGACCGACCGGGAAGAGAGAAATGTGATCACCTTGGAAGACCCGGTGGAGTATCGCATCGCCGGCGTGAATCAAAGTCAAATTTATCCAGAGATAAACTTCACTTTCGCCACCGGATTGCGTTCCATTCTGCGCCAAGACCCGGATATCATTATGGTGGGGGAAGTCCGCGATGAAGAAACGGCTGAGCTCACCGTTCACGCCGCCCTCACCGGCCATTTGGTTCTTTCCACCTTGCACACCAACAACGCGGTGGGAGCTATCCCCCGCTTAGTCGATATGAAAGTGGAGCCTTTTCTGTTGTCCTCCAGCTTGCGCCTGGTGATGGCTCAAAGATTGGTGCGTCGCATTTGTGACCATTGCAAAGTGGAAGTCAAGCCCAGTAAAAATGTCGAGGGGATTATCCAGCAAACTCTCAAGCGAGTCCCCGCCGATCAAAAAGCGGCGATGGGCATTGATGAGAAAAAGGGGGTAAAAATCTATCAAGGCAAGGGCTGCGAATATTGCAATCGTACCGGAATGAAGGGCCGGATCGCCGTATTTGAAGTAATAAAAGTTACTGATAGAATGAAGAAGATTATTGAAGAGGGGGACATCCACGCCGATGAATTGTGGGAGGAGTTTTATCACCAAGGATCGATCACTATGCGGGAAGACGGGATTATGAAAGTGGTAACAGGAGTTACCACCATGGAAGAAGTGGAACGCGCCACCGCCGACACCAGCAAGGAAAAAACCCTAGAAACCGCAAAGGAAGAGAAAGAGCAAATAGTTTAAGCTTTTTGTTCGCTGGTTATAATGTTTATTTTTTAGGACTCCCTGCGGTCGATAAAAAATAAACATTATAACCAGCGAGAAAGTAATTAACAATTTGTTTCTGGATAATTATAATAATTTTTTTATCGAACAAAGTGAGTCCTAAAAAAATTATATAATTATCCAGATTAAAATTTAATTAATAACTTTATGGAAAATAAAAATAAAAGGGTGCTGATTGTAGAGGATGATCCGTTTATCGCCGACGTTTACGTGTTGAAACTGGAAAGCGAAGGCTATACGGTGGAAACCGCCGAGGACGGCGTGAAAGGTCTGGAGGCGCTCAAAAAGAAAAAGTTTGATGTGGTGTTGCTGGACATTTTGATGCCCAATCTGGACGGCTTCAAAGTGCTCGAGCAGATCAAAAAGAATCCGTCCGTCAGCCGAACCCCCGTGATTATTCTCACCAATCTGAGCCAAAAGCAAGACATCCAAAAGGGAATCGAATTGGGAGCCAGCGATTATATTATCAAAACCAAATTCACTCCCACCGAAGTGGTGAAGACCATTGCCAAAGTGCTGGAAAAATAAATTCATATAACCATGCCAAGCACCATCCAAGCCGAACAACAGCTTAAAAGATTAATGGAAACCGTGGTCCAGCAAGGCGCTTCCGACCTCCACCTGTCGGTGGCCCGCTGCCCCACTATCCGGGTGGACGGCGACTTGATCCCGCTCACCAACGAAGCGGTGCTCACCAAAAAGGACGTGCAGGAGTTATGCTACGCAATGCTTAATCAAGAGCAGCAAGACATTCTCGCCAAAGGATTGCAGATTGACTTCACCTACGAGCTGGAAGACAAAATGCGCTTCCGAGTCAATATATTTTATGAAACCGGCAATCTGGCGGCCGCTCTGAGGCTCATTCCTTCCAAAATCAGGACGATCGAAGAGCTGGGGCTGCCCGCCGTTCTCCACCAGACTCTCAAAAACACTCAGGGGCTGATTTTGTTGGTTGGCCCCACCGGCTCGGGAAAATCCACCACTTTGGCCGCAATGGTTGATGAAGTCAACCACACCCGCACCGAACACATCATCACCATCGAGGACCCAATTGAGTATGTCTACCAGCAGGATCGCTGCATCATCAACCAACGGGAGGTTTACCGTGACGTGCCGTCTTTCGCCGACGGACTGAAGGGGTCTTTCCGGGAAGACGTGGACGTGCTGATGGTGGGCGAAATGCGCGATCTGGAAACGATCGCCACCACTGTAACCGCGGCGGAAACCGGCCATCTAATCCTGGCCACCCTACACACCAACGACTCCGCTCAGACCATTGACCGAATCATTGACATTTTCCCCGCTTCCCAACAGCAGCAAATCCGCTCCCAACTGGCCAATGTCCTGCTGGCGGTGGTTTCCCAGCGATTGATTCCGCGCATCGGCGGCGGCCGCATCCCGGCCGTGGAAATCCTGCTCAACAACGACGCGGTCAGCAACCTGATCCGGGAAGGGCAAATCCACCAGATTGTGAACGTGTTGGACACTTCCCTGGAGGAAGGCATGGTCTCCATGAACCGTTCTTTGGCCGAGTTGGTGAAAGAGGAGCAAATCTCTATTGAGAGGGCGGAAGCCTACGCTTCTGACAAGCAGACTTTGCAAATTCTACTAAGATAAATTTTTTATGGATTCGTTAGACAGCAGCACAGCCAAAGCACCCCTTAAGCCGCCGGCCGCTCTGGGGGCTCAGCTCCCCAAAGAAGCTGAACTCACCAGCAAACTGGATTTTCTTTCGGGGCGTCCCAAAGAAAAAGAACTGGTGACATTTCTCCGGGAACTGGCTATTCTGGTGGAAGCCCGGGTGCCTTTGATGCGCGCCCTGAATTCAATAAAAGGCCAGAGCTACTCGCCGGCCATCCAGAAAATGGTGGTCACTATTCAAAAGAAAATTGAAGATGGGGATTCCCTTTCGGACGGCTTTGCGACTTTTCCCAAAAGCTTTTCCTCTCTGTACGTGAATGTGACCAAGGCCGGGGAGGCTTCCGGCCGCCTGGAAAAAGTTCTCAATTACCTGGCCGACAACCGGGAGAAGCGTTACGAATTGCGCCGCAAGATCATCGGCGCTTTGGTCTATCCTGCCGTTATCTTGCTCAGCTTCTTGGGAGTCTTCATTTTCTTGATGGTTTTTGTGATGCCGACACTCACCAAAACGCTGCTGGGTGCAGGCGTCAAGCTGCCCTGGACCACCAAAGTGATCATCGGAGCCAGCGACTTGGTCACCCAGCACGGAATTTTGATGCTCATCGTCGTGGTATGTCTCGCCTTGGGAATCGGTTATTACACCCGGACTAAAGAGGGAAAAAGGCAGCGGGACATCATTGAACTTAAGGTTCCCGTTTTCGGCACTCTATTGCAGGATATGTACATGAACCGTTTCGCCGACAACTTGGGGTTGCTGATCCGGGAAAGCGTTCCCATCACCAAATCCCTGGAAATCACCGGGGGGATTATGAACAACCACATTTATCAGGAAGTGTTGGAAGACTGCGTCAGTGAGGTGCAAAAAGGCCGGATGATCAGCAAGGCTCTGGAAAAAAGTCCTCATTTCCCCAACGTGGTGACCCAAATTCTGCGGGTGGGAGAGGAGTCGGGAAAAACCGGAGAAACGTTGGAAAAAATCGCGACCTACTACCAAAAGGAAGTGGAAAACCTGACCGACAATATGATGGCATTGATCGAACCGATTCTGATCCTGCTGCTGGGAGTGGGCACCGCCATAATTGTGGCTTCGGTGATTATGCCGATTTATAACATGGCCGGTGCGATGTAAAAAAGTTCAATTGTGCCTTGCGCATCATAATTTTGACATCGCGTATTTTTGTTAGATAATTCTAGAATCAAGTTAAAATTCATTGTAAATAAAACAAAAACAATGAAAATTGAAAGAAGGGGGGTGGAAAAATGAGTTGTTGTAAAAAGAAAAAGAAGAAGAAAGGATTTACCCTGATGGAGCTTCTGGTGGTCGTGGCCATCATCGGAATTTTGGCCGCCATCGTTTTGGTGTCCTTGAACAGCGCCCGAAACAAAGGCAAGAACGCCGCGATCAAAGCCCAGATGGCCCAATTGCGGCCTTCCGGCGAAATGTTCAATGAGGACAACAACGGCTTCACCGGATGGTGCGCCGATACCGAGGAAGGCCGAATTTCGCAGGGAGCCATTGACGCCGGCGGCACCAGTTACGCTTGTAACGACGCCGCTTCCGCTTGGGCCGCCGGAATCACTATGGTGGGAACCGGAGCGGGTGATTGGTGCGTGGACTCCACCGGAGCTTCCAAACCGGCCACTTTGGCCGCGGGTTCCACCGTGTGTCCATAATTTTGTGCTTTGCCCAATTCCGTTTGGATTTGGGTGTGCATGCGCATGCATTCTAGAGCGCAAAATTCTCCCGTCAAATGACGGGGGAGAGCAAAAAGTCTTGGGTTCATCCCGAGACTTTTGCTTTTATTATGTGGCCATCTAATAAAATTCTTGACAATCCAAAAATTTAACCGAAAATTATGGCAAGTTGAGAATTTTTTCCAAATTTTTTTCACGAAAATCAATAAAAAACTAATTCACAAATAAAATGAGGAAAGCTTTTACGCTCATTGAAATGTTGATTGTAATCGCAGTAATCGGTATTCTGGCGGCAATTATCATCATCTCGGTCTCCGGCACCCGGGGCAAGGCCAACGCCACCCGGTCTAAAGCGGATATGCAACAAATCAAGAACTCCATTGAGAGAGCTTACAGCGTGGAAGGCTGCACCACCTTTGACTTCACCAACGCGGGAACCGGCAACAAGGCCACCATCACTTGCGGCGGCGCAAACTATTCCGATATCCAACTTCCTCCCAGTGGAACTTACACTCTGACCATCGGCGCCTGTGTGGATACCGGCAGCACTTCCTGGACCAAGAGCGGTACCTGCCCCACCACCACCGCCGCCTTTGGGGGAGCCTATACTTTGACGGCCACCAATGCCGGAGGAACTTTCGGTTATACCTGTAATCAGACCGGCTGCTCCTGCACCACCGCTTCCTGCGACAGTCTGTAGAGACAAGCAGTGATTTACCTCAAAATAACCATTTTGGATTTTTATGCTAGGAATCTAGCCAAGAGTGTATTTATTTTTTTCGCGATAAGAAAATGTCAAACAAAAAAACAAAAAAAGTTGCCAAGGGTTTCACCCTGATTGAAATGCTGGTGGTAATCGTGGTGATCGGGATTTTGTCCACCATCGTGCTGGTGAGCGTTTCCAGCGGCCGCCGAAAAGCGCAGGCCACCAAAGCCAAGACAGACGTCACAGAACTTTCGAAAGCTTTTGAAATGGCCGCCAGCGAGGGCTGCACCAAACTAGGATTTACCTCAGATGGGGAACTGAAATGCTCATCGACAGGCAACAGTAATGTCTACGTAACGCTTAAGTCCGCTCCGAACGGAATCACCTACACTTTAATACTTGAAAAAGGCACCGCAACTTTGACCGGCACCACTTGGGCGGGCACGAACGGAACGTCAGATTCATCGATAAACAAAGGATATAATTTTACCGCATCAGGCTTCACAAGCGGCAATTTTGCTTGCAACGACGGGACTTTGGGCGGTGCGACCAGAAGTGGTTGCTACTGCACGGTGCCTGATGCCTGTGGAGACATTCAGTAATTTTTATCTCGCGTATTCAGTGACGCGGGTTTCGCGGATAATGACCACTTTGATCTCACCCGGATATTTGAGGTTCTCTTCGATTTTGCCCGCGATGTCGCGGGCCAGTTTGACTGACTCCAAATCACTGATTTTTTCGGGAGAGACAAACACCCGCAGTTCGCGGCCGGCCTGAATGGCATAGGCTTTGTCCACTTCCCCAAAAGTCTTGGCGATATCTTCAATTTCTTCGATGCGCTTCAAATAATTTTCCACCGAGTCACGGCGGGCGCCGGGACGGGCGGCGGAAATGGCGTCGGCGGAGGCCACCAGCGTGGCTTCCGGGCTGTTGTGCGGATAGTCGCCGTGGTGGGATTTCATCGCATCAATCACCCGGTCACTGAGGCTGAATTTTTTAAGCACGTTGATGCCAATTTCCACGTGGGTGCCCTGCACTTCGCGGTCGATGGCTTTGCCAATGTCGTGCAAGAGTCCGGCTTTCTTGGCCAGATTCACGTCCAAGCCCAGCTCGGCGGCCAAAGCCCCGGCCAAGTGAGAAACTTCAATTGAATGCAATAAAATATTCTGTCCGTAGCTGGTGCGGTAGCGCAGGCGGCCGAGCAGCTTCACCAGGCGCGGGTCCAGCCCGGTAACGCCCACTTCGTACATCGCGGCTTCGCCCGCTTCGGTGATTCTTTTGTTGATATCCTGTTTCACCTCTTTGATGGTTTCCTCGATGCGGGCCGGGTGAATGCGGCCGTCTTCCACCAATCGCTCCAGCGCCTGCTTGGCGATTTCCCGGCGGATCGGGTCGAAAGCCGAGACCACGATGGCCTGAGGGGTGTCGTCCACGATGATTTCCGCCCCGGTGAGGCGCTCAATAGCGTTGATATTACGACCTTCCCGACCAATAATGCGGCCCTTGAGCTCATCCGAGCCGATGGAAACGGTGGAAGTGCTGTGGTCCACCACGTGGCCGGCGGCGTAGCGCTGAATGGCCAAAGTCATAATTTCCCGGGCTTTCTCGTCCAAAGATTCTTTTTTGGATTTTTCCAGCACGGCAATCTGCTCTTTCACGTCTTCTTCGTACTCTTTTTCCACCGACTTAAACAACAACTCCTTGGCTTTCTGGGGAGAGAGTTTGGTGATTTTTTTGAGCCGCTCCAGTTCTTCCTGACGCAAGCCTTTCATTTCCTCTTTGATTTTTTCAATATCCTGAGCCTTGCGTTTGACGTTGTCCCACTCCCGGTGCATCTCCCGTTCTTTACGGCCCAACCCTTCCTCGGTCCGTTCCAGCCGTTCTTCCATTTTGTCGAGTTGGCGGCGGCGCAGCTGCTCCTCTTTTTTGATCTCCGAAAGGGCGTGCACTGCCTTGTCTTTGGCCGAAAGCAAAATGTCTTTCGCCTCGGAGCGGGCCTGATCCAAAACTTTGTCCGCCTTGGCGGCGGCGCCTTCCTCGCGTTTACGCGACAGGTAAGTTTGCGAGAAATAACCGGCCCCGGCCCCGGCCGCGAGCGCCACAAGAGCTATCAAAATTGACATAGTGGTAGATTAAATTTTTATTCAATTCGATTGATTAATTTGTATTTATTTAGGTATAATCTTATTTTTTTAGGACTCACTTCGTTCGATAAAAAAATAAGATTATACCTGAATAAATGTTCACTAATAAAATATATACCAGTCGAAATGAGAATAGTCAAAGGAGATATCTTCTGAAATAAAATAAATTATTTTTGTATCGACCGCAGGGAGTCCTACAAAAATAATTTATTTTATTTCAGAAGAATGCTTATTTCACCGGCTGATTGTCGGCGGAAGCGCTGGGGATTTGGTAACCGGCGAGTTCCTGAACCACTGCCGGCCGACCGCTGTTTTTTTCCTGATAGACGCTGCGCACCACCCCCACCCCCTGAGCCGCCCAGAAATCCAAGGTGGACTCGGCGGTTTTCCAGTCCCCGGCAACGTCAGTCCGCCCCGAAAGGGCCAACTCGATTTTCACCGCCGCAAAACTGCCCGCCGGCACGACCACTTCCTCCGACCCCAATATTTTCCCCTTCACCTCCAAATATTCTTTGGCCTCGGGCGGCACTTTTTCATTATTATCATTCAAAGTGTCATAGGCGAGGCAGCCGTCTTCCAGCCAGCCGTTTCCCTTGATCAGGTCAGCGTCTTTGGGCAAGGAAAAATTGTACTGGCCGCCCTGACAGGGCGTGGTGACCACCCGGTCGCGGGCAAAAGTCAGCAGGAAATTCAGGTCGGTAAGGTGGATTTTCCCTTGATCGCAAATGGCAATGGTCCGGTTGGTCCAGCCGCTACGACTCAAAAGCTGGCGGTCCAAATAGGTCCGCCCGTTTTCCGGCGCCGGAATTCCCAGATGAACAGTGTCGCTGCCGGAGCCGTTTACCCCGGACGCAATTCCGGAGCTTTTTACCTGATAGTTCCAATTGGCCCCGGGGATAAAAGGAAAATAGGAACTGCCGCAAAAAAATGGCGCAAACCTTTTCTGTTCCAGATTCTCCACAATTCGGTCTTTCTCGCTGGGAGAAAGCTCCGAAGGGGGAGGCGGCTCCCACACAATTCGCTTGAGATTTCCCACCCCCTCTTCCCAGCTGGCGCCAATTCCATTATCCAAAACGCGGGTAAATTTCACCAGCGCTGCCAGCGTGCCAACCACAAAAATAACCAGGAAAAAATTAATTAACCAACGAGATGACATAAGAAATATCTTATTTGCCTCAATTAATAAATTACCATAAAATTACTTTAATATTGTGACGGTTAAAAATCATTCAAAATAAAATGAAAAATAAAAAAAATTTCCGCTGGCTGGTGGGAGGCGCTTTGGCGGTGACTTTTTCTATTCAATTTCTTTGGGTCGGCCTGACTGTCAAGGCTGAACTACTGGACAAACAAATCCCCAGCGCCTACACCTATAAAACTGACACCCTCAAAAATCTCCGTCAAATTGACCTGGGCAGCTTTTTGGGGAAGCCGGTGAGAATCCCTTTTGCCAGCGAAAATCCCGACGGAGTGCCTGGCGGCGACCAGGATCTCGCCATAGTTTTTCCTCCCCGGATTCTCGACAAAAACGCTTCGGTTCCGCTCCGGGCGATGTTTTTTTCTTCGGGTAAAACCATCTCGGCAGAAAACGCAGAATTTGCCAACAAGCTGGAAAAACTGGTGAGCTCTGTGGGGGACAACAATCCGTTGATGCTCGAGGTAATCAAAAACATCATCCAGAGCAACCTGCAAATGTCGCTCAACACCGACAATTGCGGGAGCTTGGCTTGCTACGTTCCGGCTCTCTTAAAGCTGGCGCGGGCGGAAGAAACTACCGACTCGAGCGTTTCAGGCGAATCAACCGGCACAAATACCTTGCTCACCCAAGACGATCTCGGCCAAATTATGAGCTCTTTAGGCGATATGGACACCAGCAACCCCCAAGTGAAGCAGCTGCTCACCCTGGTGCTTTTGCTCATTATGAATAACAACACAATGGGCGATTCGCTCAATTCCGACAAGCAGGACTGCCTCGACATGGGAGGGGAATGGGTCAATGGCGCTTGCCAAAGTGAAAAAAAGAAAGCCTGCGAGGACAACGGCGGCACCTATAAAAAACTGCTCAACAGCTGCGTCAAAGAAAAACTGACCTGTGGCAATGAGGATTTGGACTGTTCCAAAGAGCAGGAGCTGGACGACAACGATAATCCTCTGACCATTTACGGCTGCGCCTGCAAATCAGGCAGCTGCCTGGATGAGGACGGTAATTGCATTGATCAGAATAACACCAAGAAGAAAGCTTGCCAGAAATCGGGCGGGACTTGGAAACAATTCAGCGACCCGGTGGCATTGTGCCAGCAAAAATGCGACTCGACTGAGGCCTCCTGCGCCAACGCCACTTTTCCCGGCTCCTCCTCCAAAGCCCGGATGGACTGCGACTGTTCCAGCGCCACCGGCAACGACAACTCCAGCAAGTGGGCCCAGGGAACCACAACGCAACCCAAGATGTGTCTTTCCGCCAAGGGCGACTGCATCGCCAAAGACACTTCCAAAGACGACGATGACAAGGACGGCGTGCCCAACGGAAAGGATAAATGCCCGAACAGCACCCCGGATGGCTCGGGGACGGTGAATATGCAGGAGGGCGGCCAATACCAGGGCTGCACCTGCTCGCAGATTCAGGCGATGGGCGGGCTGCAAAGGCAGCAGCAACAACAGCAATGTCCGCCGGACGGCTGCGAGCCGGGATCGCCCTATATGGTGATGTACGACCGCTCCCAGCAAAACAACCAGCAACAGCAGAATCCCACCTGCCAAAACGGCATAGTCAACCAGCCCCAGCAGCAGCAAATGCAGGTTCAGCAGTACGGCGGCATAACCGGCACCTACACCGGCACCTATGGTGCCTGCCCCGTGATGGCCCGCCAGTGGACCCAGCAGTGCCAGGACCAGCTGGATCGTCAAAACAACAACAACGACAACATGAACAAGAAACTGGACGACCTGCTCAAACAGCTCAAGGACCAGAACAAAAAGCAGCAAGACCAGAACAAGGGAAATCAAGGTAACCAGGGTAATCCCAACCAGGGTAATCAGCAACAACAGCAACAGGAACAAAAAAAGAGAGAGGAAGAGCAGAAGAAATTGGGCCTCAGCGCCGCCATCGACCCCAAAGGCCCCGGCGAATATAACGCCAAGCAGGACGGCACTAATGGCAAGCCCTATGCCCTCCACGCCAGCCAATTCAAAAAAGTCTGCGACGCGAATACCTACGTCTTGGTCAGCGCCAAACCGGGCGGAGGCGACTTCAAAAACGACCCCAAAAAATCAGGTACCGTAACTCCCGGGAATCTCAACCTGCCTTCGATAAATCAATATATTAACACTACCAGCAGTTGCCCAGGGGGTACTTGTCCAAACGTTAATCTGAACGACGAAATAAAAAAAACTGAAACAGTTTTAAGAAATGGCTGGAGCAAAATTGACCAAGGCCAACAAAAAGCGATACTAGAAGTTTTGAATAATAAGGGCTTGGGTGCAATCGATAAGTTAAACCAGCTAAATAACGTTCTCCAGAAAGCTTTGAGTGATAACGCCTCAAAAACGCAACAAGCCCAACAGGCTACAGCTCAATCCAACGGTAAACCGGCTAAATCAATGAAAGATATCCAAGAGCCGGGCGCCTATTTCAAGGTTCCCACCTGCCAGGAATTGGCCAAAACCCACTGTTGTGTCTGCTCGTGCTGTGACAAAAAAGATGAAAAATGCGGTTGGGCGATCGGCACCAAATGTAACCAGACCGGCGACAAGGGATCCTGCGAAGGCGAAAAGTGCACCAAAGCTCCGTCTCAGCCGCAATGTAGTGAAGAGCCTGCAAAATCAATTAAGCTTGAGTGGGGGGAAGATTTCAAACAATGCTCCGACAAAGGTGGTAAAGTGCTCACCGGCCAGGAAAAATGCGCGAAATACACTCTCTCCACCCACAACGAAGGCGCCTGCCGCTACGACTGCACCGGCTCCCCCAAAGGTTGCGAGGAGGGTTCTGACAAGTGCACAATCATAATCAACGGCAAGGAAATCCAACGGTTTACTGACGAAAGGTGGCCACTCCTGCAAGACATCAGCCCCGAGCAAGACCGGGCCGTTTACTTGGAATTCCAGAACAAAAAGGATGGTAGCTTAATCCAAGTAAATAGCGGCACCCAACCGCCCCAGGCTGACTGGATCAAGAATCTTGACAACAAGGACGGCCAGGCCTGCAAATGCCAGGACAAAGACAAGAGCAAGCCGAATCCCAATCCCGAGGACATCCCCGATGGCTTTAAACATCCACCCGAAGGCGCTGGTCAGCAGCAACAAACCGGCCAACAAATCCAATTGCCTGAGGGCGTACCGGGGCCCACTCAAAATCAGATTGATGCGCTGGGAGGTTGGGGACCACGAGGAGGAACCACTCTTTCAAAGGAAGACATGGACAAATATGCCACTTCGCCCGATGCTTTGCCCGGAGGAGATCATAAAATTTCTCTAGACCAGCAAAATCAGCTCAAGAAAGATCCTAATAACCGTGGAGTGTATAGCGGCTTTGAGAGTTATTTGAGCGAGGAAGCAAAACAAGGAAAATACCGACAGCCTACCTGGGAAGAGTTCGGACAATATAAAAGCTACGTGAATTATATAGGTGATGCTGGTGTCTGGAGGACTACAGTAGAAAATATTTGGAACCCGTTTCCCACTTTCAACGGATACAAGCAGGGCAAGAGATAAAACACTATTGTGGCGAAAAACTGGTGCATTGAAATGATGTAATAATTGTCATTTAATGGTAGTGAAAACTGTTCGGAATCTAAGCTTTTACTGGGCTTTGCCCAAGTTTGACAGAAAAATTTTGTTATAGTTCCATATAAGTGAAAATAGGCTTCCGGCCCGTAGTTTATAAGCTACAATTAGCGGGGAGCCGTTTTCATTTGCCGATTGGAAATATTGAAATCAAAGATTTTCGACCGCTACGCTTATCTTCCTTTATCTGCACAAAGAACAATTCATTTCCGCTAAATCCCGCGAACCGGTGGAGAATTTCACTTGGAATATCCGGGTTATCCTTTGATACGGGGTTGAATCTGGATTTCTGGATTAACTCAATAGCACAATCAAAAAATTTCATTCTCCTTGTCTGGTCCCAATAGTTTTTGTCATACAAATGGCTCCAAAATATGCCCAAAAACACTTTCTCTTTATTAAAATAGGCCGATCTGACATAGGGTCTCCTCTTGCTCCGACCCTTAATAATGTTATACGAAGCTAATGCCTTGCGGCGGATCTCCTTGTAATCGCTGCCGGTAAATCTTTTTGCTTTTGTTCTATATATGTTCACGCTAGTATTATTTAATACAATCAACAGCTTAGCACACCAATCATTAAAAAGTGATTAAAACATTATTAACTGAACCTCAGCAAGCTGGCCGGGGAGTTATTTTTGTGCTTTAATAGAGCATAAATAAGGCGTTGAATTTGGATTACCTAAAACAAATAAAACAACAGTTCGGCGAATGGTATGCTGACGGCTTGAGCCGGAACCAGAAAATTTTGGCCGGGGTGGTTTTGGGTTTGCTGGCGGTTGGAGTTTTTCTTTGGATTTTCAACTTTGGCGCTTGGGAAAATGCTTCTGAAAGGGAAAATCCCCCGGCGCAAGAAAATAAAAATGGGGGGATGAATGATTCCGGCCAGGAAGGCAGGCCAACAACTGTGAAACAAGGATATTCGACCGCGACCGGATGGATAGGCAATCCCGCGCCCGTCCCGACGTCCCAACCGACCGGCAATGACAGCAATCAGGATAACAGTAACCCGGTGCGCCAAATTCAATTGCCGGAGATCCCCACCAACACCAACCGAAACGCCAGCCCGGCTCCCGGTCCGCTGGACCCAACCATCGCCCGGCTCAAGGCGAACTACCAAAACAGCCCCAAATATAATCTGATCGTTGGCTACCTTGCCCCGCTCAAGGATATCGGCGACGGCCGTCGGGCTTGGACCGACTGGTTTCGCCAGAGCGCGGTGGATTTGTTCGGAAAGAAACAGGCTCAGGAAATTGAAGCCGAAATCAACCGCCTGAACGGCAACAAGGAAGCGCGCATCCGTAACTCACACTATGACACCCTGGATGAAGTTTCTGCCGCCGTGCAAAAAGACACCGCCAGCTACATTGAGAAAGCGGCCATCAACGGTTTTCTTGACCAAGCCAAGATCTCTTCAGCCGGGAAATATCCCTGGACGGAAACTATGGTCGGCGCCGGCGAATACAATTTGGAGCAGGCCTGGGTGGACCAGGTGGACGCCAAAGTCCGCGCCACAAAAGAGGCCAAAGCCCGCCAATTCCTGGCGGCCAATTATCCCAGCCTGGACGCCTTGATCACCGCCATCAAGCAAGACACCCAAAACTACGAGCAGATTCCCGCCCGTGATATGTTTCTTGACTACATAAAACAAATCTACGGGGAGCATAAGCTTACCGAACCCGACGTCCTGAGCGGCGGCGGCCTGTTGGACGACTACCACCTGGCCGCCCTCAAAAAATTTGTGAATAAATAGATCTAAATGGGAAACGAAATTCCTCCAGACCCAAGCCTTCGGAGAAAGAAGATACTGGCCGTGGCGGTCATCGCACTTGTAGCGGTGGTTTTGGTAGTTGCCACGGTCATTTTGATCATGAAAAGAGACGCTCCACCAAGATCAGCTTCTGTCACACTTCGAGATGACAAGCAAAATACAATTTCAATCCCTCTTGCTTCTGAAGGATTGGTAATAAGAAGTCTGGGCAGTGGCTTTATTCAATTAATCAAGGATGGGAAGATAGTAACCGAAAAAGTGTTTGTGGAAGCCCAGTTACCGGCAATCGAAAGGGCCATCAAAAACGCAGGATATTCACCCGAGGGTTTAACGATCGTAGGCGAAGTGCCTATCGGGGCGACCGGAAAAACAGTCGAGAAGCTTGCCGAGACTTCTACCGCCGGCGAAGCTAAAATCACTTTCACTCTACCTCCAGAAATTTCACCTCCAAAATCCGGCAGTAATTTGTCAGATGATGCGAAAGCAGCAGCCGGAGAAGTCAAAGATGCAGGCGAGACTGTTCCGGCAAGTCCATATGTCCCCGGTCCTGACCGTGTAAAGGATTTGGGAGGAGGATCGTATGAGTTGGATCCACGGAGGATCAACGGCGAAATTGGCACACCGTTAAACAGAGATGAGCTCAAATCAACTGAAAAGACGCTACAAGAAACCTATAAACAGGGGCTCGACGGATTTGAAATATCCAAATTGGAAGATGGCTCCTACAGATTTGACCCGATAAAGCCACCTGTACTTAATTTGACCCCGGAAAAATTATCGGGGGAAGCAATTGGATCCGACTTAACAAAACTGGGGGAAGACAATGTTTTATTGAGTCACGCAACTACTTTAGACGGAGCGCAGTCGATCGTTCAATCGCCTTATTTTAAAAGTAATTCTTTCTCTTTAAACGGAACGACAATAGAAATGACTCCTAAGCAAATAGTTGGAGAATTTCCCGATCTAGATGCTCGTTCTCTGCACAAATCTTCTGACAGCGCGGTTGTTATGGCCTTTCCAAAATCCGAGGTTGGGGATTATAACAAGTTTGGTATATATGAGCAACTTGATGGGATGGTTGGAAACTCAACGCTTGACCCTAAGAATGTCCTGCCAAACAGATTTGTTTATGGCTATTACAATAATGGCGAATTTATCAAAAATCCAAATTTCAACCCTGAATTTGTGCCAGCCGAAAAAAATTTCAGGCCGCTTGCAGAGAGGCCTCAAGAAGCGCCGGACACAAGTAAAAATATTAAGTTTTATGACGAAAACGGAAAAGAAATTGGCGAGCTCCCACCAGCTCCCGGTTCAATTATAGAAAGTTCAGAGGGAATTCCTAAAACCCCCGATTCTCCTTTTACCAAAGAATTTATGCAAGGAGCAACGCCGATCACTTTTGGCGAGATTGGCCAAGGGATTTATAACTTTTTTGCTGGAGGGGAAAACCTCTCCGCGGAGCAAATGGCGGATAACACCTTTAAGTCTCAATAGTTTGTCAATAATAGCGAATATACTCCGTCACCGGGGACATTGCCGGAGCCAACATCTTTGGGGGATATTTGGAAATCGGTTAGCGGGATACCCGATAGGATCCTCGGCGCGATAACCAGCGTGCCGGCTCAACCCGATATTGTTGGCGTGCAGCCTTCTCCAGATCAAACTGCGGGCTTGGTTCCTCAGGCAGATTCCTTAAGTCCTTTTTCGGATTGGATGGCTGGAAAATATAGCTCAATGACCCCGGGACAAAAAGTGGAAGCAGCGATTAACCTCGGACTGTGGTACCAACCCGAAATTGGATTAACCTTGGGGGCAATTGCTCAAAAAACGATTGATCGCGTGCCTGGAGAATATGACACAAACAACGAAGCGTATAAAAAATTAGTTGGGTCCGGTTCGTTTATAAATCCCGCTTCATCTGATCATCCGATGAACTCCCGGGAGGTTCAGGCGATAATGCAGCGGGATCCTTGGGAAAGCCAACCGGGATTGTTCCAGCAAGTGGGTTATGATGTGGCAAGCGCCGGGAATTACGTGGCCGATGCGGTAAAAGGCGTGAAGGGCGCCGCGGAAAGCGCTTGGAACAGAGTTTTCGGTAATCAAGCCCAGGAGCAGGAGGGAGATCAGGTGATTATCCCTAAACCCGAGACAATAACTCCGGTGACTATGCCCAACATGTTCCAGCCGCCTAAAACTGAGTCAAATCCCGAGGGTGATGACGTTTTGGTGCCGGGCTCTCAAGGCTATAAGAGGGATATATCCGATTTCGATCCCAATGTTAACAAGCTTCAACGGGGCTTGGAGGTTATACAGCAATATTCCCAAATGCCGGGAGCCGAACCCACTCTTGAAGTCGAACAAAACGGAAGTTTATACGTAAAAAAAGATTTACCTGTCGGTTATAACCGCAAATATATTGGCGATTTTTCCGAATCGGAGAAACAACAGCTTCAAGAACAATACAATCAATGGCAGACCCGTAAAGATAACGGCGAACGGTACCCGACGGAAGGTGACCGATCGGTTCCTCTCACTTCCGATATCCCTGATTTCGAATGGGGCAAACCGGAGAACAAGGATGCCGGTCCTGACTTGCATCCTGTTGCCCAACTCAACCGAGGCGACAGCTCAGCCCCCAATCCCAAACTGCCTGATGTCCCCTTTAATCCCTACACGGAGCAGCTTGAGTCTTACCCGACCGAGCCGCTGCCCGATTACGGAAAATATTTTTCAGGTAACGGAACAAGCGGAGCGCCCTTGGAATTCAAAGACAGCGAAGACGCGAAAAATATTTTAGCCAGAATCTTCGAGGTAAACGCGGATACGGGTGAGATAAAATTGAAAGACGGCTGGGAAAATGACCCGGACTTAAAAAATTTCCGCGGTAACTTACAGTTCGACAAGGAACAGATATTGGATGCGAAAGTGGAAAGGGGAGAATTAGATTCAGCAGATAAAGAGAAGCTGATGTACAGCCCCGTCACTCTGCCCGACGGGACTCGCTACCAAGACGACGAAAACCAAGCCTTTACCGCTAAAGAGAATCCTGACCGGAATGATCCGGGTGAAAAAGTCAACCAGGTTGATGACCTGGAAGATATTCAGGTAATCAAACGATAATCACAGTCGTTTTCGTTTTTTGAGCAATTCAAACTACTTGTTAAGAAACTTGGATTTCTTTTCCTTGATCTTGTAATTATCCCCTGAAACAATTTTCGTTCCTGTCCTTTGCTCCAAATCTATTCTCGCTTTTTTAGCAACGTGGCCACCTTCTTTGCCGGTAGCCTTGTTCTCATCCAACCCCCTGGAATCTTCGCTGGCAGAAATTTGCCTGGCGGAAAACTCGGCCAACGCCGTGAAAATAAGTTCGGCCTCAGTCATATGATCGCGTAAGTTCTCGGTTTCCAGTTTCTTCAGGTTTTTGTGTTCCTTCACGGTTAAATCGCTCCACTCTTTGTGAATCACATTGGTCAGTATCGCATACTCATTTTGTTTTTCAACCCCATGCCCTTTCCAATAATCGGTCAATTTATTTCTCGTTTCCTGGCCCATCATTCGCTGCTGAATCCATTTCTCGCTCCGGCCAAACCGCTTCCAATTTTCTCTAGCCCTATTGATTGATTTTTCTGGATCGTTGATCTCCTCAATTCTCTCATAGCCCACCCGGGCCAGCCAAAGCTTAAAAGGCTCAGCTTTTGGGCTGGGAATTGACTGGATAAGGCGGAACAATGTTTCTACATCAGCTGTGTCTGTGGCATAATATTTTCCGTCGCTAGCCATTAATTTCAGTCGGTGACAATTTGTCACCGACTCACTTCCTTCTTTGCCCAGCCTTTCTCTGAGTTTATTCCAGTATTTTCTTGCTTTCTGGTAATCGATCTGCCCAGTTAAGACTTGAATGACATCCACTACCGAAAAGTGCCATTTCTCAGCTTTTTCATCCCAAACTCGGCGGATGGTTTTACCCTCAAAAAGGGCAACTTTATTGGTCTGCATATGTTTATTATTACTTATATTTTTTTATTGTAGCATACTGATTATTAAAAAGTGATTAAAACATTATTAACTGAACCTCACCTCGGCATTGCCGATTTGTTGACTTGAAAAATAATGTGCTATAATCAGTTGAAAATTTGCATTAAAAATCCAATGAATATCAAAAACAAAAAACAACGAGTTTTTCGGGGTATTTTGGCTTTGCTGGCCTGTTCTTTTGCCATTGCGCCGGCTTTGACCGCCGTGGTGAAAGCCGAGAACGCGCCAACATCAACCGCACCCACCCTGGCAACCTTGAGCCAGGCCAAATTGCCAAATATCGCCGCCTACGCCAAGTTGATCGACCTCAAAAGCTTCCTGGGCAAACCGGTGCGGATTCCGGTAGCTTCGGAAAATCCCGCTAAGACGCCGGGAGGCGATATGGACTACGTCTACATTTTTCCGCCCCAGTTCTATAAAAACAAAAAAACCGGCAAAATCGTTTCTCTGCCGATAAAATCGATATATTTTGCCTCCGGCAAGTCCATCAGCCCCGCCAAACAAAAGGAGGTCCAATCCAATCTGGAAAATTTCATCAACAATTGTTTCTGCGACCAGGGCCAGACCCTCTTAGACCTCAAGGACGCCCTGGCACGCCAGGCCAGCGCCCCCGATAAACCCCGCAGCTATCTGGACGGTATTTACCGGATATTTAACATTGTGCAGGCCGCCGACACTACCGCCACCGATACTGCCGGGACCGGCATTTACGACATAACCGACGAAGACATCCAAACCTTGCTTGATTCCGACGACCCCCAGATGAAGCAGATGTTGATGCTGCTGCTGCTTAATCTCCTGCTCTCGCAGAAAACCGCTGCCGCCAGCAACGTGGACAAACAGACCTGTCTCGACAATGGCGGCGACTGGGTGAATGAGGCCTGTGTGATGCCGGATGAAAACAAAAAAACTGACGATTCGAAAAAACAGGCTGCCTGCGAAGATTCCGGCGGTTCCTGGAAATCTTTCACCTCTTCCCGCTCGCTTTGCCTCACTCGGTGCGGTATGACCGATGAGAAGTGTCAGGGCAGCGCCCTTGCGGATTTTGAGGAATCCGAGGGCCTCATCACCAGTTCCAGCTCGAGCGGCGGCATCAAAGGCTGCAAATGTCCCGAGGGCCAGTGCGCCGACGCCGACAACAAATGCATCGACGACAAAAACCAGAACAAAGATGAGGACGAAGACAACGTGCCGGACGGCCAGGACAAGTGCGCCAAAAGCGCTCCCGACGGATCCGGAACGGTGAATATGAATGCCTCAAGTCCCTATTATGGCTGCACCTGCTCGCAGATCCAGGCCAAGGGCGGCTTCCAGCAGCAGCAAACCTGCCCCCCCGGACAGTGTGAAGGGCCCTACTGGACAGAATACACCTCACAGCCCGGCAACTGCAGCAATGGCAACATCACCCAGGGGCAATGCGTGGCCAACCGCAACACCGCTAACCAGCAGATGCAGCAGCAGTGCTACCAGCAAGACCAGCGAAACCAGGCCAACCAGCAAGCCCAGCAGCAGCAAGCCCAAAAAGCCCTTCAGGATCTTATGAAACAGCTCACCGGCCAAGGCCAGCAAGGCAAAGGCAGCCAAGGCGACCAAGGCAAAGGCCAGCAAGGCTGCGGCCAGCAACAACAAGGCGGCCCGCAAGGCCAACCTCAGACCGGCGACCCCCGCACCGGCCCCCAGACAGTTCCTCAAACGTCCAGCCCTGGAGTTGCCAGCAGGATGGACTGGCCGGATGGTTCATCTAAAATCAATTATAAAGACGGTACTGCTGAATATAAATCTTCAAACGGCGACACAACAAAATGGAATGCTGATAGTTCGCGATCTGAATTTTCCGCCTCCGATGGTAAAATCACCACTTATGACAGTCAAGGCACCAAAACTGGGGAGTACTCAGCTCCAAACCAAGGAGAAGCTTCTGTCTTTGATAGCAGCGGCAAGAATCTTGGTACAGCCTCCACCGGAAGTGCTCAAGGCTACGAGCAAGGGCTGGGATACGCCAACCTTTATGCTCCAACCCAGCAACAAGTCGCCCAACAGCTTCCGGAGCAGCTTTCGGGGCCAGGTGTGACTTCCCCCGAGAGTCCTGAACAGCTTCCGGAGCAGCTTTCGGGGCCACAGGCCGCCATACCACAAAAAACAAGCTCGGCATTAGATATGTTTCAAGGAGGAAAAGAAAAGTTTATTACAGATACTGTTGTTGGAGCAACAGGTTCAAAAGATGTGACTGCGGACGCAGCACAGCAAGCCTTTCAAAACGAAATGTCCCAATTAGATCCCATGACCCAAGCCGGAGATTACTGGAGTCAAATGCCAGAGTATTCAACCCCCGCTCCGCTTGGCGATTCTGGAGCCGGCACTGGCTACTTCAACCCAAACACTCCGCCTGGTAATGTAAGCCCTGCCAACACGGGTGGGTTATATGACGGCCCCGCAGCTGCAGGCCAACAATCACCGCCGCCGGTTCAAAACACGCCGTACCAAGGGATGGGCTCCGGATCTGAAATCCCTTCTTCAGTAATAGAGGGCACAGGCTGGGGGGAAAGTATGTTTGGCAATCTATCGCCTGAAGACATAAAAAAAATGGCAGAAGAAATCGAGAAAAATGTAAAAAAGGATCAAGAGAAAGAAGGAGAAGAAGGAGAGAAACCGGTAGAAGGAAAAGCTGGGGAGGCGGGTAAAGATTTCAATCCAGATGACCCTGGCTTTTCTTTGTAGCTTTCTTTATAACTTCTTAATTAAACTATATTTTCCCAAATGAAAAATATTTTTGCTATTTTTTCAACTACAATTGTTAGTTTATTCTTATTCACATTCATAGGCAACACTAGTTTTCATACAAACTCATTAGGTATCACAACTGTTTTGGCAGCAGATAATTCCCAATTCCAAAACACTTCTCCCTGGTATAAAAATTGGTGGAACTTTATTTATAATAAATTAACTACCACGGGGATTGACTTCTTTAATTTCGGATCCAAAAACCCGCAAACGAAAGTGGAGGCGCCGATCAACCAATATCCCGCGCTTTCCGGGCAGAACACAGGGAAACCCGCTTTGCCATTCCCCGATACAAGCCAATCCAAGGGAATAGGCGAGTCTCCCGATCAAATCAATAATGCCGCGCGGGAAAACGGCACCCCGGGAAGTCCCTATAAAATCGAACCTAACCAATTCAAAAAATACTGCAGCCAGAACACTTACGTTCTCTACTGGAGAAAAGGAGGAGAAAACGGTCGGGATATGACCAAACCGGCTTCCGAAACGGCGACTGGGTTCCCCGAAACAATTGCCAACGACAGCAACCAGGGAGCCCGGGACTATTTTCAGCTTCCCACCTGTGAGGAACTGGCCAAATGCCATTGCTGCTGCAACACTTGCACCTTTCCCCAAGGCAATACCTGCCCTCAAGGATGGTGTTTCTCGAAACTGACAATCTGTGATGACAAAAAGGAGTGCTCGAATAAATGTAGTGACCAATGCAACGCAAAATGTAAAAAGGGATGCGAGGACTACAAAGAACCGACCCACAAACAAGCTTTCAATAGAGACTGCGACTGCAGCGTGGAAGGCTGCCCGGAAACTAGCGCCAAGGATTGTAAAATTATCATCATGGATCCGGGAAAAACCGACGTGGAATACACCAAAAAGGAAGGCAATCCGGAACAGTATTTCAAAGCGGCGGGGATGGCCTACTTCACCAACGGCAACGGCAAAAGCGATCCTAAGAGCAAAATTATCGCTTGGCCCAATGATAAAGCTGATCCGGGCTATGTAACCAAACTCAAAGACGAAAAGGGCAAGTGCTGCAAGTGCTATCAGGACGGTCCGCAGATTAATTAGGGCAAATTTGCCTAAAAAGTAAAACTCGTATAGAAAAACATAACCCCTTGCTGACAAATCGGTTTAAAAATTCTATACTTCCTGTAGATAGAATAAGTAATCTCGTAAAATGAAATCTTTGCCTCCCAAACTGGTAATTCTGGCTGTTTACCGAAAAAAATCCACCGGAGAGTGGAGGGGTTTTTGTTTTCCTTATGACGTAACCTGCTATGCGGAGACAAAAGAGAAAGCTTTTGACAAGCTGGAGAAACTGGTGAAACTTTACGAGGAAGGGTTGAAAGATTACCATTACCCCGAACGTTTAACCCTAAGAAGGCTTTCTGATAAAGAGGACTTAAGAGTTTTTAACTTAATTCAGAAGTTCATCGCCAAAAAAATAAAAGAGGAAATCGAAAAAAACATTTTGGAATATCAAAAAGCGGAAAGGCACAATTTCCAACTGAAGGAGAACAGAACTCCTGCGACCGGATATTTCTACCAACCGCAGGCCTGTTTCTGTAATCCCTAAACCTGATAAGTGCCCGAGAAAAACCAGATTAAATTCAAAGATTTTCATAAAGCCGTTGAGAGGTATATGGGTTTGAATTTCGCTTACTACAAAATCATCCAGAAGAGCGGTTCGGGGATCAGGTACGAATATTTTCTGAACAAAGATCAAAATTACCCCACGGAAATGTGGGTGATGCATCAAGATAAATACGTGCACAAAGGCGATCTCAAAAAGTCTTGCCAAAAACTGAGGATGAGCGTGGATGATTTTTTAAAGTTTATGGAAAGCTGAAAGACGAAAAGGGTAAGTGCTGCAAGTGCTATCAGGACGGTCCGCCGATTAATTAGGCGGGATTAATTAGGCGGGATTTGACAAGGCTCTAATTTCATAGTTCCATATAAACGGAAATAGGCTCCCGGCCCAGTAGTTTCCATACTACAGTTAGCGGGGGGTCTGTTTTCGTTTTATTCCCATTTTTTATCCGGGAATATCGGGATAATAGGAAATTTGTGTGGCTATTTTCTCTGGATAATATGATAGTTATGCTGTAAACAGTATATTATTTAATTAAGAAATTTAGAAATGGGTAAAAAAGGTGTCCCGGATGCAATTC
>Ga0172371_10001710_pt1 | contig 34913 bp, 28 predicted proteins | sample Lak12m_FD_114543 | JGI IMG/M metagenome (GOLD analysis project Ga0172371, IMG submission 114543) | Freshwater microbial communities from Kabuno Bay, South-Kivu, Congo - kab_022012_12m | ecosystem: Environmental > Aquatic > Freshwater > Lake | place: Democratic Republic of the Congo: South-Kivu... | reverse complement strand
CGGCCACGCCGCCGGCCGGATTCCCGCCCCAGATGATCGACCTCCTGCCGTCCCCGCCCAGCCCGACCGCCGTCGTCCATTACTCCTTCGTCAAGCTCCCCGAAAAGCCGATGATGGGCCGGCTCGTCGACACGCGGGTCGGATATTTCACCCACAGCCACACCGACTACAGCCTTCCCAACCACGAGACCAAGCGGGTCAACTACATCGCCCGCTGGCGTCTGGAAAAGAAGAACCCGGGCGCGGCCAAGAGCGAGGCCGTAAAGCCCATCGTCTTCTATGTCGACCCAGCTACGCCCAAGAAGTGGGTGCCCTATATCGTCAAGGGCGTCGAAGCATGGCAGCCGGCCTTCGAAGAAGCCGGATTCATAAAGGGCATCCAGGCCAAGATCGCCCCGACGCCGAAGGAGGATCCCGACTGGGACGCGGACGACGCCCGCTATTCCGTCATCCGCTGGGTTCCTTCGACGACGGCCAACGCCATGGGCCCTCATGTCTCCGACCCGCGGAGCGGCGAGATCCTCGAGGCCGACGTCGAGATCTACCACAATGTCCAGCAGCTCGCCCGCGATTGGTACTGGACGCAGTCCGGCCCCCTAGACCCCCGCTGCAAGACGCTCCCCCTTCCCGACGAGCTCATGGGCGACATCCTGCTCTATATCGTGACCCACGAGGTCGGCCACTCGCTCGGCCTGCCCCATAATTTCAAGGCGAGCGCGACCTATCCCATCGAGAAGATCCGGGACAAGGCCTGGGTCAAGAAGAACAGCCACGTTCCGACCCTCATGGACTACGCCCGCTTCAACTACGTCGCCCAGCCCGAGGACGGGCTCGACCCCAAGGACCTGATCCCCAAGATCGGCCCCTACGACCTGTTCTGCATCAAATGGGGCTACGCGCCGATCCCCGCGGCCAAGACCCCCGACCAGGAAAAGACGACCTTGAACGACTGGTGCAAAGTCCAGGAGACAACGCCCTGGCTGCGCTTCAGCACGGCCGGAACGCGAGGGTCCGACCCCGGCGAGGAGACCGAAGCGGTCGGCGACATCGATGCGGTCAAGGCTACGACGCTCGGCTTCAAGAACCTGCACCGGGTCATGGACATGCTGGCCAAGGCCGTCCTCAAGGCCGGCGAGGACTACACCGACCTCGACCATATGTACGGAGCCGTCTGGGACCAGGCCAGGCTCGAAGCGGGTCATGTGGCCAACATCGTCGGCGGCTTCGACAGTGAGCCCAAAGTCGGGCCGGCGCCGGGAGTCCGCTTCACGCCGTATGCCAAGGCCCGCCAGCAGGAGGCCGTCGCTTTCTTGAACGAGAACGTCTTCAAGACGCCGGACTGGCTCCTGCCGGTCGAGATCCTGCGCAAGGTCGAGCCGACGAGCGGCCAGGCCAGGGCCGCCGCTCTGCAACAGGGAGTGCTTAACAACGTCCTGAGCGCGGCCCGCATGGCCCGGCTCCAGGAACATGAGGCCATCCTCGGCGGCCAGGCCTATGCCATCGCTCAGCTCCTCGCTGACGTGCGGGGCGGCCTCTTCAGTGAGCTCGCCGCGGCTGCGGACGTCAAGGTCGATGCCTACCGCCGGAATCTCCAGAGAGCCTACGTCGATCTGCTCGGAGGCCGCCTGACGGCGGCTCCGACGGCGGCAGCCGCGACCGCCGTGAAGGACGACAGCCGAGGCGCGATCCGCGCGGAACTGAAGGCGCTCCGCAGCCTGCTCGAATCGAAAGCGTCTGCGGGAGCCGACGCCGCGTCGAAAAACCACATCAACGACCTCGTCGACCAGATCGGCTTGATCCTGGAACCGAAGAAATAACCGGGAAAGGAGCGCCGTCGATGGATGAGATGAAGTCCGCTCCGTTCGTTCCGGCCGAGAGCGGCGCGACGGAATTCACCCTGCGCGCCGTCCTGCTCGGCGTGTTCATGGCCGCCTTCATGGGCGCCGCCAACGCTTATCTCGGACTCAAGGCGGGCATGACGATCGCCGCGACCTACACCACGGCGGTCGTCGGCATGGCCGTGATCAAGGCCCTCAAGGGCACGATCCTCGAGGAGAACTGCGCAAGGACGATCGGCTCGATCGGCGGCAACGTCGCCTCGGGAGCGATCTTCACCCTCCCGGCGTTTTTCATTACCGGCCTCTGGATCCCCTTCTACGATGTCAAACATTACCTGACCGCGACGGCCATCCTGGTCCTCGGCGGGATCCTGGGAATCATGTTCGTCACGGTCACCCGGCGCATCCTCATCGGCGAAAAGGACCTCCCCTTCCCCGAGTCGGTCGCGGCGGCCGAGATCCACAAGGCCGGCCAGAAGGGCGCCGGCGGGACTTGGCATCTCCTGTCGGGGATGGGCCTGGGGGCGCTCTTCACCGCCCTGACCGAGTTCAAGGTCTTGGCCTTGAAATGGCAGACCGTCCTGACCGTCGGGAAGGGCTCGCTTCTCCTGCGCGGCCCTGAAGCCAGCCCCGCTTTCCTCGGCGTGGGCTATATCATCGGCCCCAAGCTGGCCTCCATCAATTTCAGCGGCGGCGTTTTGGCTTGGGGGCTGTTGGCTCCAGCCTTGGCTTTTTTCCTGAACTACCATGACCTCGGCGGTGTCGCCGACTGGGCCGCCGAGATCACCCGCGTCTGGCGCGAGTATGTCCGCTTCATCGCCATCGGCGGGATGCTCGTCGGGGCGTTCTACACCCTCTTCAAGATGCGCAAGAGCCTGGGCCAGGGCATTTCCCGGTCGCTGGCGACGATCACCCGGCGCTCAGGAGCGGCGGTCGCCCTGCCTCCCAGGACGGACCGGGACATCGACATCAAATGGGCCCTCGTCGCGGCCGCCGCGATTTCCCTTCTCGTCTTTTTCATTTTCAACGGCTACTCCCAGAATATCCCCGCTTCGCTCGTCGCCGTGGTGCTCATGATCATCCTCGGCTTTGTCTTCGCCGCCGTTTCCGGCTACCTCGTCGGCATCATCGGCGTCAGCAGCAATCCGACGAGCGGCTTGACCGTCTCGGTCCTGATCATCGTCGCCTTCGTCATGGTCCTCCTCGGATTGAAAGGAACGAGCGGCATGTCCTCGGTGCTCATCGTCGCCGCGTTCACCTGCGTCTCGGTCTCGGTGGCCGGCGAGATGATGCAGGACCTCAAGGCCGGCCACATCCTCGGCTGCACGCCCTGGCGCATGCAGCTCGGCGACGTCTTCGGCGTCGCCGCCGGCGCCCTGGTCATGTTCTTCGTCCTGTCCGTCCTCCACCTCGGCAACATCAAGCAAGTGGTCGCAGGGAAGCTCGACGAGCTCCAGACGGCCGGGGTCACCGAAGTGTCCTACGACGGACGGCTCAAGGATATCCCGGCCGGAACCTACAGCCTGGCCGACATCAAGGCCATGATCCCGGAGAAGCAGAACGAGATCCTCAAGGCCAACGGCGGTTTCGGCGGAGAGAAAATCGCCGCGCCGCAGGCCAGCCTGATGGCGGCCGTGGCCAAGGGCATCTTCGAGCGAAAGACCGAGTGGATCCTGATCATCACCGGCATGTTCCTGGGCCTCGGCTTCATCCTGATGCAAGTGCGCAGCCCCATGTTGATCGCCGTAGGCATGTACTTGCCCATTGACACGTCGTTCGCTATTTTCTTGGGGGGCGTTTTCAAGTCCATCCTCGATAAGCGGATGGACAAGCGAAAGAGCGAGGGAGAGGTGAAGGACCGGGTCAACAATACGGGGACCCTCTTGGCATCAGGCTTGATCGCAGGAGAGGCCCTGATCGGGATCCTTTTCGCGGCCCTGGCCTTCGCCGAGGTCGAAATCTTCCAGGTCTTCAAAAAGCCGTCCTACCTGGCCGGGTTGATCGGGCTGGGGATCCTCGGTTCGTTCCTCGTCTACCGGTCGTCGCGCGCGTCGGGACGGGCGAGTGGACCGAATTCATAAGAGACCGTCACCCGCATCCTGCCTTACGGGCGGTCGAGGGAGATTGTTTCGCCGGAAAAGGTCGAGAATCGGCAGACGGCTTAGACCACCAGGCCGTCGAAGAGGCGGATGATCCTCTGCGAGCGGGCCGAGATGTGGTCGTTGTGGGTGACCATGACGATTGTCCGGCCCTCTTTCCACAGCTTCGTCAGAATGTCCATGATCTCTTCGCCGCTCTTGGAGTCGAGGTTTCCCGTCGGCTCGTCGGCGAGGAGGATGGGCGGGTCGTTGGCCAAGGCCCGGGCCAGGGAGATGCGCTGCTGCTGGCCTCCGGAAAGCTCCGAGGGCCGGTGCGACCGCCAGTCGTAGAGCCCGACCGCGTTGAGGAGCTCGACGACACGCTCCCGGCGCTTGCGGGCGCTCTTCCCGTCGAAGAGGAGAGGCAGTTCGACGTTCTCCCAGGATGTCGCGTAGGGCAGGAGGTTGAAGTTCTGGAAGACGAAACCGATCTTGCGGTTGCGCACAGCCGCCAGCTGATCGAACGACAGTCCCGCCACCTTGGCTCCGTCGAGGACGTATTCCCCGGCCGTCGGCGTATCGAGGCAGCCGATGATGTTCATCAGCGTCGATTTTCCCGAGCCCGAAGGCCCCATGATGGAGATGAACTCGCCCTGTTCCACCTTCAAGGTGACCCCGCGAAGGGCCTCGAGCGACTGGCTTCCCATCGTGTACACCTTTTTGATGCTTTGGAGTTCGATCATGGCGACCCTCTATTCATAGCGGAGTGACTCGATAGGATTCGAGCGGGAAGCGCGCCAGGCCGGGAAGATCCCCGAGAGGAAGACCAGCACGCCCAGGATGATTATGTAGGCGACGAAGATTTGGAACGAAATCTCGGGGCGGAGCAGGTACGCCTCGATGCCGAACGAGTCGTAGTTGAGCGGAGCGAGGCGGACCAGGGAGACGATGTTGAAGGCGGTGATGAATCCCCAGAACGTCCCCTTGGCGAAGATGAACACCGTCTCCAGGAGGAATTGCTGGACGATGACGCGGCGCCGGGCCCCGATCGCCAGCTTGATGCCGATTTCCTTGGTCCGCTCCTTGGCCACGGCGTACATCAGGTTGGTGACGCCGACCGCTCCGATGAGCAGCGTCAATGCCCCGACGACGCCCAGGAAGATCTCGATCCCCTTGAAGACCGCCAGGCCCTCCTTGGTATCCTCGATCGTATTCCAGAATCCGAGGGCGTAGCGGTCCTTGGGGTCGAAGCGGTATTTTCGCCCGAGGAGGACCTTGACGCGCTCTTCGATCAAAAGGGACTCATCCCCCGTCTTCGGCTGAATGTGGATGCGGTCGACGAACGGCTGGTTGTCGATCATCAGGAACGAGGTGAACGGGACATAGATCTGGTCGGCGTCCGGCCCCTGGTACATCGAGTCCTGGATCTTCTTCTGGAGGACACCGACGACGGTGAACGGGACCCGGTTGATGATCACATGCTGTCCGACGGGATCGGAGGTCCCAAACAGATCCTGGGCGACCTTCCAGCCGATGAAGGCGACCTTCCGGCCCTGGGCGTTGTCGTCGTCGTTGAGGAAGCGGCCGCCCATCCGGGCGATCTGGCTGCGCAGGACGGCGAAATCGGCGGTCGTGCCGTGCACGTTCCGGTTGAGCTCCTTTCCTCCGGCTGAAACCGGCCAGCCGTTGTACGATTCCGGGACGATGCGGAGGATTTCCGGAATCCGCTCCCGGAGATAAGCGACGTCATCGCGGTAAACGCGGATGGCCCGGCCTTTGGGGAGGCCTTCATACGTCAGGGACGTCTGGCCTCCGCTGATCATAATGAGCGTCTCGCCCAGCCCCTTGAAGCTGACCTGAAACTGCGTCGACATGCCCTGGCCGAAGGCCATGAGCAGCAGAATGGACAGCGTCCCCCAGAACAGGGCGAAGGTGATGAGCGAGGCCTTCTTCCGGCGCTTTCGGTATTCGCTCCAGAAAAAACGGGGCAGGGTCAGGTTCATGATCCGGCCTCCCCTATTTCCTCAATGCTGCGATCGGGTCGGTCGATGCCGCCGTCCGCGCCGGAATGATCCCGGCCACGATGCCGATCCCAAGAAGGATGAGGGCCGTCGAGACGATGACCATCGGATTCAGGACGGGGAGCCCGACGAAATCCGTGAAGCTGCCGGTCGGGAGCGCCTTGACGAGCTGGGTGACGCCGACCGAGAGGCCGAATCCGATCAGGCCGCCGAGGAGCATGATCACCAGAGATTCGCTGAAGAACTGCCAAAGGATCGTCCTCCGGCGAGCGCCCACGGCCAGCTTGATCCCGATCTCCTTCGTCCGCTCTTCGACGACGACGCGCATGATCGAGGCCACGCCCACGCCGCCGACGAGAAGGGTGAACGAGCCGATGAGCCCCATGAAGATCGTGAAGGCGAAGAAAAAGGTCGTGAACTGCTTCTCGAAATCCATGGTGTCCCAGACGGACAAAGCGTCCGGGTCGGCGGGATTGAAGCCGATCAGCCCGGCCAGATACTTCTTGATATCCTCGGTCACGGGCTTGGTCCGGCCGATGTCGAGCGGCCGGAAGATGTAGTTCGAGACATACTTGTCCCCGTAGAGCGCTTGATACGTCGTCCAGGGGATGAAGGCGCAGCGCTCGTCGCGCTGGCCGTTATAGTTGGAGTTCTGAAGCTTCTTGCGCATGACGCCGACGACGGTGAAGGGGACTTTGTCGACGAAGATCGTCTCGCCCACGACGTCCTGCTTGTCGAAGAGGTCCTGGGCCAGGACGTCGCCGATCATGCAGACCCGCTTGCGGCCGGCCATGTCCTCAGAATTGATGAACCGGCCCGTCTCGGCGATGGTATTGCGCATGCGCTCGAACTCGGGATTGACGCCGCGAACGGTGTTGCGGAACTCCTTCCGGCCGACGCTGATCAACCGGCTGCCGACGAATTCGGGGCTGATCGCATCGATGCCGGGGACTTTCTCCGGGATGCCTTCGACCATCTCCGGCGTGATCCGGATGGGCTTGCCTTTGAGAAAACCCTGCCAGGGCAGGGTCGTCCGCGACGGGAACATCAGGACGATCCCCTGACCCATGCCGTGGAATCGCTTGACCTGCGCTTTGGAAACGGAATCGCCGAAGGCGATGAGAAGAGCGACCGAAAACGTGCCCCAGACGACGCCCGAGAGCGTCAGGGCGGTCCGCAACGGCTGGCGGATGAGGTCCCGGACCAGGTTGCGGAAGAAGATGCCGACCATCGGCGTCCCGTCTATTTGATCTCGCGGGGCGGCCGCTCGACGACTTTATCGCCTTCCTTGACGCCCGACAGGATCTCGATGTTCAGGCCGTCGGAGAGACCGGTCTGGACCTCGACCTTCTTCGCCTTCTCGAGCTCGGCGGCCGGGCTTTCGGGAATCTCGACGAAGCGCTTGCCGTTCTCGAAGAGGATCAGCCGTTCGGGAAGCATGAGGACCTGTTTGCGCTCCCGGATGAGGATGCTGGCCGTGGCGGAAAAGCCGGCCCTCAAGGTCATCCCTTCGGCCTTGTCGATCGAGATCTCGATGTCGAAGAGGGTGGCGTTGCCCTCCTTGCGGGCTTTGGGATAGATCCGCGTCACCTTGCCCCCGATCTTCGCCTCGGGCAGGGCTCCGATCTGGAATGCGGCACCCATGCCGGAGACGATCTTGCCCACGTCGATCTCGTCCACCGTGCCCTTGAAGCGGAGGCTGTCCATGTCGGCGAGCGAACAGAGCTCGGTTCCGGGCTGGTAATTGGTCAGGGGCACGACCGGATCGCCCTGGAACACGTTTTGGGAAAGGATGATCCCCGAGGCCGGCGCCTTGATGATGGAGTTGATCTCGACGTTGGACATGCTGATGCGGCCTTTTTCCAGGAGCTCGAGCCTTTCGAGCGCGATTTTGTAGCGGAGGTTCGCCTCCTGATAGGAGCTTTCGACCGCCTCCATGTCGGATTGGGAGATCAGCGACCTCTTGAACATCTCCATCTGCCGCTCCCAGTCGGCCTTGAGCTTGTTCATAGAGACTTCGGCCACTTCCATGCTCCGCCGGGCCTCGACGTATTCGAGGGGGGTGGGATTGGGCGAGATCTTGAAGAGGGGCGCGCCCGCCTTGACCGCGTCGCCCACCTTGAAAAGGACGTCGGCGACGATCCCGGGAATGGTCGATTTGACCTTGGTCTCCCGCTCGGGGTCGATCGTCCCCACGGCCAGGGCTTTTTCCTGGATGTCGCCCCTAGTGACGGCGACGAGCTTCGTCTCCGCTTTTTTCTTGCCGCAGGCGAAGAGGAAATAGAAGAAAACCAGGATGAACAGGGCGGCGAAGCCGCGCAGAATCCATTTTTTCATGGCATACCTCGACTCTCAGGTCCCGACTCTACCCTTAAAGACGAAAAAAACCAGAAAAAGGTTCAGAAAATCGTCGTGCGCTTCGCGGTCTTTTTCTCCGTGAGCTTCACGTACCCGTATTTCTCGAGGAGTTTATAGAAATTTTCCACGTCCGACAGAGCCGGCGCCGGCGCATTCATGAAGTCCGCCTCGGCCGCGGCCGCATCGCGGATCTGGAGGACCGACCTCCGGCCGTCGACGAAATGGCGGAGCTCGTCCATCATGGCCGATACCTTGACCACGACCGGCCGGGCCTCGGCGTCCTGGATCTTGGTGTAGAATTCCATCATGTCGAGCGGGCCGGTCATCTTCTCCGTCCGGACGGGAACGATCTTGCCGAGGCGGACCTCGTCGGCCGTAGGCGCGGCCGCCTGCGGCTTGAGGCCGTCCTTCAGGCAGCGGGCCTTATAGGCATCCTCCAGCGCTTTGGCGAGCGGCGTCCGGCAGTCCTCGACGGCCTTGAGCTGGCTCTGGAGCAGTCCTTCCAGCCGCTTGTCCGCCTTGACGAAGAAGCGCGTCGAGGCGAGCGTGTCGGCTTCGCGGACGAAGCCTTGGGCCAGGATGTTCTGGGCGTCCTTAAAGGCCCTGTGGAGGTCCGCCGGCGCCGCGTCGCGGATGCAGCGGTCGGCCCGGACCTTGTCCAGTCCCAGCCGCGTCATAGACCGGCCGGCGACCTCGCCGATGATCCTTTCCGTCTCGGCCGGTCCGGCGCCGGCCAGACAAACCGCGGACGCCGCCGAGAGAAAGACGACCCGTTTGAGCTGCGTGGCGTCGGACTTGTCGGGCGTGTCGCCGCTTGAGTGGTACCACATGTCCGGCCAGCAGATGAACATGACCGCGGGGACCCGCACCCCTCCGTCGACGAAGACGATGTGGTCGCTGCCGCCGGAATGCTTGTCCATGACGGCCGGGAAGGGATCGCGGGTTCCGGTCGGCGACCAGATCGGCAGCAGGGTTCCCGAGCCGTCGTACCGCTGCGTCTCTTCGGTCCATTCGACGAACGAGCGCATGACGTCGTTGAGGTACGTCGGAAGCGACCAGGGCGTCTGGACGCAGGAGAAGTAGCTCCGGTTTTTGGCCAACGACTCGCCGACCATGTCCTCGTTGATGTTGGCGAAGAACTTTTTGCCGATCTCGGGAAATTTCTTCAGGTAGGCGATCGTCCCCGAGATCTCGGGAACGAAGAGGAAACGGACCGAACGGCGGAGCGGCGGGATCTTGCCCTCGGCCGTGAGCTTTTTGAGGACGCGGGCCGTCTCGAGGATCGCGACGCAGCCCGAGATGTCGTCGTTGGCCCCCTGCTTGGCCGTGCCCTCGTAGAGGTGGGCGGTGAAGACGAGCTCTTCCTCGGCCAGGTCCGTCCCCTTGATCAGGGCCTCGACCATTTGCTCCTTATAGGGAACCATCTGGGCCTTGACGACGGCCCGGACCTCGACCTTCGACCCCCGTTCGAGCTGGTCGCGGAGCTCCTGGCCTTGCCGGGTCGAGACCATGAAGCCGAAGGTCGGCTTCATCTTCTCGCCGGCGCCGACGCCGCCCCATCCGACCTCGTCCGGGTCGAATTCCGGATGGCTGGAGCCGTAGGCGACAATCCCGGCCGCGCCGTATTTTTCGACGGCCAGGGCCTGCGCCCCGCCGGCGTACCCGTTGACCAGGACGATCTTCCCTTTGACGTCCTTGCCTTCGTAGAAGCTCTCCCGGTTTCCGGGGCCGACATAGACGAGCTCGGCGGTGACGTCGGCATCGGAGCTTCCGGAGCAGAGCGTCGCGGGCACCTCGTCGAGGTCGGCGATCTTGCGCTTCGCGGGCTTCGTGACCCAGAGCTCGGCCGAGATCGCGTCCCACGTCTTGGCCTGCGAGGTCGGAAGGTCGATGATGCGGGCCTCATCGATCCCATATTCGCGGAGCTTGTCGACTAAAAAGACAGGCTCGAAATATCCGTTGGCGTATTCTTCGGGCTTGCGGTTGCGGTTGACGCCGGAGAGGAGGATCTCGTTCTGAAGGGCCACGTCGCCCGAGGCTTCGTCGACGATGTCGCGGAGGACCTGGAGCGGGATGAGGGCCGGAGGGACGTTCCGTCCGAACTGGGAAAAAAGCGCGGCCGCGGCCGCGGCGACGATCAGAAATCCAACGACTGGTTTTTTCACGGAAACCTCCTCGGGAAGATGCGCAGATTCTATTCTTTTCGATATACGGGCGCAATGCCCGCCTGGTTTCAGGTGAGGCGTCCTTTTCTGATACGTTCGCGGCGCCAAATCCCGATTATCAAATCGGGGAAAGAGCGCCGCTCAGTATGAAGCCTCCAAATACCCCGGGGATGGCTTTATTTTGCGGGCGTTCGCCCGATTGTGATATACTCGAAGCGATCATTACGGGAGATCGATCGGGGAAAGAGCATTACGAAGAACATCAAAGGAGGCCGCCATGTCTGACATTCCCGTCGGCAAAGTGACGCATTATTTCGACCGCATCGGCGTCGCGGTCTTGGCCCTGACGGAAACGATCCGCGTCGGCGACACCCTTCACTTCCACGGCCATTCGACCGATTTCCAGCAGACGGTGGATTCCCTGCAGATCGAGCACAAGAGCGTGCCCGAGGCCAAGCCGGGCCAGGACGTGGCCTTGAAGGTGAGCCAGAAGCTCCACGAGCACGACGCGGTGTTCAAGGTGACCGCCGCCGGCTGAGCGCCGGTCCGGCCGGGAGGATCCGAACGCGCTTCTCCGCCGGCCCGCAGTGGAAGTCGTCTTATTTTGGCTTGATCGTCACCGCGACCTGAATCCTCTTCTTCAGCCCCGAGGGAGCCTGCTCCGTGAAGACAAGGTCGTAGGAGCCGAGGAATCCCGGCCCGGGCATCCAGTAGAAACGGCCGGAGCGCGCATCGAACGTCGAGCCGATGGGCAAGGGCCGCAGCTCTTCTCCAACCCGCAAAAATCCCAGCCAACACGAAGGTCGGGCCGGAGGCCTTTCCAATTTCCGCGCGTTTGCCAGGTCGATCTCAATCCGGTTCACTTCTGGAATTTCGACGTGATAGGTCCCCTGCTCGTCGGGGAACAGGCTCTCGGGCTCGGCCCTCAGGTTGAATCCCGTCTTGACCGAAATCGGCTCGAGCCAGAGAGCCAGAGAGCAGATTTCATCCCAGGCGGGAAGATTCCACGCTGCGGCCTCTTCCCTTTTCTCGGCTCCTCCCGCGTTCACGATGTTGAAATACCGGGAACCGATCCCGTCCGCAGCTCCCGCGTTATCGGTCGCGATCCAGAAGATCGTGTGCACGCCGTTTTCATAGGCCGTCGTATCCAGGATATACGCTCCCACGGGCCCGCTCGAGTTGTTCAAGCCTGGGAACGCAGTCGCCACATCCACGCGGTATTGGTCATAGACGTTCGGTGCCGTCTTTAGATCCCCGACCTGAATCCCGTCGACCCAAACCGTGATCGTCGAGCCGTCCTTGGGAACGGTCTTCGGCAGCGGCGTCAAGACCCAGCCGAAGACGGGATAGGCCGCGAACGAGGCCGCGCCTCCCGTATCGACCTGGTCCGGAGCGCCGAATCCCGCCCCCGAATCTCGGGCGAATTGGACCTTGCCCGCGGCGTCCGTATAGGCGATCCCGACCGTTGTGCCCTTCGCGGCGATGGCCGGCGCCGCCGTGGCGATATCGATCCCCGTCTTGAAAACGGCCTCCTGCCAGCCGCTCTCGATCCAGGCATGGTAAATCGACGTGTTGCGGACATAGGCGATGTGCGCCTTCCCCGTCCCGTCCACGGCTATGGAATTCGGCGAGGCCACGACGTTCTCGATGCCGGTCGAGGTGCTCGAGGTGACGTCCGCCCCGCTCTTGTTCGTCAGTTCGCTGGCCGAACTGGTCGGATATCCCTTCACCAGGGTCGTCTCGTAAAAGAAGATATGATAGCTTCCGGAGGCATCGACCTTGATCCCTCCGAGGTAGAGATACTGCGTCACGCCGGGATTCGGCATACGGCCATATCCATTCGCTCATCTTTGGCCGTATTGCTCGTGATCTGATAGGTCGTGAACGCCTGCGCGGCAAAGAAAGTCGTAGCCGACAGCAACAGAAACGCAAAAGCGAAAGAGAATTTTTTCCGCATAGGAATCCCTCCACCCTAAGATTTGCTACGATTCTAATGGACGCGTCATCGCATAAAATGTCAAGCCTGCGGCCTAGGCTGAAATAGCCTGCGAAAGAATCCGCACCGCGCCATTTCAGGAACGGCGGCATTGACATATCCGCGGTCGCGTTTTACATTGAGAAAACCAAGGAGGACAGAATGACAAAAACCGTGAAACTCACAATGTCCTTATCTATGATCCTGCTGGCCGGGCTGATCCTGTTCGGTCCGGTCTCGGCGGCGGTTCAAACGCCGCCTCAAAAAGAGGAGGTCACGGCCAAGGCGGCCGAGCACGCCAAATCCTACAAGCGGCTCCTCATCCGGAACGCCATGGTCATCTACGGCAACGCCGAGCCGCCCTTCGGGCCGACGAGCATCTACGTCGAGGACGGGCTGATCGCGCGCGTCGGCGGCGCGCCGCGCGGCTGGGTGCCCGACGCGGTCATCGACGCCACCGGCAAATACGTCATGCCCGGCATCGTCAACGGCCACATGCATCTCCAGGACGAACGCGGCGGCATCCCTCAGCCGTTCCAGTATGAGATGAACCTCTACCTGGCGGCGGGGGCGACGACCATCCGCGACGTCGGAGCGGACTGGGCCAAGGCCAAAGAGTGGCGGGCCAAGAGCGCGGCCCACACCCTGATCGCGCCGCGGATCCTCTGCTACGAGCGGATCTGGGCCGCGCGCGGCTCGCACACGCCGTCCCTCGTCCGCGAGGGCGTCCGCTTCGCGAAGGAGCAAGGGGTGGACGGAATCAAGCTGTCCGGCATGGACCGCGACCTCGCCGAAGCCGTTCTCGACGAGGCCAAGAAGCAGGGTCTCCGGTCGGCCGTCCACATCGCCGTCGACGAAACGACGGCCAAGGACTGGGCCGAGCTGGGCGTGACGTCGATCGAGCACTTCTACGGCGTCGCCGACGCGGCCCTCGACGGCATCCAGAATTTCCCGCCCGAGCACAATGCGATGAATGAGATCCATCGCTTCGGCCGGGCCGGCGAGCTCTACATCCAGCCGAACCTCAACCGGAAGAAGCTCTCTGATGTCCTCGACCTGATGATCAAGAACAACGTCTATTGGTGCCCGACCCTCTCTATTTATGTCGCTAGCCGCGACGTTATCCGGGCCCAGAACCAGCCTTGGTTCAAGGACTACCTCCATCCGACCCTGGAGAGGTATTTCCAACCCGACATGCGGAACCACGGCTCCTACTTCCTGGGCTGGACCAACACCCAGGAGGTGCGCTGGAGGAAGTCTTACCAAGTCTGGATGGACGCGCTCAAGGAATTCGGGAACAAGGGGGGGATCATCACGGTCGGCGACGACGCCGGATTCATCTATTCGATCTACGGATTCGGCCAGGTCCACGAACTGGAGCTCTTGGAGGAGGCCGGATTCCACCCCCTCGAAGTCATCAAGATGGCCACCGTGAACGGGGCGAAGATGATCGGCATGGAGGACAAGCTCGGCCGCGTCCGCCAAGGATTCATCGCCGACCTGCTGGTCGTCAACGGCAATCCGGTCGAAAACCTGCGTTTGCTCAATCCGGCCGGGACCGACATTCTGACCTACGACGGGAAGGTCGTGAACAACTACAGCGCGCTCGTTCCGGGCGACCCCAAGGTCAAGGCGGCGCGGGGCGGGGGCATCGAGTGGACCATCAAGGACGGCATCCCCTACCACGTCCCGACGCTCATGAAGGAAGTGAAGGCCATGGTCGACCAGGGGCGCGCGGAGCGGGCGAAGAAATAAGCTTTAGTGCGTTGACAGCGGCCGACGGCAAAAGTTATAGTCGATCCGCAAAAGGAGCGTTACGATGAAAAAATATATCGTCCTCGGTGCGGCCGTTCTGTCCATGGCTTTTATAATCGGTATTTCATCCGCCGGCGCGGCGGCCCTCACCCCCGTCGAAGAGCTGGGCAAGAAGCTCTTTTTCGACAAGAATTTATCCAGCCCGGCCCGGCAGGAGTGCGCCGTCTGCCACGGCCCGTCGGTCGGCTTCACCGGCCCCGACGAGGCGATTAACAAAAAAGGCGGCGTCTACGAGGGCGCGGTCAAGGGCCGCTTCGGCAACCGCAAGCCGCCGGCCGCCGCGTATGCCGGCGACAGCCCCAAACTCCATATGGACAAAGACGGGAATTACGTCGGCGGGATGTTCTGGGACGGCCGGGCGACGGGCGACGTGCTGGGCGACCCGCTGGCCGAGCAGGCTATGGGCCCGTTCCTCAATCCTCTCGAACAGAACATGCCCGACAAGAAGAGCATCGTCCTCGCCGTGCAGAAATCCAATTACGCCGGCCTCTTCGAACAGGTCTGGGGCAAAGGCTCGCTTGACGCCGGCAAGAACGTCGACAAGACCTATGAACTGATCGCCAGGTCGATCGCCGCCTATGAGCGCTCGGCCGAGGTCAATCCCTTCAGCTCGAAGTTCGACGTTTTCTGGCAGGCGGCTAAGGCGAAAGGATCGGACGTCGAAGCGATCGACGCGAGCAACGCTAAAACGTTCAAAGGTCTCGGCCTGACCGAGCGGGAGGTCCAGGGCCTCGTCCTTTTCAACACCAAAGGGCTCTGCGCGCAATGCCATGTCCTGGCCTCGGTCAACGGGAAGCCGCCCCTCTTCACCGACTTCACATACGACAATATCGGCGTGCCGAAGAATCCCGACAATCCCTTCTACGGGCAGGCCAAGGAATACAATCCCGACGGAAAGGCCTGGGTGGACAAGGGGCTCGGCGGATTCCTCGAGACGATCGAAAAATACAAAAAATATGCCGCGGCCAACATGGGCAAGCACAAAGTGCCGACCCTGCGGAACGTCGACGAGCGGCCATCGCCCGGCTTCGTCAAGGCCTTCATGCACAACGGTTCCCTCAAAACCCTGAAGGAGGTCGTGAGCTTCTACAACACCCGCGACAAAGCCGGCGCCAAGTGGCCCGCGCCCGAAGTCACGGCCAACCTCAACACCAAGGAGTCCGGCAACCTGGGGCTGACCGACGACGAGGAGAACGCCATCGTCGATTTCATGAAAACGCTGACCGATAAGCGCTGATCATTAAGATTGGGTACACCCACCGTGGGTGTACTCAATCTTATAAGAGCGGTATCTTACTGCCAGGGCGAAGCCGGAGTGCCGTGCTCCGAAGCCCGCGGCCGCTCGTTGAAGGGGGCGGCCGTGCCGCCGTGGACGGCCCTCAAACGCTTGTGCGTCTGCTTGGCCGCCTGGACAAGCTCCGTATAGGCGCGGTTCGTGACATCCACGAATCCGATATTGTAATTCTCGCCGTCCATCCGGCCCAGCACCGGCTCGTCCGCCCACTGGAACCAGTGGGCTCCGACGAAACACGGCAGCGCCGCCGCCTGCTCCATGTAATAGCGGTATCCTTTGGCCCGTTCGGCCTGGTCGGCCGTCTGGACGAGGCCGGCGCCCAGCCCGTCCGCCGGCACGCCGAAATGGAACTCGCCGATCAGAACGGGCCGGCCGATGACCTCATGGATCCTCTTCAGCTGCCGCGTCGGCTCATATTCGTACACATTGAGGCTGAAGACATCGAACGCCTTTCCCACCCGCAGGATCGGCTCGGCCGGGATCCCGCCGAAGCGGATCCCCAAATTCAAGTGGCGGGGATCGGCTTTCTTGATCGCTTGGCTCATCATGCTCACGTAGCGCTCGAACATGCCCCAGACGAACTCCTCCCGCCGCCGAGGCGTGTCACCTTCCGCCAGGTAGGCCGTGAGCTTGCGTTGGGTGGCCGTCTCGGGCCCCCGCAAAAACATCTCGACCAGTTCGCTCTCCCGCCGCGGCCAGGGAGGCTCGTTTCCCAGGAAATATCCCAACAGCCAGGGGTCGTCTCGATATTGCGGGCATTGTTTTTGCGCCGCCTCTTCGACGCTCCGCCCGAATTCCTCCGAATAGACGTCCGGCATCCCGAGATAATAAGGCTCGGCGCGCGGTATGCGGAACGTCACGGCATAAGCTTTCTGCCGTCCCTCTCCCTCGCTGTTTCTCAAACCGGACCAATTGCCGATCGTGTTCATGCCCCAGGCGCTCATCCGGCGATGGGACAGCGAACTCGCGCTCCCGGCGGCGGGCTGCGAACCTCCCGGCGGTCCTCCTCGGCCCGGCCCGCCCTCGCCCCGGATCCCGTTTGCCCCTGTCGATAAAAACAGATGCCCTTCCGGGTCTACGAACCACCACCGGCCGTCGACTCGTTCGACGCGGAAATAGCCCGTCGCCTTGGACTGGGTGCCCCGATATCCTCCGAACCGGCCGTAGTCGAATTCTCCCGCCCCCCGGAGGGCTTTTTCTTCTCCGGCCAGCTCTTTCTCCAGCTGCTCGCGCGTTTTGATCTTGCGGGCCCACTCGGCGTGAGCCCATTGCCCGAACTCGTCCAGGACAGGCTTATTCTCCAGGAATTCCGAGCCGGTGTCCTCCTTGGACAGCGTCGCGGACCTGATCTCGAGCGTCGGCTTTCCGAGAGGGTAATCCATCGCCACGCTCATGGCTTCGACGTTCTTCAGCTCTCCGAACGGCCCCCAGACCTGCATCCAGAATGTATCGGTTCGCCGGTTGTTGGTCGAAGCCAGGTCCATCCCCCGCTGGTCCTTTCCTTGGAAATATTGGAGGGGGATGGCCGCCCTCAGCCAGACGTTCTGACCGAAGGGCTGGAGCATGATGCGGCGCTTTCCGTCCGCCGTATGGACCCAGAGCGAGAACCGCTGAGGAGAAGATGTCCGTAATTCCAGGACGAAGAATCCGAATCCAGACCAATCCGCGGGAAGGCCGGCATCGAGCTCCTTGAGCGGCCATTTGTGCTCCGACACCTTGTCCGCGAACGTGACTTTGACCGGCTTCTCCAGAGCTGGGGCCAACGTCGCACGAGCGGCCAGAACAACTGCCGCCAGAACAAAACAGGCGTTTTTCATCGGCATCCCCTCAGTCGCCCTTCTCTTTTTTCATCCCAGAGTCTTCCTTGACCGTGACCGTATAGCGCTTCTCCTTGCCGAAATAGGCTTCGATCCTCTCTACGACGTCGATCGGCCACTTCCCCTCTCCCACGGCCTTCTCGAACGCGGATGTGTCGAGGGCCGCAACCTCATCCCAGACGCCGAGTGCCCTGAGCTCACGCTCTAGCGCTTCCCGCTCTTCGCTTCCTTTGGGCGGAGAGACGATCTTCTCCTTGCCGGACACCCGCAGCTTCGCCCCCGTCCCGGCGATGACCTCAACCTTTTCCTTTTCCGCGAAGCCGATCGCCACGTCCTTGAGCTCATCGAGCTCCGCTTCCAGTCCCTTCACCTCCGCGTCGAGCGCACGCTTTTTCCGCCAGCGCTCCGTATAGGCGTCGGCGATGATGACGCCCGGCTCGTCCTTCCATTTGTCCTTGGGAAGGGCCTCGACCTTGACCAGGTGCTTTTTGACGGGGCACAGATCCCAGTACGGGCACCAGCCGCAGAGGGCGGTTTCGTTGGGAGCGAATTCCTGTTCCGCCTCGACCCTGTCGATGAGCGCCGCGAGATCCGACTTGAGGCGCTCGAGGGACTCGGCCGTCCTCGTCGAACGCATCTCCACGTCGAAGGCGACCTCGTGCCAAATCAGCCGGACGGCCTTCGCCGCGGGCCAGAGCCTCTGGACGCCGACCTGATAGAGGGCGAGCTGCCGGTCCTCGTCGATCTCCCTCTGGTCCGGCAGCTTAGAGCCGGTCTTGTAGTCGTGGATCTCGAATGCGCCGTCGGGAGCCAGCATCAGCCGGTCGATGATGCCTTTACAATTGTAGCGCCCCGTGTCATCGAGCGCGAACCGAATGTATTTCTCGAGGCCCACCACTCGGCCTTCTTCGAAAGGATGGTGCCGCCTGTAGTAGTCTTGGATGAAGCGCCGCCCCTTCTGCCGGTAATCGTCCTCGGCGGCGCCTTCCCTCCGGATCTTGACCTCGTTGTGCCAATGCGCAGCCCAGGTTTTTTCGTAATAGTCTAAAGTCTCCTCGAGCGGGACGATCCGGAATGCCCGCTCCCTGTAGAGCATCTCCATCGCCTCGTGGAACCGAGAGCCGAGGAACGCCTCGACGCCCTCTTCGTAGCGCTTGATCCTATCCACGTAGTTGAATTTGTACTGCCGTGGGCATTCCTCGAACTTGTCCAGCTGCGAGATCGAATATTCGGGCATGGCGCGCCTCCTTACGGATTACAAGCGATGAGCGGAATTGCTCTCAGCGCATCGACGCTCATATCACCTTCACCAAATTCCCGGGACTAACCTCCAGCACACGTTGGCCGCGTAATCCGCGTAACCCGGCAGTTCGTTTTGAAGGGTCTTGTCCTCCAGCGAGGTCCGCAGACCGAAGAGAGCCGTGATGAGGCCGGCCGGGATCAGGCCGAACATCGAACCGAGGAAAAGAGGTACGCCGACGCTCGAAAGGATATTCGCCAAGTACATCGGATGCCTGACGAACCGGTAGGGCCCCGTCGTGCAGACGGTTTGGCCGCGGTCGAATTGGATTCTCACGAAACCGGAGAGAAACGAGTTCACCCGGAAGGCCCGGAAGACAATGATCCAGGCCGCGAGAACGCTTGCGAAGCCAAGCCAAGAAATCAGCGGAGGAATCCTAGACCAGCCGAACCGGACCGCGTCGAGGGGGATGACGAGGTACATGATCAGGAGAAGCAGGTTGCAGGCGGCGACGATGGCCCGGTCCCATCGTTTCACATCGGCCTTTTTCCTGGCCGTCAGGCGTTCTTCGAGCAGGTCCGGATTGCGTTTTTTCAGCCAGACCATCAGCGAGCTTGTCACGGCGATATAGAAACCTAGATATAGCCACATGCGAGGCCAGCGGAGCGTGCCGGCCGCTAAAAAGACAAGGGAGATGAAGGCCGCAGCCAGAACGGTCTTGACGACGGAGGCCAGGGCATTCGCCCGAGCCCCGGTATTTTTCTCCCCATCCATGTGACGATCCGCTCCGGAATAGTACTATATCTGCTCGGCGATTCCAACGGCGGGATCGGGATTCGTCGCCCAGGTCGATCCCTCCCTCCTGCGCCGTCCTCGGGAGGTAGAAAGCCATGGGGGCTTCGTGCTATATTAATCGGCCAAACGAGGATATCCGATATGGAATCACGCCGAACGGTCATGAGGCGGGCGAGCCTTTCTCTCGCGCTCGTCCTCTGGATTCTGAGCGTCGCCGGGGGGCAAACGTCCGAAGCGTCTGACCTGGCGTCCTTTCTGGACAAGGCCGCGCTCAAGATCAAGTCCTATCCCGACAAGGCGAGCTGGACCTCAAACACGGTCACGACGATCACCAAGATGGACAGGCATTGGACCCCCGAGTCGGTCACGGTCGTGACCAAGATCGTCAGGGTTTCGGACGGCGAACGCGAGGAGACGATCCTCAAGGCCGAGGAGACCAAAAAGGGAAAGACCAAGGACATCACCCGGAAATACGCCGAAGACGCCCGCGAGGCGAGGGAGAAAGAGAAGAAGCGGCGGGCCGACGCGAACGAGGGAGACCGCGGAGGCCGCCGGAGCATGAGCCTTTCGCTCGACGAATTTCTCCCCTTTGCCGAGCCGAAGAGGGGCCAATTCGATTTCCTGCTGACCGAAAAGGCCGCCGTCGACGGCCGGCCGGCGTTGATGCTGGAGGTCACCGCCAGAGTCAAGAGCGAGAAGAACTGGGAAGGCAGGTTCTATTTCGACCCGAAGACCACGGATATTCTCGGACTCGAGGTCCGGCCCTCGGAAAATCCGAGCCTGGTCAAGGAGCTCGAGTTCCGCGCGACGTTCGAAGTCCTCGACGGCCGCGTTCTCGTCGTCAAGAGCACGCGGGCCAAGGTCAACGGCGGATTCTTCCTCAAGCACATCCGGCAGGTCATCGAAGAGACCTCCTCGGGATTCGAGCTCACGAAATAGACTCCTTGCTCACGAGGGCTTGACTTTTCCATCTATTTCCTACAATATACATAGGATTTATGTAATTGGAGGCCTATCATGAGAAAAACGATCGCGATCGCCGCGGCCCTCGTCGTCGCGGCCTCCCTGTCCTTCGCGGGCGTCGTCCGCACGACCAAGTCCGAGATTACCCTCAAGAAGTTCGGAACCTTCACGTCCGAGCAGACCGAGAAGCTCTCGGGCGACAAGCGCATCTCCGACATCGACGGCACGTTCAAGGGCAAGGGACTCCTGGGCGGGATCTTCAAGGCCTTCTTCCCTACCGGCAAGACGAGCGAGCTCGTCGACCTCGCCGCCAAGACCATCACCCAGATCGACCACAAGCGCAAGCAGTACACGATCACGTCGATCGAGAAGTTCGCCGCCGACCGCAACGCGGCCATGGCCGAGCAGCGGCAACAGGAGCAGGCCAAGCCCGCGGAGACCGAGAGCGACATCCGGATCGTCAAGAGCGAGTTCAAGGTTACGGACGCGAGCGAGACGAAGACGATCAACGGCTTTCCCTGCAAGAAATACCTCGCCCTCTGGACGGTCGACTGGGAGAACGTCAAGACGGGCGACAAGGGAACCGACCGCCTCGAAACCGCCCTGTGGACGACACCGGGCGAAGCCCTGGCGAGCGCCCAAGCCGAAGAGCTCGCGTTCGGCACCGCCTATCTCAAGGCCATGGGCCTCGATTTGCCCAAGCTCCAGAGCGACGTCCTGGGCACGCAGTGGATCTCCCTCCTCAGCGGCCTCGACCCGGCCGGCCAGGGAGTCAAGATGGACGCGAACCAGGCGTCGGTCGCCGCCGAAATGGCGAAGATCTCCGGCTATCCCATCGTCATCGACGGCAAATACTACCCCACCCCCAAATTCAAGGCTCAGGGCGACGAGGGCGGCATCCAGATCGGCGGAGCGCTGGGAAAGCTCGGAGCGGGGCTCCTCAAGAAGAAAGCCGACCCCGAGGCCGAGAAGGCTCCCTCGGTCGCTTTCTATACGGAGGTTAAGTCGATTAACGTGACAGCCGTCGATGCCGCCGAGTTGCAGGTCCCGGCCGGCTATAAGCAGAAATAATATCCGCTAGCGCCTCGACTTCATCCGGTATTTCTTGACCTTGGCCTCGATGTCGGCCCGGAATTTGTCGACGTGGCCGAGGACGAAGCGGCCGACGTCGAGCCCGTCGTCCCGGACGAGCGGCGTCAGGTCCATGGCAAGCCAGAGCTGCTCGGCCCGGTCCGTTTCGTGGGACTGGAAATAGCTGGCATTGGCCCGGCGCCGTCCGACAGAGGCCAGGTCGTACCGCTTGCCGCCTTCGACCTGGGAATCATAGACGCGGATAAGGCTTGCGGACAGGTCTTCCCGCCGTCCGACGTCGAGCGGGACCTTGTCCGCGTCATCCATCCAATCGAGCCCGCGCCAGACCTCGCAGCCGTAGACGGTCTCCGGCCGGTTTGCGGGCGCGAGCTTGCGTAGAGCGGCGATGGCCGTCATGACGACGGCGACGTGAGTATCGTGTTTGTCGGCGGGATTGTGGGTGTAAACCACTTTCGGCCTGGCCGCCTCGAGGATCTTGACCAAGTCGGACTCGAGATGTCCGGACCCGACGTCCTTGACCTCGGCGCTCGCATAATTGAGTTGAACGAGGGCCGCGTATTTGCCGACGGCAGCCGCATGTTCCTGCTCACGGCGCCGCAGGGCGGCCATCTCCGCGTCGCTGAGAGAGGCGTACTTGCCGGACCGGGGCGCCCCGCTTCCGTCCGTGCAGGTCACGGCCCCGAACCAGAGCGTCCGGCTGTCGTAACACGCCTCGATGCCGTGAAAAGCCATGATTTCGAGGTCGTCCTGGTGGGCGCCTATGCCGAGATGGGTGACCCGGCGGAAGGCGTCCGCGGCGGGCGCGCCGTCGGGGATGAATATCGAGGCTTCGGGCTTGAAAAACTTCACGGCCGTTTCCTCGAGGACTATCTCTTCAGGTCCGCGTCGCGTATCTTCTTGTATTCGGTCCCTTCTTTCCAGTTGGGGAACGCCGTCTCCGAGGCGAGTTGATAACCCACCTTGAACAGCAGGCGCAGGTCGTCGACCGCCCCGGAGAGGTCCCAATTCGGGTCGACCTCGTCCGTCACCTTGTGATATTTCTCGGCCAGGAATTTGGCCCTCTGGGCCAGTGTCCAGGCCCGTCCATGCTCGACGCTGTCCGTTCCGGCCGCCGGATAGACCGCCGGGATCCCCTGTTTCGCAAATGGAAAATGGTCGGAGCGGAAATATGAGCCGTGCTCCGGAGTCGGGTCCGGATTCACAGTGCGGCCCTGCTCCTTGGCCGCGGCTTCGATGTAGCCGTCGAGCTCGGAGAGGCCGTAGCCGATGACCGTGATGTCTTTCATCTTCCCGTACGTATTCATCGCGTCGATATTGATGGCGGCGACCGTCTTGGCCGTCGGAAAAACCGGATGGGCCGCATAGTACTCCGACCCGATCAAGCCCTGCTCTTCACCGGTCACGGAAAGAAAGACGACCGACCGGCGGGGCGCTTTGCCCATGGCTTTGAAAGCTCTGGCCAGCTCGATCAAGGCCGCCGTTCCCGTTGCGTTGTCGACGGCGCCGTTGAAGATCTGGTCTCCTTGGAGAGCGGGATTTATCCCGAAGTGGTCCCAATGGGCCATGTAAATGACGCATTCGCCGGGAGCCTCGGACCCCGGCCACTGGGCTATGAAGTTCCGCGAAACGACGTTTCTTATGGAGTTCTTCAGGGTCAGTCCGGCCTTGAGGCCCAGCGCCACGGGCTTGAATCCCCTTTTCGCCGCTGCCTCCTTCCATTCGTCGTATTTCATCCCGGCCGCCTCGAAGATCTTGCGCGCCGCATCGATGTGCAGCCAGCCTTCCGCGGCGCAGCGGGACATGTTGTTGTCGGGGCTGAGGAGGTTGAAGCGCGGCCCCGTCCATCCTGTCTGGACGACATTCCACCCGTAAGCGGCGGGCGCGGTCTCGTGGACGATGAAGACGCCCGCGGCGCCCTGCCGCGCGGCTTCCTCGTACTTATATACCCAGCGGCCGTAGTAGGTCATCGCCTTGCCGGTGAAGAGAGCCGGGTCCCCGGACGCGTAGCCGGGGTCGTTGACAAGGACGATGATCGTCTTTCCCTTCACGTCGACGCCCTCGAAATCGTTCCAATTGTACTCGGGCGCGACGATGCCGTAGCCGGCGAAGACCACGTCCGAATCTGCGACCGAGATCGTCTCCGCGACCCGCTGCGTCCTGACCACGAACTCGTCGCCGACCGCGAAGGACAGGGTCTTCTTTTTGCCCTTGACCTCGAGGGCGGCCCCGGGCTGGCCCGCGACCTCGACCATCGGAATGTCCTGGACGAAGCTCGAGCCGTTGCCCGGCTGAAGCCCGATTTTCGTGAAGGCCTGCTCGAGGAAGGCGATCGTCTTGTCCTCACCCTTCGAAGCGGGTCCCCTCCCCTCGTATTCGTCGGAGGCGAGGATCTTCGTGTCCTGGGCGAGATTCTGCGCAGCAAAGCTGTCGAGTGCGGCCCGCATCCGGCTTTCCTCGCTCGCGCAGGCGGCGCAACCGAGGATGAGCGCGATGGCCAGCAGAGATAAGGTCGTTTTCTTCATCGTTGTTCTCCTCGATTCAGATCCACATCCAGAGCCTATTATATGGAAATTCGATTATTTCCGCGTCGCCCGGTCGATGAAGGCGGCGATGTTGTCATGCAGCTTTGCCCGGCTTCCATCGTGGAGATACATCATGTGCCCGGACTCGTAGTAATTGTGCTTGATATGAGCCTGCAGGTCCGGCGGCAGGCCGAGGTGGTCCATCGTGAATTCGGAGGCGAAGAACGGCGTGGCCATGTCGTAATAGCCGTTCTCGACCTGGACCAAGAGCTTGGGATTCGTGATCATGGCCTGGGCCAGGTCGGATTCGACGTTCGGCGCTCCCGGGAAAAAGCCTCCCCCCGCGCCGGCCCGGCCGGTCGGCAGGCGCCTCCAATTCCAGTCCCTCGCCCCCACGATCGAATTGTTGTAGGTCTTGTCCCGGCCGAATTTGAGCTCGTTGTGGTTGTAGGCGTTGAGCATCGCGGTGAACGCGCCGCCGACGGCCGGCCCCTCGGGATCGCCCTGCGCCGTTTCGGAGAGCAGGTTGGCCGTGTAACCAGAGAAGCGGGCGTCGATCCGGCCCGTGGTCAGGCCCCGGCCGCGCAGGAGCTCGACGTTGAACTGTCCGAGCGTTACGCGCAGGTTCGCCTTCAGCAGGTAGTCTTCCCCGAGCCCCGTGAAGGTCGAAAGCTTCTTGGCCACGGCGGCCTTCTCCGCGGCCGGGAGCTGCGCGCCTTTAAAGAGAGCCGAAGCGAATTCGCCCTTGGCATATTGGCGCGCCTCCTCGATAAACGCGGCCAAGTCCGCGGGAGGATTCTTGAGCGCCTTGTGATACCAGGCCACGGCGGCGTAGCTCGGGAGATAGTAGACATAGGGCCTATCGTCGCCCGGCGAGAAGGTGATCGAGCCAAGGTCGAGGACCATAGAGATAAGGACGATCCCGTTGAGGTGCATGGTGTAGCGGCTTTGAAGGAAATTGCCGAGCACCGCGGAACGGAACGTCCCATAGCTTTCGCCGACCAGGAATTTGGGCGAATTCCAGCGGTCGTTCCGGCTGATATAGGTCACGATGAACTGGGCGAAGGCCTGGGCATCCTCGTCGATGCCGTAGAAATCCTTATTCTGGGCTTTGCCCACGGCGTGGCTGTAGCCGGTCCCCATGGCGTCGATAAAGACCATGTCGGTCTTGTCGATCAGGCTCTCCGTATTGTCCGCTAAAGCGTAGGGAGCCGGAGGGGTGAAGGTCCCATCCGACGTGATCACGCGCCGCGGGCCGAACGCGCCCATGTGCAGCCAGAGGGAGGCGGAGCCGGGCCCCCCGTTGTAGAAAAAGGCGATCGGCCGTTGGCTGAGGTCCTTCACGTCGCTCCGCGTGTAGGCGACCGAGTAGAGCAGGCCCGTCGGTTCGCCCGCTTCGTTCTTGAGAAGGGTCGTTCCGGCCGTAGCCCTGTAGGGAATGGTCTGGCCGCCCATGCGGAGGGTGTGCTCCGTGACGGACGATTCCTCTCTAGAGATGACCTGATCGGCGGCCGCCGCGGGCTTTGCCGCCTGGGGCGCCGCGGCGCGGTCGATGGCCTGGGCCGAGGCTAAGACCGCCGGCCCGAAGATCACGACTAACGTCAAAAGGCCAAGGATGGAACGCTTTTTCATAACAAAACCTCCGTGACTCGGCTTCGGCGGAAACATACCACTCGCGGTGAAAAAGGTAAAGGGGGATCGGGAGACGCTCCCCTCGATGTCATTTATTTATGGAATTTCCGGCAGAGCAGTGGATAACGGTTTCGGCTGAGCGGCAGGATGGTTCCGTTCTTCATCCGAAGGACATAGACGTTGCGGCCGGCGTGCCCGAACGACGCGGCGTAATCCATGTTCACCGTCCAGGACCGATGGATCCGGAAGAAACGGTCCGGCAGGATTCTCTCCAGGGCCGAAAGAGGCGTCTCCAGAAGATCGATATCCCCATCGGCCTTGTGTGCCTCGATAAGATAGCGGACGGCCTTGAGAAAGACGATCTCCTCGATAGGCACGAGGATATTCCGGTTCTGCCGGCGGGAGATCAGGAAACGGCCGCTCCCCGGCGGGGAGAGCCGACACATGATCTTTTCCAGCGCCCCGCGGAGCCTGTCCCGAGAGAACGGCTTGGCGATGAAATCGACAACTCCGTGTTCGAACGCCTCGAGAGCGCGATCGGCGGCCGCCGAGACAATGACGGTCAAAAAAGAACCCAGGAAGGCTTTCTTGAGCAGTTCGAATCCGTCCTCACCGTCGAGATCCGGATCGAGCAAGCAGAGATCGACGCTATTTCGCGAGACATAGCGCGAGGCGTCTTTGAGCCCCGGAGAGACATGGATCGAACGGAGTGCCGATCCCAGGATGGCCCGCACCCCAGCTTCGATGTTTTCGGCCGCATACGGCTCGCCTTCGACGATCAAAACATGCATGTCCCGATTCTCCGTTTTAAGATCTGCCCCTCTATCAGAAGCCGGACCAGACGAGCGGCCTCCGTTCGCAGGCGTATGTAACAGCTCGGAGCGAATCCCGCATCAAAATCATGCGGCGCTCGTATGCACTGATGATGAACGACGCGCGTGTGCCGAACCGAGCGTTCCGCTTCGGAACGGCCTCGTCCGGTCGATTTTTTTTCTTCAGGAGGCTGGCATGAAGATCCAAAAAGCTGTCTGTTCGCTCCTGGTGGCGCTTCTGGCCGCAGCCGGAGCCTTCGCCCAGGCCCCTCAGCAGGACGCGGAAACCAAGAGCGCCGTCCCCGAGCTGTGGGCTTTTCACAAAGTCATTTTTCCCATCTGGCATAAAGCCTTTCCGGCCAAAGACTACGAGGCCATGCGCGGCTTTGTGCCCAAGGTCAACGACCTCGCCGGCAAAGTCTATACGGCCTCCCTGCCCGGCATCTTTCGCGACAAGAAGGACGCGTGGAGGAAAGGCGTTGCTTATCTCAAGACCACCGTCGAGGCCTTCACGGCCGCCGCGTCGGGACCGAACCGCCAAGCCCTCCTCGACGCAGCCGAAGCGCTCCATGCCGCATTCGAAAGCCTGGCTCGGATCATCATCCCCGTCGTCCCGGAAGTGGACGCGTTCCATCAGACACTTTATGTGATCTATCACAAATTTCTTCCCGCGGACGACATCCTCAGCATCCGGAACGCCGTTCCGGATCTCCTGGCCAAGGCCGAAGCCGTCGTCACGGCCTCCTTGCCTAACCCCATGAGCGCCAAGAAGGCCGAGTACGGCAAGGCCGCGGCGGCCCTCCTGGAGTCGGTCAAGGCGCTGGCCGCGGTTGAAAGGGCGTGTGACATTCCGGCAGCAGTCGAAACCATCCATACCTGCTATCAAGCGCTCGAAAAAACCTTCGAGGGCGTCCATATCCCGATCTAGGCCGTGTTGCGCCCTGTCATTTCGGGGCCAGGACCAGGACGAGCGAGCGGGGATTGGGTAGGCTCTTGTCGATCCGCTCGACCGCCAATCGCGTCCCGGCGAGGATATCCAGGTACTGCCGCCGGGTCATCGGACGCAAACTCTTCCCGTCGTGCGCCTCGTACTCGACCTCGACGATGACGATCTTCCCGCCCGGCTTCAGGGAGGCCGCGACCCGATCCATCATCACGACCGGCTCGGACAGGTCATGGAATGTCCTGACGAGGAAGACTATCTCCAGTTTGCTCGGAGGAAGTCTGGGATCCGTCTCCGTCCCGAGGATGGCCATGATGTTGGAAAGATTTCTCTTTTTCGCCCGGTCCTGGAGCTCAGCAAGAGCGCCCCCGAGGATATCGTTCGCGTAGATCCGCCCGGACGGGCCCACGCGGCTTGCGAGCTTCAGGGTGAAGTATCCATTGCCGGCCCCAACCTCGCCGACCGTCATCCCGGACTTCACGCCCACGATATCGAGAACGCGGCCTTCATCGTATTCCGCGTCGCGCTTTCGCTCCTCAGCCTCAACGTTCTGCTGGTATCCCGCGTCCATCCAAAAGCGGCCTTTGTTCTGCCCTGCCGGGGATTCCCCTCCAACCGTCAATAAAAGGAAGCCGAGAAGGGCCGCAACTCCGGCAAGCGATAAGAGTGGCAGCACGAGCCGGCGGCTTCCCTCTCCGGCTCCAACAGATTTCCATCTCGGCCTGACCTTTAGAATGTCCATGGCGAGCACCTCCAGAATGACCTCCGCGGATAAAATAGGACCCGGTCCGCCTTCTGTCCATAGGCAAACGTCCCATTTTCAATCTAGAACATTTGTCCAGGTTTCGGGATCCCTCCTTGACCTTCGAACAGTTTCAAAGACAAGGGGGACACGATATCCTGTCCCCGTTTCCCAACTCGTTTCCAGTCGAGCATTCCGCAATTTCCAACGGGGACAGGGAATCATGTCCCCGAAACTGTTCGACGGTCCGGATCCCTCCTTATTGACTTCCCTTCCCAGAGAGTCCTAGGATAAGAAAAGACAGGGTGTCCTGACTCGTATTGCCCGAGAAACATATGGTCAAATATTTCGTCGGAAGGCCGACCGTGTGCCTGGTCGTCGGGATTCCCGCCAGCGGAAAGACGCGGCTGGCCCTGGCTATGGCAAAGCGGACGGTCAATGCCGCCTACATCTCGAAGGACATGATCGAGACGCCGTTCACGGCTGTGGAAAGAGTCACGGGCAGGACATATTCGAGAATCCGGGGGCCCGTATATCGCATTCTGGTCGATTTCGCCCGGACTCAATTGAGCCTGGGAAAAATCCCCATCATCGACGCCCCCTTCTCGGTCAATCATTGGAGGCAGGACGCCTACAGCGATTGGGTATCGGCGTTCAAGAAGGTGGCCAGCTCCCATGAGGCCAGGCTGGCCATCGTCAGGTGCGTCCCGCCGAGCGAAAAAGTCCTGAGAAAGCGGATCGAAGAGAGGCTGAAACGAAAGGAATCGACGTGGGATCAGTGGAAGATCGACCATTGGGAGGAATTCTCGAAACGGGAGCCGTTCGATTTTCCTATCCCCCATGACGACGTCCATGAATTCGTCAGCGACTCACGTTTCGAAAAAAGGGCGGAAGACGTCCTGTTGAATTATCTCGGCGCCCGGAAGGAGCGGCGTTGACCCGTACTCGCAAAAAAGGGATAAAGAAGATATGAAAAAAGCCCCCCAACCCAATCCCTCGGTTCTATTGAGAAGGCTGAACATCAAGTTCCCCCTCCTCGGATTCTACGACGCGCCCGACCCCGCCCTCTTCAAGCCTCTCGTTTGGCCCAAGGAAAATGACTGCGTTTTTACGTTCTTTAAAAGCTGGCTGAAGGGAAAGACCCTCCATCTCACACGGGAGCGCTTCGGCTGCGGCGGGGCGGGCAATTGTTTCTGGAGCATCCAGATGAGGTCCCGGGAAGGATTCATCAAGTTCCTGGTCGAAGACGAGGGGCTCAAGGATTCGGGCGAGCTCATGATCAAGTCCTTAACTTCGAGAAAGCCTTACCGGGCCGACCACGGCTCGCTCTTTATCGGCCCGCTCAAGAAGAACGCCTGGTCCTATGCCAAGACGATCACCTTTTTCGTCAATCCGGACCAGCTAGCGGCGCTCATGACCGGGGCCCAATATCACAGCGGCCCCGAGGACCCGACGCCGGTCATCGCCCCGTTCGGCTCGGGATGCCGCGAGATCGTCCCGTTCGACGACGCCGGCATCGCCCAATCCTCGATCGGAGCGACCGACATCGCCATGCGGCAGCACCTGCCGCCCGATATCCTGGCCTTCACCGTCACCCCGCCGATGTTCGAACGGCTCTGCCGGCTGGACCAAAGGAGTTTCCTTTTCAAACCGTTCCTGCAGCGCCTCAAGAAATCGCGCAGGAATCATAAGCTCGCTTAGCCCGGAAGACGCCGCCGAGCGCCGGAAAAACAGCCGATCGAAGGAGGGACAAGAAGACATGGCTCCAAAAAATCGAGGAAAAATATTCGCGTCGGCCGGAAGGATATTGCTGGTACTCGTCTTGAGTTTGAGCGGCCTCGCCGGGGCGGCATTTATCTCGAAGCCTCTCACGAGCGCAACATGATCGACAACAACCTTATCTGAAAGGCGACCGAAGGAGCGGGCGGCGGCTCGTACAACATGCCCGGCCACGGCGGCTGGGGCATCACGGTCGACGGGAGCGACGAGACGGTCATCGCCCACAACCTGATCGGATGCACCCAGGACGCGGCCGTCAAGTTCCGCAACATCGAGAGCCGCATCGTGACCGGGCGGGGCGGGACGACGCGCCGGAACAAGGTCCTGAACAACATCTTCTTCCGCTGCGGTAAGGCCATCGACCTGTCCAACCTCGACAACACGGCCGACGGCAACCTCTATACAAAAGATTGGGGCGAGGTGCGCAACGAAGAGAAGTCGGTCGGCCGCGGCCTGAACTGGCTTCCCGACGCCGGAACGACCTTTCGGCTCGACCTCGAAGCCTGGCAAAAATTCTATGGATTCGACAAGAATGGGGCCTATGCGGATATGAGCATCGACGTCGACCTCGACGCCCTGACGATGACCTGGTCGGTCGCGGGTCCCGTTCCGCAAGCGGCGCTCGATAAGTTCTTCGAGCGCGACCTCGTCGGCCAAACATCGCGCGGCTCCCGCAAGCCGGGACCATTGGCGAGCGTCCCGGCCGCGCCGGCTAAAGTGAGCATCGATCCCCGTCGATAAGATTAGATAAGATTAGGTACACACACCGTCTGTGTACCTTACTATTTAAACTCCTATGTCCGGCAACCGTATACATCCATGAAGGGCGCCCTCGTCCGATTGAAACGCAAATGGTGATAAAATAAAAGGAGTCCTATGCGTCTCATATTGTTCACGGGAAAAGGCGGAGTCGGAAAGACCACCCTCTCCGCGGCCTCGGCGCTGCTCTCGGCTAAAAAGGGCTATAAAACCCTCGTCATTTCGACCGACGCTGCTCATAGCCTCTCCGATTCGTTCGAGGTCCAGCTTTCCAATACGCCAAAGCGGATCGCCGCCAATCTTTACGGCCGCGAAGTCAACGCCCTGGAAGAAATCGAGAGCCGGTGGGGCCGGATCAAGGATTACCTGATCGCCTTTTTCTCCTCCCAGGGGATCGACTCGATCGAGGCCGACGAGCTGTCGGTCTTCCCCGGCATGGAAGAGCTGTTCAGCCTCATGGAGATCCGCAACTACTGGAAGACGGGCGAATACGAAGTGATCATCGTCGACTGCGCGCCGACGGGCGACACCTTGCGGCTCCTCAGCGCGCCGGAGATCACGGCCTGGTACCTCAAACACATCTTCCCCATCCAGAGAAAGGCGGCAAAAGCGGTCCGGCCGATGGCCAACCGCCTCCTCCCCTTTCCGTTCCCTGAAGACAAGATCTTCGAAACCATGAAATCTCTCGTCGAGCAGTTTTCCGAGATGAAGGAGATCCTCGACGACACGAAGCATGCCTCCATCCGCCTCGTCGTCAATCCGGAGAAGATGGTCATCAGAGAGGCGCAGCGGGCCTACACCTTCTTCAATCTGTACGGCTTTTCCGTGGACCTCATCGTCGTCAACCGCGTGATCTCCTCGGCCGTCGCAGACCCGTATTTCGACCGCTGGAAGGTCATCCAGGAAAAATACCAGCGCATGATCAAGGAAATTTTTTCTCCCCTGCCCATCCTCTCGCTTCCGCTCCTCGACAGGGAGATCGTCGGCATCGAGCTCCTCGAAAAGATCGGTGCCGATGTCTATGGAGATAAGGATCCGACCGAGCTTTTCTACGCCCACAGGCCGATCTCGGTCGAGAAGAACGAACGCGGCTACATCCTCTCCCTCCACCTTCCCTTCGTCGAGAAAAAGGACCTCAACCTCGTCCAGAAAGGCGAGGAGCTGTTTGTCCGGGTGGGGAATTTCAAGAGGAGCATTCTACTGCCCCGAATTCTGCTCCATCTGTCCATCCAGGGAGCCAAATTCGAGGGGGATCAGTTGAATATCACTTTCGATCACAAGAACGCCAAGGAGGAAACCCATGCCTGAAGGAAAAAATCGAGAAATCAAGATCACGATTCCCGTTCCCGAGGAATTCTTGTCGCTGTTTCTCCCCGGCGGCGCCCACGATCACATCCGGGCGGCCCGCAAGGAGGTTCTCCTCGCCCTGCGGGCCGTGATCGACAGCAAGATCGAAGCGCTCGAGAAAAAAGAAGCCAAGAACGCCGTCCCGAAGAAAAAAATCAAGATCGACTGAGGAGGATCACTCTAGGATTTTTTCTCCGCCAGCAGGAGCGCATCGCGGCTGTCCCGCCAGTGGTATCCCAGATGGAACGGAAACTTGGCGATCGTGTCCGCTCCGTCTTTGTAAATCTTTTCCAGGTCCGGCTGGTCGACGCCCTTGAAGTCCGCGATCGGCTTGGCGTAGACCCCGTAGAGCACAACCCGCCAATCCTTGTCCTTGAAGACCTTATAGGGAATCCCCGTGTCGTCCTGGAAAACGAACCTGCTCTTTTCGAGGATGACGTCGCGGATATTGGTGAAGGCGGCGTAGTGAGGCAGATAGGACGCCGATTTCATGTACGTCGTCAGGCCGGGCGGGAGAAAGCCGAGGTGCTTGTAGAGAGCCGATTCCTTGGTGAAGATCTTGTTCTCGAGGTCGGAGGACATGTAGACGACCGATTTGACCTGGTCCGAGCCTGAGGCCGCGAATCGGATTTTGATTCCGTTCGGCCTGGCGAATCTCTTCCCCTTGTCGTATTCGACGGCGACAGGCTTGCCCTCAGGGTCGTATTCGATCCGCTCGATGCCGAGGATCATGTGGCCCGTCCGCTTGAGGAAGAAACAGATCAGAGGCAGAACGCCTTCGACCTGAGCCTGGCCGTAGATCGTCTCGTCCATATGCTTCGTGATGAAATAGCTCTTGGCGAAGAAGTCCGAGAGCGAGACCGAGAAGTCTTTGAGATACGCCTCGCTCTGGCTCGCCGTCCAGAGGTCGAAGCGGGGCAGCCGGCCGCAGAATTCCAATCCCATGAGAACAAACGATTCGGATTGCGGGAAAAACACGAAGGCGGTCAGGAAATCGGGCCCGCCGAAAGGATAGAACAAAAACGCCGAGGAGGCGCGGACCCGGATGAGTTCCTTGTCCGCCCAGGTTCGCATGGGCGCCAGCCGGTTGATTTCGAGTTCGGCCCAGCTCTTCTCGATCGCCTCAGCGTATTGCTTCCAGGCGTCCGAAGCCCTGAGGCCGGCCAGGGAGGGAACTTCTCCCGGAAGGCCGGCCAGAACGGCCGCGATCTCATCGAAAGAGGGCGCCGCAGCCGTCTGGGAGGCAGCTTGGGACGCCGTCAAATGTGTCCCGGCGGGGATAAAGCCGAGCGCGGAGATGAGCACTGCGAATACGAGCGTCAATGTCTTCCGAACCATACCATCCTCCTCACGCGAGGCGTCGAATTCGGCCATAATATTCTTTTTTACGGCGGGCGTAAAGACCGTTTACGCCGTCCGCGGCAGTCTCCCGTAACCCAGCCGGAGGATGGAATAGAAGCAACTTTCGGGCCAGTTTGAACGGAGGTGGAGGAAGACCTATCTATTCTTCCTCTGCGCCGTTCCCCTTTAATTTTCTTTTCCGGGCGATTTTCTCTCCCCTATCTGCTGGCGCCACATGGCGGAGTACAGCCCTTTTATCTCGAGCAATTCGGCGTGGTTGCCCTGCTCCACGATCCGGCCTCTTTCCAAGACATAGATCGTGTCGGCATGCATGATTGTCGACAGCCGATGGGCAATGAGCACGGTGATCCGCTGTTTCAACGCCGATATCTTCCGGATGGTCTCCGTGATCTGCTCCTCGGTCAACGAATCGAGCGCCGAGGTGGCCTCGTCGAAGATCAGGAGACTGGGCTGGCGGAGCAGAGCCCGGGCGATGGACAATCGCTGCTTCTCGCCTCCGGATATTTTTTTTCCGCCTTCGCCCAGTAGCGTGTCCAGCCCATTCCCGGTGCCGTCGACGATGGAGACGGCCGACGCCTGCTCCAGCGCGGCGAAGATCTCCTCGTCCGTGGCGCCGGGCTTCACGAATTGCATGTTCTCCCGCACCGACCCGGAAAAGAGCTGGGTATCCTGCGTCACGAACCCCAATTGCTTCCTCATCCGATTGTAGCGGATATCCCGGGAGGAAACGCCGTCATACAGGATATCCCCTTGGATGGGGGCATAGAGCCCCGCCAGCAGCTTGACCAGGGTGGATTTGCCCGAACCGGAGGGCCCGACGAAGGCGATGGTGTCTCCCCTCTTCGCTTCGAGGGAAATGTCTTCGAGGGCGTTGGCCGTCCCGTGGCGGTAGCGGAACGTGACATGGTCGAAGCGGAGATGCTCGATTTCCCCGACATCGACGAATTCTTCAGGCCGGTATTCCGGCTCCTTCCGCATCAGCTCGTCGAAAACCTGAAGGGACACCTCGGCCTCGCGGTACGAAAGGACGATGCTGCCGAGGTCCTGCAGGGGCCCAAAGATGGCCGTGGAGATGAACTGCATGGAGATCAGCTCGCCCGTCGACAGGACTTTCCGGAAGATGAGCCACAATAGAATGAAGAGCAGGGATTGTTTCAAGACGGTCAGGATGGCCCCCTGCAGGAACGTCAGCGTCCTCAGCTTTTTCACCTTGCTCATTTCCAGGTTGTAGATGTCCTGGGTATGCCGGCGGAGCCGCCGGATCTCCTGGTAGGTCAGCCCTAGACTCTTGACCAATTCGATGTTGCGCAGCGATTCCGTGATCGTCCCGCTCATCGTCCGGGTCTGCCTGATGATCGACCGTTGCAGCGTTTTGATCGACCGGCTCAGCAGGCTCGTCAATCCCCCGAGGACGACCACCCCAATGACAAATACCGGGATCAGCAGCCAATGCTTGGTCACCGCATACCAGATGAGAAAGCCGATCCCGATGATAAAAGAGAAAAGGATGTTGACGGAGCTGCCGATGAAGCGTTCCGTGTCCGTTCTCACCTTGAGGAGGATG
>Ga0172371_10001704_pt1 | contig 34981 bp, 34 predicted proteins | sample Lak12m_FD_114543 | JGI IMG/M metagenome (GOLD analysis project Ga0172371, IMG submission 114543) | Freshwater microbial communities from Kabuno Bay, South-Kivu, Congo - kab_022012_12m | ecosystem: Environmental > Aquatic > Freshwater > Lake | place: Democratic Republic of the Congo: South-Kivu... | reverse complement strand
CCGACCCTTTGGACGAAAAAAGCATTATTATGGAAATCCGCGCCGGCACGGGCGGCGATGAATCCGCTCTTTTTTCAGCCGAGCTCTTCCGGATGTACTCACGTTACGCGGAAAATCACGGCTGGAAAATAAAAATAATTTCCTCCAATCGGATCGGTCTTGGAGGATTCAAAGAAATTATCTTTGAAGTTAATGGCAATAATGTCTACGGCGACTTAAAATTTGAGAGCGGCGTTCATCGAGTCCAACGGGTTCCGGAAACGGAAAAAAATGGACGGATACATACCTCCGCCGCGACCGTAGCCGTAATGCCGGAGGCCGATGAGCTGGATATAAAGATTGAAGCGAAAGATCTTCGCATAGATACTTTCTGCGCCGGCGGTCACGGCGGCCAATCGGTCAACACCACCTATTCGGCCGTACGCATTACCCATCTCCCCACTAGTCTCGTTGTTTCCTGCCAAGATGAACGCTCTCAGGCGCAAAATAAGGAAAAAGCAATGCAAGTACTGCGTTCACGTCTCCTTGCGCTCAAAGAAGAAGAAAAGCAACGCGAATTGGCGGCGAGCCGCAAATCACAAGTGGGTACTGGCGACCGCTCAGAAAAAATCCGTACTTACAATTTTCCCCAAGATCGAGTCACCGACCATCGCGCGGGTGAAAGCTGGCATAATATCGTTGGTATAATGGACGGGGGAATTGAAGAAATTATTAAAACACTAAAGAAGCTAAAATAATAAAACCCAAAAGCTTATTTTAGTTTTCTAGTATTTTAGCTTTTTATGCTCATAAAAGAAATTATAAACTTTGGCTTTAAAAAATTATCCGGGACGCCATCGCCGCATCTCGACTCCGATATCCTCCTCTCCCACGTAATCAAAAAACCGCGGGAATTTTTATATTCTCATCCGGAGAAAAAGCTAACTCCAACGCAAGTCGCCAAATTTAGAAAACTGCTCTCCCGGCGATCCAAGGGCGAGCCGGTGGCATATCTGACCGGTCATAAAGAATTTTATGGCCTAGATTTTTATGTGGATAAAAATGTCCTTGTCCCCCGCCCCGAAACGGAGTTGCTAGTTGATGAAGCGGCAGAAGAATTAAGAATTAGGGATCAAGAATCAGGGTTTAAAAAAACAGCTGTCATCGATATTGGCACCGGTAGTGGCAATATTATCATTTCTCTCGCAAAAAAATTAAAAAATTGCTCAATAAAATATTTTGCCGTCGATATTTCGCAAAAAGCTCTAAATGTCGCGAAAAAAAACGCCATAAAACACAAAATTTCCGGACGCATTAAATTTCTCCATGGAAGTCTTTTAAAACCCTTCTTAAATAAAAAATTGGAAATTGGAAATTGGAAATTAGTCATTTTGGCTAACCTCCCCTACCTCTCCCAAAAGCAATATCAACAGTCGCCATCAATTAAATTTGAGCCGAAAACCGCTTTGGTCGCCGCGGAAAACGGCCTCGCCCTATATAAAAAACTTTTTCAACAAACAAAAGATATCGCGTGTTACGTGCCAAATGTTACGTATTTTTTAGAGATAGACCTATCGCAAACAAAATCAATTAGAAGACTGGCAAAAACCATTCTGCCAAATTTTAATCTCCAGATAAAAAAAGACCTCGCTGGTCGAGATCGGTTAGTAGTTTTAAAAAATAAAAATTAGCGTCCGGCGTAAACCTGCCCGGCCTGTCCCGACCAACCAGCACCACATTTGCCGCTAGTGCCTGCACAATATGACCCTCCGGCGGAACTGTAAGAACGCCAACATTTAGTATCGCATCTATCAGTATCTTTGGGATTTTCCATTCGAGCGATTAAATCATAATATTGGGCCTTGTCATTAGCCCCATTCCAACCAGGCGTATTTTGCGATCGATAAACATACATATAGCCACCGGTAGTAATCGGCCAACTACCTTTTTCTAGTGGATCTTTGGGCACCCGCGCCATCATTTTATAAAAATCAGGATCGGCTGTGAGCCACTGGTCGCCCGAACATCGGCTGCTTGCCCAATTATTATCACTGCCAGAGAAACAGCCCGCCGATGATTTGTGCGCCGGATAACGACCATAAGCATTATAAAACATCTCTAATGCCGTCTGAATTTCTTTAATGTCAGCTTTACGCCTCGCGTCTCGCGCCTTAACCTTAGCGCCATCAATCGCCACCATCGCGATTGATGAAATCAAGGCCAAAATACCAATCACGACCAACATTTCTATTAAAGTAAAGCCTAAAGGTTTGTTTTTTATATTATTAGCCATAACGCCCCCCCTATTTAAATTTTAATTTGCTTTAATTATACCACAATTCTACTAAAAACTAAAAACTCCGCCCCGGAAAATATCGGGGCGGAGTTTTATAATCTAATTTATTCAGCTTTCTTCTCTTCGGCCGTGGACTCACCTTTACCTTCCGCAATTGGCGCGGCTGATTCTGCCGCGGACGCCGTCGGAGCTTCCTCGGCTCTCGGTTCAGTCAGACCAACTACGGTAGTATTTTCATCAACAAGAATTTTAATTTTTGCCGGCCGGTCGAGATCCTTGATCCTGATTGAATCAGCATAAGTTTTTAAACTACCAAGATCAACATCAAAGTGATCGACGAGATCTCTCGGTAAACACTCTACTTCCAGCTCGTCAAAATTTTTCACGAGGATCGCGCCCAGTTCTTTAGTGGCCGGCGCCTCACCAGCAAAGTGTAAAGGAATTGTGGCGTTAATTTTTTCGTCCATTCTAACCTGATGGAAATCAACGTGAACTGGGAATGACTTTGTTGGTTCGTATTGCACCTCGGAGATCAAAACCTTGACTGCTTGACCGCCATCAATTACAAGATCGACGAGATTGCTTTCGCCCGCGATAGAATAAACCTTTTGAAATACGTTCAGGGGAATTTCTAGGTTAACATTTTTTTGGCCATGGCCATAGATCACGGCCGGAATTAAGCCATTTTCCCTTAATTGACTGACTGCTTTGCCGGTAATTTCCCGTGTTTTTGCCTCCAAAACCGTATTGCCCATATTGAGAAACAATTATTATTTAAGAACGGCTCAATTCTAGCAGATTATCTAATTTTTGCAAGGCCTCATAATTATTAAGAACTCCGTCCTCGCTAATCGCATCTTCCTGTTGAAACCTAAAAACCTCTTCCGGCAGAAGATCGGTCACTACGCCAACAGAGCTAATACCCAGAGGATTACTCATAACTAAAGCCAAAATCGAGCTCTGACAAGAGTGGCATTTGATATACAAAAGATGAGCATTGATTTTTTCCTCCAATACTTTGGCCTCAAAAGGGTTGTAGCGATTATTGCAAAACGGACAATGCGAAACTACGCGCACGTTATCGCCCAAACCAAAATTATTAGCCGGATTATTCTCTTCGAACATAAAAAAATTGTTTTTCTTTTTTATATAATATCACGAATTTTTTTATATGACAAATTTTACCGCGAGCGAACATAGACGCTCTCAATTAATCCCAATAAAATCAAAAAAATAATCAAGGCGCTACCGCCATAACTGATAAAAGGCAAGGTGAAACCAGCCACCGGCGCCATACCCAGATTCATCGCCATATTAAGAAATCCTTGGGAAAAAATTAAAACCGTCGAACCGAGTACAAGCAATTGGCCAAAATCATCGCGCGCTCTATTATTCAAAAGCAATAACCGATAAAACATAAAACCAAAAAGAAAGGTTAAAACCGCCACCCCCGCGAAACCCAATTCTTCCGCCACCACCGCGAAAGCAAAGTCGGTCTGCGCCTCTGGCAAAAATTTGAGCTGACTTTGCGACCCAAAGCCCAAGCCCCGACCCCAAAATTGCCCAGAACCAATCGCGATCATTGCCTGTGAAACATTGTACCCGCTGCCGAAAGGATCGGCGGATGGATCAAAAAAAGTCATTACTCTCTGTTTCTGATAATCTACCAAAAGAAACGACCAAGAAATAACAATGGTTAAAAACAATAAAACTACGGCCAGAATCCACTGATAACGACGAAGACCAATAAAAGCGACCATCCCGAACCAGATCAAACAAAGAAGAAAGGCCGAGCCCCAATCTGGCTGAAGCAGGGTTAGCCCTACTATTACAAGAACGCTAAGACCGCTTACGATTAAATGACGCATCAAATTAGCGGGTCGCTCTTGGCGCGAAAAATAAGCTGCTAGCCAAACAATAATACCCACCTTCGCCAATTCTACCGGCTGAAAACTAAAAACCCCAAAATTGAACCAACCAGTCGTGCCCCGAATACGTTGACCCAAGAAAAGAACTAAAATCATGATTATAACGGTCAACAAATAGATCCATCGGCGATAAAGAAATAAAATCTTATAGTCAAAACGAGCCAAAATCATGGCTATCAAAATACCAACAACAAAAGCGACTAATTGTCTCCCGAGATTACTCCAATCAGTTTTATCCGCTGAAAGCGAGGTGCTATAAATCACCGCTAAACCCAAAAAAACCAGCAGGACCACTGCCAGTATTAAATACCAATCTAATCGTTTGAGAAAGCTCCATTTAAACATGCGGAATCATTAAAACACGAGAACAAATAACACTAGAACAAAATTAATTTTCCTGCCTTTTTGTTTTAATGTTATTTGTTTTAATGTTCTCGTGATTCTATTTCCCCGGCTCTCGATACACCCTTGCATCTAGAATATTCACCTCAGGAATCACTTCCACTGCCCGAGCCGCAGGCAAACCCTGGTACCAATTCACCTCGACATCCCTCTTCTCTCCGGCGTAGAGATCATTAAGTAAAATATAATTAATCGCCACCACCTTCTCTCCGGCGCCACGCAGAACAATATAAAACCCTACTTCCCGATAATTATAAGCTGATTTGTTAGTTACGGCAAAATTTGTTTTACTTACTTGCAGTTTTTGACTTACCTCGGATGCCGTCGCGCCAAAGGTCTTAACATCCTGAATATCGAAAGCCACTCTTTCGGAGAACATCGCCTCATATTGCTGGACTATTACTCGCTGCATTTGTTCTTGATCGATAACAAGTTCTACATTCCTCGGCCGCAGGGCGCTTTTAAAGGCCAGCTGATAAATAAATTTCTGTTCGCTGGGAAGAAAAAAAGTATCACGCGATGACAGGGCCACACCGTCCACCGCAAAATGATAAGTCAACTTTTTGAAAGCCCATTGCGGATTGGGATTCTGCGCCTCTACCACAAAATCATATTTACCCTTGCCAGCATCTAGCACCTGAATCGGCGATAGCGCCAAATCCTGCGCCGCGGTCCCACGATGAATTGACGCGTAATCAATATAATTAGCTGTTAATAGATTCTCCATTTTTACCTGATCCGGATAATTAACGCCAAAATACCAAACCACGCCATAGAGCGTATAGCCCCACAGCAAAACATCAAGCGCGATAAGAAAAATTTTCAACGCCCGGATTAAATTGGCTTTGTTTTTAAAAAACCAATAACTCCACTTCAATTGCTTCTCGGTGAGGCCGCTAATATTTACTTCCTCCATAAAATTAAAAACTAAAAAACTTAGACCAAGCTGTAATTATTTTAGCACAAAATTAACAAGCCAACAAAGCTTCCAATTTGTTTTTTCTAAATATATTAAATAATTAAATTAATTTACCTAATATTAGCCAAAAAATAACAAGCACTTTATCCACCGAGAACACCACAAATAAACTTCCCAAATTTTAAAAACTATGCTAAAATACCTCTAGTTTTTAGGGGGTAAAAACCCTCAAAATTACTTTAAAAAAAATCACGCTAAATACCCTGCCTATTTAACGCCTTTAATGTATTTCACTCATTTAATTATCCACCGGCTGTTAATAAAAAATCATTCTAAATTCTTAATTCTATCTTCTATTTCTATGCCCAAGGAAGCCCAAAAGAAAAAACCAACCGGCGGTTATAACGCCGAACAAATTACCGTCCTTGAAGGACTGGATCCAGTCCGAAAACGACCAGGAATGTACATCGGCAACACCGCTGAAATCGGTCTACATCACATGATCTGGGAGGTAGTAGATAACGGCATTGACGAGTATATGGCCGGGTTCGCCAATGAAATCATAGTCCGATTTTTGAAAGATAAAGATGGACAAGAAATATGCGAGGTGACTGATAATGGCCGCGGTATCCCGGTGGATATCCATAAAACCACTAAAGTTTCAGCCCTGGAAACCGTAATGACCAAGCTTCACGCTGGCGGTAAATTTGGCGACTCGGGCTACAAAATTTCAGGCGGTCTCCATGGCGTCGGCGTATCAGTCGTTAACGCTCTGTCTGAATGGATGAAGGTGGAGGTCAAACGCGACGGCAAACTCTGGTTTCAGGAATATCATCGCGGCAAACCGGTCGCCAAGGTCAAGCCCATCGGCCCGGCCCGAGGCACCGGCACGATTGTCACCTTCAAACCGGATAAAGAAATTTTCTCTGTCCTTAATTTTAATTTTAAAATTATTTTTGACCATCTGCGTCAACAGGCCTACCTCTCCAAGGGCGTTAAAATTGTTATTATTGACGAGCGGGAGAAAAGAATAACCGAATCCAAGGAAAATAAGTTCACTAATCACTACATTTTCTATTTTGAAGGCGGCGTCGCTTCTTTTGTAAGACATCTCAATCTTAATAAAGAGGCCAAACACGATAAAATTTTTTATGTTAATAAAGAGGCCGAGGGCGTGCAGGTAGAAACCGCGATTCAATACACGAGTGATTTTCAAGAATTGATTCTTGGTTTTACCAATAACATCTACAATCCCGAAGGCGGCATGCATATTATGGGTTTTCGCACTGCTATCACAAGAACACTCAATAATTTTGCCCGCGCCAAAGGGTATCTAAAAGAAAAAGATGATAATCTCTCGGGCGAAGACACGCGTGAGGGTGTCACTACAATTGTATCAGTTAAGCTCCGCGACCCACAATTTGAAGGTCAAACTAAAGGTAAGCTCGGCAATGTAGAAGCCCGGACGGCCGTTGAAACTGTGGTCGGCGAGGCCTTTGCCACCTTTCTTGAGGAAAATCCGCGTGATGCGGAGGCCATCGTCGGCAAATGTATCCTCTCTTCCAAGGCCCGCAATGCCGCCCGCATGGCGCGCGAATCCGTTCTCCGCAAGAGCGCCCTTGAGGGCCTCACTCTCCCTGGCAAACTGGCTGACTGCTCCAGTAAGGATCCATCAATCTCCGAGCTCTTTATCGTTGAGGGCGACTCGGCCGGCGGCTCGGCCAAGCAGGGCCGCAATCGCGAGACCCAGGCCATTCTCCCTCTCCGCGGTAAAATTTTAAATGTAGAGCGGGCGCGCTTGGATAAAATGCTTGCCAATAACGAGTTAAAATCCCTCATCATCGCCATGGGTACCAATATCGGCGAACAATTTGATCTGAACGCTCTGCGCTACGACCGCATCATTATTATGACCGATGCTGATGTGGACGGCGCCCATATCCGCACTCTGCTTCTCACTCTCTTCTATCGCTACTTCCCCGATCTTGTTAACACCGGCCACATCTATGTCGCTCAGCCGCCACTTTACCGCGTGCAGGTGGGCAAAGACGTGCGTTGGGTCTATTCTGACGAGGAACTAGACAAAACCAAAACTGAAATGACCAAAGGAAAAAAAGTAATTTCCGAAATTATTGCCGACGAGGAGACCACAGGGGAAGATTTGACAGAAAATGAAGAAGAAACAAACAAGAAAAAAGATAATAAAGATCAGGGTGTTAAAATTAATATTCAGCGCTACAAAGGTCTCGGTGAAATGAACCCGGAGCAGCTTTGGAACACCACCATGGATCCCAACACTCGTATTATGCGGCAGATCACGATTGATGACGCCGCCAAAGCCGACGAGATTTTTGATATCCTCATGGGCGGCGAGGTTGCTCCCCGCAAGCGTTTCATTCAGACCCACGCCAAAAGCGTAAAAAATCTGGATGTGTAAAAATTTGACAAAATAAACAGGTCTGATAATATTGTAATACAAAGTATTACAAATAACGCTCATCTTTATGCGCTCGATAATTAATGTCTCTCTGCCCGCGCCGATGGTCAAAACGGTAAAAAACGCTGTAAAAATCGGCCGCTACTCTTCTACTAGCGAATTTTTTCGTTATCTCTTAAGAAGCTGGGAGGAAGGAAAATTACTTAGCGAACTAAACGAAAGCCAGAACGAAATTGCCGCCGGCAAGGGAAAAATTCTAAAATCCTTAAAATCATTGCGGTAATTCCGTATGGACATTATTTACAGCTCAAAATTCGCGAGGGAATACAAAAAGCTGCCAAAAGAAATAAAAAGTATCGCTGAAAAAAACGAGATAATCTTTCGCAAAAACCCCCTTGATCCACGATTAAAAACCCATAAACTCCATGGACGGCTGGTCGAATTTTTATCTTTTTCTGTCGGTTATAAATATCGAATAATTTTTGAGTTTGACGAAAATAAACGAACTGCTTATTTCCATTCGGTCGGCGATCACGATATTTATCAATAATTCACATGTTGACATAAATTCCCCGATACCCTATAATAAAATCAACCTAAATTAAATCGCCCGAAAGGGCGGTTTTAAGAACCAAAAATAAAGCCAAATCTATGGATGCGAAAAACAACAAAATCGTCAATTATTTTAAGGAATCAAAGGACGAATTAAAAAAAGTGGCCTGGCCGACCAGAAAGGAAACCACTAAATATACCATTCTGGTTATTGCTATCAGTCTAGCCGTGGCCGCTTTTCTCGGCGCCCTGGATTACATTTTTACCATGGGCTTTGAAAAGTTTATCGCTAAATAAGCCTACGAAATTACTAATTAATACGAATATACTAATAGAAATAAAACTGCCTTAAAATTCGACTATTCGTATATTAGTAAAAAATTAGTAAATTAGTAGGAACATATTCGTAATTGATAAAATATGGCAAAACAAACATTAAATCTCGGACGACGCTGGTATGTCATCCACACTTATTCCGGCTATGAGGAGAGCGTGGCTGATAGCTTAAAACAGAGAATCAAATCAATGAACATGGAAGATAAAATTTTTAATGTCATGATCCCGACCGAGAAAAAAATTAAAATTAAAAATGGCAAAAAGAAAGTCGTGATTGAAAAAATATTTCCGGGCTATGTGATGGTGGAGATGATGGTCACGGATGATTCATGGTACGTGGTCAGAAACACGCCCAATGTCACCGGCTTTATTGGATCCGGCACTGTTCCAACACCTATTACTGATAAAGAAATTAAAGAGCTGCAAAAAAGAAGCGGCGGCACAGAGGAGCCAACCTACACGATTGATGTCACCACTGGCATGTCGGTAAAAATTATTGACGGGCCATTCAAAGGATTCGAGGGTAAAATTTCCGAGGTGGACGAAGCGCGGGGCAAGGTTAAGGCCATGGTCTCGATGTTTGGCCGCGAGACCCCGGTTGAATTGGACTTTTTGCAAGTAAAGAAGATTTAATACGAGGATAGCGTTACTAAAACGCGCTTCTTATCCGAGTTTAATATTTAATATTTAAACAAGTAATTATGGCAAAAAAGATAAAGACAATAATTAAACTACAGATCCCTGCCGGCGCGGCCAATCCCGCTCCTCCAGTTGGTCCGGCCCTAGGTCAACACGGCCTTAATATCGCCGAGTTCTGCCAAAAGTTTAACGCTGATACCCAGAAAATGGCCGGCGACATCACCCCAGTAGAAATCACTGTCTACGAGGATCGCACCTACACCTATATTCTGAAAACCCCTCCGGTGCCGGAGATGATCAAAAAAGCCGCCGGCATTCAGAAGGGGTCGGGAAAACCGCATGTAGATAAGATTGGTAAAATCACGCGGGCGCAGGTGCGCGAAATCGCAGAAAAGAAAATGCCGGATCTCAACACGACCGACGTTGAGGCGGCAATGCGCATGGTCGAGGGCTCAGCCAAACAAATGGGTGTAACGGTAGAATAATCATTAAAACATTAAAACAAATAACACGAGAACAAAAAATTCCTGTTTTAATGTTATTTGTTCTTGTGTTTTAATGACTTGCTAACTAATGTGGGAGCCCTGACCCGCAAATGCGGAGCGAGGCGTTAAAACCACGTAATATCAAACAATATGCCTAAAAAAGGAAAACGCTATGTCGTGGCGGCGAACAAGCTAGATAAGAAAAAAACTTATTCGCCTGAAGAAGCGATCAATTTGATTAAAGACAGCAAGGTGGAAAAATTCGATGCCTCAATTGAGATCCACCTCAAGCTCGGTATTGACCCGAAGAAAACCGACCAACAGGTACGCGGCACTATTACCCTGCCTCACGGCACCGGTAAAACCAAAAAGGTCGCTGCTTTCGTATCGCCAGATAAAGAAAAGACAGCGCGGGAAGCCGGCGCAGAAATTGTTGGCGGCGATGATCTGATTGCCGAAATTAAAAAAACCGAGAAGGTGGATTTTGAGGTGGCGGTCGCGACGCCGGACATGATGCCGAAGCTCGCACAGATCGCAAAAATTCTCGGCACTCGCGGCGTGATGCCATCGCCCAAAAATGAAACCATCTCCCCTACGCCGGAAAAAATCATCGGCGAGCTCAAGAAAGGTAAAATTGTTTTTAAAGCCGACGATACCTGTAATATCCACCAAATAATCGGCAAAACCTCTTTTGAAACGACAAAACTCCTAGAAAATTTGAATGTTTTTCTTGACGCGATCAAGAAAGCCAAGCCATCCTCATCCAAAGGTACCTATATCAAAAACGCGATTGTCTGCTCCACGATGGGACCTGGGATAAAAATCGGGATATAAGATTAAAACTTAGGATAATAAAAAATCCTCCGCCTAAGACGGAGGATTTTTTATCAAAATTATTCTACCAATAAATTATTTCTGATTCAAAATTTAATATCGGCGATTTTTTCATTTCCCACGGCTTGTCAGCGCCCCTAGACACAAAAATCGCGTCTTCCCCACCGCCCATACCGTTGGCCTGAATCGTATATAGAGTTCTAAATTCACCCCCGAAGTGCAACTTCGGGGGTGAATTTAGGTAATCATTTTATTTATAATAATTAATAAATTACGCTGTTTTGTCAACTTTGCTACAAAATACTTATTCTGCTAAAATTATAGCATAAAAAATGCCTAGAACTAAACAACTAAAAAAATAATTAACCTTATACTATCTTAAATTTTTATGCCAAGAATCGTGATCGGTCTTTCCGGCACCCCGTCATCAGGTAAAGATACGGTTGCCAACTATCTAGTGAGAAAAGGATTTGCTCATTACTCCCTATCGGCTATCTTAAGAGAAATAATGGAGGAGAAAGGCGTGCCAATCAAACAGCCGGAGCTGACTGATTTTGGCAACGCCTTGGAAAAAAATTATGGTGTGGGCCACCTGGCGAAAATCGCGATTAAAAAAATTGACCCTGGGTCAAAGGTCGTTATTAGCTCCATTCGTCAACCGGGTGAAATCGAGGTACTGCGAGGTCTGACCAGATTTTTTATGATTTTTGTAGACGCGCCGATTGAAGAGAGGTTTGCCCGATTAAAGGGTAGGCGTCGCTCTGACGACCATAAAACCATTGACGCCTTTAAAGAAATGGAAAGAGTTCAGATGAACGGCTTAAGCGGCGGCATCAATCTTAGAAAATGTCAAGAAATGTCCGATTATCAAATTTTTAACGACGGCGACCTAGACGACCTCAACCAAAAAACGGGGATGCTTTTAAAAGAAATAATGAAAAATATTGAATAAAAATATGCCCCAGAAAATAATTCTTGGTTTTGTCGGCGATCTGGCTGCCGGAAAGGGAACGGTCGCGAAATATCTGAAGGAAAAAAATAAAGTTAATGTCTACCGCTTTTCGACCATGCTACGCGATATTTTAAATCGACTCTACCTGGATCAAAGCCGAGGCAATATGCAAAAACTCTCTACCGTTTTAAGAGAAAATTTCAGCCAAGACATTATGAGCTCGGTCATCGCGGAAGATGTTAAAAATGACCCTAATGAACTGGTAGTGGTCGACGGTATCCGACGGCCAACCGATATAACATATCTGAAAGAAATTCCTAGTTTTAATCTTATCTATATCACGGCTGATTCCAAAATTCGTTGGCAACGGCTAGTTAAAAGAAATGAGAATCCGGGCGATGACAAAAAAACTTTTGAAGAGTTTTCGCAAGACGAGCAGGCCGAAGCGGATAAAATGATTAAAGATCTCGGCGCCACCGCTAAATTTAGAATCAACAACGACGGCTCCTTTGACGACCTCTACAAACAAATCGACGATATTTTAGAAAAAATTAATTAATTTGAATTTCATTCGGGACATTCGGATGCCATTCGGATTTTTCGGGTCGCTTTTTATGAAAATCAAGGTTAAAAAATTAAACCCCGCCGCCACTCTCCCCGCCTACGCCCACCCGGGCGATGTCGGCCTGGATTTATATTCGCTGGAAAATTATGAATTAAAACCCGGCGAGAGACGAGTTTTTAATCTTGGCTTTGCCATGGAATTTCCAACCGGCTATGTCGGAAGGATTGCGGACAAAAGCAGCTTGCCCAAAAACGGCGGCCTGCACACCATGGGCGGTATTTTTGATGCCGGCTATCGTGGAGAATATAATGTCATGCTTGTAAATCTCGGCGCCGAACCATACCAGATAGAAAAGGGCCATAAAATCGCGCAAATTTTAATCATACCGGTAGAAATTGTGGACATAGAAGAAACCGACGCGCTGTCAGAGACCGCCCGCGGCCTTGGCGGCTTTGGTTCCACGGGAAAATAAAATCAAATTTATTATGCCAAAAAATCTTCGAGTTTATACCCTCAATGATCTGCCGCCGGAAGTGCGGGCGGTCACTTTTGCAAAATGTTCCCGCTCGCCGGAACCTTTTGACGAGATTGCCAAGGAATTGACCGCGGAAAAATCAGCCGAATTTCACGAAAAATGGGTGGTGGGTTATGGCCACGCCTCGGTTGGTGAACACGCCATTCTCTCACTTGCGATAGAAAACGTTTCTATTCTCGCGACCAAAATGATTGAGGACACCCGTCTCGCTTCCTATACGGAAAAATCAACTCGTTATCAAATATTCAGCCGCGAGACCTGTTATTACCCGAAAAAAATAATGGATTCCGATTTGGCCGCCACCTACGAGGAGACAATAAATTTTTTATTTGACACCTACGAGAGATTATCTGAGCCGATGGCAGAATTTATCAGAAAAAAATATCCGCCGGAGACAGATCAGCCGGAGGTGCTTTATAAAAATATTTGCAAATCAAAAACCTGTGACAATATCCGCTATCTCCTGCCCATCGCCACCCTCACCAATCTGGGAATGACCGCCAACGCTAGAATTATTGAACATCTAATAAAAAAATTACTCTCATCCCCGCTGGACGAATTTCAAGAAATCGGCCGGATGATCAAAGAAGCCGGCATGAAAGAGGTGCCAACATTAATTAAGTATGCTAATACTAACCAATACTTGCAAGCGACGGAAAACGAACTCCAAAAAATAGCCGGCGACAAATTTTCTGCGGCCAGGGCCGAGGTAGCCGAGCCGGTAACGATCGTGGATTATGACCGGAACGCGGAGAACAAACTGGTCGCCGCGATTCTTTATCGCTTTTCCCATCTTCCCTATAATCAAATTTACCGAGATGCGGAGATAATGAACCAGGCGGAAAAAGAAAAAATAATTGACGAGTCGCTCTCGCGTCGGGATAAATTTGACCAACCAATAAGAGAACTAGAAAATATCTACTATACTTTTGATATTCTCATGGACTACGGCGCTTTTCGCGATATCCAGCGTCATCGGATGTGTACTCAGATTAATCAGCTCGCGACGACCGTACATGGCTATGAAATTCCGCCGGAAATTATTAAGGCCGGCTTTGAGAATGATTACCGCGCGGCGATGGATAAAGCGAATACGGCTTTTGAACAAATCGCGGTTAAATTCCCTCTAGAGGCGCAATATGTTGTGCCTCTCGCCTACCGCAAAAGGACCCTGATCACTTGGAATCTACGCGAGTTGCACCATTTTATCTCCCTGCGCAGCGGCAAAAAAGGCCACGCTTCTTACCGCCGCATTGCCCAGCTGTGCTGGCATAAACTAAATGAAATTCAGCCGCTCCTGGCCAAATACATTCGCGTGGATATGGACGAGACCGGCACCTCTTGGGCGGCTAATTTAACGACGGAAAAATAATATGGCGGGTAAATTTATCGTCATTGACGGCACTGACGGCGCGGGTAAAAAAACTCAGGCCGATATTTTAAAAACCCGACTGGAAAAAAATGGTCTTGCCGTAGAGCTGGCCGATTTTCCGCAATACGGCCAAAAATCCGCCGGACTAGTAGAAGAGTACCTTAATGGCAAATATGGCGGGGCGAGCGAGGTTGATCCGCGCGTCGCTTCAATTTTTTTTGCCGTTGACCGCTATGACGCTAGTTTTAAAATCCGAAAGTGGCTAGAAGACAATAAAATTGTTATCAGTAATCGCTATGTCACCGCCAACATGGGCCACCAAGGATCAAAGTTTACCGACCATAGCGAGCGCCGAAATTATCTGGACTGGCTTTATGACCTAGAATATAAAATTTTCAAAATTCCAAAACCGGATTTAAATATTATTCTGCATGTCTCACCGGAAATCTCGCAAAAGCTAGTTGATCAAAAAGGACCCCGTGATTATGTCGGCGGCCAAAAACGTGATATCCACGAGGCCGACATAAACCACCTGCGCGCCGCCGAGCAAACTTATCTAGACATCGCGCGGACTTATCTAAATTTTGCGCTGATTGAGTGTGTGAAAAACGACGAGATAATGTCCCGCGAGGAAATCGCCGAGCTGGTTTGGCAGGAGGTTTCAAAAATTATATAATTAAAACATTCGTTTTTAATTCGTTTAAATTCGCGACTATGAAATATACTCCCACCATCGGCCTCGATATCCACCCCGCACCCCGCAATTTGCGGAGCGGGGCAAGTGTCCACTAACATTAATTTTTATGGCAACAAACAAATATGTTTCTACAATTGGGCTAGAGATTCACGTTCATTTGAAAACCAAATCCAAGATGTTTTGTAGTTGCGCCAACGAAGACCTGACCGAGCCGAATAAAAATATCTGCCCGATCTGCTCGGCCCAGCCCGGCGCTCTGCCGGTCGCGAACAGGCAGGCCATAGAATGGACTTGGCTCCTTGGCATCGCGCTCAATTCCGAGATTGCGCCACGGTTTAATTTTGAACGAAAAAATTATTTTTATCCCGACCTGCCCAAGGGCTACCAAATCACCTCTTCCACCAATCCGCCATGTATCGGCGGCGAGATTAAGATCGGCGAGCGGAAAATTCGCGTTAACCATATTCACCTAGAAGAAGACACAGGCAAATCCATCCACGATAAAACCGGAAAGGCAACCTTGATTGACCTTAATCGCGCCGGGGCGCCGCTCGTGGAGCTCGTCACCGAGCCGGATATAACCTCTGGTTTTGAAGCCAAGACCTTTTGCCAAGAACTGCAATTAATTTTGCGCTATCTCAAAATCGCCGACGCGGATATGGAAAAGGGCCAGATGCGCTGTGAAGTAAATATCTCCCTCCGGCCGGAAGGTCAAAAAGAATTCGGCACCAAGGTGGAGGTAAAAAATCTTAACTCATTCAAAACGGTGGAGCGCGCGATTGATTATGAGATTATTCGCCAGACGAAACTTTTGGAGCAAGGCGAGAAGGTCATTCAGGAAAATCGCGGCTGGCGCGACGACCTCGGCGAGACCGTGGCCCAAAGGAGTAAGGAAGAAGCGCACGATTATCGCTATTTCCCAGAGCCGGATCTGCCGCCGATTGTTTTTGACCAAGACGAGTATGAAAAACTGCAGGCGAAAATTCCCGAGCTGCCTATGGCCAATCGCGAGCGATTTTACAGCGAATACGGCTTTTCCCTGGACGACGCGCGGCTGCTAACCGCGGACCAAAATACCGCGGACTACGCGGAAAATACTATCTCGGAATTGCGCGCCTGGCTCAATTCTCTGCCCGACCTTGACGGCACCGAAGACGAAATTTGGGATAATAATAAAAAGAAACTGATCAAGCTGCTCTCCGGCTGGCTCACCTCGGAATTGTTTAAACTCATGAATGAAAAACAAATTACGGTAAAAGAATTAAAAATCACGCCGGAAAATTTTGCCGAGTTTATTACCCTCTTTTATCAAAGTAAAATCAACAGCTCGGCCGGGCAGATAATTCTAAAGGAAATGTTCGCGACCGGCGGCGACCCGTCGGACATTTTGGCGGAAAAAAACCTTGCCCAGGTTGAGGACGAGTCGGTGATTGAAGCGGCGGCCGATAAGGTCATCGCCGAATTCCCGGGTGAGGCGGAAAAATATCGCGGTGGAAAAGAATCACTGCTTCAATTCTTTGTCGGCAAGGTGATGGCCGAGACCCAAGGCAAGGCCAACCCGCAGACAGCGCAAAAAGTGCTCAAGAAAAAATTGAAATAGACCTGTGGACAACTTTTTTCTCACCTGTGCTATAATATAGTCCAAGATATGAAGCAGTTTAACGAGCCAAAACGGAAAGATAACAAAATAAAGGGGCCGCGATTACTATTCCCGCTCCAAGATAGACAATTCATTAGTTCAACCAAATCGTCCCGATAAAATCGGGGCGATTTTTTTAAACGCGATTTAGCAAAGGAGGGTTTTATGATCGCGGAAAAAATAGAAAAACTTTTTCAAGGGAAAAATTTCCCGACCACCGAGGCGATTGTCGCCGAGGCGGAAAAATACGGCCTCGTGATTACCGATGATGCCAAACGGTGGATCAAGGAGGCGGTCGCTCGCCAGGCAACAACACCAGACAGTCGGAAATTACTCAACGCCTATCTTGATGTCATTGAGAAGCGTCGGGAGAATAGTCCGCTTGGCGACGAGGACGTCGATTATCTCGTACGGTTTTGGCACCATATCGTCGCCAACCGCTACGGCAAGCCAACGCTCGCCGAATTCATGGCCGATCTCGGCCACACTGACCGGTCCGCGCAAACCGCCGCTCTCAACCGGATTCCAATACGCGTGGCGTAAAAAATCCCTCCGCACCCGCGAAAGCGGGACGGAGGGTAATCTTTTTTTAAAATTTTATCAATAATTACTCCAAAAAATCTCGCGCCACTTTTTTTATCCGCTTATAATCATTCTCCCAAACAATCTCTTTGTCTCGCTTGAACCAGGTCATCTGCCGCTTGGCAAAGGCCTTAATGTCGCGCGCCAAGCTATCCGCCATTTCATTATAACTAATCTGCCCCCGCAGATAGCGGCTGATCCACCGATATTCCAGGCCAAAATCATCGAGCCGCCGCCAGCTAACCCCTTGGCGATGTAATTTTCTAACCTCGCCAATCATATCCTCTTTTGCCAGCCGTTCTTTTAGCCGCTTCTCAATCCGTTCGTTCAGAATTTCCCGCGGATAGTTAATCCCGATTTCCAGAAACTGATACGGTGGCCTCTTCATCGTCATTATTTCCGACTTGGGCCGTCCGGTTTCATAAAATATTTCCACCGCTCTCTGCACCCGCCGCCGATTTTTTTTATCTATAACCTTCCACGTCGCCAAATCAATCTTCTTCAACTCTTCTAGCAGCTCCTCCAAACTTTGCTTCTCCAATTTTTTTCTTATTTTCTTAAATTCGTGATTCGTAATTCGTAATTCGTAATTAATTAAATAGCCTTTTAACACTGCGTCAATATATAATCCCGTCCCCCCGCAAATAATCGGCACTCTTCCCCGCCCCAAAATGTCCGCAATCGCCCGATACGCCAGTTTCTGATATTTTGCCACATTAAAATTTGTTTTTGGATCAGCAACATCTATCAAACGATGCGGAATTACTACAAATTTTGAGTTTTGTTCGCCAGCTGGCGGATTGAGCTTGTTTTGAACTTTAAACTTTGAACTTTGAACTTTCTCAACCCTGTATTCTTGTAAATCCTTTCCTGTCCCCACATCCATTCCTCGATAAACCTGCCTTGAATCGGCCGAAATTATTTCGCCATCAAAATCGGCGGCGAGTCGCACCGCGATTTTGGTTTTCCCGGCCGCCGTCGGACCGAGAACGACAATTATTTTGTCTGACTTATCCACAGCTTGCATATTTTAAAATTTATGGTATACTTTTTTTCATTCAATTTAATTTCCCATCTAAAGGAGGAATTATATGGGAGAAAAAACCGTTTTCAGCTATATCGTGGCTGACCGAGAGAGAGCCGCTGGGATTGCAAAAGAGATCAATAATAGATTCGGAAAAGCCGTCCTGGCCTTTCTGCAGAATACCAGCGGATCATCTACCGCCGTCAATTTAAAGGTCTGCGTAAAAATCCCGCAGGCCGAAAATATGGTGTCGGCATTTGTTAATAACCTTTTAGCCGCCTAGCCAAAAACGGAAACTACAAGGCGCTCCGCAAGGCGCGCCTTTTCCATTTTCAAAATTTCTTCGTATCGCCGCGATAATTATGCGCGGTTTTCAATTTTAAAGCCTGACCCGCGAGCGTACCGCTGGTTTTGCTGACTTTCTTTTTCCTTTTATCTTCTCTCTTCTCTGCTTTTAGTTTTTTCATATAAAATCACGGCTATACACTTTTTCCTCTCAAAATCCAGGCCATCGCTTTATCTATCTTAACATCAACTATTTTCCCGAGCAAATTTTTGCTGCCTTTGAATTCCACTCTTTTCATCTCGCGGCTATTGCCCTCACACCGCCCGCCATCAAATTTATCCACCAATACGGAAACGGTCTTTCCGAGGTATTTTTGATTTTTTTTCAAAATAATTTTTTCCATGAGATTTTGCAGCTCTCGCCACCGCCGTTTTTTCTCAGCCAAGCTAATACTGTCTTTCATCTGCGCCGCGGCCGTGCCGGGACGAGGCGAATATTTCGCGTGATAACAAATATCAAAGTCGGCTTCCCGATAAACTTTCAGGGTGTTTTGAAATTGCCGTTTGGTCTCGCCCGGAAAGCCGACAATAATATCCGTCCCGATAGCGATATCCGGCCGCGCGATTCTGATTTTTTTTATCAGTTTTAAATAATCCGCTGCCGTATAGCGACGGTTCATTTTCTTGAGAACCTCGTCATCTCCCGACTGAAGCGGCAAGTGAAGATAATTGACCATTTTTGGTAATTTCAAAGCGTCAATCAGCTCATCCGACATATCTTTCGGATGCGAAGCGGTAAAAAACACTCGCTCAACCCCATTAATCCTATTAACCTCCCACAGAAGCGCCGGAAACGGTTTTTTATATGGATTAACTCGAGAAAAACTCTTTTTATCCGCCGGGCTGAAGCTGTTCACGTTCTGACCAAGAAGCGTGATTTCCAGACAACCTTTTTGAGCTAATTTTTTAATTTCTGACAATATTTCTTTCACGCTTCGGCTCCGCTCGCGGCCGCGGACGTATGGCACCGCGCAATAGGCGCAAAAATTATTGCAACCGGTCATTATCGGTACGAGGGCGGAAAATTTATTACCGTATTCCGGCGTCAGAGAAAAATAATCTGTCTCCCCCTTCCTGCCTGCGCAGACAGGTTTAAGGGGGAACGAAGAGGGGGTTGTTGTAGAGACGCGCCGCGGCGCGTCTTCTTTCGTGGTGATTGTAGAGACGCGATTAATCGCGTCTCTACAATTTAAAACCCGCCTCAATTCTTCCATCTTTTCAATATTAAAAACCATATCAAATTTTTTCTCCGCCTTTTGCCGGTCTCGCGGTAAAACGCACCCGGTCAAAACCGTCATAATTCCCGGTCGCGTCTTTTGTAATTTCCGCCAATTCGTCACTGCTCCCCAGATACGATCCACGGCCGTTTGTCGCACACTGCACGCCACGACCACAAGAATATCCGCTTCGTTTTCCTTTTTTGTTTCTTTGAATCCGCAATTAGAAAAAAGCGTGGCCAGCCGTTCCGCGTCACTTTTATTCATCTGACAACCGAGAGTGAGGATAAAAAATTTTCTTTGCCTATTGCTCATAACTAAAATTGTCTGAACTATGATTTACTCGATTAAAGGATTAACATAATAACAACTGCCATTGCGAGCCCCGATGTAATCATCGGGGCGTGGCCTGTCTGCGCAGGCAGGCAATCCCGATGTAAATCGCACTAACCACGGGATTGCCGCGTCGTCGTTCTGTCCAAAATTTCCGCTCCGCTCCAATTTTGTCCATCACTCCTCCTCGCAATGACATTATTACTCATAGCCCATCATAAAATCAGCTTAATCATGGTTCAAGACGATTTTTTATTTATCTCTCCGATTTTTTATTTCTTCCAAAATTCGCACGATAAATTCCGCTTTATCCATGGCCATTACTTCTTCTTTACCTCTAATCTTTATATTCAACTTCTCCCCATCCATTTCTTTGTCACCAATCACCAGCATATATGGTATCTTTTCCCCGGCCGCTTTGCGGATTTTATTACCCACGGTTTCATTGGCATCGTCTATATCCGCTCTAATTCCCTCGGCGCGAAATTCCGTCGCGAGCTTCTGACAATAATCAATGTGCGCCTCGCCGACTGAAATAAGTTTGACCTGTGCGGGCGATAACCATACCGGAAATGCCCCGGCGTAGTGCTCAATCAAGAGCCCCATAAACCGCTCAAATGAGCCCATAAGCGCGCGATGGAGCATATAGGGCTGTTCTTCCTTGCCTTCGGAATTGACATAAATCATATTAAACCGACTGGGCAAATTGAAATCAAATTGCAGGGTAGAACATTGCCATTCGCGCCCCAGCGCGTCTTTAACCTTGTAGTCCAGTTTTGGCCCGTAAAAAGCGGCCTCGCCTTCCTGTTTTTCATACTCGATGCCAAGCTCCACGGCGACCTTTTCCAACACCTGCTCGGTAAATTCCCAGCCCTCGTCGTTGCCGGCATATTTGTCTTTATTTTTCGGATCGCGAAGAGAGAGATATACTTTATAATTTTCAAAACCAAACGCGGCGAAATATTCTTGGATAAAAATCGCTACGCGTTTTAATTCCTCCTCTACCTGTTCTTTAGTACAAATAATATGGGCGTCGTCCTGAGTAAAGCCACGAACACGCGTAAGGCCGGAAAGCTCACCCGATTTTTCGTAACGATAAACCGTGCCACATTCCGCCCAACGGCAAGGCAAGTCGCGATATGATTTTATTTCCGATTTATAAATCCGCACGTGAAAAGGGCAATTCATCGGTTTGAGCAGATATTCTTCTTTTGGCTTGTCGGTCACCTCGCCCGCTTGCATCTCTTTGAGCGACCGACTCACCTCAAGGACTGGATACATGCTATCGTTGTAAAAATTCCAGTGTCCAGACGTTTCCCAGAGCTGACGACTGCCGATATGTGGCGACCGCACGAGATCATAACCGTTTTCTAAATGTTTCTTATACCAAAAATCTTCAATTATCCGCCACAGAAGCGCGCCCTTAGGCTTCCACATCGCCAGACCCAGCCCCACCACCGGATCAAGCAAAAATAAATCTCTGCCGATCACCCGGTGATCACGCTTCTCCGCCTCCTCGCGCAATTTTAAATATTCGTCTAATTCTTTTTTAGTGGCGAAAGCCAAACCGTAAATCCGGGTCAACATTTTATTTTTTTCATCACCGCGCCAATAAGCGCCCGCCAGCTTATCCAATTTAAAACCAAGCGACTCTAAATCCTTCATTGAATCAACGTGCGGCCCGCGACATAAATCGGTAAAATCGCCGGAGTCATAAACTGACACCGCTTTCTCACCATCCGCCTTTAGCTCAGCGATCAATTCCAGTTTGTACGGTTCAGCGGAAAAAAGTTTTTCCGCCTCGGAAAAATCAACTTCCCGCTTTTCAAATTTCCCACCGGATTGGATAATTTCTCGCATTGTTGCCTCAATTTTTGACAAATCATCGTCGCTTAATTTTTCCGGCAATCCCGCCTCCATCCACCCGGAGCGGGCTTCGACGGTCAAGTCCAAATCATAGTAAAAACCGTTTTCAATCGCCGGACCGATTGCTAATTTCACCGCCGGATACAATTTTTTCATTGCCGCGGCCATCACGTGAGACAACGAATGACGCGCGATTTCTAATTTTTCTTTGTCCATAGAATTAAAGTTAATGTTTGATTTGTTTTTTTGTGTACTTACCAAAAACAGTCACAAATTGTTTATTATGTTCCATTTTTGATTCTTTTATACTACCCCAAATAACATTTTTATATTCATGCCGTGTGATTTCATTTTCTTCGAGCAAATCTTTTACCCAAACATTTTTATAATTAGCTGCTTTATATTTATTAAAAAATTAACAATCATATTCGTCCCAATTTATATGTGCCGAACTCAGGTCATCCAGATACACTATCAAATCTCCTCCGCTAGTTACTTGCGCCCATCTACCGTCAACCATTACAACATCCTGTAAATTCGGCCTCGGCGTAGATTCATTATTCTTAGAAAAATTTAGTTTTTCCGGCATAGCAAAAATATTCAAAGTTAAAAAAATTTATTCTACCATTTGATAAAAAAACCTCATCCAAAACTTACTAACCAAAAAGTTAATAAATTTGGGACGAGGCGTTTTCCCCGCGGTTCCACCCATTTTCCCCGATAAAAATCAGGGCACTTAAAAATAATGGCTTAGTTCCAAACTGGAAATTTTGCCTAATATTAGACAAAATGGCTGGCTGGTAACCAACCCAATCGCCTACAGATATAATAGCTTATCAGCAAAATTACGTCAAACTACTTCTCAATCACCACATTTATCCGATCAGCCATCTCCGGCACGTGGCGTACCCAGAATGGAAAAAAATCTACCTCTGCGCCCTTCACATCCGAAGAAAATTTTATAAAATAACTCTTCACCATCTCGCGACTCATACCCTTGAATCTGTTTTTATTGAGAATTTCGCTAGACGGCTTTAGAACGGCATAACCAGCAAGAGAAATTTTCAATTCCGCTTTTTTATTAACGAGATCTGTTGCATTCACAACCGCCTGCAAGCTATCCTTATCAGTTGCGATAAAATCATATTCCTCCGGCACGACGGAAAGTAATTTATTCTCGGCCATTTCAAGAACCTCATATTTATCAAACAACACCGCCTGAACTTTCAGCTTGGCCTTGGCGGTGAAAATATCAGTCGCCTCGCCGACGTTCTTATCTAAATCAAATTCAACTACCTCCACATTCACCACCCCACCTGGATTCTGAAAATTATTCGCGCCAGATAATTTTTTGGTCTCCGCGTCTGCCACCTGCTTCTTTAGCGCCTCTTTAGCTGAGTCAACGTCCTCCTGACGAACAACCAAAACTTCTCGTTTCTCGCCGGTAGCTTTAATCTCGCCTTGATTTTCACCATAAATTTTATCCTGCAGGGCCTCCGCGAGACCAGGAATAATGAAATGCGTATTATTATCAACGAGCAAATTGTTATTTAAATCATCTGGATTATCCGCGTATACCTCTACCGAGGTCGAGCCGCCCGCCGGCACAACAATCCGATTTTTCGCGCGTAAAAGAATTTTGTTTGGCGATAAAAAACGAGTCGTTGCGACAAGGGTCTGATTTTTATTTGATTTATTAAAAACTTTCATCACGCCCGCCACATCAGTATTACTAATTTCTTTTTTCCCTGTAGCCACAAACTTTTGCTCCGCATCAACCGTCTCTTCGATAATTTTACCTTTAACCTGCCATTCAGAAACTGCGGCATCAGTATCCAGAACCTCGGCCGTAAATTCCGTTTTCACCTCCTTCTTAGCTGGAGTGATTTTAATAGTGGCCGAAACTAAAGAAAAATAACCGACAACAGCGACCAGAATAACGGCGATAACAATAAAGCTAATAGCAACATTTTTATATAATGCCGGAAATTCCCTAGCAATTCTTTTATTTTTCCCCGCCCCTTGACGGCCGGATTTTTTGACAACCATATTATATTAATTATTATTTTTTTATATTTTTTAAACACTAACCTAAGTGAATTAAAATCGAATCTGAGCTAATTTTTCACAATAACGAATTTCACCTCTCCGACCTAGGCGGATCGCCTCAATCCGTCACACTAGAAAATATCAACCCGTTTGGTTGTTTAGCTTTTTATTTTCTCCCCTATTCGGGTTATTCTTATCGCGATGATATTATACTACATTTTCTTTTAAACGTCCAAGGACACCTGATTGATACCGACGATTGTTTCTATTTTTTCTTTTAACTCTGGGCTATAACCAACCAGAAACGGCGCCACAACACGGTGGATTTTACCGTCTTTTTTGATCAAAAGTAGAACTGGCAAGTCGCCTGGGTAATCGGCGCACGCGACCTTTAGCCCGCCCGCGGTCTCGGCCGAAGGTATGTCATCAAAGCTAATAACTAGGTGTCCGGGCGAATCGGCGGCGCTATCAGCTTCTGGCTTTTTAAAATTTTTGGACCAACTATTATGATTACCATTCCTAAAACCATTAAATATCTTTATCTGACCAGAGTATTCGCCGACAATTTTGGACAAATTAGCCATATCTAGTTCAGCCGCTTTATTAACCACCACCTTGACCTCGCCATCCTTGTCTGACAATCGGCCTTCGATCACTACTAATTTCTCTTCTTGCCATAAATCCGGATTGGATTTATACAAATTGGGAAAAACCAATAATTCGGTCGAGCCAGTCGCGTCTTCTATTTTGACAAAAAGCATTAGATCGCCCGCTTTAGTAAAAATCTTTTTTACAGTAGAAATAACGCCACCGAGACGAACACTTGTGTTCCCTTCCTTGAAATATTCCCCCAGTCGACTAATACGTATCGTGTGGTCGCGTAAATGACCCTCAAATTCTTTATACGGATGATCCGAGATATACATACCAAGTAATTCCTTCTCCCACATGAGACGTTGCTTTTTAGTCGCCTCGGGCGCCGCCTCTAGCTTAAGAGTAATAATCGGGGCGGTAGTAATTCCACCAAATAAACTATTCTGGGCGCGACTTTCCTCGTCGTTTAAGGTTTTTACAAAATTCAAAATCCGATCCATATTTTCCAAAACCAAATTCCGATCAACCATCCCCTTAAAAGCGCCGCACTTGGCAAGCGACTCGATAGATTTCTTATTAAGATCTTTGCTTTTTACCCGGGTTAGAAAATCCTCAAAACTTTTATATTTTCCATTTTGCCTTCTCTCGCTGATTATCGCCTTAACCACGCCCTCGCCGATATTTTTAATCGCAAGAAGTCCAAAACGGATACGTGGCTTATTCTCTTTGAGCGATTCCGCCACCACGGTAAAAGTGGAAAAAGATTCATTAATATCCGGCGGCAAAACCTCGATTCCCAGCCGCTCGCACTCCTCCACTTCAATCGCCACGCGATCAATATCGCCCTGATCAGATGTCAAAAGCGAGGCCATGAATTCCGCTGGATAATTGGCTTTGAAATACGCAGTTTCATAGGCGATAAAAGCATAACACGCGGCGTGCGCTTTATTAAAACAATATTCGGCGAACGCTTCCCATGTTTTCCAAACCTCTTCGGCCAATTCCTTCTTAATCCCATTCTTGATACAACCGCTGATAAATTCTCCTTTCATTTTGGCCATCAGATCCGCCTTCTTTTTACCAATCGCTTTCCTGAGGGTATCGGCCTGGCCGCCCGTGAATCCCGCCATATCTTTGGACAATCTCATTACTTGCTCCTGATAAATAATCTTGCCGTAAGTGTCTTTTAGAGCCGCTTCCATTGACGGATGATCATAGGAAATTTTTTCTTTCCCGTGTTTTCGGTTAATAAAAGATTCGATAAATTGCATTGGTCCCGGCCTATACATTGCGACCATCGCGATAATGTCCTCAAAAGTAGATGGTTTCAATTGCTTCAAATATCGCTTCATACCACTCGACTCTAGCTGAAAAACGCCGGTGGTCTCACCATGTTGAAGTAATTGGTAGGTCTTTTTATCGTTAAGTGAAAATGAACCAAGCGGAATTTTTTTACTATGAATTTTTTCAATGATCTCGATAACGCTTTCCAGAATAGTCAAATTCTTTAATCCAAGAAAATCCATCTTTAAAAGACCAAGATCCTCAACCGGATGAAGGGAATACTGCGAAACAATTGTTGTATCGCTACCGCTACCGTATTGCAAGGGTACGTTTTCCGTCAACGGATCTTTGGTGATGAGTACGCCACAAGCGTGAGTAGAGGCGTGCCTGGCGCAGCCCTCCAGGCGCCGCGCCGTATCAATAATTTTTTTTGCGTCTGGATCATTGTCATATATCTCCTTAAGCTCGGAGTTGGTTTTCATTGCCTCATCTAATGAAGACATCATAGGAATCAGCTTGGCCAATTTATCACAAAAGGCGTAAGGAAAATCTAAAACCCGGCCGACATCTCGCACGGCCGCTCGCGCCGCCATCGTCCCAAAAGTAATAATTTGCGCCACGTGGTCCTGACCATATTTGCCTGCCACATAACGAATCACCTCGTCGCGGCGGGTGTCGGCAAAGTCCAGGTCGATATCAGGCATGGAAATTCGATCGGGATTGAGAAAACGCTCGAAGAGAAGATTGTACGGCAAAGGATCAATGTCGGTAATATTTAAAAGATAGGAAACAATGGAGCCAGCGGCCGAACCGCGCCCCGGGCCAACCACGATGCCATTATTTTTCGCCCAATTGACAAAGTCCTGGACGATCAGAAAATAAGAAGCAAAATCCATCCGTTCAATTACCGACAATTCAAAATTCAGCCGTTCACGGATAACAGGCGTCTCCGCGCCATAACGACTGGCAATCCCCGCTTCGGCCAGCTCTCTTAAATAATCATTCGCACCTTTACCATCCGGCACCTCGAAATGCGGCAACTGAATCTTTTCCAGCTCCAATTCCACATTGCACTTTTCCGCTACCTCAAGGGTGTTGGAAACGGCCTCGGGATAATCAGTAAATTCTTCGGCCATGGTCTCCGGGGTCTTAAAAGAAAAATCATCGCCGAGCATGCTCATCCGGTCATCATCGGTTTTTTTAGCTTTGGTCTGGAGACAAAGCAGAACATCCTGCGCGTCGTCATCTTCTTTATTAAGATAATGAATGTCGTTGGTCGCTACCACTTTAATACCGAGTGCTTTCGCAATTTTAAAAATTTCTTCATTGACAATTTTTTGCTCTGGCAAACTGGCATGATACTGAACCTCAAGATAAAAATCGTCACCAAACACCTCCCGATATTTCTGCGCCATCTTTTCACCCTGGTCAGGAGAGGTGAGAACTGCCCGCGCCACCTCGCCCTGGAGACAGGCCGAAAGACAAATTATCCCTTCTTTGTGTTTAACTAGTGTTTCCCAGTCAATACGTGGCTTATAATAAAAGCCCTCAAGGTGAGCGATGGAAGTTAGCTTAATCAAATTTTTATAGCCGACCAAATTTTTCGCAAGCAAGATCACGTGATACGGCTTCATGTCTAGCTTGCCATTCTTGCTATGCAGGTCATTCGGGGCGATATAGGCCTCTACCCCGAGAATCGGCTTAATCCCCGCCTTTTTGCACTTTTGATAAAATTCAATCATACCGTACATTACCCCGTGATCAGTCAGAGCCAATGCCGGCATATTACAATCCTTCGCTTTTTTAACCAGGTCACCAATCTTGGCGAGCCCGTCAAGTAAGCTATAGTGAGAGTGGGTGTGTAGGTGGACGAAAGACATAATTCATTAAAACATAAAAACAAATAACACAAAAACAAAAGAAGCAACTGCCCTCCATCATGTTTTAATGTTATTTGTTTTAATGTTTTTATTTTTTCCCCTTCGGCTTCTTCTCCTCTTTACCCATCTTTTTATCTACCAAATACATTACTAATTGTTTTATTCCTTCTGCTACGATTGCTAAGTGCGAAGATGATTTCTCTACTCGCTCCTTAACTGCGTCTAGAACCTTATCTGCCTTTTCCAGCTTGGCTTTAATCCCCCGCGTAATGTCATAACCCCGTTTTAGGAACATCGCGACATAATACAGCATCCAACAGATAAAAACAGTCACCCAGAGGATGCAAAATGACAAAACCACAAAAAGTAGATCTTTTGATGTCTCCAACATAAATTTTTATTTTTTATTTTTTATTTTATAAAAAAACTATCTACAATTAACGCAATCGTCCATCTTGAATATGCCATAATACGGCGCCAATCTCATCAGATCATCCACTTTCAAGTTTTGATCGGTTTGCCAAATACGACATTTATCACCCGTTTTTTTGTCTATACATTTTAGCCCCAAATCATCAAATATTTTTATAAGGTCTGACGGTGGGTTATTTTTTAACCAAACTGTTAGCCCGAGGCGATAATTATCTCCCTCTACGCCAAAAATCTTTTTTACTCTTTCCGGCCCACAATCATGAGCGGTAAAAATCTGACCGAGAAATTCTAGATCTCTATACTCTGGATTAATTGGATAGACATATCTGCCATCTTTCATATTAACAGGGGAATCAGCGCAGGGCATAAAACCGTCCTTATCATTAATTAATGCGGAGTAATTTTTTTTATAAATAAAGAAAGAGATAATAACTATTACGATTATCAATAACACGCCCGCCGTTATCAATAAAAATAATTTCTTCTTACTCATAATCTAAAAGATTACCTTATTTTTGCGCCAAATTCTTTTTCCAGACCAATAATAATTTTATTTTCTATCTTTTTAACTTCGTCACCTTCAAGAGTTCTGTCGTCCGCGCTAAAAATAATGTGAAAAGCCAAGCTTTTCTTCCCCGCTTCTATTTTACCACCCTCATAAACATCAAACAAATCAACGGTTTTTACCAAAGGTTGACCCAATTTTAGAACTAATTTCTCTATGGCCTGCCATTCAGTTTTCTCGCCGACCAGGATTGCAAGGTCACGATTCACTTCTGGGAATTTTGATAAGGGACGAAATTTTACATTATCGTTTGCTAGCGGCCAAATTTTTTCAAAATTTAATTCAAAAATCGCTACCGGCTCTTCAATCGCTAAATTATTTTTAATCTTATGATTTAATTCTCCCAACCAACCAACAATTTCTTTATTGACTAAAATCGCAAGAGATCTCTGGCCAGCGAGATAATTCGGCAGATTTTTATCCGATTTGTTCAGAGAATATTCTACCTTTAATTTTTTTAACAATGTTTCCACTGCCCCCTTCACCCCATAAAAACAGTCGCTCGGACCACAAATCACGCCCGCGAGATATTTATCTTGACGCGGTAAAAATTCTTCTTCCGCCGCGTCGCGCGCGTCCGGTCCTTTTTCCTTATGGAAAACTCGGTCTAGTTCGAATAATTTAAACTCGCTAAAAAACCGTGAATTGTCTATCACGTTATTCAATAAATTCGGCACTAAGGAAACACGCATCAAGCTCTGATCCGACGATAGCGCGTTCTTAACCCGAATATGATCCGCGATTTTGAAACCAAATTTTTCGATCGACTTTTCATTGACAAATGAGTAGTTATACACCTCGGTAAATCCGAGATCGCGCGCCAAAATATTTTTTACCCGCCACTCGACCCGCAATTCCTGCTCCTCCCGCGGCGGATCCATCCTCACCTCCGGCATTGCCGGCGCGATATTGTCATAACCGTAAATCCGCGCGATTTCCTCGACCAGATCCTCGGGAATAGAAACGTCCTTGGTGGCGCGGAAAGACGGCACTCGCACCGCGAGACCATTTTTCTTGACCTTAACGTCAAATTCCAGGTTAGTAAGTGTCTCCACTATCCATTCGTGGCCAATCTCTTGACCGATCTTTTTGGTGACAAAACCAAAAGGCAAATCGATCTCCGGCGCGGCAAATTTATAATAATTTTCATCTACTAATTTGCTCGCGACGCGGCATCCGGGAATAATTTCCATGATTAAATTGACTGCGCGCCGGATGGCCGTCGCGCACAAAAGCGGATCGAGCGCTTTTTCAAATCTGGCGCTGGATTCCGTGCGCAGACCGAGCTTAGTCGATGTCTTGCGAATATTAGAGGCGTCAAAATTTGCCGCCTCAAAAATTATCGTTGTGGTATCATCTTCAATCTGGCTGTCCAGCCCACCCATAACCCCGGCCAAAGCCAAATTCTTTTCGCCGTCAGAGATCATTAGCGCCTCCTCGTCCAGTATCCTCTCAACGCTATCTAGGGTGACAAATTTTTCGCCGGCGTTGGCGGCTCTGACTATAATTGACTTCTGTCCGCCACGACCGGCTGATTTTAGACGCGCCGCGTCGAAAGCGTGCATCGGCTGGCCGAGCTCGAGCATCACGTAGTTGGTCACATCCACCACGTTATTGATCGCGCGAACACCCACGGCCTCCAACTGTTGCGCCAGCCACGCTGGCGACGGCGCGATCTTGACATTATCCAGAGCTACACCCATATATCGCCGGCATTTATCTTTGTCCTTTATTTCTACTGATAATTTTATTTTTTTACCTTCCGACGCGAAATCTTTGGTTTCAATCTTTTTCATCGGCACTTTGAAAATCGCCGCGAGCTCGCGCGCGAGACCGTAGTGACCCCAAAGATCCGGCCGATTGGAAAGCGACTTATTATCAATTTCCAGAACCACATCGTCTAGATCAATCGCTCGGGCGAGCGGTGTGCCAATCTCTAGATTCAACGCGGTCAAATCCATGATCTCATGGTCGCCGCCGGGAAAAATGTTTTCTAGTCCAATCTCACTCGCGGCGCAAATCATGCCGTAACTTTTTTCGCCGCGGATCTCCGTTTCTTTAATTTCAACCGGTTCACCTTCTCCGTGCCACTTTACTTTCGCCCCAATTTTCGCCACCGCCACGAGCATCCCCTCGCGCAAATTCGTGCCACCGCAAACGATATTCAATTTACCGCCACCGACATCCACCACCGTTAATCTCAGCTTATCAGCGTTAGGATGATTTTTAATTTTTAAAATTTTCCCCACGACCACATTTTCCAAATCTTTTCCGGCGTCACGCCAGCCCTCTACCTCAACCGTTGTCATGGTTAATTTATGGGCCAGGTCCGCCGCGGAAAACCCCTTGGGAATGTCAACAAATTTTTTAAGCCAATTTATGGATAGTTGCATAGTTAATTAGTTAAGCAGTCGATTGGTTATTATTTTTATCTTTTTGTAAATTTTTAAATTTTCCAATCCAGTCGCCATTTTATTTTTATTTTATTTCTCCCAAACTGTTTGACTAAGCAACTGACTAACTACTTAGAATTGTTCTAAAAACCTCAAATCCCCGCTCTGAAAATAGCGCACATCATCAATACCATATTTAAGCATTGGTAGGCGGGTCAGGCCAAAGCCAAAAGCAAAACCGGTGTATTCTTTGGGGTCTAATCCACCGGCAACGATCACCCGCGGGTGGACCAACCCGGCACCAAAAATTTCCAACCAACCAGTGTTCTTGCACAATCGACAGCCCTGGCCGCCGCAGAGAAAGCAGGTCACCTCGCCGTTCACGCCCGGCTCCACGAAAGGATAAAATTTTGGCCGCAGGCGCGTCTCGGTCTCCTCGCCGTATAATTTCTTCGCCACCGTCTCGAGTACCGCCTTCATGTGAGCAAAGCTGATATTTTTATCCACCATGAGACCTTCCAGCTGATAAAAAGTGTGCTCGTGGCGGACATCCGTCGCCTCGCTGCGAAAGCACCGCCCCGGCACAATCACTCTGAGAGGCGCGCCATATTTTTTCATCGCCCGAATCTGCACCGGCGAGGTCTGGGTGCGCAGGAGCAGACGATTGGCGGATTTGCTTTTCTTTTCTTCTTCAATAAAAAAAGTGTCCTGCATGTCCCGCGCCGGATGATCGGCCGGAATATTCAATGCCTCAAAATTATAATATTCGGATTCCAGTTGCGGCCCGTCAAGAGTCATAAATCCCATAGACGCGAAAATCTCTTCTATTTCTTTTTGAACCGTTGTCATCGGGTGCAGATGGCCAAGAGAAAACTTTTTCCCCGGCGCGGTCATGTCCAGCCACTCTCCCGATCCCTCATCCGCCGTTCCCGCTTTTGCCGCCTCAATCATCGCCGCGATATCGGTCTTAATCTCATTCGCGAGCGAGCCGATTTTCACTTTTTCCTCGCCGGCGAGATCTTTTAGCCCGCGAAGGATATCCGTGAGCGCGCCTTTGCGCCCCAAATATTTTATCTCCAGCTCGCGAAGTTCGTCGGAATTTTTTCCGCCCAAGGCGGACTCGCCTTCGGCGAGAATCTCCTTAATTTCTTCCTGAAATCGTTTTTTTATTTCCTGCAATTTATTTTGCATATTTTTATTTAAAAAATTTTAATCATCATCCTCTCCTGGGCTTTTCTTACCTGATAAAATTCTTTTTCGCTTCCGCCGGAAATACTCAAACAGCTCCTGATCGTCAAAATAAATTTCCCCTTCAACTTGATTAACTGTAAAATCGACATCGTAAAGATGCTTGGCCCACAAACAAACTGCCTCAAATTCTTCGTTAAATCTATCATAGCTACCGTTAGGCCGTCTTTTTAAAGCATCTCTTAAATAATGACTAAGATATAATAAATCCCTATTGGTCAGAGTGTGAATTTCTAAACCGGCTTCTATGTATGTTTTTATCGCGTGCTCCAATTTTTTCTTAAAAATTTCTTCTGAAATTTGCGGCTCGGTCGGTTCATTGTTGACTTTTTCTTTTATCATAAAATGTAATTGACTTTATTCGGGACATTCGGATGCTATTCGCCCGCCTGCGCAGGCAGGGATAGTTCGGGTCGCGCTACTTTGTGACAAAGTGGACCACATCGCGATAAGTGACGAGTAAAACCAAAATCATCAAGAGCGCGAAGCCAATATTATGAACCGCGTTTTCAATTTTTTGGTTAATCGGTCGGCGGCGAATGGCCTCAATAATAAGGAATAAAATCCGCCCGCCGTCGAGCGCCGGAAACGGCAAAAAGTTGATAATCGCGAGATTAACGGACAGTAGCGCGATAAATTGCAGGAGGTACACCCAGCCCATCGCCGCCACCTGCCCGGTCATAACCGCAATCCCGACCGGTCCGGACACATCCACGGCCGGCTTGTGGCCCATAAATAGGTCTCGGAAAATTCCGCCAAAAGCCCACAAAATTTCTTTCACCAGCGACCCGGTCATTACCGTGCCGCGATAAATCGCCAGGTGCCACGGATAGGAAACCGTGCCGGTCTGAACGAGCCCGACGCCAATGACGCCGCGCTTTAATTCGTCCGAATACCGGGGCGTGATTTTAACGGTCAAATTTTCGCCACCGCGTTTTAACTCAACCGCCACCTCTTTGCCGGTATTAGTATTCATCAAATTTTGCAACTGCTCCACGGTTTTTATCGCTTCACCGTTCACGCTTATAACCCCGTCGCCAAGCTGAATCCCCGCCTCGGTCGCCGGCGTTTTATCCTGAACCAAATTAATAATCGTTTCCTGATTGGCAATTTTCGCGCCGCTCATGTCGCCCTCAACCGCCTGCGGCATGCCGACCATAAACCCGCCGGAAAAAATCGCAATCGCAAGGAAAAAATTCATCGCCACGCCGGCCGCGAGGATAATTGCCCTTTGCCAAATTTTTTTATAGCCAAAGCTGTCCGGCTCGCTCCGGTTCTCGCCGTCTTCGCCCTTAATTTTGACAAACCCGCCGAGCGGAATCCAATTAAGAGAATAAATCGTCCCGCCGTCCTCGGAAAACGCTTCGTTTTTACTGCCCCAAAAAATCTTTTTCTCTTTTTCTTCCACCGCCTTGTCAATTTCCCGCACCTCATCACGCACCACCTCTTGCAAAACTTCTCGCCCGTCAGCCAATTGTAAATCCGCCTCACTAACTTCAACGGTCTCAATCTCGCCGACTTTCTCCAATTTTTTACGCTTTAAAATCTGCCAACCGAGAATCCGCGGCGGAAAACCAAAACCGAATTCTTCCACCTTACAGCCAAATTTTCTGGCGGCGACAAAATGACCCACCTCGTGGGCGAGAACGAGAACGGCGAGAACAGCGATGAAGATGATGATGGTAAATATCATAGAAAGATAATTTCAAATTTCCAAACGTCTTTTTTTGTCATCCCGAGCGAGTCCGCCCTAGGCGGACGACGAGAGGGATCTGCAAAACACGCCAGACCCATTGATTATACTTAAGTTTAAACAACACAATTATTACGACCACAGATTCCTCCTTTCGGTCGGAATGACAAAAGAAATTTTCCTTCCCAGCCATTTTTCGGCGATGACGCTAAACTTCGGCGTCAGGTCGCTCAAGTAAAATCGGCTGCCGTCAGCTCCCGCCGTAAATTTAATTCCCCTTTTTACCACAAAATCAGCCAGCTTTTTGGCGGTCGCCTCGGCCGGATCAATCAACCTTGCTCTATTGCCTATTTTAGCTTGAATCACCTTTTTTAACAAGGGATAATGGGTACAGCCGAGGATAAGCGTGTCAATTTGATTTTGCTTTAATTTGGACAAATATTTTCGAGCGATCATCTTGGTCTCCGGGCGGTCAATCCAGCCCTCTTCCACCAGAGGCACAAACAAAGGGCAGGGCTCATGGAAGACTTTGATTTCCGGGTCTAGCTCGTGAATTTTCCGCTCGTAGATGCCGGAATTAACCGTCCCCGCGGTGCCAATTACCCCGATCCGTTTGTTCTTTGTGGCGGAGATTGCCGCCTCAACCGCGGGCGAAATAACCTCAAAAATCGGTACCTCAGAAAACCGCTCCCGAAGCGCGTCGTAGGCCATGGCTGACGCGGTATTACAGCCGATGACGATGATCGTCGCGCCGACGGATAACAAAAAATTGGTATTCTCAATTGAATACCGGCTGATTGTCTCCTGACTTTTATTGCCGTATGGCGTTCGTGCCGTGTCACCGAAATAAATTATCGGCTGGCCAGGCAACTGCTTAAAAATTTCCTTAACCACTGTAAGCCCGCCAAT
>Ga0172371_10001703_pt1 | contig 34993 bp, 33 predicted proteins | sample Lak12m_FD_114543 | JGI IMG/M metagenome (GOLD analysis project Ga0172371, IMG submission 114543) | Freshwater microbial communities from Kabuno Bay, South-Kivu, Congo - kab_022012_12m | ecosystem: Environmental > Aquatic > Freshwater > Lake | place: Democratic Republic of the Congo: South-Kivu... | reverse complement strand
GTGGAAAGCCGGGCTTTCTTACCTGCTGACCGATGAAGCCTACGCGGTGGTGGTCATGCACTACCAAAAGAAAAGCGACCCCGCTAACAAGCATTGGTTCTTCCTGGGCGCCGGGTTGGCGCTGTGGACCTGCTGGCAGGTCAGCACGGCCGCGGGCATCTTCCTGGGCGCGCAGGTGCCGGCCAGTTGGGGGCTGGATTTCACCCTGGCGCTGACCTTCATCGCGCTGGCCGTGCCGGCCATCAACGACCGGCCTTCGCTGCTGGCCGCGCTGAGCGCGGGCATGACCGCCCTGCTGGCGCGCGGCCTGCCCTATAAACTGGGCCTGATCGCGGCGGCTTGTGTGGGCATCGCGGCAGGCTTGTGGAGCGAGAAGCGATGAGCGACATCTGGATCGTGATGATCGTGGTCGGCTTGCTGACCTACCTGACCAGGCTTTCGTTCATCCTGCTGCTGCAGCACTGGCAGCCGCCGCAGCTGGTGCAGAGCGCCTTGCGCTACGTACCGGTGGCCGTGCTGACCGCCATCATCGTGCCGGAGATCCTGGCCTCCAATGGAACGCTGGACTTCTCGCTGGGCAACCCGCGCCTGATCGCGGGCCTGATCGCCATCCTGGTGGCCTGGCGCAGCAAGAGCGCGCTGTGGACCATCGCCGCCGGCATGGCAGCATTCCTGGTGATCAACGCCTGGCTAGTTTAAGCGGCCGGTTTTTTACCGCTGCGCGTGAGCGCGAAGGCGATGAATAACATCAGCAGCCCCGCCCCGTCGAACAGGATAAAACGCCCGACCGTGGCGCGGATGGCTGGATTCTGAAAATCTCCCGTTAGTAAAATCAACGTTTCCCCCAACAATGCGATGGTTTGCATAAGCAGCGCCTCGATCAACGAGGTGCGATATTTGATCGGATGGACACACGCGAAGGCGTAAGGCACGTTCCACATCACGAACAGCAGCCCCAACGCGCGCATCATGCCCGCCCCGGCTGCGCCGGATAATCCGAAGCCGGCCATGTAGGCTTGCGGCTGACGCAGGAAGGCCAGCGCGCACTGCAGGTTGACCAGCAGCACCGCGCCGATCAGCAGGCGGGCGAGCCACAAGCGATTTTTGAGCATGTATTGATTGTATAAGAAAAATGAAAAATCCGTTGGCTTCGACCAGCTCAGCCGACGGATTTTTTATGGGCCCGGCAGGATTCGAACCTGCGACCAAGCGGTTATGAGCCGCGTGCTCTGCCGCTGAGCTACGGGCCCCTGGAAGGGCGAAAAAATTATAACATGGAAGGGTAGCCCGGATTTCCTGCGAACCACATCCGTGTGCATCCAGTATTACCCAAGATCGTGTCAGGAACCACAGATGAACGCGGATGAGGAATTGGATGAACACCGATCCGGGTTATATTTTCTGTGAAAATCTGTGGTTTTTTTTTAACCCGGAAGACATGCCGGCTATTTACGCGAAGAGAAGTACAGCATGATCACCAATCCGGCCGCGGAGACGCCGATCAGCAGGATGCCCAGCGCCTGGCGGGTGAGTCGATTTCCATCGGACGCTTGCGGGGCGGCGGTGGGCGCGGCTGTGATGGTTGCTTGGGTGGACGCGGGCACAGAAGGAGCTGCCTGGCTTGCGGTTGTGAGGCTGGGCGGCGCATCAGCCTGCGAAGTGGGCGCGGCGGTGGGCTGTTCCGGTGTTGGAACGATGCTGCCGGGCGGAAGCACCAGCAATTCCTCGCCAGTCCAGATGGTGCTGTCGTCCGCCGCCATGTGATTCTGCTCACGCAGTTCTTCCACGGTGACGCCGTAGGCTTCCGCGATGGCGATCAGGGTTTGGCCGTACAGCACGGTGTGGATGACGCTTCCGTCGGCCTGCGGGGTGGCCAGCGTCACGCCGTAAACGTAGTTGGACATGTCCGCGGTGGCCGCGGCATCCGGAACGGTCGAGCCGGCGCCGGCTGGCACCGCGCCGCTGGCGCTCTGCCCGACCACCAGGCAGACATCCAGCACGAATACGTAGCTGCCGTCGCCCCAGGCGGCCACGCCCCCGCCGATGTCGGTGTAGCGGTTGCCCCAGGCGTTGAGCATCACTTCCTGGTGCACCCAATCGGTCCAGGCGCCGTAAACGGCGTCCTCGATGCTGTGCCCGCTGGCCCAGTTCTCGTCGCACTTGATCTCCGCGCCGCCGCCGTAACCGGTCCAGCCCACCCGCACGGTCTCGTCGCTGCCGCCCGCGCCGGTGTGCCCGCCCTGGCCGGTGGCCACGATCCATTCGGCGTGCGTCTGGGCGGCCGACGCCACCAGTGAGTTGGGGTTGAGCTGGTAATAGCCCATCGAGGCGCGGTAGGCGTTGACGGCCGCCGCCAGGTCGTAGCCGGTCGGCGCGCTGTCCTGCGCGGCCATATTGAAAGCGCTCAGGCTGGCCGCCATGGCCAGCGCTAGCAGGATATATGCAATTTTGGTGATGTTCACAGCGTCATTATAACCAATGCGGCGGGGGTTTATTATTAGAGGATTATCTCTGCCGCGGATCCACACAGAGAATTTTCAAGATATGCACAGTTTTTTATTGAACCCAGGGAATTTGAGATATTTTCCATCTCGATTATCAATTTATCAGGTTATCGTTTCTTGACCGCTATCCGCTAGTTGAGTAGAATAAAGTCCACGCGGGCGTCGCCAAGTGGTAAGGCATCAGCCTTCCAAGCTGATATTCGTGGGTTCGAGTCCCATCGCCCGCTCAATTTATTTAAGTATGCCTTGTGATTCCCGGCATCAGCCTTTCTTCTAGTAGCTGATATTCGGGTTCGAGTCCCATCGCCCGCTCTACTTATTTAACGGCTGAATATTATTCCTTTCGGCATCAGCCTTTCTTCTAATTGCTGATATTCGGGTTCGAGTCCCATCGCCCGCTCAATTTTTTTTTAGCGTCATTGTAGGTTAGATTAATCTTTGAATTCGTGGGTTTACCCCGGGAAGGGTACCAGCTAGTCCCATCGCCAGCTCTTCTTTTATCTGTGTGTATCTGCGTCCATCTGTGGTTAAAAAGAGTCGTGCAGGAATGCATGACTTACATTTGATTTAATAAATCTGCGTTCATCTGTGGTTAAAAAGAATCACGCAAGCATGCGTGACCCAAGTAGTATATCGCAAGGGAAACCTATTTCAGGTTCTTGGCCCACTCGTCGATGGCTGCGTTGACTTTATTCTTCAGGCTGGTTTTTTGGGCGCTGGTCAGCGCGCTGACGGGCGTGGTCGTGTCGCTGCTGGCCGGCGGCTTGCCGGTATCGGCGAATTTGTACAGCGCGTCCAGATCGCCGTTGAACCAATTCAGGTCGATGCTCTTGCTTTCGGCGCCGTAGGCGGGGCCATTGCCGTTCTGGGTGTACTGCCAGAAGGTCCAGGTTTTACCGGCGCTCTTCCAGGGTTCCAGCTCCTTGGGTTTGCTCACGCCGGCCTGGTAGGTGGTGAAGTAATGCGCCACCCATAGGGTAAAGTAAGCCCACTTACTGTCGAACAGTTTGGTGGTTTTGTTGCGGCCGTGCACACCCCAATAACCGGGTGAGGTATACAGGATCGGTTTGCGCTCGACCCTGGTCTCCACTTCCACCAGGAACTGCTCCAGCAGCGCGTTGGAGGGATACAGGCTGCCCAGGCGCGGAGCCTCGAAATCGGCTACGGGCGGCAGTTCACCCGGGTCTTCCGCCAGCAGCTCGCTGAAGATGCGCGCCTGCACCAGCCCGGAAAGGTCCCAACGCAGGAAGTGATAGCCGCCGCGCAGCAGCCCGGCATCCTTGGCGGCCTGCCAGTTGTATTCGAAATCCTTGTCGATCGCGCCGCGCTCCGACACTTTAATGAACACAAATTTCGCGCCCATTTTTACTGCTTTGGTGAAATCAATTTTTTGGGCGGTGGACTTATCGTCCTGCCAGTGGCTAACGTCGATTCCTTGTACCATTGGCTGTTTTCTCCTCTATGTTTATTATACGAATATGCTAGAACTTGCATGATTTAAATTGCAGGTTTTGTGCCAATATCGCCTTTACGCTGCCTTCTCAAGCTGTATTCAGGAATTGAAAAAACCGATAAAACTTCTATACTAAGGTAAACCCTATGACCTCTCCTGAACCAAAAATCGCGCACCGGCGCTGCTTGCTGCTGCTGATCGGCATGGGCCTGGCGGCTTACGGCCTGCTGATCATCCGGCCGGGCATATTCGGCGATGACGCCCAACTGCTGTATGCCTTCCACCGCTTCGGGTTGGCCGGCTACGGCACTGCGCTGGGCTATTCGCGCCCCTGCGGTTTGTGGGTTTATGGGCTGTTGTACCCGCTGCTGGGCGACCATCCGGGATTATGGCAGCTGGCGGCCGTGCTGCTGCGCATCCTGAGCGCCTGCCTGTTCTTCGATCTGCTGCGCCGCGCGCGGGAGAGTTGGCGTCTGCCCGCCCTGTGGGCAGCCGGGTTATGCTTGTTGTACCCGGGCTTCAGCCAGCAGGCGCACGCGCTGCAGTTCAGCCTGCACTGGTGCGCGCTGAGCGCCGGGCTGGCTTCGCAGATCCTGATGCTGCGCGCGGCAGACACGGCTGGAAAACAGAAATCACGCCTGTTGAGCCTGGCCGCCCTGCTGCTGGCCGGATTGGGCATCTTTTCCACGGAATATTTTTTCGGGCTGGAAGCGCTACGCCCGCTGCTGCTGGCGGTCCATCAGCGCGATGGCCACCGCCTACCTCCGCGAGAAAGCCTACAGCGCTGGCTGCCTTATGGGAGCATCCTGTTGATTTTTCTTATTTGGCGGTTGTTCGTGTCCGAAATCCCCTACCCGCAGCCGCTGCTGCTGGATGCGCTGGTCCGCGATTCCGCGGTGGCGCTGGCCGGCCTGCTGGCGCGCGCTCCGCAGGACCTGTGGAAGGCCGGGGCATTGGCCTGGGCGAATGTTTTCAATATCCATAATCTGAATATGCCGCTTTGGCAGTACCTGGCAATCGGCGCGGCCCTGGCTGCGGCGATGTTTTTTGCCTGTCCAGCGGAAGCAGCAGACGGCAATACAAACAGTCAATCAGCTTTTTTCCTATGCGCCGGGCTGCTGGCCTTGCTGGCGGGCGCCCTGCCGCTGTGGGTATCCTCCACGCCGCTGGAATTGAGTTTCCCTGAAAACCGCGCCACCTTGTGCCTGCTGGCGGGCGCCGGGCTGCTGGCGGCCGGCTTTTTCCGGCTGCTGCCAGCTTGGTTGGGCCGTTTGGCGGCCGGATTGTTGATCGGCTTTTCGGCTGTATTTCAATTCAACATCGCAAGGGATTATCAGCAAGCCTGGCAGGAGCTGGGCAGTTTCTTCGGACAGCTCACGCGCTGCGCGCCCGCGCTGGAACCCGGTACGGCTGTTCTGTATGAAGAACCCTTTATTTCCAGCTACCCGGCCAACGCGTTGGCCGCGCTGCTTAATTGGACTTATGACCCGCAAAACCGTGGTGAAATTCTCTCTTACGATATGCTGCGCGTGAGCGAGCGGTTGGGCGAAGGGCTGCCCGCGCTGGAGCTGGGCCTGCCCATCCGGCATGGCAGCTTCAGCGGCAGCACTTCGCAGGTACTGGCGGTGGCGCTGGACGAGCAAGGCTGCCTGCGCATCCTGCGGCCTGGGGGCGAATATCCCGCACACATCCACCCTTTCCTGCGGCAGGCCATGCGCATTTCCAACCCGGGGAGCGTGATCAAAAACACGGCGCAGCCTGCCAGTCCGCCGGCTTTTCTGAATTTCTCAAGCATAAACGACAATTGCGTTTGTTTTTGATGATGCGGTCCATTAAACGCAAAAAGCCGTCCCGGGAATCGGGGCGGCTTTGCATTTTAATGCTTTAGGATTTAAGGATTACAGACCACGTCCAGGTAATAAGTGCCGAAGTCCTGATGGTTGGGGTTATCGATGTAAATGTTGGCCCAATGGAAAGGATCCGTCCAGCCGATGTTCACGTTATGGCTGACACTCTTTGTGCCGGCGCTGTCGAAGGTGACGCTGCCGCTGCTGGAACCGCCTTCGCAGTCGGTCCAATCATAGGTTACAGTTCCGGCGCCGCTGGAGGTGATCTTGGCGGTCACTTTCACGTCGTCCGGGCAGTCGATATGGATGGGCTGCGCCGCGGATGAGAAGGTTACGCTGGTCACCGCGAACGGCCCGGCCGGCGCGCCGCCCACGTTGATCTTGACCCAATACTTGCCCAGTTTCTCGCCGTCATCGGATTTCAGGCGCCACACGCCGGTGTAATCGCCAGGATCATCGGGGGCGGTCAGGTTGACCTTGAATGTAATGGTCTCATTTGGCTCAATGACCGTGTTCACCTTGATGGTTTTCTCACCGCCCATGCGGTCGCCTTCCTCGAACACGAACTCGTAATCCTCATTCCAGTCGCAATCACCGGCGTTGCGCAGCGTCCAGGTTTTTTCAAATGTGTCACCCGGATCATAGACGGTGCCATCCTTGATGGTTTCGCTGACGAATTTGCTGGAATTGCAGGGGGTTTCATCCTCTTCTTCTTCATCTTCGTCTTCATCTTTATCCTCGTCCTCATCCTTATCCTCGTCCTCATCATCCTGGCTGGTATCCTGTTGGACGACCGGGGGTTGGACTTGTTGATTGTTGGATGAGACCGCCTGGGTCATTTGCAGGGCTTGCAGGGTAAGTTGCAATTTCAGGCTCTCACTATCTTCTTCATCACCACCCATTGAAACGGTGCATGCCAGCGCAACCAGCAGCATAACCGCCACCAAAAGCATTCTGATCCCTTTTTTCTCTTTCATTTCTTCCTCCTCAACGATATTTCATTTCTTTTACGATACTGTAGCATATTTTTAATCTATTGGGAATCAGGCAATCCATGTGAATCCACGCCTGATTTTTGGCTATAATCAGGGTTCATGGACAGAACCCAAAGGACAACGCTGCTGATCCTGAGCCTGCTCGGATTGGTGTATTTTGCCTTGTTCTTCATCCCCAACAGCAGCACACTGGGATCGGACAATCCGATCGTTTACCTGGATCGCGACGAGTATGTCACCTACCCGGTGGTGGAACGCATGCTGGCGTTCGAGGGCGATATTCATAAAATCTGGGGCAGCCTGATCATCTACGGCGATTACCATTACGGCTATCCCTTTTACTTCTTTTCGATGCTGGTGCTGCTGCCCTTCCGCCTGGTTCAAGGCAGCGCGTTTTTTGAGAACATCCCTTTTAATATCCTGCTGCTGCGGCAGTTCATCAACGTCCTGCCGATGGTGCTGACAGCCGGCGCCTTCACTTACGTCCAGACACATTTCAAGTTTATCTGGAAATCCCTGCTGGTCTTTGTTCTGCTCTTGAGCATCCCAGCCGTGGTGCGCAGCAACCTGCGCTGGTGGCATCCCGACTCGCTCACGCTGCTATGTATCGCGCTGACCTTTTTATTCCTCGATCTGGACGAGTTCCGGTTGGAAAAATTTTTCCACCTGGGGGCGGTTGTCTGCGGTTTGGCAACCGCGATTAAACTGATGGGGTTTTTCTTCTTTCTGGCCATCCCGCTTTACTTGTTGATCGCCTGGAGAAAGAAAAATCATTCGATTAATAAAATACTATCCAGCGCCGGGCTTTTCCTGCTGATCATGGGCGCGGTGATCGTGCTCACCAATCCGTTTTTGTTTTATCGCGCCCCGCGCGAGGAAATGCTGGCCATTCAAAGCCTGAAAAGCGCCGAACTTTCCGGCGGCTACCCGCACGATGAATCGCCTTACTACGCCAAAGGCCCGCAGTACTGGCGCTGGACGTTAAAGGTTTCTTATGCCAGGCCATGGGCTTTGCTGATATTCACAGCCGCACTGGTTATTGGCTGCCTGCGCGGAACGCACCGTGAAAATAGCTGGCTGTTGGCAGCCTGGTCGATCCCGCTGGCAATTTATCTTTTATGGTTTGTATCCCCCAAGCCCGACCATTACATGCTGCCGCTGCTCGTGCCGCTGTACTCGGCGATCACCAGCCTGATATTCCCGCTGGAGCAGGCCGCCCAATCACATAAGCGTTGGCTGCGCGACCTGGCAGCTGCCGGTGGACTGCTGTTTTTCATCTTCATCGCAATGCAGCTCCATTACCATTACTTGAAGGCAATTCCACTGTTTACGGTATTTCAGCTAGAGTAAAAATTACCGCTTGACTTTAATTCTACGTAGTGGTAACATTCGTATACCAACTCGATAAAGGCAAACCCGTCGAAAGGCGGGGACGCAAAGCCATGGATCTACAGCTGATTTTTCAGCCAGGACAGCCAGGTTGCCGGGTATTATGGTTTAAATCGCCGTCTGCAATCCTCTGCTTGAACCAAATCCCCTGAGTTGAAAAAACCTAGGAGTGTGAGAAATGTTTACAAAAAAATGGTTTGGATTGCTGATCGCAATGGTCATGCTGGTCGCCACCGCCTCGCCTGCCTTCGCGCAGGCTGAAACCGAACCGCTGGAGGAACCTGCCGTCGTTGAGGAAAGCAGCAGTTTTGCCGATCACCCGATCGTCAAGTTGCTGGCCAGTTTCTTTAAAAGCCTGTTCGTTGCGCCGGAGGTTGAGGAGCCGGCCGATGAAGGTGGAGAAATCCTGCCGCCTGAAACGAACGAGGATCCAGGGACTGAGGGCGGAGAACCGGTCGTTGAAACAACCCCTGAACCGACCCTGGCCCCGGAGGAACAGGTCGCCGCGCTGCATACGGACGAAGATCTCGGTTTTGGTGAAATCACCAAACTGCTGCAAATCGTCAGCGAAGCCCAGGCTGCCTGTGCGGCCGAGGGCATCCACTGCGACGTAACGCTGGACAGCCTGCTGGAGGAGTACGACTCCGGCAATGGCATGGGCGGTTTATACGCCAAGTACGGCAAGCCCGAAATCACCGGCGTTGGCCAGGTGAAAAACGCGGACAAGGAAAAAACCAATAACGGGAAAGCCAACGGGAAAAATAAATAATCCCTGCGCTTGAATCAGTTTCAGCCCCCTGCTGCAAAGATGCAGGGGGCTGATTTTTTTTTTGGCAATTCACATATAATCTAATCAACTTACTGCTATTTACATTACGAGGAATGTATGCCGAAAAAACCTGTAATCATCGATTGCGACACTGGCACGGATGATGCCATCGCTATTATCACCGCGCTGTACAGCCCCGAGCTGGATGTGCGCGCTTTCACCACGGTGGCGGGCAACGTGGAGATCGAACATACCAGCCGCAACACCCTGAACCTGGTGCGTTATCTTGGCTTCGATACAAAAGTGGCAGTCGGCGCCGGCCAGCCCATTTTACGCAAGACCTATCTTCACTCGGGTGATAACACCCACGGCGATACCGGCCTGGGCACGTTGGTCCTGCCGCGCGCAGATGCGCCATTTTACGAAAAAACAGCCGTGGAAACGATCTACGAAGAAGCCCTGGCAGCCGGCGGTGAACTGGAGTTGATCCCGGTCGGCCCGCTCACCAACATCGCCCTCGCGGTCATGGCGCATCCTGATTTGAAGAAGCTCATCAAGCAGATCGTTTTCATGGGCGGCGCCAAGGTCGGCGGCAACATTACCACCTCAACCGAGTTCAACATATGGGTTGACCCCGAGGCAGCCAAAATCGTGCTGGCTTCCGGCATTCCGCTGACCATGGTCGGCCTGGATGTCACCCTGGAAGCCGCCCTGAATCAGCAGGATGCCGCCCGCATCCGTGCGCTTGGCACACCTGCCGCGCAAGTCAGCGCGGTTATCCTGGAATTCATGTTCGTGCGGCTGGGCAGGGGTGGCGAGGACGCGCTGATGCATGACGCGCTGGCCGTGGGGGTATGCATCCATCCCAACCTGGTGGAGATGAACGCGTATTTCGTGGATTGCGAATGCAGCGGGCAATACACCAGCGGGCACACTTTCGTGGCGGTCAACCGCATCTTCCGGCAGGAGCCGAATTGCCGGGTGTGCGAAAAACTTGATCTGCCGGCCTTCAAAACCTGGCTGATCGGAGCCATCGCCAACAGCCAGCCATCCGCTGAATAAAATCGCAAGTACAGGGATTACAATACATCAACAGCAATTCAGGAGTATGTCATGAAGAATTACTATCGAACCCTCATAACAATTTTTACGATTTGTGGTTTGTTTTTATCTTCCTTCAGCATTTTTTCACCCGATGTGAAATTCGAGAACGATGGCCCGGCCGGCGAAGCGATTCCCGGCGGGCCGGTTCTGATCACCGGTGAATTCGAGTACAGCAATGATTTCGTGGTGGAAACCTATTACCTCGAACACGCCGTAGCGCTGCTCGATATGACCGGTTTCATCCTGCGCGACAAGGAATGGGAGCTGCCGGTGGAAGGGCAGGTGATCGGCTATATGGACCTGGACGCAGAAAACAACCGCGCCAGTTTCCGCCTGGCGCTGCCGGCTGTTCCGGAAGGATTGTTCAACGACGTCGATCAGGACGAAAAGGTCGAAAAAGGCTTGCAGATTTTCGCCGTGGGCTACAGCCCCAACCTGACCGGCGGGGTATTTTCCGAAGGCGACGACCGCTCGCTGGGCTGGCCGGCCTATCTGGCATCAGTCAAAACCGATACAGAAAATCAAGACGAGGTGATCGGCGGCAAGCTGGTCATCTGGGCGGCTGACAACAGTCAGCAATTCCCCAGCGGTTTCGGCGCTGACGGGCTGCTCTTCACGGCCGACGATCCACAAATGAACGTTCCGGCCGGTTATTCGGTCATCGATCTGGATGCGGCCCCATTCGCGCGCATCCGCGACGCCGAAGTCGAATTGACCCTGTACGAACCGGCGGATATCGCCGTCAAGGATTTTTCCGGCCAGAGCTACACACAAGCTTTCGAATCCATGTTCGCCATCGCCAGCAAGGAATACGCCTTCAACAGCGTCGCGGGCAAGCAGCCGGACTGGGAAGCGCTGCATGCTGAAATCGCGCCCAAGGTCGCCCAGGCTGAAAAAGACGGCGACGCATACGCGTATTACCTGGCGCTGCGCGAGTTCAGCATGTCGTTTACCGATGGGCATGTCGGTTTGAGCGGCGGTGATTTGGAAGGGATCTATAACCAGGAGAATATATTGGGCGGCTACGGTTTCGCGGTGCGCGAACTGGATGACCAGCGCGTGCTCGTGGTGTACGTCCAACCGGACGGGCCGGCAGCGCAGGCTGGCATGCAGGTGGGGGCGGAGATCTCGAAAATCAATGATGTGGATGTCCAGACCGCCATCCAAAACGTGCCGCTATTCGCGCCGCAGTCCACCGAGTTCGGCAAACGCTACGAACAGACTGTGTTCCTCACCCGCGGCGGCATCGACCAGGTGATGACGGTCGAGTTTACCAATCCCGAAGATGCATCGGAAAGCGGCAATTTCTTCGAGCGCATCCTCAAACCGCTCTTCGGCAAAAAACCCACGGCCATGACCGCCGAACTGACTTCCGTTTATGAGTTGGATAGCTTGTTTGCCGTCTATCAGGGCGGCTCAATCGACGAATACGTCCTGCCTGTTGAATATTCCTTCCATGCGGATTATGGCATCGGCTACATCCGCATCAACTCCAATTATGATGACCTGGGGTTGGCGGTGCGCGTTTTCGAACGCGCGCTGAAAACTTTTGAAGATGCCGGCGCGTTGGGTATCGTGATCGATATGCGCCACAACTACGGCGGCGCGCCGCTGGGGTTGGCCGGTTTCCTGTATGACCAGGACATTTTACTGGGACAGTTGGAATACTACAGTGACAAGACCGGCAAGTTCGAGCCGGATGGCCCGCGCGACAAGGTTTTTCCAAACGTGGAGCAATACGCGTTCGATCGGATGGTGCTGCTGGTGGACCAGTTCTGTTACTCCGCTTGCGAGATCGAGGCTTACGGCTTCAGCCAGGTGCCCGGCATGGTGGTGATGGGGCAATTCCCCACCGCCGGCGTGGAAGCCGAGACGGCGCGCGGCGACTTTTTACTGCCGGATGGCATCGAAATGACCGTCCCGACCGGGCGCTTCACCCTGCCGGACGGCAGCATTTTCCTGGAGGGGCAGGGCGTTCAGCCGGGCGTGCGCCTGGCTGTGGATGAGGCCAGCGTGCTCTCCAGTCAGGATACCGTCCTGCAGGCAGCCTTCGAATACATCCTGAACCAGTAATAACAACGGAGATCGATGCGCAGACTGAGAAAATCCAGTCTGCGCTTTTTCTTTAATCTTCTACCTTGGCCAGCAGCAGCAGGCTGAGCAGCGCGCCTGCCGCGCCCAAAATGAACAAACCCGTGTATCCCATGAAGCGACCGGGCTGGGCGTTATTCAACAGATCGATGGGGATGCCCAGCAGGCGGCTGGCCGCGCTAGCGCCGGCGGTGGCCAGGTTGGTCAAGCCTAGAAAGCGGCCGGCCTGCTCTTTTGGCGCCAAACGGCTGGCCAACGCCCAACTCGAAGTTAGGTACAGGCCAATGCCCGCGCCCACAATCCCGGCATAACGGATCAGGCTGGGCATATCCGCGGCTCGCGCCAATAACGCGCAGCCCAGCGCGGAGATCAGGCTGGCCATGACGATCACCCGCCGCGAACCGATGCGATCTGCCAGCCAGCCGCCCATCAGCGCTGAAACAACCAGCATCCCTGCCAGCGCTGTCATGATCTGGCTGGTGGCTTTCACCGGGTTGGCTGCCAGCATGACATCTTTAATGTAGTATTGCGCGAATGCCTGCACGCCATAAACCCCCAGCAGGAAAACAAAGCGCGAAGAAACCAGCCATTTGAAGCTGCGGTGGGTGCCGTGGTTGAAGCTGAAAATTTTCGTCAAATCGAGGAACTTCCCTGGAAGAGGTTTTTCATCCGATCCTTCCCCCAGGCTGGGTTGTTCGCGGGCGGTGACAAGCGTCAGCGACGCCGTTATGATCAGCACGCCCATCACGGTCAGCATAATGGCAGTCGGGTGGCGGTCTTCCGGTGCCAGCAAATTGCCGGCAGCCAGCGAAGCGATCACCAAACCGGCCATATCCATCAGGTTCTTCACCGCGCTGGCCGCGCCCATGCGGGCGTGGGGCACCAGATCAGGGATCAAGGCTTGCAGCGGCCCCTGGGCAATGTTGGAGGCGATCTGCAGACCGGCATAGCCAATCAGCACCACCCAGATATTGCCCGACCAGGCCAGCAGCCCCAGGAAGACCAGGTCCAGGCCGCTGCCCAGCAAAGCCAAAGGACGCCGCCTGCCCCAGCGTGATTGCCAGCGGTCGCTCAGGCTGCCGGAAACAGGCTGGATGACCATCGCCAACAGCAACCCGAAGAAGGTCAATCCCCCCAGGTAGGAATTCTTGGCATGAGCCGGCACCAGGTGCAGCAGGATGGCCGGCAGGACGATCGGGTGCAGGCTGTTCCACATGAACGATAGGCCCAGCCAACAGGCATTGATGCCGAATAATTGCGGAAGCGCTAGTTTTTTCATTGGCGGTTTGATATCAACGGTAAAATGCCTGGCTGGTACCCGACAGCCATTCCTGCGGTACGTGCAATAGCGGGTTTTCCTTGTAGAGCTGCTGAATGACCGCCAGCGGGCTATCCGGCAGCAGGGTAAAGAGGGCGATGCGGTCAATCAGGGCAAGCTGATCGCGGGTGAGCGATTTGAAGCGCTTGCCGCCCAATCCCCACATATCCCAGGGCAGCACCTCGATGCGGTTCAACGCCAGCAGGTCACGCTGCACATTCCCCAGGATGAACTCCATGCCATAGTATTGCTGGATGCCGAACTTGACCGGGTCCGCCTGCCCTTTGCGGCACATCTGCCAGGCTTGGCCGGCCGGCAGGAACTGCCCGGCGGGTATATCCAGCGGGTCGAAGCTGATTTTCAGGTGGCTGCGCTGCAGCTCATCCAACTGGGCGTCAACCATCACCCAGCGCTGCTGCTGATGGTGCCAGTATTCCACCACCCAATGGTCTTCAAATTTACCTTTGGTGAAATATGTGGCAAAACCACAGCGCGTGCGTGCGGGTATACCTTTGTGTTTCAACAGAGCCGCAAACAGCATCGAGAAATCGCGGCAATTACCGATCAGTTTTTTGTCGGGAGTGCGCGCCTTATCCAGCGGGGCGGGATCGTTCTCCAGGATGCGCGCCAGTTTCAGGTCAGCCGAGCGGATATTGACCTCTTGCTTGCGGCGCGTGGTCAGCATCTCGCCGTAACGGCCGGCCCAGAAAATATGCAGCATCCATCCCTGGATTAGCCGCGCCAGACCATCCACGTCAGCGGGGAGATTTTTCAAATGGGCGGAAAAACGGGACACATCGGTCAATGACCCCGCTTCTGCATAAAAAGAGACTTCAGCCGGCAGTGATGCTGTCACGCGATTTCCTCCATTCCAGAGGCTGATTGTAGCATAAAGGCCATTTGTGTCCCGCCTGTTTAGCCCAGCGATAAAGGTTTAAATTCGGGTGGCAGCGGGCGGCCTTCAATCCAGGCTCGCACCAGGCTGGCAAATAATTCGGGGAATTGCAGGCTCCAGGCATGCCGCGCGCCGGGAACCAGGATGCCACGCGCGGCTTGAAATCTGCGCAGGTATTTCCGCGTGAATAAGCGGGCTGCCCTGGGTTCACGCTCGCCCACCGCCAGAAGCAGTGGTTGGTCGATGCGTTCCGGCAGCTGCCAGGCAGCCAGTTCATCCATGAAACGGCGCATGAAAGCCGCGTCCAACGACTGACGCAGGTCATCCTCAACCAGGTGAGCGTATTGCTTTGGAATGCCGTGCTGGCGCATGGTCTCCCTGATCAGGAAATCCGGATTATAGAGCTTGTACAACCATAATGATGGTTTGCCCAACGCTGCCAGCCAGCGCGGGATCTGCCCGGAACTGCCCGAGATCAGGATATGATCAATCATATCAGGATGCGTCGCGGCCAACCTGAAAGCCACCGGCCCGCCCAGCGAAAGCGCCACAATCTGCGCCCGCCGTGTTTTCGTTTTTCCGCGGATGATATCCGCGCATTCGTCGACACAGCGCTCGATGCTGTAAGGCACATCCCGGCTGCTGCCCTGTCCGGGCAGGTCGGGCGCCAAACAGTGGAAATCTCCCAATATTTTCATGACCGGCAGCCAGGATTGGCCGCTCAAACCGCCGCCATGCAGGAACAGAATGGCCGGCGCGTCTGGTTTACCGCTTTCAAGGATAGATAGCATGTAAAAAACCTTTCAGATGAAAATCATACCTTAAAAAGAAAGCCGGAAGCATGTTTTTCGCACGCCAGAACCTTTGACCTAGCAACTATTTTTATTATTTATTGTTAATCAATAAGAGCATAATTAAAATGATTATTAATTTAATAATAAGGAGTTCTGAATGAAAAAAATCTCCCTGATCACCGACAGTACTGCCTATTTATCCCCGGCTTTTGTGAAAGAAAATGAAATCACGGTCATGCCATTGAATTTACATTGGGACGGCACCAATTACCGGGACGGGATCAATATCAATCCTTCGCAGTTCTATGATATGCTGGCAAAATCCAAGACCATCCCGACCACCTCGCAGCCTACCTACGGTGAGTTCGAACAGGTCATCCAGGATCTGGCGAAAGATAGCGAAGCGGTCATTGCCGTGTTGATCTCCTCCGGCATCAGCGGTACGGTGGATTCCGCACTGATGGCGCAAAAACACCTGGCCGGGATTCCCCTGGAAGTGGTCGATTCCAAAACAACATCAGCCGGCTTGTCCTTGATCCTGAAAGCGCTGGTTGCGGCGCGTGCGAAAGGCGCAAACGCGGCGGATTTGGTCGCCCTGGCCGAGCGTATTATTAAAAACCAAAGTATCTTTTTCATGGTGGATACCATGGAATACCTGTACAAAGGCGGCCGTATCGGCGGCGCATCGCGCTTCCTGGGCAGCGCCCTGGATATCAAACCCATCCTGTATCTCACTCCCGAAGGCAAGATCGACGCTTTGGAAAAAGTGCGCACCAAGAAAAAAGCCATGCAGCGCCTGATCGACCTGGCGGTTGAAAAAGCCGGCGGCAAGAAAGCGCGCGTGGGCGTTATCCATGCGCAGGTGCCCCAAGATGCCGAAACGGTCAAACAGGCGCTCGCCAGCCGTATAGATTGCCTTGAACTGGAAATCTATGATCTCAGCCCTGTGATCGGCACGCATGTCGGCCCCGGCACATTGGGTATCGCCATTCACACAGTTGAGTACTAAACAGAATATTGATCAAACAATTTCATATCCGACTGCCTCAAAATGCAAAACAAAAAGCAGCCCGCAGGCTGCTTTTCTCAATTCTAAATCGTTATTTTTTCTTGGCCTGGTTGGCCACCGCGTTGATGGCGGCATTGACCGCGTCCTGATCGCCCAGGTAATAATGTTTGATCGGGTGCATATCCGCGTCCAGTTCATACACCAGCGGAACGCCAGTGGGGATGTTCAACCCGGTGATCTCGTCCTCCGAGACGTTATCCAGGTATTTCACCAGGGCGCGCAGGCTGTTGCCGTGCGCGGCAATGACGACTTTCCTGCCCTGTTTGATCTCCGGCACGATCGCGTCCACCCAATAGGGCAGGAAACGCTCGACGGTATCTTTGAGACATTCAGTCATCGGAATTTCATCAGTCGGCAGGCTGGCATAGCGCGCGTCCTTGCCGGGATAGCGCTCATCAGTGCTGGTGAGCGCTGGCGGGGGTACATCATAGCTGCGCCGCCAAACGTGCACCTGTTCCTCGCCGAATTTTTCGGCAGTCTGGGCTTTGTTCAGCCCCTGCAGGTCGCCATACATGCGTTCATTCAGACGCCAGGAGCGGATCACCGGGATCCACATCAAATCCATGTCATCCAGTACGATCCACAGGGTACGGATGGCACGCTTGAGTACGGATGTGAAAGCCAGGTCGAAGGTATAGCCGCCTTCTTTTAACAGTTTAGCGGCGTTATGGGCTTCCGAAACACCTTTTTCAGAAAGATCCACATCTGTCCAACCGGTAAATAAGTTTTCTTTATTCCAGGCGCTTTCGCCATGCCGGAGCAATACGACTTTGTACATTGTCATTTCCTTTGCTATTAGAGAATTATTAATTCAGGCTTGCTTATAACAGGCAAAATTATAATACATACAGAAAAGGTACTACTGGAGGTCATATGAAACTTCAAGTGGGCATGCCTGCCCCCGATTTCACCCTCCCCTGCCACCTCGGCAAGGACGTGACGCTTTCGCACCTGCGCGGAAAGACAGTGGTTTTGGTGTTCTTCCCGCTGGCCTGGACGCCGGTCTGAACAGGCCAGATCCCGTCGTATGAGGTGCTGCACGACACCTTCGCGGGATTGAATGTCCAGGTTCTGGGCATCAGCGTCGATCACGTTCCCTGTCTGAAAGCATGGGCGGAAAGCCTGGGCGGGATCAATTACCCGCTCATGAGCGACTTTTGGCCGCATGGCAAAGTCGCGGAAATGTATGGCGTGCTGCGTAAAGAAGGCCACAGCGAACGCGCCATATTCATCATCGATAAGGATGGCATTATCCGCTACATTGACATCCACGACATCGATGAGCAGCCGGATAATGAAATTCTCCTGAATGAGTTAAAAAAGATCATCCCGAATGCCGAGGAGAAGGTCAGCCACCTATATAAGGAAGAAGACCTGCCCAGCGGCGGCGTGGTGATGTACTGCACACCCTGGTGCCCCGATTGCCGCATCGCGCGCGCCTGGCTGCGGGATAATAAAACTCCCTTCACTGAAGTGGATATCTCGGTCAACCTGAACGCCGCGCGCCAGGTGCGCTCATGGGGCGGTGGCGTACAGATCACGCCGACCTTCGATATCGATGGGCAGATTGTGCTCGATTTTGATCGGGAGAAAATTCAGAAAATTCTTTCGAAATCCTGAAAGAACCGCGTAGATTGCGCCACCCATTTATGGGTGGTCTACGTTTTTTTGGTCAACCCAGGCAACGTAGGCTAGGCATTTATGCCTGACGCTTCCTCTTCTTCTTAGCGATTGCGCCACTCATTTAAGGGTGGTTATGCTTATTGGAGCAGTCCCCTTTTTTTAAAAAAAAAACAGGTTTCAAATCCAAAAGGTCAATTCTGATATAATCTAATGAACAATCGCTCATAAATAGAGCAGCGACTGTGCAAATTCTGAAGGATTAGCGAGGCTGAACCGCATGACGAATGAATCCAAATCCATCCAGTTCGCAACCATGACCATCCTGCACGCCGGCAACGCCCGCAAGCTGATCGCGGACGCGTATTGCGATCTGAATGAATTTCATTTCGATGCCGCGCGGCAGAAGATCAGGGAAGCCAAAGAAGAAGCGCTTTTTGCCCATCGCGAACAATCCAAGATCATTCAGGCCGAATCACAGGGGGATTCCATGGAAATCACCTTGCTGCTGACGCACGCTCAGGATACGCTTATGTCAGCGGTTTCCGAGATGTACATCGCCAAGAATATGATCAAACTGGTCGAGCGGCTGTACACCGAGATTCAGAATCACAAAGACCGTTTTTTTTAGCCTCTCTCAATCCCCCGCGCTGTTCACTTTATTACTTAATGCCAGGTTCGCGCTTTGCCGCGCCGGGTTCACCCTGCGAGAATAAACCCAGCAGGTAGGTATCCGCGAAATAATCAAAACCGGCCTCGGAGAAGGGGGAATCGATGTCGATCATGGCTTTATCCGACATAATATACCCAAAGAACAATCCCACTATCGCCCGGTAAAGCAGGCTCATATTGACGTCTTTCAGCCCCTCCTCTCTGGATTTGGCCACTTCGACGATTTCGGCAATCTTTGTATAGGTTTCTTCGAACAACACCGGCAGGTGTTTACCGTTGAATTCCAGCATATCGATCAGATGCAGGCGGATCAACTCAGGATTTTGGTCCCAAATCTTCAGCAGGCGTGCCGAAGCATCCCGAATGTATTCCTGCAGGGTTGCGCCCCTAGCCTCGCGCAGCGCTTCGGGAATTTTTTGCCAGGGATGGTATTTTTCCAACACAGCCTCAAAAATGAGGTCCTTGCTGCTGAAATGATTATACAGAGCGCCGGGTACCAGGTCGATCTTTTCCGTGATTTGACGGGTGGTGGTAGCATGAAAACCGTTCTGGATGAACAGCTCGCATGCCGCGTCAATGATCTCCTGCCTGGTTTTTTCTCCTCGCATCAGTTGCCTTTCAAGTTCAGAAAAACTTCGCTAGCCCAAGAACAAATAATCGTTTACACCTTTATTCGATTCTAAAAGTGATGGACGCTTTTGTCAACAAAGCGGGTTTATTCCGGCTTATCGCCATGCCGATCCACGTTGCTCAAAAAGATTATTTCAAGGAGCACGTGAGAATTCGTTGCGGTGTCGCTCAACCGCTGAATTTTTGATACATGCGGATCATCTGCTTGGCCAGGTTCAACTCGCTCATGGCTGCCATTAGTGTATCCTGGGCATGGTTCAGGAGAAGAGAATTTTCGATTTCCTCACCACCGGCTTCAGCCTGGATGATCTCGGTTTGGATATGATGTGCTGAACGCAATTCGGTTTCAGCTTAATCGATGAGACCGCCAGCTGCTGCGAAATCTTCTTCATACGCAGCATTGAGAGCATGGATGATTGTGTTTCTGGCATTGCCGGCATGAATGATCACCTTGGTCGCGATTTCGACGATCTTTGAAGCTGTGTGTATTGTCATTTACGATTGTTCTTCCTTCCCGGGCAATGAAAATTTTTTATTTTTTCATGGGTTTCGAAACGCTTTTTAGGTCTTGCCAGCCTGGTTATATTCCTCAACGGCCAATTTCTTCGCATGTGTTTTCATAAATGGAACCCAGATCAACGCATCCAGAAAAATCAGGAGAATGACCAGGATGACTGCCCGATAGTCCTCCGAAAGGATATACGCGTTGATAAAAGAAGGGATATGCATGGATAAAGCCAGCGAGGATGGGATTTTTACCAGGCCAAAAAACATGACAAAATAGGTTATCGCCTGATTGATGATTGGAGTTATCAAATAAGGAATGAAGAAAGCCGGGTTGAATATGATCGGCAGCCCAAAAATCAGGGTTTCATTGATATTGAGAATACTTGGCAGGAGGGCCAGCTTACCGAGGTTTTTATGGATTTTCGATTTCGAAAACAGCAGCGCGAAGTTCAACCCCAGCGTGGAGCCGGCGCCGCCCAGGTTGATCATCAGCAGCGTGCCGTAATTATTGATAAGAAACCCGTTGGCCACTGTCGGTTCAAGGCCCCTGGCCAGCATGTCGGCGTTGTGCGCGGCGGCCGCAATATACACCGCAAACACAGGGTAGATTACTGATAAGGGATGAATGCCGAAGTAAAATAGCAGCGGACCGGAAGCGGCCAGGATCAGCGTCCCCCAGAACGAACTGAAAATACCAATCACCGGTACCAATATGGTGCTGAATATTGTGTGCAGATCGATGTTTAGGAGGTCTGTGAATGCCCAGGCGCTCAGCGTTATTGCTGTCCCGGCAATCAGGTAATCGAACCAGGTTTTGACGATCTCCGGCAAACCCTCGGACTTCATCACCCAATTGCGTTTCTTGAAGAAATTGGTCACCTCCCCTGCCCAAAGCCCGGAGAGGATCGAGACAAAAATGCTATTTGAACCGAAACGGCTGAATTCCGCATGGAAATAAACGATATCTTTTTCATCGATGAGGAATTGCGGGCGCATAAAGATGAAATAAACCAGGACAGCGAAGAATCCGACCGCCTGCTGATCAATTTTGTTGTATTTCGCGTTGGATGCGCCGATGCTAGCTGCAAAGAACACCCCAACAATTCCGAAAACCAGCTCTTTCATGGCAGCAAACTTCAACGCAAAGGCTGTTCCCTTCAGGCCGGGGATGAAGGACATAACAATCGAAATGATTGAGAGGATTGACCCGATTAATAAAATATTCACGCCTGAAGCAATCCCGCCGGATATGCTTTTTACCATCTTAAATTTGGCGAACCGGTTCATTGGATCCACAAAGTACTTCTCGTACCATTTCTTCTCAATATCCATGAACACCTCCTGGATCAGTGCGAGTGAATGATCAAATTCCGGATAGCGTCTCCATCCATGCGGCCATAAACCTCCATGGGAATGATGGTCGGAGTGATTCCATGCTCTTGACACGTTTCTTTAATGTCCTCCATGGCGTACAAAACATTGGGCGCCACCAGGACGCAATTCACCAGCGCGATGTAATCCACGATTTCCATCGCAGCTTTTGATATGACCTGGATCTCTTCCCGGTTTTTCGAAAACGCTTCTATGATCTTCTTAACGATAAACGACGAGGACATGCCGCCTTGACACACCAATAAGATGTTATACATCTTTTATTTTTTCTCCTTGATTTAAATAATCGAAATCTTACCTCCATTCCTTAAAGATTATCTATAGCTCGTTTATATGATAAATGAGCGCTTGTTTTATTCATGATTCAGCTAATTTTATATCGAAAATCAACAAATAAAGAGGTTTTGGTTCGATCGCACCAACCTATTTCGTCCGATTCATGACCTTTTTATGGAGTAAATCGATAAAAAAATCCCGAACTGCTTTTTCTAAATCAGAAAGTTTATAATTGAATGCAAAATTCACAATACATGAATACAAGTGTTCTTGACCTCATCCAACAAACTTTAATCGACGGCGATGCCGAGGCAGCGGAAGCCGCCGCGTGCTCCGCGCTGGCCGCCGGCCTGGACACGCAAGCCATCCTCAACGAGGGCTTGATGCGCGGGGCGGATATCGTTGGGCAGCAGTTCGAAGCCGGCGAGGTTTTCCTGCCGCAGTTGATGTTCAGCGCGCGCGCCCTGAAAGCCGCCCTGGCGGTCATCACGCCCGAACTCGAACGCCTGGGGGCGGAGAACGGAACCGGCAGCCGGCGGCAGGGGCTCGTGGTGCTGGCCACCATCCAATCGGACATCCACGATATCGGCAAGAACATCGTCTCCACCCTGCTGACCACCGGCGGATTCGAGGTGATCGACCTGGGCGTGGACGTGCCCATCAAGCGCATCATCTCCAGCGCGCTTGAATCCGGCGCGGACATCATCGGCTGCTCGGCCATGCTGACCACATCCATGCCGTTCATGGGCGACCTGATCCGCACGCTGGAAAGCATGGGCGAACGCGGGCGCTTCAAGGTGATGGTGGGCGGCGCCTCGGTCACACCGGAATACGCCGCGCGCATCGGCGCGGACGGCAGCGCGCCCAACGCCGTGCAAGCCTTGCAGCTGGCGCGCAGACTTATGGATAAAGCCTGACCAATGGATTACCTGGAAATCCTCGACCGGTCCAATACCGGTGTTTACCTCTCCGAAGAAAACTGGGACCTGGAAAAGGTCGCCATGACCTGCATGCAGCTGGTGCGGCAATACGACCTGAAATGGGATCGGCAAATACCGGTTCCGGATGACCCCGCGCTGGCTGACCGCATTTTCGCGGCAGGTTTCGAGTTGGCAGCATCGATCGGCGCCTACAACCGCAGCAGCGAACGCGTGCTGCGCTTTGAACGTAGCGAGCTGGAAACCGGTTTAAAACAAATGAAAACCAGCTTGAGCATGGGCTGCGCTGCCGACGAGCGCGTGCTCTTCCCGCGCAAAATCATGGATACACGCCCCCCGCTGGTGTGGGCTGGCAACCCCGGCGCGCCGCACCCGGAGGCGCTCTTCCTGCCGGCCGTGATGAGCTGGGCGCAGGAGCCCATCGTTGATCTGATCACCTGCGGTTCACTGGCCGAGGTGGATGGACGCGAAGTGCGCACCGGCGAAGCGCTGGAGATCAGCGCCACGCGTCGCGAGTTGACCTACCTGCACCAGGCGCTGGCGCGCGTCGGCCGGCCGGGCATGGGCCTGCTGGCTGCGCAGAGCAGCGTTTCCGAATTGGGCGACCTGGCGGCTTCCCACCCGCATTACCTGCGCCCCTGCGATGCGCACCTGATCCCGATGCTGAACGAACTGAAGATCGACAACCGCAACATCGCGCGGGCGGTCAATTCCATCGAGTACGGCATGCGCAACGGCGGGCTGTATTGCGCCATCGCCGGCGGGCTGGGCGGGGATGCGCCCGGCTGCGCGGTCGTCTCGGTGGCTTCCATTATCCTGGGCAATCTAACCAACCGCGCGGATTACCACATCCTGCACCCCATCCACATCCGCCATGTGGCCACCAGCACGCGCGAGGTGCTGTGGGTGGAAAGCGTGGTGCTGCAAGCCTTTGCGCGCAATGCGCCGGCCATCATCGTGGCGGACGTTTACCCCAAGAGCGGCGCGCTCACGCGCGAATTGCTCTACGAAACTGCCGCCAACGCCATTGCCATCACGGTCAGCGGCGGGCACCTGGAAGGCTGCGGCTCGGCCGACGGTCTGCTGCCCAACGCCAGCGGACTGGAAGTGCGCCTGATGGGTGAGGTTGGCCAGGCTGTCAGCCGCCAGGGCGTCAGCCTGGAACAAGCCAACCGCTGGGTGCTGAAGCTATTGGGAAAATACGAACACGTCTTCCAGCTGCCGGGAGGCAACCCGGGCGTACGCTTCGACCAGGCGTATGACCTGCAGACGCTCCAGCCCCTGCCGGAGTGGGCGCGGATGTATGATAACGTAAAAAAGGAACTTCAAGAAATAGGGTTAAAACTCAGAATCTTTGATTAATAAGCTCTACTGGTTTCATTCTCCCACGATCTGGAACCGAACCGTCCGTTCGCGCGCCCGCACCTGATCAAAATCGGCAAAATAAATACGTCCAAACTCTCCTAATTCCAGCTTCCCATCGATCACCGGGATGGATTCGGAACGCCCCATGATAATCGAACGCAGGTGTGCATCCGTATTCAGGCTCCAGGACGGCAGCTCTTTCCTGCCGGTGGCGTCGGCAATGTGAAGCGGACCGGGATGCAGATATTGGCCCTCGGAGGTGCAAGTAGGCACGATTTGCTCCAACGCATTCAGCAGGTCCTGCATCAGCGTCTTGATGCCCCAAAAATTCTCGTCATGGGCTTCTTCCTGGATCATAACACTGCAAGTAGTGTGCTGTGAGTACACGACCATGATGCCATTCTTGATCTCTGATTTTTTAAGGGCAAGTTGCGCTTCATTTGTTACATCATGGAAAGTGGGCATTCTTTCCGATTGAACTTTAATTGCTTCTTGATAGACTGTCATAATCTAACCTCTTTATCTGATTTCTGTTTAATGAATTTCATCCCACGCCTTGCGCATGGCGCTGATCATTTCCTCAAGCATCTGGTACGGGTTATCCGCCAGAATAACCCCGCTGGTGGAACCGCTGCCCTGGGCACCTCGTTTTACAATTTCGTAGATATCCCGGCCGCATTTTATGCCAGCCCCATGCAGGACCAGGATATTCGGGTCGATCCCCCAAACCAGGTGGTTGGTTGCCGCAATTTCTTTCTGCGCCTCCTCATCCCGATTACCCGCGCCAATTAAGTTGGGCGATTCAGCCAAAATAATATTCGGTTTCATGCGGGCGATCTCGAGCGCATCCTGGGGGGTATCCGCGCAGGCCATGGAAACCAGGCCTACCTCATCCGCCCGCGTGATGGTGCGTTCGATCTCATCCATGGTCAGTTTTTTTTCCGCATGGTTCAGGAGAACACCAACCGCCCCTGCCTCTTTAATGGCTTCCGGCAGCACTGAACCGATCCCTCTGCCAATCCTGATTGAATCCATATGTTGGGCAAAGACTAGTAAATGTTCCGTGTTCTGCGCAATTAAGGGAATATCCACACATTGTGGCGTAAAAATGATACGGACATCATATCTCAGGCTCAACCGGTCGGCATGCTGTGCCAGCTTTAACACCTCACGCCCATACAGATATGCTTTAGGGCCAATTTCAAAAAATGGCGGGGCAATTCTCAAACCGGAATACATAAACTATTACTCAGTCTTCCTTATAATTCACTTATTGAAAATGATATTTAAACCAGGATGACCTCAACACCCATTTCACGAATTGCACTGACCAGCTCAGCCGGCGCTTCATTATCCGTGATGATGGTGTCGTAACTTGCGATTGGTTTGACCGGAACGAAACCCATTCTGCCGAATTTTGAACTATCCGTCACCAATACAGTTTTTCGAGCGTGGTCAGCCATCATGCGATCCACTTCAGCCATGAGAATATTGGCGGTCGTCGCCCCACCCTGCAAAGTCAAACCGTCAGTCCCCAGGAAAGCGATATCCGCTGTCAATTCATTCAATTGACCCAGGGTCTGCGGACCCACCGTAGCTTGGTAATCCGGCAGGTAAATCCCTCCCAATACGGTCACATTCGGTGAAGGCCAGATCAGGACTTCTTGCGACACTGGCATCGAATTCGTAACCATCGTAATCATGTTGCTCACCCGAAAGGATTGGGGAATGTTACGAATGATTTGCAATGTGGTGGTACCCGAATCCAACAGGATAATATTTCCTTGTTTGACCAGGCTTGCCGCCACTCTGCCGATGCGTTCCTTGGCATGAATATGCAATTTCTCTTTTTCATCGAATGAATCAGTCCGTAAATTGCCGGGAATTGGAATGGCTCCGCCATGCACACGCTTGAGCCTCTGGTTTTCTTCCAGAATAGTCAAGTCGCGGCGGATGGAAACTTCAGATACATTGAACATATCCACCAAATCCGACACAAATACTTGACCTTTCTCGAGTACCATTTGGGCTATTTGTGATCTACGTTCAGCTGTACTTATATTATCCATTTCCATCCACCACGACACTAAGATACCTGCCAGTTTAGAAGTTATACTTCGACCAGATCCAGGCCTTGCATTTCTGCATAAATTTTAATTTTATCGCTCAGATGCCCAAAAGCCAGTGCCTGATGGTGTGGTGAACCAGCTTTGCACCAGGCATTGCACCAATCGGTAATTGGAAGGGATTTCGGCTTGAATAACATCTGCGGTGCGGCTACAGGGCGCGGCTTGATGGCGATCGATTCGCCTTCCGAGACGATCAAGCGCCATTTATCCTGCACAGGCACAAGTGATAAATTGGTGACCGGACCAGGAGCGTATGCGAATTCCAACCCGGCTCCAAAGCCATTTACTCCCTCATAGTATATACTGTGTTTGATGGCGACATCCGCCGGGCTGGCAGCCATGGCCGGATTACCATGCCCGTCGTGGGAGAGAATGATCGCGTCCCGTTTATAGTCAACCACATAATTTTCCAGGAAAGTGGCTTTTCCTGCGATTGCCTGCAAGATAAGCATGGCTGTCACAGTCGTAATATCAGCCTCCGTGGAACACGGAATTCCAAGTTCGCACAGACGTCCAGTGCCATACGAGGGAATAATCCCGACCCGAGGGTCCGTCATCCACACTTGATCAAAGGAAGCAACCGCGTCAAACCCGCCATCCCGGGTTACTTTTTCAAGCGCCAGCGCCAAACGGCAGGAGTTGGCATATTGCTCCTCAGCAATATCTATTCTATAACGTCCGGATTCCTTGTCCATCAGAGCCTTGACGTCTGCGTCTGGAATCTCCCCCATTGCCAGAGCCACTTTTTCGGGTTCCACCGGCCAACACACTGGGCCGACATACTGCCTTAAGCTTAACTGATCGATCATCAGGTCAGTCATCCCTTCGAAAGCATGCCCAAAGACAGCGATGCGCGACTTTTTTAACTGGCGAATCATACCGGCTGTATTGATATATTTCTCCAATTGCTCATGGCCATGTGCATCATCCATCAATGAAGTAACCATCCAAAACGGCCTGCCGATTCTGAGCAAAGCCGAAGTCATCTCCGGAACGCCAGCCATACCTGAATTAACCATGATTAAATCAAAATCAGCATCTTCAGGCAGGAATTCAATTTGCTGAGTATTCCAAACCACAACAGGCGCGGTGGTATTCAGAAAACAGCGAGTTGGGACAATGCCTTTTGTGTAGGCAATCTCAACTGCAACAATCAGGTCAACTCCTGCCGCATTGAACATTTGAGCAGCCATTTCAGCCTGATTTTCTTCCTCAACCAATGGGGGGCAGACAGTTTCAGCATATTTCCCGATGATCTCTCCAATATGGTCTGCTACTTTTTGAGCCATCGGACGTACATGGGCAGTTTTATTGTAATCATCCTCCAACAACGCCATCGCTAAAACACCAACTTTAGGTTTAATCAACATTTTCAATCCTTCCTTTCATTGTTTTGTATCCAGCATTATTTTTCCGAGTAGAAATTGCGATAGTAATTTGATAATTCCTGATCAAGCGCGCAGTAGCGTTTATATGCGGTTGAGTAAGCAAACTGATCCTGGCCAGGTTCAAATACTTTCCGAATGGCGATCATCTTCCGGCATCCATCCGCAATTGAATCAAAGACACCACTTGCAACCCCAGCAAGAATCGCGTTCCCATTCAAAGCGGTTTCCTCGTTTTCCAAAACAAGGATCTTTTTATTACACACATCAGCTTTAATCTGATTCCATAAGTGGCTGCGTGACCCACCACCCGTGGAGACAATCTCGCTCACTTGAATGCCGACCCCTTCAACAAATTCGACATTTCTCTTCAACATATAGGCCACACCTTCCAACAAAGCCCGAATAAAGTGCGCTTTTGTATGGCCGAGTGTAAATCCGGTAAAAGAACCTCGCGCAGTTGGATTGATATCCGGGCTGAATGCTCCCATGAGGTGCGGGAGCATAATCAATCCATCCGAACCCGGCGCGATCGAAGCTGCCGGTTCAGTCATCAAGTCATAACTATCCAAACCCCGCGATTCAGCTTGCTGAATTTCAGCAAGGCCGAATTGATCACGGAACCATTTAAATGCCATTCCGGCTGTGGGGCAGACTGGAACAAGCAAATACTTTTCCGGGACGCTGTGAAAATAGACTGGCATGGATTTGTCCTTGTCAATCAGGCGATCACCTACCGTGACTTGCATGGCCAGGGCTGCACCAGTCGTTTCAGAAATAATGCCAGGGTGGATATTTCCGGCTCCAATAGCGCCCGTTGCCTGATCCATCCCGCCATTAACCACCTTGGTATTCGTTGAGAGACCCATTTCTTGAGCGGCTTGCGGCTGGATGGTCCCCACGCATGTCCCCGGTTTCACGATCTCAGGCAGTTGCCCTTCCCTGATTCCAACCGCTGCCAACATCTCTTTCCACCATGAATTTCGAGATATATCGAAGAAAAGGGTTGTACAGGCAATTGAGCCATCTGTGACAAAATGTCCTGTCAGCCGGTAGATCAAATAATCCTGAACCAGCAGGAATTTTCCAGCCCTGGAAAAGACATCCGGTTCATTTTCCTTTAACCAGAGCACTTTACAGGCCGACCAGGTTGGAATGATCTCAGCAATACCGGTGCGATCATAGACCTGATCCTGGAACTGGCTTGACAGATGCGCAGCCTGGGATACAGCTCGGTTATCCAGCCAAACAATGGCCGGGTATATAGGATCACCATCATCATTCAAGGTTAAGATCGTTTCACCCTGGCTGGAAACTGTCAAGGCTAGAATATTCCTGGCATCTTCATCCAGACGATCCATCAGGTTCCTGACCGTTTGCACGCAAGCCTGCCAATATTGATGAGCATCCACCTGCGTACGCTCAACAGAGGGAGTATCCAGTTTGTATTCCTGACGCTCCACACCCAGGCAGCGGCCATCACTTGCAAACAAACCTGCTTTTAAAGATGTTGTTCCGACGTCTATTCCCAGTAACAATTCCATATCAGTCAATTTTATATTTGCTTGCCACTTTATCTGGAGCCTGGAATTCCTTTACTACCTCCTGGAGGGCATCCAAAAGCCGCTCAGGTTCCTTTGATTGAATCACATTGCGGCCAAATACGATCCCGCGTGCGCCAGCTTCAATTGAATGGGCGGCTAGAACCAGCGCATCACTTTCTTTGGGCAGTTTTTTTGCGCCCAAAGCCAGGACAGGAACCGGAGTAGCTGCAATAATCTTCGAAAAACCCGTGCCGGTATAGAATGTTTTAACCAAATCGGCGCCCAATTCAGCAATGATGCGGCAGCCGATATAGATTTCTTCTTGAAGTTCTTCAGGTTGGAAATCATCTCCACCAGTTGGGTACACCTCACCGATTAACGGAATTCCAAGCATGCGTTTTTGGGCTACGCAATCTGAAAAGACTTCCACATTTTGCGCATCCTCGGATTCCTCCGGATTTTTCATACTTAAGCTGCCGATCACAATATCAGCCCCCTGCAAGACAGCATCGGCAACGGTCGTCATGGGAACACTATACGAATGCTTGTATTTCCACATGGCAGGATAATTGGATCCCCAATTGAGGCGAACAATGCATGCAGGGGCACCTCTCCTGGAGAAAACACTCTGGCAATGCGTAGGCATACCCGGCGACATTAATATGGCGTCTGCGCCCGCCACCCGGTCAATCACCGAGGGAAGGTCAATCATGCCTTGCAATGGACCGAAATACAATCCATGATCCACTGCTACGATCACCGCATTTTTCCCTTCGGTAAATAATCTGTTCAATCTTATCGACTCGCCTGTTGATGACATTAATACTCCTTTCGAGAACCCGTTTGTTTTATATAAAAAATTCAATAAATCCTGGTCAAAATAATAAGATAAAATTTTCATGTGGGGATGGAGCAGGTGCTAACCTGCCCCATCCTCCCAAACATCGTCTTTTACTGTGCAATCAATTCCCAACCATCTGAAATTGCGGTACCCGCAGAATCAAGCGCAACATAATTCGTGGGGAATTTCACAACCTCATAGTCTTTTTCAGCCGGGAACTTGGCAAGCAGCTCTTCCGGTAACGCGACACTGGTGCGAATGGGATGGACGAAACCATTTGCATAGGCAAGCTGGCCTTCATCGGAATACTCCAACTCGACCATTAATTTCGCCGCATTGGCGTGCGGTGCGCCGGCAGTGACGAATTGAATATACATGCCAGCTACTGTTCCTTCAGTGGGAATGACCACCTGCAGGTTCATATCCGGATTCTCTGCTTTGCTGCTGAGAGCATCAAAATCCCAGAACAATGAGATCGGGCATTCACCTTTTTGAATGGCTGCCGTTGAAGGTTTCACACCATTCAGGATGCCTTTCTCGATCATCTGCGAGAAGAAATCCAAACCGGGTTGGACGTTGGTCTCATCTCCGCCCATACCGTAGGCAGAAGCCAGCACTACCATATTTGCAGTTGATGATGAACGAGGATCTTTCATGCAGACCTTGCCGATGTACTCGTCCTTTAGAAGATCGGTCCAGGTTGTGGGAACTGTGGTGACCGCATCAGCATTCACGAGGAAAGCGATCGCGCCCCAATAGGCTGCTGACCAGCGGCCATCGGAGTCTTTGGCATAATCGGGGATCTCATCCCAATAAGCGTTTTTATAGGGTTGTGAAAGGCCTTCATCTTCGATGATTTTGGCAAAATTCAAGCCGAGATCGGTAATGTCAGCAACCGGTGCGCTCGCTTCGGCTTCCAGAGCTGCAATGATCTCGCCGGAACCCATATCGGTATCTTCAGTGGGAATCCCGTATTTTTCATTCAGCAATGCCTTCATTCCGGCGTAGTTCACCCAGCTGTCAGGAAGTCCGTAAGAAACCAGTTTTCCTTCGCTTTTGGCGGCCTCGACCAATGTGGCCATAGGATCCTCAGCTGGCGCAGCTTCTTCTTCTACGGCTGCGGGTTCTTCCGCGGCCGGCTCCTCAGCAACGGGGGTTGAAGTTGCGCAGGCAGACAGCCCCAGCGAAACCACTACCAATAGACCTAACAAAATCTTTAAATATTTAGTCATTTTCTTTCTCCTTATTTTTAATCTTGTCAATAATCTACGTTCTATTTCCTTTTTTTTAAAGAGCACCTCCTTGGCTAATATTTTTCTGGTTTTTTACAAGTTTTTCAAACAACCAAAAGGATTCAGCGCCTTATCCTTGAATCCAAACCTCCTCAGCACCAGGTTGAATATCAATTACGTATGATGGTTTGCTCATTACCCAGCCGCGATCATTGCCTAATTCCTGTTTCTGTTCAAGCAAACAGCCATTAGCGGTGATTCTTTCAGGTTGGAACGTCAAACGCAGGCGCTGCGCGCCCGTTGATTCAAAGGTCTTATATCGGATATCCCTCGGTTGATATTTAATATGCTGAACAACCGAAGCAGAGCGCAACATGTGATCCTCATTCTCGGGCGCGAAATCAGGCATGGATGCCATTCCGTCAATAAAATGGGGAACATAATCAAAATAACCATCCGTAAACCAGCATTGGTTGTAATAATCCGGCCGATCCACCCCAACAGTCACAATCCCGTCCTCGTTGGCCATATAGCTCGCCCAGTTCAACGATCCAACGGCCCATTCCTGAAACATTGCCTCGCCAGTATGTTCCGAAAACAATGCGCAAAGATTGGCAAATCGCGCAGTATGGCTGCCCATCCAATAATTACAAAATTTCTGCTCATGAATCGGGATGGCAGCAAAAAATGGCTGACTACCTAAAGTTTCCCTCACCCACAAGATCAAGGCGCTGGCCAACCTCTTCCAATCTCCATGATCCTCTCTATGTTCGAGGATATAGCGAGCTGTTTCCAAGGGCGAAAGCTGATCACGGTTTTCATTTTCCGGATCGAGGCGGATATCTTCAAAATAGCCTTTCCAACAATTGTTCTGCAATGGGTATCTGCCAATCCAATCCCATACCTGGTCTCTGGCTATTTGAAAGCGGGTTTTTCCCAAATCGATCAAACTGTCGAATAGCCGCACAACTGAAATCATATGGGCAGTGTATTCTTCAATAACGAGACCATCTCTTGCATTCACCCGAAAAGGCAACGGAGAATGGTCAACATCGCCTGGCCGCAGCTTGGCCAAAAGCACATCCGCGCAATGCTCACCCATTTGCAGATATTGGCGGTTATCTGTCATTTTGTAAAAATCCAGGTATGCCCTGCCCACTTGCGCAACCTTGTCAGGCTCGGTAGCGTATTCCCCATCCGCCCGCGCGCCGTAATAAACCCCGGTTCCGGGATGGGCAGATGCATACGGAATTCCATTCCAGGCAAAACCATCCGGGGTCCGGTTTTCCCATAAACGATCCAGCATATCAGCCACGATCTTCATAAATACGGCGTCCCCCGAATATGGGTAGTATTTTAGCAATGTGGTTGTTGCCCAGGCGAATTTTCCGGCCGGGTTATCCGGCCAATCCACCGGCCGAATGGGATCCGTCCAGAAACATGAGTATTGTAAATACCAGGGTAATCCATTAGCAGGATCAATTGGGCAGTTTTTAATAAAGTTCATGGCAAGATCGACAACATGGCCATAATCCGTCCAGGCTTTTAGTCTCTCTTGTTTATCGAGCACTACTTCATGTGCATTGATAAAAATCATTCGCCAACCGCCATGACTTTGCATGCATTCGCCGCGAAAAGCAGCCATATCTTTTGATTCAACGCAACCGGTTCTGTTTCGTTAACGTTAATATCCGCCACAATGCGCTGGTTATTGGCATTGACGCCCAGACGGGTCACCGCGCCGTGAAATGTGATTGTCTCCACAATTCCAGGTATGACGTTGCAGCCACTTCGTTCAGGTTGTTGGGTAAAAACCTGGATGTATTCAGGGCGCACCAGCACAACAACATCCTGACCTTTGGTAAAGCCATCCAAGTCCTCAATGACCAGACAATGTTCAGTGGTTTGCACATCCTTCTTTCCTGATACTTTGCCGAAGAACTGGTTAGCCGTGCCAATAAAAGTGGCGACAAAGCGGGTTTGCGGAGAGCGGTATATTTCTTCAGGAGTCCCAACTTGTTGGATAATTCCACCTTCCATTACTACCACCTTGTCTGAAATAGAAAGGGCTTCTTCCTGGTCGTGAGTTACATATACCGTGGTGATCGCCAACTCGGATTGGATACGGCGAATTTCTCCTCGTAAAGCGACGCGTACTTCAGCGTCCAACGCAGAAAGGGGTTCATCAAGCAGGAGTACTCGCGGCCGTACTGCCAAGGCACGGGCCAAGGCAATTCGCTGCTGCTGCCCGCCAGAGAGTTGATGAGGAAAGCGCCTGGCAGTCTCTGATAGACGCACCATTTCCAGAACTTCATCAACCCTTTCATCAAGTTCTTTTTTAGGTGTGTTTTTCATCTTCAACCCAAAGGCAACATTCTGGCGCACAGTCATATTGGGAAACAACGCGTAGGCTTGAAAGACCATACCAATATCTCGTTTATTTGGAGTAACCTGGGTAATATCCCCATTGTCCAATCGAATGATTCCACTATCAGGTGTTTCGAAACCGGCGATCATTCTTAATGTAGTTGTTTTTCCGCATCCAGAGGGACCCAGGAATGAAACCAAAGATCCTTTTTCGACATCAAGCGTGAAATCCTTTACGACCACATTGTTCGCGAAAGATTTGAAAACATTCTTGAGTTCCAGATATGACATTAAAATCTCCTTGAATTAACGGGGTCGCATTGCTTCAGCCGAATCACCCTGGCTTTTACTGCCCACCCAAAGAATTAATATTGAAACAAGCCAGGCAATCGTGAATGAAATCACTGAAAATGCCGCAGCGATATTGCCATTGATACGGGTATATTCAACCAGCAGCAACGGGAAAGTCTTGAATCTCGCCCCAAGGATCAGTTTGGTGAGCGTAAATTCAGCGAAAACTGTCGCAAAGACAAGCAGGCTGCCGCTGATGATTCCTGTGAAAATATTCGGGATGATCACTTTCAGAAGAACCTGGGCAGTGGTCGCGCCCAAGCTTTGTCCCGCTTCTGTCAAAGTTTGAGCATCGATCGCATTGAGTGCGTTGGAAATAGGGCGGTACATGAATGGCATCGAATAAATGAAAACCGCGCCAATCAACAAAAATGGAGAATGCCCAAGCGGTGTTGGGTTATAAACCTGCACGAGTGCCAAAGCCAACACAACCGTTGGAATTCCAAAAGGCAAGATCATCAAGATATCAAGAATTGGTTTTGCTTTTGGCAATCGCACCTGGACCCAATAGGTCGTCGGGACAATCAAAAGCAGGCTTACGAAAATGGTTGAAATGGATAATATGATTGAATTTCGCAGGGATGAGAAAAAATAAGATGCTTCAATTGTTTTTCCATAGAATTCCAGGGTATACCCTTCGGGCATGATCGTTCGATCCCAGCGGGTGGCAATAGAAAATATATACGTTGATAGGATCGGAATGAACATATAAAACAGAAATCCGGATATTAGAATAATCTGCCAAGCTCCTGTGCGTTCTTTTTTAGATTGCATTGACAATACCTGTTTTTTCATCCTTTGGAACTTCCTGGAAACGCTTATGATTTTGACCAACGACGAACACGCGAGGTCGCTATTTGATAAATAGCAATGCTGAATCCCATTATGAACAGCGAAATGATTGCCATGACCATGCCTATTCCGGGATCATGCCTGACTTCCCCAGCGATCATGTAGCCAATCTGCAGGGTGACCAGAGAGAGCTGTGATTCGACCAGTGTATAAGCAGTCGCATAGGCCCCAAAGGCATTGGCGAACAGCAAAGTCAAACCCGCGATTAAAGAGGGAGCCAGGACAGGGATGCCAATATGCCACCAAAATTGAAACGTATTGGCACCCAAACATTCCGCGGATTCCTGCCATTCTTTTTTGATACCCACAAAGGCCGGGATGATGATCAAGACCATCAGCGGCAATTGGAAATATACGTAAGCCAATAGCAGACCGGAGAAGGAATAAATACTGAACTGCGGATACAGTTCATATCCAAAATACTTGAGAAGGAACTGTGTAACCACTCCATTCATTCCTAAAATAATGACAAAAGCAAAAGCAAGGGGAGCTCCAGCGAAATTGGTGGTCACATCCGAAAGGGAAATCAATGCATGCCGAAATCGTTCCGAGGGCAAACGATAAATCGCATATCCAATCAATGTGCCGAAGAGAACCCCAATCACAGCCGTCAGCCCGGAGATCTTAATGCTGTTCAGGAAGGAATTGATGTATATCGTATGCC
>Ga0172371_10001701_pt1 | contig 35019 bp, 31 predicted proteins | sample Lak12m_FD_114543 | JGI IMG/M metagenome (GOLD analysis project Ga0172371, IMG submission 114543) | Freshwater microbial communities from Kabuno Bay, South-Kivu, Congo - kab_022012_12m | ecosystem: Environmental > Aquatic > Freshwater > Lake | place: Democratic Republic of the Congo: South-Kivu... | reverse complement strand
TATATATTTATTCACTTTTTCTACTGCAGCAGGATGTCGCATCACCAGTAAACCTGCACCTGCCTGAATCAAGGCAACGGCAGTCAAAACCTCCCACATTATACCTTGTCTTAAATCCGCTACTTTAGCCTCTTTTGCCCTCCAGGATTCCTGTCCGATCATGCAAATAAACGGGCTGGCAAGGGTTTTATCCCCTGACAAAGCCGCCAATCGCGCACGCTCCATGATAGAATAAGCGTATTCCAAGCCATACCCTAACGCACCTATAGTCGGGTCAATAACAATCTTCCCTAAAGGCAACCCCATATCCGAAATCAGGATATTAAGCTGCTTAGCAATATTAACATCAATCGGTGATTCGGCAATAATGTTATGCCCATCTGCCAACGCGCTTGCCGCAACAGATTTATAGTTATCCTGGGTTGCATTCCCGATTAAACACCTCTCTCTGTTTGCTGCCTCAGAACACGCAGGCAAAAGCAGGCTATCCTTTGCGTCATCACCGCTTCCCAGAATAATAAAAGGTAAGCTAAACTTTTGCAAAAGCTTTTTGATAAGAAGGGCCTCCTCTTCCGGGGTTTTATTACCGAAATCAGGATGGGCACCCTGAAGTTTCACGCAAATAACTTTAGCGCCGTACTCTTTAATGCATTTCTCAGCCCAGGAAAAAGGATCGCGTACAGACTTACCGTAAATATTTAATAATTCCTCGGGCCAATCAACCGGAGGGATATCCCATATTTCAAAAACAACCTGCGGTTTATTAGGGATAGCCCCCTCCCTAAAAAGACAGGGCAATGATTGCTCTCCTCCGATTTTAATATTATAAGACCGGCTTCCGCCTTCTTCTTTCGTAGCTCCGATAGTTACTTCAGAGATAGCGCCCTGCCACTTTTCATGCATTAATTGAACCGGCATAACCTCTCCTTATCATGCTAATTCTAACAGCAATCTTTTCTTTAATCCAATTATTTTTTTGCGCATGGGAATCTTGATAAATCCGTATGCGGAAAGAACAGAGCAGCCATATATTCATTCATGTACTCAGAGTCACTCGAAAGGTCAAAATAAGTGATCTTGCGAGAGAGCGCTTCCGCCTGGCTTAACGCCGCAGCTGATAAAAGGACCTCCCTTGCTCCGGACAAAGCGCTGTTTCCTAAGAAAGAAAATCTTTTTCTCTCTAAATCGGGCAGGAGCCCTATCTCTACGGCGCTATCTATATCCAAAGACGTGCCAAATCCGCCGGCAATATAAAAATTCCTTATATCGCTAACTTTAAGGCTCATATGTTTTATAAGTATTGCGGCCGCGGAATAAATTGCCGCCTTGGCGCGTTTAAGATTATCTAAATCAGCGTCAGTAATAACTATATCCTCTATTGTTCCGGAATCTCCTTTAAAAACCACGACAAATTCGCGGCCGTAATCAGAAACCCTAACCCGCTCACTATCTTCTATTATAATCTTTCCACTTCTATCAATTATCCCGCTAGATAACATATTGCGCAAAAGACTGATGTACCCTGAGCCGCATATGCCTAACGGCTCAATATTCCCTATAACATTATAGTCAACTGAAAAGTTTTTTAAATTTATCTTTACCTTTTCTATCGCGCCGGGAGATGCGCGCATCCCATTCTTTAAACCGCTCCCTTCGAATGCCGGGCCGGCAGATGCAGCACAGGCAACAATAAACTCTTCATTGCCTAAAGCGATCTCTCCGTTAGTCCCGATATCAATAAACATACTCAATTCTTTTCTATTATAGAGCCCGCTGGACAATATGCCTGCAGTAGTATCTCCTCCTATATAATTTGCCACAGCCGGAATACAATACAGCTTACCGGAAGTATTTATATTTATTCCCGCCTCAGAAGATCTTAGCTCAGGAAAAGGGCTAAGCGCAGGAATATAAGGATCTCTGCGTATATAAGCGGGAGGTTTTTTAAGCAAAAGGTGAATCATTGTAGTATTCCCGGCGCATACTATCGAAGTAATATCATTAATGTTAACCCGGCTTTCTAAGGCTAAAACCTGGATTAATTGATTAATGGTTGAAGATACCGCATTATGTAATTTCTCTAAACCGTTTTCCTGGTCAGCATATATAATACGCGTAATTATGTCCGCCCCGAAGGATGCCTGCCTGTTAAAACCTGACCTGGTGCCTAGAATTTTCTTATTATCTAAATTAACCAGCTGCACAGATATCGTGGTTGTTCCTATATCCAGGGCTAACCCGAAATGGCCGGAAACATATTCAAGCTTTTTACTCTCCTGCGGGTGGGTTTTGCCATTAGTCTTTGTATTCGGGCCTAACCTAGATTCAGCAGGTATATCCACTTCAATATTTTCGCGCACAAGGGCTTTACAGGCCAGGCAACTCCCCTTTTGGCCGCCTCCCCTCCTTATAAAAACTTTGCATTTCCCGCAAATGCCGTCTCCCCCGCATACGGAATTAATATATATCCCGCTTGATAATGCTGCGGAAAGTACCGTTGTATCCTCTGGCACCTCGATACTCTTATTATCGGGGTAAAACGTGATTTTAAATTTCTTCATTGGATTGCCTACCTGCCAAAGTTTCTTTTATCGTGGGGTAATCCCCTGCCGGCAACGATCATCTTATAGATTTTTAAGGAACGACGGTATGCCTGCTGCCTCTTTTGGCCCCACGGTCACATCAAACCCCGATTCCTCTTCAAGTTCTCCGCTCATCACCGCAACATACCCGGGAATAATCAGACAATTGTGGGAAATAACATCTTTTACTTTATACTTGCTTAAGGAATCAGATATTCTCTGCGGAGTAAACTTTTCGGCAGCCCAGGCAGTTAACACCGACATTCCTTCGGTATCAACGCTTACGATATAAGAAGGGATCTTACTCGCTTCTACCTCGCCTAAAACCGTAAAATAAGAGAGGGAAAAATTGGTAGTAATCAGTACCGGAGATTTGTCATTAACAGGGCCTACGGGATAAAGCTTAGGTTCAATCTGTAGAGGCTTTTGCGGATCAGTATAAATATTCTGCCTTAAAGTAAGCAGGGATAACGCTTCAAATGCCTCGGTATTCTTTATTAAAACCACTCCCGCATATTTAGCGATGTAAGTAGCTGCTTCCTGCGCTTCCTCAAAAGGATCGCTTTTATCTATAATGACTAAGGAAGGATAACCTAAAGAACGGTTATTCTTTTTGAGCGCAAGCCTGCGGATTTGGGTCAGGCTCCATACCTTATCAGGGATAGACCCTCCCTTAACTTCCAAGATAAAATCATTAAAACCTGACTTGCTAAGGCTTACGGTTAAATCCGAAAGAGCATCAAGGGAGTCAGCTGAAACCACCAGAGAGGCACCAAACTCCCTGGCTACATCAACAACAGGATTTAAATCGCCAAAACCAGAATAATAAACAAGCGGTTTCTTTTCACTTAAACAATTTAAAGACGCCCTCAGGGTTTGCGCGTCTTTAACCATTACCCCTAAACCAAGAAGGGTGCCGGAGGAAACCAGCCTAACTGACTCAACAAACCTCCCTGTATCATGCGTCTGTTTTATAACGATAAGGCTGGCCTCTAACTTCTGGCCAACGCGTTCGAACTTCAAAGCATTAATTTTATCAACCTTGTTCTTTATTTCGCTATCCGAAAGGGAATCCTCCACAATAAAACCTATTGCGCAAGGCCGATGAAATTTTTCCTCATGGCGGAACATAACGGTTTCATTCCCTATCTCAAACCCATGCCCCTGGCTGCCCACAGTAATTAACTTTATAGGCGCAAGCGCCTGAGCCTCCAGTATATCTTTTGACTCTTTGCTTAAATAAGGGCACTTATCTATGCTTACCGACTTCTTAGCCAGCTGCATCGCAAATGCCAGGCAAGTCGCAAAACCACACTCCCGGCAGTTTGTTTTAGGTAATAACTTATATATGTCTAAACCTGATAAAGCCATGTTGGTCTTCCGGAGATTATTTAAAAAGGCTAAGCCTTAAAGATTACTACCAGCAATAATAAAATAAGCATTCCCGATAATATATAAAAATCATAAAAGTAGAAGAAATCGCTTATCTTTTCTTGCAGTGAGGTTGGCTTACGTATGCTTGCTTTGGCTAAAGACGGATGAGCTGACTTCTGGTAATCATGTATCTGCTCCTTTTTAAACCTCAAAAAAACTCCCCCTACCTTGTATGCAGGGATTACCCCTGCCTGCGCTAAATCCATAACTTCTTTTTCTGATATACTTAAAAGTATAGATACTTCTCTTACAGTTAAAAGTTTTTCTTCGCTCATTGATATACGCCTCTTCTACTTTCCGATTTTACCCGAAGCAACCCAGGAATCAATCGCCTTTCTCTCAAACTTCCACTCACTTCCCTCTTTGTGGCCGGGGACTTTACCGGCATTAGCCCATTCCATAATTGAATTCAAGTCTACCTCGAGGTATTTAGCTAACTCATCAGCATTAAGGAAATCATGCAGCATGGAGCATCTTCCTTCAAAAATAGCGCCCTCCGTTATATTCAATTTTACAGGATAAATATCTCCTTCAACTATTGCCGAAGGCAAAAGGGTCAGCCTCTCTTTAGCGGTAATCTTGCCCTTCACCTTGCCTCCTATAATAATATTATCTCCTGTTATATTCGCGCACACAAAAGCCGTAGAACCAACGGTTAAATTTCCTTTTGTCTCAAGGTTACCTTCAAAATTGCCGTTAATCCTTAAGTTAACCGGATCCTTGAAACTTAAAGTCCCCTGCATGGAGGCATCAACATCAAGGACTTTAACTTCTACTTTTTTATTAAAAACCATATTCCACCTCCTTAAGTTTTATCCGCGCTCTCTTTTTCCCTGATCAAGATAAGCTTTTCAGCAAACCTTAAGAAAAAAAGCACAATCAAAGCAATAATTGCAGTGTAAATAGCCGCTTTTTTGAATCCGCATCCTATGGCTAACCCTAACCCGGCAACAACCCAGAGGCTAGCAGCAGTAGTTAAACCCCTGACGCCTTCATTGTCGCGTATAATCGTGCCCGCGCCTAGAAAACCGATTCCCGCAATAACACCTGCGGCAATACGCGCAGGATCAGTGTTAGCTATGCCTTTATATATATCAAAAACATAGAGAGATGTCAACATTATAAGGCAAGAACCCAGGGAAACAAGTATGTGGGTGCGAAGCCCTGCGGTCCGCCTATGCAACTGCCGCTCCAATCCTATGAGGCCGCTTAAAAAAACAGTTAAAATTAAACGCGTTATTATCTGGATATCCGTAAGCATGCCCCCCTCCTTATAGTAGATTCTAATTTAAGTCTATATTTAAATACAGGTCTGACTTATAACCTTTTTTAAACAACTGGTAACCTAACCCCGCTACCATTGCTGCGTTATCCATGCAATAGTTACGTACAGGAAAATAGCAATTTAAACCGCATTTTTTAGCTGCCGCGGAAAATTGGTTTCTTAAACTTTCATTAGCTATTACCCCGCCTCCTAAAAGCAGCCGGGTTGATTTCTTAAGCGCACATGCGAATAATGATTTTTTTATCAAGGCATCTATAACTGAACCCTGAAAAGAAGCGCATATATCCTTAGTTAACGACCGCGCATGTTTGCCTGTTTTCTTATTTGATTTACGCAGATAATACAAAACCGCGGTTTTAATGCCGCTAAAACTAAAATCTAACTCGCCTTTTGTGCCGGAACAGTTAAATTTTATGCTTTTAGGATTACCCTTCAAGGCAAATTTCTCGATCTCCGGCCCTCCGGGATAGCCAAGGCGCAAAATTTTAGCTACTTTATCAAACGCCTCTCCGCAGGCATCATCATAAGTCTGCCCCAACAGTTCAATTTTATCAAAATCGCGGACATAAAATAAACTTGTGTGCCCACCCGAAACAACAAGCGCCACAAACGGAAGCTTGATCTTCTCTTTTTTATTTAAAAAATTAGCGTAGAAATGGCTATGCACGTGGTTTACCCCTAAAATAGGTATATTTAAACTTTGGCTAAGCGACTTAGCAAACGAAATACCGACAAGAAGCGAACCCAATAACCCGGGGCCTGAAGTAACGCTGATTAATCCTATATCTTTTAGCTTCACCTTCGCCTCTTTTAATGCGCTCTCTGCAACTTGCGATATAGCTTCAAGCTGCATGCGCGAGGCAATCTCAGGTATGACTCCACCGTACTTCTTGTGGAACCTAATACTAGAGGCTACTTCATTAGATAATACCCGCCTTCCCCCCTCAACCACTGCAACCGAAGTCTCATCACAGGATGTCTCTATGCCTAAAACAATCATTCTGCCAACTCCGAAACAAAAACAAACCTGTACCCTTCTCTTTCAAAATTAGGCATCTCCTCTTTTAGGACTTGTAAGGTATTCCTGTGGTCATGCCCGATACCTATGGCATAACCGTTTTTCCGCGCTTTAGCCTTTAACTTATAAAGTTGTTGTTTTATATAACTTGGCTCATTCCTGTTATCGATAAATATATCCCTTTTAGCAAAACGTAAACCGCACATCTTAGCCGCCTCGCGGCACCTAGAATCTGCTATAACATAACTGTCCAAGAAAAAAAGCTTACGCTTTTTAAGCTCTTTAAAGACAGCGCCCATAGTCCTTAAGTCAGAGGTAGCCATAGACCCCATATGGTTGTTTACCCCCTTTACATTATCAAGCAGAGAAAGGTCCCTGGCAACAATACCCCGTATCTGTTTTTCATCCATTGAAATCCTTATGGTATTCTTCTCCATTGCGTATTTCTCTTTCGGTTCCATGGGAAGATGCAGCATTACTTCGAATCCGCGGTTATGCAAATCGCGCGAGACCTTCTTGGAATAAGCGAGATCAGGCAATACAGCTACAGTCAAGGGTGATTTTATCTGGCTAATAAGGCTTACATTATTTAAACTATACCCCCAATCATCTAAAACAATGGCTATCCTACCTAAGGATACCTTGGGAGGCTTAACTTCTTTTTTTGGCTTTTTTAAAGGAAAAACGATGATAGCCGCAACGACTATAATAAATGCAGTAAGGGCTAATATATAATTTCGCCTGTCCTTCATAAATCCTTATTCCCTCCGTAAAACTTCAGGGCTTTTAAAAGGTCCACTGCCCTCATCACCTGCCTATCATCCTTATAGCCAAGTAAGCCTGTTGTCATTTGTTTATCTCTTTTGCTCTCTATCTTCTCAAATATATCCTTAGAGAGAGCGGATTCCTCAGGCTTTACCGTAGGATCATTATCTTCCTCTACCAGGATATCAGGGATAACCCCTTTACCGCTTATCTCTTTATGGCCAGGGGTAAAATATTTGCTGGTGGTCAATTTTAATGCAGCTCCGTCATTTAAAGGAATAACTGTCTGCACCGAACCTTTGCCAAAAGATTTTGTCCCTATTATTACGGCTCTCTTATAATGCTGCAGCGCAGCAGCGACTATTTCACTGCCTGAAGCAGAACCTTCGTTTATTAAAACCACCATAGGCATCTTAATTACCGGTTGTTTTTCACTTGAAAAGAACTCTAAATTCTGCCGGTCCTTCTTACCTCTGGTATAAACTATTAGTTTTCCTTCAGGGAGAAACTTTCCGGCTACCTCAACCGCTGTCTCTAGAAGCCCGCCGGGGTTATTACGTAAATCCAGGATTAGCCCTTCGGCTCTTTCTTTTGATATATTATTTAAGGCGAGATTCATATTCTTAACCGTATTTTCCCCAAACTGAGAAAGCCTTATATAGCCTATCCCGCCCTCCAGAACCCTTGCCTCTTTAATATCCTTAATCTGAATAATGCCTCTCACTATTTTAAATTCCAGCACCTTTTTATCAGACTCCCGAAGGATAGTAAGGCTTACCGGTTCTCCCGGCTTTCCCCTCATTCTCTTCACTGCTTCGGTTAAAGTCATATCCCGCGTAATCTCATCATTAATCTTTACGATCCTGTCTAATGGTTTTATCCCCGCTCTCCAGGCAGGAGTATCTTCAATGGGAGTAACTACAGTAATAAGGCCGTCCTTAACAGTTATTTCAATGCCGATCCCGCCGAATTTCCCCTTAGTTCCGACCTTAAGTTCATTATAAGTATCCGGATCCATAAATTGACTGTGCAAATCAAGAGAACTAAGCATGCCTTTTAACGCCCCGTAAATTAATTTCTTAGGCTCAATCTCTTCAGGGTATTCAGACTTTATGACTGCCAAGGCATCAGAGAAAAGGCTTACCTGCCTGTATAGTTCGTCTTTGTCATTTTTCTCCTTACTAGATGCTGACAACGCAATAGAGAAAAAAACTAAGCCCGAAGTTATTAAAATTATTAGAAAAGTAAAAATCTTTTTACGCATCCAGCCTCTCCTTTAGCAATGCTCTGGCTATTTTAGGGTTAGCCTTACCTTTTGATTTACGCATTAACTGCCCGACTAAAAACATAAGCGCATTTTCTTTCCCGGATTTATAATCCGCCGCAGATTTTTGGTTTTCGCTTATTACCTGTTCTACGATTTCGTTCAATTCACTTCCTTCGGATATCTGAATAAGGTTTTTCTCTTTGACAATAGCTGAAGCTGTTTTACCGGTATCAATCATTTCAGTTAAAACTACCTTAGCCGACAAATGGGATACTTCATTTCTTTCTACAAAACCCAATAATTCAAGTAAGCCCGCGCAAGAAATCCCTAATTGAGATATCCTTACATTCCTGCTGTTTGCCTCAGCAAGCAAGGGCCCAATAAACCAATTAGCTACCTGCTTCTTTTCTTTTCCAGAATAAGCATTAAAACACTCTTCGGCAAAAACAGCGTCATATCTTGAAGCTACCAAAATCCTAGCATCGTATTCCGACAGGCCATACTCCTTAACGAAACGGCTGCATTTTTCATGCGGCAGCTCAGGGATGCTATCCTTGATTTCTCGAATCATAGGCTCTGTTACAATAAAAGGAGGAAGGTCGGGCTCAGGAAAATACCGGTAATCCTTAGCGCCTTCTTTTGTGCGCATCGGTAAAGTCTTTAATTCTTTTGCCTCCCAAAGCCTGGTCTCCTGGATAATACCCGCGCCTGACTCCAATAATCCCGTCTGTCTTTTTATCTCATACGCGAGCGCATCTTTAACCCCTTTAAATGAATTCATATTCTTTAATTCTGTCTTAACACCTAATTTCTTCTCCCCCTTGGGCCTTAATGAAATATTGGCATCGCAACGCAAAGAACCCTTCTCCATATCGCAATCCGAAACATCAAGATACTCAATAATACTCTTTAGGGTAGATAAATACTGGTAGGCCTCTTCAGGAGAGTTTATCTCTGGTTCGCTTACTATTTCAAGCAAAGGCACTCCTGTGCGGTTAAAATCCACGAGACTTCCGCCTGCCTCATGTATCAATTTTCCAGCGTCCTCTTCCATATGAACCCTGGTAATTCCTATTGGCTTAATTCCTGCTGGCGTATCAATATTTAATAATCCCCCCAGAGACAAAGGAAGGTCGTATTGGGAAATCTGGTAATTTTTAGGAAGATCAGGGTAAAAATAATTCTTCCGGTCAAATTTTGTATACTTCTGGATCTTACAGTTTAAAGCAAGCGCGACCTTAATCGCATAGTAAAGCGCTTTTTGGTTAAATACCGGAAGCGAACCGGGTAAGCCTAAGCAAACCGGACAGGTCTGCGTATTAGGCTCTTTCCCGAATTCAGTAGAGCATCCGCAAAAAGCCTTAGTCCTGGTATTTAAATGAAGATGGACTTCCAATCCTATCACTGCTTCGTATTCTAGCATATTATTTCATCGGAGGTTTCATTTTATGCCACTCGGTATTCTGCTCATAAGCATGCGCCAAGGAAAAAATCTTTTCTTCGTCAAAATGCTTAGCAAGAATCTGTAACCCCACCGGCATCCCTTTTTTAGTAAAACCGCACGGCAAGGATATCCCCGGAATACCCGCTAAATTAGCAGATATGGTATATATGTCAGAAAGGTACATTTTTAAGGGATCTCCCGATTTCTCTTCTATTCTGAATGCCGCAGTAGGGGAAGTAGGAGTTAAAATACAATCAAACTCCTTAAATAACTTATCAAAATCATTCTTTATAAGCGTACGCACTTTTAACGCCCGAAGATAATAAGCATCATAATAGCCATGAGAGAGAGCAAACGTACCTAAGATAATCCTGCGCTTAGCCTCGTCACCAAATCCTTCTCCGCGAGTTTTCTTGTACATATCAATTAAATTAGCGTCTTTATTTTTAAAACCATACTGAACTCCGTCAAACCTGGCCAGATTTGAGCTTGCCTCGGCAGTAGCGATAATGTAATAAACCGGAACGGCATACTCTGTGTGCGGGAGAGAGACCTCTTCAAAAGAGGCACCAAGATTCTTTAGTTTTTCAATTGCACCTTTAATGCAGAAGTCTACTTCCGGATCCAGCCCTTCAACAAAATACTCCTTAGGGCAACCTATTCTAAAACCGCGTATATCTTTGCCGAGCGCTCTGGTGTAATCAGGAACCGGTATATTAACTGAAGTTGCATCCTTAGGGTCATGGCCTGAGATTATCTTTAGTAAAAGCGCGCAATCACGCACATCCTTGGTAATCGGCCCGATCTGATCAAGGCTGGACGCAAAAGCAATTAATCCATAACGGGACACCCTTCCATATGTAGGCTTTAACCCTACAATCCCGCAAAAAGAAGCCGGCTGCCTTATCGAGCCTCCGGTATCCGAACCAAGAGCCCAAACCGCTTCATCCGCGGCAACTGCTGCTGCTGACCCTCCGGAAGATCCTCCCGGAACACAATTTAAATCCCAGGGATTATGCGTGGCCCCGAAATAAGAATTCTCGGTAGAAGAACCAAAGGCAAACTCATCCATGTTGGTTTTCGCCCCAAAGAACAAATGCCCGGACTCTTTTATTTTGGTAATTACGGTAGCGTCGTAAGGAGGTATAAACCCTTCCAGGATCTTAGAACAACATTCTGTATTATACCCTTCGGTGCAGATATTGTCTTTCACGGATACGGGAACTGCGCCCCCGGGGATATTCTGGCTGCCCCTTAAAGATGGCTGCCCCCGCTTTCTAACGTAAGCGTTAACTTTAGAGTCTATCTCATTAACCCTCTTTTCTAAAGAAAGAACGATATCTTCTGGGGATATCCGGCCTTCTCTTAATTCATCGATAAGCTCGTGGGCGGTTAAGGTATTTAGCTCTCTATTCATTTAAACGCATTATTCAATTACCTTGGGGACTAAAAAGAAATTCTCTTTTTTTGAAGGAGCGTTAGATATAACTTTTTCCACAGGCAGCGAATCTTCCGGCAAATCTTCCCTTAATACATTCTCCACGGAAATAGCGTGGCTTGTTGGGATAACCATATCTATATTAACCTCTTTAAGCTTATCAATAAAATCCAGTATATGGCTAAGCTGCCCGGAAAGACGTTCAATTTCATTCCCGTTTAATTCAATCCGCGCTAAATTGGCGACATATTCGACAGTTTTGTTATCTATCATAAAACCTCCTGCGACTTTTAGCGAATTATATTATCATTCCTATCAATAAAAGTCAAACAATCTTAAAAGACAAATACAAATAATTATATGGACAAAACCGGCAAATTAGGTAAAATAAAAGGCCATGAGCAAAATAACTTCAAAAGAACCTAAATACTACCTTAGTAAAGAAGGCGCTTTCGTAATAGAAAACTATAACTTTTCCAAACCCTTCTCTAATTTCTTCCCCGGGATTGCCGGAAAATACGGGATCCCGATGTGGACGTTTTATGTAAACCGCGGCCAATGCATATCCAGCTTCGGGATAAAAGACAAAGACCACGCAATACTGGAGTTTCTTCCGGCAAATAAAGCCTGGCAGCTTGTCTCAACACACAGCTTCCGCACATTCTTAAAAATAAGAAAAAACAACAAAGTGTTATTTTACGAGCCATTCCATAATGGCTTTACAAATTTAAAGTACGAGATAACCAATAAAATGTCAATTTTACCCTCAGAATTAACCATAGAAGAAGAAAATAAAACATTGGGGATTTATATCACTGTTAAATATTTTAATATCCCTGGCGATAATTACGCCGGTTTAGCCAGGATAGTCACGGTTAAAAACCTTACCAGAAATATAATGAAGGTGGAACTGCTTGACGGCCTGCCTCAGATTGTGCCATACGGGACAAACAACTTTTGCCTTAAGAAAATGTCGCGCACAATAGAAGCATGGATGAGCGTAGAAAACCTGGAAAGAAATTCCCCTTTTTACAAGCTTACCGTGGACCCTGCCGACCGGCCGGAAGTAATACATATCAAGGAGGGTAATTTTTATCTCGGGTTTTCCTGTAAAAATAAGAAGACTGAGTTTATTAAACCAATTATTGACCCGGGTAATATATTCGGTCCGGTTACTGATTTCTCCTGCCCCCGGTTATTCTTAAGCGACAAGTTCTCGCCGCCTCGTAACGAATCAATACACAGCAAAACCCCCTCTGCCATGACCTACTCCTCTTTTATGCTTAAGAAAGACGCGGAAAAGATAATTTATTCGTTGAGCGGCTATATGCGCAGCCTTAAAGACCTTAATGCATCATTAAAAAGAATAGCCTCGCCTGCATATCTGGAGTCTAAAAGGATCGAAAATATGCGGACGATAAACGGACTCCTTGAGGATATAAAAACCGGCTCTTCCTCCAGAGAATTTAATTTATATGCCCAGCAGACATACCTGGACAATATTTTGCGAGGCGGATACCCTGTTGTCTTTAACCCCAAGGAAACATTTTACATCTATTCGCGTAAACACGGAGACCCGGAACGCGATTATAACAAATTTCAAATCTCCCCTACATATCTTTCCCAGGGTAACGGTAATTACCGGGACTTAAATCAGAACCGAAGAAATGATATCTGGTTTAATCCTGAAATAAAAGACGGAAATATTTTTGCTCTAATAAACCTTATCCAGCTGGACGGGTTTAACCCTCTCGTAGTAAAAGGCGCTACATTTACGATTACAGATGAACACCGGCTTAAAACAAGCCTTAAAAAATTGTGCAGCATAGAAGGCGCCAACAAGATACTCTCTGCTTTCTTGAACAAAAAATTCTCTCCCGGAGAACTAATCCATTTTGTTGAAGATAGCCGGATTAAGCTCAATGCCTCTTACGATGAATTTTTAAGCCTAATCCTCCTTTCTTCCTTAAAAACAAATGAAGCAGAACACGCCGAGGGTTTCTGGAGCGACCATTGGCATTATAATCTTGACCTGATAGATAGCTATCTATCCGTCTATCCGGAGAAAGCAAAAGAGATCCTGTTTGAGAATAAGAATTTTACATTTTTTGATAATGCTGAAATAGTAAAACCGCGAGATGACAAATATCTTCTTCACAATGGCATCCCCCGCCAATTACATTCAATTGCTTTAGACAGCGTTAAAAAGGAACTGCTCCATAAAAGAAAAAGCTCTGCGCACGTAGTGCGAAAAGAAAATGGCTGCGGAGAAATTTATTACACGACATTAATCAATAAACTATTATGCCTATTGGTTAATAAGTACGCCTCTCTCGACCCGTTTGGCATGGGTATCGAAATGGAATCGGATAAACCAAATTGGTTTGACTCCTTAAACGGGCTCCCAGCGCTCTTTGGTTCGTCAATATGCGAGACCTTTGAATTAAAACGCCTGGCTACTCTGATAAGAGACTCAATAAACTCCTCTGCTCTGCAAAAAATACCGGTAACAGAAGAAATTTATCTGCTTCTAGAGCAGCTTTATGGATTAACCGAGGAATATTTTAATAAATCAACCGGTGATTACCAATGGTGGGACCAAACCCATCTAGCAAAAGAAAATTACCGCTTTAATACAAAATTGGGCGTTAAGGGGTTAGAGCTAGGAATACCTTCAGCCCGCTTAACGGAAATAATCAATTTAATCATTAAAAAGGTAGATCTAGGATTATCCAGGTCCTGGGATAACAAGGCCTCTGTATACCGCGGTTATTTCATGCATGAAGTGGCTGAATACCAGAATCTAAAAGATAATTTTATAAGGCCTACGTCCTTTAAGCAGGCCCCTCTTCCCTTATTCCTGGAACCCCAGATGCACGGCATGCGTCTTGCGGAAAATCAATCTAAAGCTAAGGCCCTGTATGACGGAGTAAGAAAAAGCGGGCTATTTGACAAAAAACTTATGATGTACAAAGTAACTGCCCCTCTTAAGTCTATGCCGGAAGAAATCGGCAGGTGTAGAATCTTTCCTCCCGGATGGCTTGAAAATGAATCCATCTGGCTGCATATGGAATATAAATATTTGCTTGAGCTGCTAAAAACAGGGCTCTACGATGAATTCTATGAAAACTTTAAAAAGGTATTAATACCTTTTCAGGACCCGAGAAAATACGGGCGCAGCATCCTGGAGAACTCTTCTTTTCTAGTAAGCAGCTCCTTTCCCGACAAAAGTTTGCATGGGAACGGCTTCGTTGCAAGGCTATCAGGATCAACCGCAGAATTCCTAGAGATATGGCTAAAAATTAACGCGGGGACAAAACCGTTCTTCCTAAATAACACAAACACGCTCAACTTGCGTTTTAATCCTGTGCTTTGCGGATGGTTATTTGATAAAAACGGAAAATATACTTTTAATTTCTTAAGCAAAGTAAAAGTTACATACCATAATCCCGGAAGAAAAAATACCTTCGGTAAAAACTCAGTTAAAGTTAAAAATATATTATTTAATGATTTAAGCGGCCTACCGGTTGAGATAAATTCCGATATCATCAAATCTCCCTACGCAGAACAAATCCGTTTACGCCAAATCAAACAAATAGACATCCATCTTAAATAGGGACGGTTCTGAATCTAATCTTAAACTGTCCCCATAGGATAAAATTTACAGGGTTAATTTGTAATTAAGGCCCACGACCATTTATTTGTTAGAATTTGCGGCGGTAGTAAGCGCGGAAAATATGAGCGGTATCTAAGGTAAGCATGCTTCCGCCATAAGGATCTAAAGTCATATTACCTATGGCGCTGGCATTCCCCTCTCCATATTGCAGTATAAATTCATCGTCCTTGGTAGGCAGATATCTAAATTCTGCATAGAAATTATGGTGTCCGACAGGCTCTGTAATGCCATCAACCAAGCGGTCAAGATCCTGGCAGCGTGAATATATATACTTAAAAAGCAACCCCATCTTCGGCGTAGGCATATAAGTAAATTCTAAACCAACATGGTTCATATTATCAGAGTTTAAGCTTGCGGCCTCAAATTCATTACGCGTATAATCCAAGTAAATCTCCATATTCCTAAAAGGAGAAATTCTTAATCCGGCTTTAAATATATTGTAAAATTCGTAAGGGGCCTGAGGAAAATTATCCTGCGAATAAAGAAACGGGCTATACCTACGGTAAAGATGGTCGTTTTGGTAATAATTTCCCCACAATGTCGTATCGTTTCCTAAAACATTACTCGGGAAACCATCGTAAGCGAGATAATAATCATTGGTCCTTTCGTAAATACCGTTTACACTCATCCAGTCAAAGAAATCATAATTCAAACCGAAAGAACCCGTTTTTATCGTAGCGTCCTCGCCGTCTTTTATTGCAGTATTATCCCAGAAGTTTCCGGTATTGCCATCGTAGATATAAGGATCTACGCCCCCGACGGTTTTAGGTAACTTATGGTAAATTCCCAGAACCTTGGCAGTTAACTTATCGGTTACCCTGACTGACAATTCATCGCGCACCACATTTTCTATGAATTTCCCGTTTACATTATGCACATTCCTTACGTCAAATAAATTATACAATCTATCATCCAGGAATAACTCAAAGCGATAGCCTAAGGTATTTCTCCCTGCGTCAATACCATCCCCTATACGAGTAGTAAGAAGCTCATCCCATTTATCCGCAGGTTTTTCCAAACCGTTGTAATAATACTGCATCGGCCTTCTAAAATGTATGTGGCGCGACCAGAATACATCCTGGCGGGTATTATGGAAATCCGCGAGCGCTGAGTCAAACCCCTTATCCATACGCACAGCGTAAAACTTGCTCTTTAAGAGAAAGTCCTCATCTTTATCAGGTTTAATATCATCATAACCATACCTCAAATCCATAATGCTCTTCTGAGGATAGCGGGTAATAAAAGAAAAATAATATGCATTACCCCTGCCGTCTGTCCTGTAATCTGCGTTAGTCATATCGTATTCTGATTTTGAGGTTAAAACCTCTGCCTGCGCTTTAAAACCTTCAATCGGCTCAAAACCTAAATCCATACCTCCCACAAAATTCTGGCTGTCCAGCTTATGCGGATCAATCTTAAAACCGCTTCTTGATGTAAATGTCCCTCCGAGCATAAAGCTATCGGTAAAATAATGCTTTAATCTGGTTGCGGAAATAATATTGTCCACCACTCCGTAATCCTGCCAGAGATGCAAAGGCGTAGCAAAGGTAGTATCAAATGATGTCTGCTCCTGTGGATAAAAACTGAAAGAAAAACCTCTTAAGGAAGTAAGATACCTGCCGGAGCTATCCTTAGAGATAAACGAAAGCGAGTCATCCCAACTCCCCTTAACAAAACTTGGAGCCAGAGGGTCGGTAGAACTATAATTTCCGGGAAGGTATCTCCTTAACCATTTACTATCTTTCCACCAGATACCGTGATTAGTTATCCCTAATGGATCATCAGAAGTATAAGCCTGATCCTGGTAAGCTATAGGAAAAACCCTGAATTTTATCTGATCATTTACATAATCAAGCCAGAATTCCCTTATTGGCTGGAATTGACGGTTTATCTTAGTCCCCTGAATAGTATATACGTCTCCATCGCGGGAGCTTACTACTGAAAAAGGATCAATCCTTCCATCCCTAACTTTAAGCTCGGGGATACTCAAAGTATCATTGGTTGAAGTATAAACAGTATTATTAACCGTATATCCGGTATTCGACCAATAATAAAGTTGAATCTCTGCGGTATTAGCGCCGCTTACGGCAGTTACCTTTTCGCTCTTACCCCTAAAACTCCACGGGTCAACAGTTATATTAGAATGGAAGTTAAGCCCGCTCTCATTCTCAGTATCTAAATTAACGCTCAGGGAATCGTAAACCCTTGGATCAAAAGTATTAAACTTGCGGTTAAAGCCGTCATTGGAAGTAACCCGCCAGCTTTTATGCTTTTCATTCAAATCATAATTTGCCCTCTTCCAGATAAAATCATTCGGTGAAACAACGCCAAAACTAAGTTGTGCGTCTCCGGTTATTTTTACCGGCCCTGCATGAATCCCTCTTTCCGGCTCATCCTCATGCGGCGCTAAATCAGGATAACCATAAAGATAAGCAGAGCTTAAACTTTTTTGTTTAAGCCTTGCTAACTCCCGCTCCATTGCCTCTTCCTTTGAAATTAATGGTGTGGCCTGTGTTTCTGAAGGAGAACCGTCATATTCTTGAATGCCGGTAGCATCCTCCCGAAAAGCATACTGTTGGAATATTCTATCAACAAATGCTCTAGCCCTTTGGTTATCCGGATCAGCAAGAAGCGCTTTATTAAATTCTGCCAGCGCTTCTTCGGTTTTACCTTGAGCATAAAAAGCTGCGCCTAATTCATATAAATATTCTGCCGCCTGATTAGAAGCAAAGGAGGGTTTCGGGGAAATAAATGCGGATACGCACAACAAAACTACCAAAGCCCCTGAGAAATAAGTCTTCATAATTGATTTTATTATATAAAGACTTATCTTATTGTCAATAATTATTTAAGTTGAAGAGATTGATTAGGTTACATTCTGCGGAATGGCTGCAAGGTCAATTTTTAAGGTGTGCATAAAAACTATAAGGAAAAGCCTGCCGCGGTTTATAGCGCAGATACTCCCTTTTACCTTACAGAAAAACCTCTGTCTTTGCTCTTTTGTATTCTGCTCCTTTAACACATAAAGGAACGGCGCTGGTTTTTGCATATCTTGGCTCGCCACCTCTCTAACCATACATATAAAATGCCGGCGGATGATACTACGCACCCCTTCCTTATCGGAAATCTCTGAGCTTGAGATTACCCTTCTTTTGCGGTCACTGGAAGTTAAATTCCTGAATAAAAGATCGCGCATCTTACAACCTCCCGACGACACTTCGGCTTAAATCCAGCCGGATTACCCTGATATATTCTATTTGTACCTAAAGGATAACCCGGCTATTCCCCTGTGGCTGGTGGGGACAAAAAACTTTTTAAAATTCTTAAAGAAGCGAATAAAAAAATATTTCTAATGCTAATTAGAGTATAAATTGCAAACCAGTGGTTTTCAAGGCTATAACGCCTTAAAAAGAAAGCGGTTGCTTTATTTCCTGAAGGATAGACGGGATTCTTCGCCTTTAATCAGGCGTTTAATATTGGGCTTGTGACGAAGTATGATAAATACCGATAGGATGATGCCAATTAAAATTACAGCTAACGGCTGCTGCAATATAAGCGCTAATACAGGAAAACTAAATGCTGCTAATATAGAAGAAAGGGAGATAATCCTAAACAGGATAAAGGTGAAAAGCCAGGCTAAAACTGTTAATCCCAAGACGATATTTAATCCCTGAATCTTAAACGCTAAACCGATTAAAACCCCAAAAGTAGTAGCTACTCCCTTTCCGCCTTTAAAATTCAAGAAAACAGTCCAGTTATGTCCACAAATGGCACTTAAACCTATGATAATAAACAAGTTATATTCCTGAATAAAACTTATCCTGCCAGAAAGAAAACTCCCTATCGCCAGTACTGGAATTAAACCCTTAACAATATCCAGGAGTAATATGGTTATGCCCCAGCCTTTTCCCAAAACCCTTAAGGCGTTTGTTGCTCCAACATTCCCAGAACCCACCTTACGGATATCATAACCCTTTATAATCCACACAAAGATATAAGCAGCGGGTATGGAACCTATGAGATAACTAGTGATTATTGCGAGAGCTATCAGAAGCATATAATACTTTAAACCCCCTGTTGATATAAACAACCCCTGAGGCCACTGTAAAAATAACTGCCAACCACCAAAACACGAAAGAATACCTAATCTGAACAAGCAAGGCAACCACTGAAAGCATCTGAAAAATGGTAGAGAATTTTCCCAGCTTAACAGGAATAATGCTGATGCTTTGCTTTACTATATATATCGCTATCGCGCCTAATATTATGATGACATCGCGGCTGATTACTATCAACGTAACCCATAGCGGAAATTTTATCAGGAAACCGGTATTAACCGTAAGACAGATAAAAGCGCTCATTAATAGAAGCTTATCTCCGATTGGGTCTAACAGAAGCCCTGCCTTAGATTGCTGGCCAGACTTCCTTGCAATATACCCATCAGCGGCATCAGAGACTGCGGCAATAATAAAAATCGCTAGCGCAATATACCTTAAGAAATTTCTCTCCGCAGAATAATAAGCTATGCTAGCAATAAAAAACGGGACACTTAATATCCTGAATGTAGAAATTTTATTCGCAAAATTCATCTTTATTTTATAGCCCTTATACGCAAAGGAGGCCAATAAATAACTATCGCCTTGCCTAAAACATTTTCTTTCGGAACAAATCCCCAGTATCGGCTATCCTTGGATGAGCCGGAATTATCACCAAGCACAAAATACCCGCCTTCAGGGACAATTACTACCTCCCTCTCTTTTGCCAGGTCGCCACGGTTATAATAATACCGCTTGTTAAAAGCCGGATCAAGTAACGGCTTATCATTGATATAAACCGTCCCGCTTCTTATTTCAACCGTATCGCCCGGCAAACCCACTAGCCTCTTAATAAAATCCTTCTTTTTATCTTCCGGATAGATAAAAACAATAACATCCCCTCTCTGAGGGTCCCTAAGTTTAGGAAGCCGGTATTTAGTAAACGGCACCTTTGCTCCGTAAATAAATTTACTTACCAGGATTAAATCCCCTTCCAGTAAAGTAGGCCGCATTGAACCGGTAGGAATCTTAAAAGCCTGAACAATAAACGGACGAATAATGCAAAAAGCTAAAAAACCCGCAACTAAAGCTGCCTCAACCCATTCTCTTATAACTGACTTTTTCTTATTGCCTGTTTTCATATCTTTAACACCTCCAAAAATGCCTCCTGCGGTATCTCTACTTTACCGAATTGCTTCAGACGCTTTTTACCTTTTTTCTGCTCATCCCAAAGCTTTCGCTTGCGGGTAATATCTCCCCCGTAGCACTTGGCTGTAACATGTTTACCGACCGAGCGTACTTTACTAGAAGCTAGAATCTGACTGCCCACTGCTGCCTGAATAGAAACTTCAAAAAGCTGACGGGGAATTAATTCTTTTAACTTGTTTACTAACGCATGCGCCTTTGAATAAGCCTTCTCTCTACACATTAACGATGAAAAAGCATCGCATGGCTGGCCGTTTAAAAGTATATCGAGCTTAACCAGTTGAGTAGGAAAATAATCCTTGAACTCGTAATCCAATGAACCATAACCGCGGGTCAAAGATTTTATACGGTCATAGAAATCTACAATAATCTCGGAAAGAGGGATATTGAAAGTTAGCTTTACCCTATCTTCGGTCAAATACTCATTTAGCTGAAAAATGCCCCTGCGGGATTTTGTGAAATCACAGACCGCCTCAATTGTCTCAACCGGAATAATCATCAAAAGACTGACAAAAGGCTCCTGAGCAGTTTCAATCTCAGCAGGCTCAGGCAGTTTAACAGGGGTATCTACTTCAAGGATTTCACCGTCTTTTTTTATAATCCGGTAGACTACGTTAGGTACAGTAAGTATCAAGTTTAAACTGTACTCTCTCTCAAGGCGCTCCTGCACTATCTCCATATGCAAAAGCCCCAAGAACCCACAACGGAACCCCGAACCGAATGACTGCGAATTCTCCGGCTCAAATACAAAAGAGGCATCGGATAACCTTAGCTTATCCATCGCATCGCGTAGCTGCGAAAAATCTCCCGGATTAACCGGGTATATACCGCAGAATACAAGCGGCTTTGGCTGACGGTAACCGGGGAAAACTTCTGTGCAGGGATTCTTTACGTCGGTTATTGTATCTCCTACAATTATCTCTCTGGGTTCCCTGATATTAGCGGTAAAATAACCTACCTCCCCGCAGGACAAAGAATCTACCTTTGTATACTTTAAATCCTGGAACACCCCCAGCTCCTCAATTTTATATACTACCTGGGAATGCATCATTTTAAGCTGAGTATTCAACGATATTAAACCTTCAACCACTCTGACAAAGACAACAACTCCCTTATATGCGTCAAAACGGCAATCAAAAACAAGCGCCTTTAAAGGATTGCTGATTTCCCCGCTAGGCGCAGGGATAACTTCAATCACCTTTTCCAAGACATCTTCCACTCCTATGCCTTCTTTTGCTGAAGCCAGGATTATCTCTTCTTCCTTAAAACCGAGGACACTGGCAACCTGATGTTTCACCTTTGGCAAATCAATAGCAGTTAAATCCACCTTATTGATTACCGGAATTATATCCAGATTATTCTCTAATGCAAGATAGTAATTAGCGACTGTTTGCGCCTCTATCCCCTGGCCAGCATCTACCAATAGAACAGCGCCCTCGCATGCGGCAAGTGATTTAGATACTTCGTAAGTAAAATCAACATGGCCCGGCGTATCGATTAAATTCAAAATATAATTCCTCCCGTCGCGGCCTTTGTAGATAAGCCTGACCATGGAGGCCTTGATTGTAATCCCTCGCTCGCGCTCTAAATCCATATCATCTAAAAGCTGGTTGCCTTTATGGCGCTTATCCACAGCGCCGGTTAATTCAAGGATACGGTCAGCAAGGGTGGATTTTCCGTGATCAATATGAGCAATAATCGAAAAATTACGTATTAAAGATTTATCCATGAATATGCGATAATACTTTTTCCACTACTTCATCTATCGTAAGCATTGTAGTATCTATATAAACTGCGTCCTCTGCCTGCCTTAAAGGGGCAAACTGGCGACTGGTGTCAATTTTATCCCTATTAGAAAGATCCTGGTGCACTGCGTCTAAAGCAATTTTCTCTCCGAGCCCGTTTAATTCCTTATGCCGGCGGTTAGCCCTTTCTCTTAAATCAGCATCGAGGTAAAACTTTCTCTCTGCATCCGGAAAAACTACCGTGCCTATATCACGCCCATCTAAAACCACATCCCCCTTTTTTCCTAATTCTCTCTGCAGCCGCAGCATAATCTGGCGTACCTCTTTTATCTTTGCTATATCTGAAACTGATTTAGTAATTTCCGGCTTGCGTATAGCAAGGCTAACATCCTCTCCGTCTAAGGTTACGGTTAAAGAACCGTCAGGATTATTAATAAGGTCAATTATACTTTCGGATGCCAAGCTAGCTATTTTCTGTATATCGTTTGCGCCTATGCCTTTTCTTAAGGCCTTAAGCGTAAGCGCCCTATACATTGCGCCTGTATCAAGATAGAGATATTTAAGCCTACCGGCCACTAACTTGGCAACAGTACTTTTACCTGCGCCGGCGGGGCCGTCAATTGCAATAATCATTTCAATGATTCTCTCTTCTTCTTGGATTGAGAAAGGATTTTAATAAGGATTCTTTTATCGTTAGATTTTATTGCGGACTTAATTCTTTTAAGACTATCTTCAAAGCTGCATATCGCATCCAGCAAATTATCCCTGTTAGTCATAAAGATATCATTCCACATGCCAGGATCGGAAGCGGATATCCTGGTCGTATCCTTCAATCCCCCTGCGGCAAACTTTAAAGTATTCTTCGGGATACTATTAATAAGCGCATAGGCAACTGCATGAGGAAGATGGCTGGCAAAACCGAGTTTTTTGTCATGTTCCTTTGGACTTAAGGTAACTACCCTGGCCCCGATACGCCTCCACATTTCTTTAACCTTATTAAACGCAACAGTAGACCTGCCCTTTGCCAAAGTTAGAAGACATAGGGAGCCTTTAAAAATACCGGAGGAAGCATTGGCTATCCCTTTCTTCTCCGAACCGGCCAAAGGATGCGAACCGATATAATTTGGGAAAACTTTACTCAATGCAAGAAAGACAGATTCCTTGGTACTTCCAACATCAGTAATAATGCATTCACGGTCAACATATCTTAAAACCTCGTTTTTCAAATGCATTATTGAGCTAACCGGCGTAGACAGAATAACAAGGTCGCTTCCCCTGATAATATCTAACGATAACGACCCCTTATCTATCGCTTTTCTGCTAAGCGCAAGAATAATCGTCCGCTTATGCTTGCTAACTCCTACAACTTCACGGCAGATCCTATTCTTTTTCATTGCTAAAGCGAGTGACCCTCCGATAAAACCCACGCCGATAATAGCAACTTTCCTAAAGAGAAACATTAAATCTCCCTCCCTAATACCTTAGCGATATTTTTCAGGCCTTGCATCAACTCGTTAAAGTTAGAAGGCAAAAGCGATTGAACCCCGTCAGAAAGGGCGTCTTCCGGGGAAGTGTGCACCTCTATTATAAGCCCGTCGGCGCCTACGGCTATTCCCGCCTTAGATAAAGGAGAAACTAATCCCCATTTACCCGCCGCATGAGAAGGATCAACTATAACCGGAAGATGAGAAAGCTGTTTTATGACCGGCACTGCGCTTATATCCAAAGTATTACGGGTTGAATCCTCAAAAGTCCTGATCCCGCGTTCACATAATATAACATTAAAATTACCCCCTGAAAGTATGTACTCCGCGGACATTAATAATTCTTTTATCGTAGAGGAAAGCCCGCGCTTTAAGACTACAGGCTTTTTAGTCATTCCTACTTCTTTCAAAAGATTAAAATTCTGCATATTGCGCGCGCCTATCTGAAGCACATCCACATATCTGGTCATAAGCTCTACGTCCCTGGTATCCATTACTTCACTAACTGTAACTAAGCCTAATTCATCCCCGATATTCTTTAAAATCTTAAGTCCCGCCTCGCCTAAACCTTGAAAGCTATACGGAGAAGTACGCGGCTTAAAAGCCCCGCCGCGTAAAATAGCTGCGCCTGCTTTCTTTATTACAACAGCGATACTGCGCAACGTATCTTCATTTTCTATCGCGCAAGGTCCGGCCATTACCGCAATTTTCTTTCCGCCGATTGAAATACCCTTTCCTAAATTGATAACCGAAGCTTCGTTCTTAAACTCTCGGGAAACAAGTTTATAGGGAGCGAGGACAGGGATAACTTTCTCAACGCCCGGGAATACCTCTAAAGGAGTTACGCGCAGAACATCCTCGGGACCGATAACCCCGATAATGGTACGTTCCGTACCTTTAGATACATGAGGCGTAAGCCCAAGCTTTTTTACTTTATCAACTATATGATTTACCTGCTCTTCGCTGGCTTCAGGCCTTAAAACTATAATCATTTTTTCTCCTTGCCCAGAAAGGCACACCCGCACAACACCTTATAAGCGCGGGGTGTTACCCTTAAGGATCTTCTTTAAAACCCTTACAAACCTTATATTCTCTTTTTTAGTCCCTATAGTAACGCGTATGTAGTTTTTTAACCCATACTGGCGCATATCGCGGACAATTACCCCGTATTTCAGCATCTCTTTAAAGACCGTAAACCCGTCTTTGCCAACATCAATAAGTATGAAATTTGCAACAGAGGAAACATACGCAAGACCCATTTGTGAAATATTTTTATAGAGGTATTCCTTTCCTGATAATATCACCGCGCGGGTTTTAGAGAAAAACTTTTTATCATCCAACGCTGCAGCTGCCGCCTCCAGGGCCAAAAAATTCACGTTAAAAGGCTGCCTTGCTCTCTCCAAATAGGATATAAGTTCAGGGTTACCCAGGCAATAGCCTATTCTTAAGCCAGCAAGCCCGTAAGATTTTGAAAAGGTCTTAAGCACTAAAACATTTTTTCTTTTGATATATCTTAGGCTGACGGGAAAATCATCTACGTCAATAAATGCATCGTATGCTTCATCTAAGACTACCAGCACTTTATCGGGTAACCCCTTTAAAAATTCATCTATCTCATATTTAGTAACATAGGTCCCCGTAGGATTATTGGGATTAGCGATAAAGACTACTTTTGTCTTATCGTTAATCTTCCTTTTTATCGCATCCAAATCATACTTAAAGTATTTTAAAGGCACAGTAACCACGCCTCTTGCGTTTACCGAAGATATAATCTTATACTCAAGAAAAGCGGTATCAGATATTAAGATGTGCTCGCCTTCCTCTACGAATGCCTTTATAATTATATCGATCAATTCGTCTGAGCCGTTTCCCAAGACAATATTGCCCGGCTCGAGGCTAAAAAACCTTGCAAGCCTTCTCTTAAGGTAATACCCGCTTGAATCCGGATAACGGTTTACAGAAAAAAGTTTCTTGCGCACTGCCTCCATTGCCTTAGGCGACGGGCCCAAAGGGTTCTCATTTGAAGCAAGTTTAATAACTTCTTTAAGCTTTAACTGACGTTTAATCTCCTCAATAGGCTTCCCTGCCTCATAAGGAATTACTTTTAAAATGTGTTTTCTCGCTAAACTCATAAAATCATTCTCCTACAGGATAAGACCCAAGGACTTTTAAGAATTTACATTTATTATCAAGCTCTAAAAGTGCCTTGCGTATCCGCGGCTCATCTTTATGTCCCTCTAAATCCATAAAGAAATAATAATCCCACGCCTTCTTTTTTGAAGGACGCGATTCAATTTTAGTCAGGTTGATCCTGTTTTTCTTAAAAGGCATAAGCATCTCATGCAAGGCGCCAACTTTATCCTTTATTGAAAAAAGAATCGATGTCCTATCCTCTCCGGTAGCCTTAGCGTCGCTATTGCCGATAACAAAAAAACGGGTAACATTATGCGGAGAGTCTTCGATATCGCGGGCAACAACTTTCAACCTATAAACTTCTGCTGCCAAAAGCGAAGCAATACAAGAACTGTTTTTTTCTTTAGAGGCTATCTGCGCTGCGCGAGTTGTGCTGGAAACCTCAACCTGCTCTGCCTTTGGCAGGTTATCATGAAGCCACATGCGGCATTGGCCAAATACCTGCGGATTGGAATAAACCCTTTTGATTTTCTCTTTAGGGCTATTGCTTAAGAGGTTATGCGCAACATCCAGAATTACCTGAGAGCATATTCTTAAATCGGAGTCTACAAGAAGATCCAAAGTATGAGTCACAGCCCCTTCGATTGAATTCTCTATCGGCACAACCCCATAATCTGCCTGGCCTTTTTCTACTTCAAGAAAAACATCCGCAATGCTGGCACATGCAAGATACTCAACCTGAGATCCGAATTTCTTCAAAGCCGCCAGGTTACTGAAAGATGCCTGCGGACCTAAATAGGCGATTTTCAGGTTTTTCTCCAACTTAAGGCTGCTAGACATGATTTCGCGGTATATTGCCTTAAGCGCATCCTTGCCAATAGGCCCTGAAGACATTCCGGATATTTTCCTTAATATTTCATTTTCCCTCTCCGGGGCATAGATATCACTTTTGTTTTTATGCTTTAATTTTGCGATATTTAATATTACCGTACTTCGGCTGTTAAGCAAGCCGACAATATTCTTGTCTATCACATCTATTTTATTGCGTAATGTCTTCAGGTTCATTCTTCCCCTCCGCTTGTTTTTCACCCTCAGGAAATTCCTCAACTAATTCTGCCTTCTGGGCTAAAGAAGAAAAATCTTCCATTTTAGGCAAATCCTGCAAAGACTTAAGACCAAAGTGCTCCATAAACTGCCTGGTTGTCCCGTAGACATAGGGATTCCCGGGGGCTTTCTTCCTGCCGCAGATACGAATTAAGTTTTTATCCAACAGGTTCTTCATTACCCCGTCAACGTTAACATTCCTGAGTAATTCTATTTCACCCCTGGTTAAGGGTTGTTTATAAGCAATAATAGCCAAGGTCTCAAGGCTAGGCTTAGAGAGCTTTTCAGTATTACGATCCTTAAAAAGCCTCTTTAAGAAAGGGGCAAAATCAGAGGCAGTAGTCATTTGAAAGCCTCCGGCAATCTCAATAATACGTATCCCGCGCTTATTTTCTTCGTATTCTTTCCTTAGCTCTTCTACTATACCCAAAACCTCCTGCGAGGGAAGATTATCCAGCACTCCCCGTATTTTTTCTAAGGCCAGCGGTTTCTCGCTAGCCAAAAGCAATGCTTCAATTACCCCCTTGCGGTTATCTTCCATTATTTCGCCTTTTTCTGTTTATAGACTAAGTTTAATAATTCCTCGGTTGTCTTTACCCCCTCAGAAACATCTAACGCTCTTTTTATCATATTCAAAGCTTCGTGCTTCTTATATTCAAGCTGAACAAGTACGGCGAGCGCCTCTTCGGCTATATCTTTTGTTTTACCTGAATCATCTTTTTGTCCGAAACGGTCCTGAATTAATCCGAATTTCCCGATTTTGTGCTGTAACTTTGCAATAATCTCGCGCGCCCTCTGCTCTCCGATACCGGGAAGGCTTTTTAGATAACTTAAATCAGCCTCATCTATTGCGCGGGCAATCTCGGATATCGGTTTATTCAATGCCCTTAAAGCGGCTCTCGGGCCTATCCCGGAAACAGTAATAAAAACCTCAAAAAAATCTTTTTCTACGTCATTTAAAAATCCTACCAAAACCGGTATGCTTTTATTGGGCTCGGCCTGAAGATAATGAAAAGTTTTAAGGCTTACCCTTCCGTCGCTGCTAACGGCCTCCCCGATTCTTTGCATAACCGCAGCAGGAATTAATACCTGATAAAATATTCCCGCTACGTCTACGGTTAAATAATTATCGCCCTTCTCGATTATCTTTCCGGATATCCCTGAGATCATCTTCTGTACCTTGCCATATAACTATGCGCTATAGCTAGAGCCAAAGCATCGGTTACGTCAGTATACCGGGGAAGTTTATCAAACCCTAAAATCCCTGCAACCATCCTTTGTACCTGAAGTTTTGAGGCCAGCCCCTTGCCGACAACAGCCTTTTTAACTCTTGTTGCCGCGTACTCAATAAGAGGCGTATTGCTTAAGGCCGCTGCTAAACATATTACGCCGCGCGCCTGACCTAGGACATACGCCGTAGTAGGATGGCGATAATGAGCGTAAATCTTCTCTAATACCAGACAATCAGGCTTAGTATCAGAGATAAGCTTAGCTACCGAATTAAATATCTTCCCTAGCCGCTTGCTAATATTATCCTCAGACTTTGTAGTAATTATCCCCGCCTCAATCAAGGAAAACTTGTTTGTTTCCGCTATAATCACCCCATAACCGGTAGTAGTTAAGGCAGGGTCAATCCCTAGTATCTTCATCTAGCTTTCCGCGGCTATACTATCCATTATTTCATCCGGAATATCGAAGTTAGCATAAACCTGTTGCACATCGTCATGCTCTTCAAGAGAATCAATCAGGCCTAAAAGCTGTTTGGCATCATTTCCGGTTAACTTAATAGCTGATGATGGAACCATGGTTATCTCCGCATCCTGCGGTTTTATCCCCTTGGCTTCAATAGCCTGTTTTACTTTTTCAAAGTTCTGCGGTGTGCAAAAAATCTCGTAATTCTTATCGTCAGATTTCATATCTTCTGCCCCAGCATCTAAAACTATATTCATAAGCTCATCTTCTTTTGCCTGCAGCTTATCGATAAGAAAGTAACCTTTCATCGTAAACATCCAGCTAACAGCACCCGAACCGGCAAAATTACCGCCCTTCTTAGACATAATATTGCGTATTTCCGCGCTAGTGCGGTTTTTATTGTCAGTCAATACCTCAATCATCATAGCTACGCCGCCTGGCCCGTACGCTTCGTACATAGCTGTCTCATAAACTACGCCTGGCAGTTCTCCGGTGCCGCGCTTAATTGCCATTTTAACGTTATCAGAAGGCATATTCGCTTCCTTGGCTTTTTGCATTATTGCGCGGAGCCGAGGGTTAGTATCCGGATTACCGCCTCCTTCTCTGGCAACAACCGTAAGCTCTTTAATGATCTTGGTATAAGCTGCCCCCTTCTTGGCGTCTGCCACCATTTTTTTACCTTTATTTGTCTTCCATTTGGAATGACCTGACATGATAACCTCCGTTAGTTAGTTTTTATAAGGACAGGTAGAATAAGCCGGGTTCTGTTTCGATTGCGGATTAAACGCATCTAAAGTGGCCATTCCTCTATGGCCCGTTGTTATTTTAAACAGCGGGCTCTAGCAGCTTAAGACCCGAGATTGATAACGCGCCGGAAAAGCACGCATCCGCCATAACGCCGGATTCATCTCCTATTCGCCTTGCTCCGCGCAGAGATTGCCCCGTTTCACCTTTAATCGTCTCTGTTGCTCTTATCCTACCGTCTTAAATTCTTAAAACGGTGACAGGCATTACCCTGTTACGCTTTCCTATGGAGCCCGGACTTTCCTCCCCTGAATAACTCAGGGGCAGCCACACCCTACCTGCCCTTTTAACCTTTTTCTTATCGCATCTGTAGCTAATTTATCCGCCCCCTTATTCATTTCCCGGGGTATATTTTCTATAGAAACCTTTTTAAAAGCCTTAAGCAGATGCTCCGATTGATTATAAAGCCCTGCAATATTTTCATTTTTGACTTTGTAAACTTTATTTAATTGCCTGGCTAGAAGCTGGCTGTCTGTTTTAACTTTAAGTATATCAGCCTTTAAGATTAACGCTTCCTGCAAGGCATAGATTAAAGCCGTATATTCGGCGACGTTATTAGTAGCGTGCCCGATAAAACTGGATATATTCTTAATAATTTCTCCCGAGCGGTAAATAACCACGCCTATCCCGCTTGGGCCCGGATTTCCCTTAGAAGCCCCGTCAATATAAATCTCAAGTTCTTGCATAAAAACAGACCGTTAAGAAAATTAATCTACCTCGTTAATATAAAGCATTCTGTTGCAAGTTTCACAGGTAATAATCCGTTCATACATCTTAATAAGGTTAATTACCTGCGGTGGCACAAACATGTTACATCCTCCGCAGGAATTACCATTCACCGTAACTATTGCCAGCCCGTCGCGGCTTGTAAGTATGCGCTCATATTGAGAAAGTATCTTAGGGTCAATATCAACCGACTGTTTTCTTTGCGCGTCCAACTGGCTTAAGCGGCCATCTATCTCTTTAACCTTTTCCTCTATTTTGCTTTTTTCCGAGAGAAAGACCTTCTCCTCTTCTTTTATCTTTACTTTCTCTTCTTCAACCAAGGCCTTAATCTTGTCCGATTCTTCCATAAGCTGAAGTATCTTATCTTCAATAACAGAGGCATCGGCTTTAGAATCCTGTATCTGCTGAAGCATAGTCTGGTATTCCTTGTTTGTTTTAAGGGAATAAAGCTGGCCCTGCAGCTTTACGGCTGATTCTTCCTTTGTAGCCAGCTCCAGCTCCTTATCTTTCTTTTGTTTTTGAAGATCTAACGAATTCTTCTCCAATTCCGCCATATGCGCTTTCTTGCTTTCAAAAGATTCTTCCAGCGCCTTGGTTTCCGCGGGCTTTAAAGATTTTTCATAACGCAACTTGTATATCTCAGAATCAATCTCCTGGAGTTTGATTAAGCTTGCAAGTTGCGCCTTAAGGCTGCTACCGCTCAAAATAAAACCCCCTCTCATTTTATGGGCATTAGAGGACTCGGACCTCTGGCCTCTACAATGTGAATGTAGCGCTCTAACCAACTGAGCTAAATGCCCTTATATCATATGGGCCCAGAAGGATTCGAACCTCCGGCCAAGTGATTATGAGTCACCTGCTCTACCGCTGAGCTATGGGCCCTAAAGGTAGAAAATTATTTTACTATTCTTTAGCGTTTTTAGCAAGATAAAAGTTAAGGATTTTTAGGGGAGAAGGTTATTTCTGGCTTTTAAGTATGCTTAAGAATATTTCGGTAATCCTGGGGTCAAATTGCGTACCGGCTCCGGATTTAATGATCTTTACCGCCTTTTCCTTGGAATATGCTTTACGGTAAGGCCTGTCACTGGTTAAAGCCTGATAGACGTCGGCAATAGCAATTATCCTAGCGCCGATAGGTATTTCTTCGCCCTTAACTCCACTGGGATAACCCTTTCCATCCCATCTCTCATGGTGATAGAATATTATCGGTATAAGCCCGTGCAAGAAATGTATTGGCCTTAATATATCCGCCCCGATCTGAGGATGTTTTTTGATCTCCTCAAACTCCTGTTTTGTAAGTTTTGATTTTTTATGTAGTACTTTCTCGCTAATGCCTATTTTGCCTAAATCATGGAGTATAGATGCCTGCCTGATTAATTCCACTTCCTCTCTGGGAAGGCCTATTTTATTAGCAATTAATGTGGCATAATGGCCGGTAATTTCCACGTGCTCCCCGGTATAATGATCCTTTAACTCAATAGTTTTGGCAAAAGCAAGGATAGCTTCGGTCAGGCTCTGATTAGCCCTCTTATTAAGCTTATCGATCTTATTCTTTAGAATCTTTACGTTAGGGTTTTTATCCTTTCCGTTAGAAACAGCATCATTATCCTTCTTGATATCGGATAAAATATAAACCCGGTTTCCTCCGGATTCTTTTGCCTTATTCAAAATCTGGTCCGCTGTATTAACTAAATCCATTCCGCATGTTGCGTTGTCATCGGGATAAGACGCAACACCCATACTTATCTTAAGTTTTACATAGTGTTTTTTATTGCCGAAGCTGTATAGATTTAATCCTTCCAGGATCCTCTGAGAAAGCAGCAATGCCTGCGCTCTGTCTATACCCGGAGATATAATCAGGAATTCTTCTCCGCCGAAGCGTATTACAACATCATACCTTCTAACCATCTTTTTTAACTGCTTGGCTAACTGTTTTAAAACAAGATCTCCGAATTGATGGCCGTAGACATCGTTTATTGATTTAAAATAATCTATATCCAGCATTATAATCGTTAAATGATGCGCATACCTCCTGGCGCGTTGAAATTCCGCGTCAATAACTTCCCCTAGATAACGGTGGTTATAAAGCCCGGTGTGGGAATCAGTCAAAGACAGTTTCTTTAGCTTCCTGTTGGAAACTGACAGCCCTTCTGCCAACAGAGATACCTTATGCTGGGATTCCTTATGCTCGGATATTTCTTTCATCAACTCTTCAGTTCGCTCTTTAACAACATCCTCGAGATGGTTCCTGTATCTTGACAATTCTTCTTCAATCCTTTTACGTTCGGATATATCTACGTTTACTTCAGCAACAAACCATTTCCCGTCCTCTGCCTGATATGGCATAGTTATAACCTGTATCGGCCTATTCCCTTCAGCCATAAGTATCTCTTCGGTAACAGTAATCTTTTTGGTTTCAAGCGCTTTCTTAACTCCGCAGTTTTCACACATAGAGCTTTTTCCCATAAAATACTCATAACATTTTTTACCCTTGTAATCGCCGTAAATCTTTGCCCATTCTTCATCTACGAACAAAACGTTAAAATCTGAATCAATTATATCTAACCCTGTCTTAGTAGCCCCAAGTATAAATTCAATCCGATTTTTAAGACGGGCCCCTTCTTCCTCTGCCGTTTTACGCAAAGTTAATTCCTTTTCAAGCTCGCTGGTACGCTCTGTAATAAGTTCTTTTAATTGGCTCTGATATTTATTCAAATCTTCATTTACCCTGCTTAACTCCGCAGTCCTTACTTTTACCCTTATTTCAAGCTCTGACCTTGCTTCCCGCAGCTTTTCTTCGTATTTCTTGCGCTCGGTAATATCACGCGCTATCCCGGTTGTCCCGATAACTTCACCTTTATCGTTATAGATAGGAGTCTTAATTGTCTCTAGCCATTGTATCTTGCCCTCTTTATCCGCTAATGGCTCTTCTACACGTTTACGCATCATTGATTTCATGACTTCTTTATCGTCATTCCTATATTTCTCTGCCAAGTCATGCGGCCAGATATCCAGGTCTGTTTTACCAACAAGTTCTTTTGGTTCAAACCCGCAGGCTCTGCCAAAAGCTTCATTAACACAAACAAACTTACTATCTTTATCTTTTAACCAGGCCATATCCGGTATGTTGTTTAATATTGCTTTCTGTTGCAGTTCGATCTTGCGAAGCAGCTCATCGGCAATTTTGTAGCGGGACTCTGACTTCTCTAGCTCAGTAAGACGAATTTGCAGGAATTTAATCTCGTCGCTTAAATGATCATCTGATTTATGACGCAGATCCTGTCTGTCTTCCATAAGAGAATATTAATACTCCCTTTGATGCGCCAAGGTCATATCCAGAAAGGTGCGTAACCTTCTTGAACGGGTGGGGTGGCGCAATTTCTTTAATGCCTTTGCCTCAATCTGGCGTACCCTCTCCCGGGTAACTTTAAAAACATTCCCTACCTCTTCTAAGGTACGCGCAGCCCCGTCGGTAATCCCAAACCTAAGGACCAGGATTTTCCTCTCTCTATCAGTCAAGGTATCCAAAGCCGAATTCATCTCATCCTTAAGCATAGAGCGGACAGTGGCATTAGCGGGAGAAACCGCCTTTTTATCTTGAATAAAATCTCCGAAATGAGTATCTCCTTCATCGCCAATAGGCATCTGCAAAGATATCGGCTCCTGGGCTATCTTTAATATTGACTTCACTTTTTCCTGAGGCAAGCGCATCTTATAAGCTATCTCCTCAGGTGTAGGCTCACGGCCGTTCTCCTGGACAAAAATACGGGAGTAGCGGATTATCTTGTTTATCGTCTCAGTCATATGAACCGGTATTCTGATCGTGCGCGCCTGGTCGGCGATAGAGCGGGTAATTGCCTGCCTTATCCACCAGGTGGCGTATGTAGAAAACTTATATCCCCTCCTGTATTCAAACTTTTCAACAGCACGCATAAGGCCGATATTCCCCTCCTGAATTAAATCCAGAAAAGAAAGCCCCCTGTTAGTATATTTCTTAGCTATGCTAACCACAAGCCTAAGGTTCGCCTCAACTAGTTTCTTTTTGGCGCGATTAAACTTAATATGCGCGGATTTTATTAACTTCCTCTGCTCTCTTATTTTCTTAAATGGCCCGGCAATCTCCTTTAATATGGCCTGCCTTCTTGAATAGCTGCGCCTTCCCTGTCTGGATAGCTGATCTAACTCCCTTACCAACTTTGTCAACTTACGGACAGAACCTTCAATTACCGAAGTTACGAGATTAAGGTCTAAAAGAGAATCGATAATCGACAGCTCTCCCCTCATGCGCTTAACGCGTTTAAGTATCCTCTTAATCTTTCCTAATTCGCCCCCTTTTTTGACCTTAATATCCTCCTTAACAAGCTCCTCCAAGTTTATCTTACCCTCAACTATGTCATTGGCTACGGAAATTGTATGATTACGTACAAACTTTGTACTTAAGGATGCGCGCTTAAATTTTTCTTCAGCATCTTCTATCCTTTTAGCTAACTCTAGTTCATGCTCACGGGTAAGAAGAGAGATTGACCCCATCTGCTTTAAATACATCTTAACCGGATCATCCAAAGGGATAAAACGCTCCTCGCTCTTTAACTGCTCTGCCATTAAATCCTCTTTTATCGCTATCGAACTTTTTTCAACCGGCCGGTCTTCCTGCCGCTCTACCACCTGAATGTCTTCATTACCCAAAATCTCAAACAGCCGGTCGATATCATCCGAGGAAGAAATATCTTCAGGCAATAAATCATTTACCTCATCGTAAGTAAGATAACCCTTCTGCCTCCCTAGCGCGACTATCTTCTCCAAATCCTTAGAACCCTGTAATTTTTTCTTCATATTCTCTTTCACCTCTTCTTTATTAATGAATGGAATTCTTCAATAAGACTGTTAAGCTTCTGCTCATCGCCTGAGTGCTGCGCAACTTTTATCTCTTCGTGAAGCCTCTCCCTCTTAAGCTTTACGCCTTCCTCTTTGATTCTTTTAAGGCAATCATCTGCCATCCTCTCCTTATGCTCTAAAGTCAAGCCTTCGGGAAGAAACTCCGAACGGCAGATTAAAGAAGAGATATCATCCTCGAGATGATTCATCAAGATCTGGGGCCTGACCTCCCGGCCTTCCTCGACAAGGTCAAACATTACCGAAACAATGCGACAGATACGCTCGTCTTTAAAATCCTGCGGGCTTA
>Ga0172371_10001697_pt1 | contig 35050 bp, 24 predicted proteins | sample Lak12m_FD_114543 | JGI IMG/M metagenome (GOLD analysis project Ga0172371, IMG submission 114543) | Freshwater microbial communities from Kabuno Bay, South-Kivu, Congo - kab_022012_12m | ecosystem: Environmental > Aquatic > Freshwater > Lake | place: Democratic Republic of the Congo: South-Kivu... | reverse complement strand
GGCCGCGCGCCAGCCGCGGGGCAGGCGGATGGTTTCCTGGCCGTCGAGCAGCTGGGTGAAGTAGAGCAGGACGTCGGTCGCGCGCTCGTCCTCCCAGGCGGTGGCGCCGGCGCGGAACAGCGTGCCGTCGTGCAGGGTCAGCTGCATCAGCGGGCTGCGGAACTCGAGGCCGCCGTCGACCGGCAGGGCGTAGCGGGGGATGCGGTAGGCGACGGCGATCCGCATGTCGCCGCCGAAGTCGTCGGTGCGGCGGTGGGCGACGCGCACGTCCTCGACGCGCGGGCTGACCGCGGCCAGGGCCCGGGCGAAGACCGCGGCCAGCTCGTCGCGGCGGGCGTTGGCCAGGCCGCGCAGGCGGCCGTCCATGACGCCGCGGCCGGTCAGCTCGAACTCGCCGGTCAGGGTGCCGTCGGCCGCCAGGGTCGCGCGGTGGACCGCGTGCAGCGGCGAGTCCGACGGCGGGCTGTAGGCGATGCGGTCGAGGGTCGAGCCCTCCGGCGAGCCGACCAGGTAGTGCTGCTCGGTCTCGGAGTAGGACCAGATGCTGTTGTCGTAGGGCACCCAGGTCGGGTCGTACATGCGGAACGAGCCGTCGGGCAGGCGCAGGGCGGTGACGCAGTGGTTGAACTGGTCGGCGGGCACGTCCTCGATGCGGCTGCCGGCCATGGTCATGGCCGCCTGCGCGTCCAGGCCGGCGGCGCGCAGCATGGTGACCAGCATGCCGGCGATGTCCTTGCAGACGCCGCTGCGCTGCGCGAAGACCATCGCGCCCGAGTGCAGGATGAAGCCCTCGCCCGGGCCCATCGTCTGGCCGCTGTAGCGGATGTTCTGGGCCACCCAGTGCAGCAGGGCCTCGGCCCGGCGCTCGGGCGCCGCGCCGGTGAGGCCGGCCGCGGCCAGGACCTCGTCGACCTTGGCGCGGATCTCCGGCGTCGCCTCGAACTGGCCGCGGTTCACGTCGAAGAACCAGCGGCTCTTGCTCTCCCAGTCCGCGACCGTGGCCATGACCACCTTGGGCGCGAAGTCGCTGGCGGCGGGCTGGCGGGTCTCGTGGACCAGGGCGGGCAGGTCGCGCCCCCACCAGGCGTGCTCGGTGCGCTCGGCGTCGTAGGTGACGGAGGAGTAGAGCGCCCCGTTGAACACCTCGGCGTGCAGGCGCTTGTCCGCGGGCAGGCTCAGCACGTAGCGCTTCTCGAGGATGGGCGCGTCCTCTGCGAACAGCACGATGTCGAAGTACTCGCCGGGCATCGGCGGCACGAAGCGGGCCTCGTCATCATCGGCCGGGGCGGCGGCGCCGAGCAGCGCGTAGGTGAACCCCTTGCGCAGCGTCCGCACCTCGATCCCGTCGCCGGGACGCAGCCGCGGCAGCTGCAGCAGCAGGATGCGGTCGCTCCAGTAGATGGCCGACTGGGGGGCGGGCAGGTCGCGCACGGCCGCCACGTCGACGGGGAGGCGCTCGCCGTCGCGCAGCACGGACACCTCGCGCACCTCGACGCGGCTGCTCTGCGGGTCGTAGCGCCAGGTCAGCACGGAGCGGTCGCGACAGCCGGCGGGGGTCAGCACCTTGGTCAGGCGGTAGCCGTCGACCTCGGTGACGCCCGAGGGCGCGACCCGGTTGACCGTCTCCTCGAAGACGACGACCAGGTCGGCGCCGGGGTGGGCCTCGGCGTCGCCGGCGTCATCCAGGCGCGTGAACGCGGTCGGGGGCGGTCGGTCGCCCGGCGGCAGGGGCGGGTCCGCGGCGGGGACGGGGGACGGGGCGAGACAGAGGACGAGGCCCAGGGCGGGAACCAGGACGAGCGGCATCTGCTTCATGGCGGCGGCTCCGGGTTGGGCCACGGGTGCGGAGGTCCCCCGAATCTAGCACCTGGATCCCCGCGTTCAAAGTCCCGCCGCGGCCGGTCCGGATGTGCTAGACTCCCGGTAGTTTCCCGGCTCCTGCCCTTCGCTCGACGGCACCAAGACAACAGGAGATGATGGCGATGCACACCTCACGAAACGGCGGACACTCCGGTCTCCGCGCCACCCTGGCCCTGCTGCTCGTCCTGGCCGCGGCCTTCTCGGCCCGCGCCGACGTGCTCATCAACGAGATCGACTCCGACACCCCGTCGACCGACGTCCTGGAATTCGTCGAGCTGTACGGCACGCCGAGCCAGGCGCTGGACGGCCTGGTCCTGGTGTTCTACAACGGTTCCACCGACCTGTCGTACGCCGCGTACGACCTCGACGGGTACAGCCTCGACGCCAACGGCTTCTTCCTGCTCGGCAACGCCGGCGTCGTGCCCACCCCCTCGATCATCTTCGGCTCCAACTTCCTGCAGAACGGCCAGGACGCCGTCGCCCTCTACAACGCCAACGGCGCCGACTTCCCGAACAACACCATGGTGACGGCGACCAACCTCGTCGACGCCATCGTCTACGACACCGCCGACGCCGACGATCCCGTCCTGCTGGCCACGCTGACCCCGGGCCAGCCCCAGATCGACGAGAACGTCAACGTCAACGGCGCCAACGAATCCTGCCAGCGCAGCCCCGACGGCGCCGGCGGCCCGCTGGTCACCACGTCCTACGTCGTGCAGCTGCCGTCCCCGGGCGTCTCCAACGGCGGCGTCATGCTGCAGGACCCCGACGTGGCCAACGTCTACCACCGCAGCCTGCTGCCGACGCCGGGCGAAGCGGTCACCGTCTACGCCGACGCCACCGACAACGACGGCACGGTCACCGAGGTGCGCCTGTACTGGCAGGTCAACGGCGCGGGCGCGACATCCGCCGCGATGACCCTGTCCGAGGGTTCGACCTACGCCGGGACGATCCCCGGGGCCGCCGACGGCTCCCTGGTCGAGTACTTCGTCGAAGCCACCGACAACGACGGCCTGTTCGGCACCAGCCCCGCGACCGGTTTCTACGGCTACACCGTCGCCCCCGAGACGATCACGCCCATCGCCTCGGTGCATGCCGACTCGCTCGGCTACGCCGGCGACGTCATCATGGTCCAGGGCCAGGTCTACATCCCCGGCGACTACAAGGCCGACGGCGTCACCGTCAGCGCCTACCTCCAGGACGCCGCGGGCCGCGGCCTGAACGTCTTCGGCACGACCCGCAGCACCGGCGCGGCCCTGCTGAATTCCACGGGCAACATCGTGAAGGTCACCGGCACGGCGTACTGGTTCGGCACCACGGTCGAGCTGGTCAACTACGAGGTCGAGCTGGTCAGCGGCGGCAACACGCCGCTCGCGCCCGCTCTGCAGACCACCGGCGCCGCGGCCGCCGCGGCCAACGAGGGCAGCTACGTCGCGGCCGTGGGCCCGATCACGGCCATCTCCGTCACCACCGGCACCAACCCCGCCCACAACTTCACGATCGACGACGGCTCCGGCCCCGTGGTCGTGCGCGTGGACGACGACCTGGCCCCCGGCCTCGAGACCTGGCTGGTGGGCGACGAGCTGGAGGCCGCCGGCGCCGGCGGCACCTACGCGAGCGCCGGGCAGATCATCGCCGGCCTGGCCGCGGACCTGGTCAACAACGGCCAGGGCCCGGACGTGACGCCGCCCACGCTGGTCACCGCCGCGCTCGACGGCACCGTCGATGTGCTGGTGCAGTTCAGCGAGGCCGTCGCGGCCCTGACGGCCGAGGACGCGGGGAACTACGAGGTCTACCAGACCGCCGTCCCCGGCAACACGGTCGCGGTCGTGTCCGCGGTCCTGCAGGCCGACGCCTCGCAGGTCCTGCTGACGGTGGCCGCCTCGCTCAGCGGCACGCCGCACACCGTGCGCGTGAACGACGTGCAAGACGCCGCCGGCAACCCGATCGCCGCGAATTCCACCGCTGCGATCAGCGACCTCGGCCCCCTGCCGCAGATCGTGATCACCGAGGTCATGCAGAACCCGCTGCTCCTGGCCGACACCGACGGCGAGTGGTTCGAGATCCGCAACGCGGGCACCGCGGCCGTGGACCTCAACGGCTGGACGATCATGGACACGGGCCTCGACAGCCACGTGATCGACAACGGCGGCCCGCTGGTCATCAACCCAGGCGAGTACAAGGTGCTCGGCGTGAACGCCACCGTGATGCTCGCCGAGGGTGTCACGCTGTTCTACCAGTACGCGGGCGTCCTGCTGAGCAACGCCGACGACGAGCTGATCCTCGTCGACACGCTCGGCCGCGAGGTCGACGCGGTGATGTGGGACGGCGGCCCGGTGTGGCCGGATCCGACCGGCGCCTCGATGGCCTGGTCCGGCGCCGGCGACAACAACGTCGGCACCAACTGGGCCGAGAGCACCGCGGTCTTCGGCACCGGCGACCTGGGAACCCCGGGCGCGGCCAACGGGGGCTCGACCGCCGCGCCGCCCGCGCTCGCGACGCTGCTGGGCGCCAACTACCCCAACCCCTTCAACCCCAGCACGAAGTTCAGCTTCTCACTGGACCACGACGCGCAGGTCTCCCTGGCGGTCTTCGACCTGCGCGGCCACCTCGTGCGCACCGTCGTCGAAGGGCGCCTGGCCGCCGGCGACTACAGCAATGCGTACGCGTGGGACGGTCGCGACGACCAGGGCCGCGGGGTCACCAGCGGCACCTACTTCTACCGCCTGACGACCGACGGCGGGTTCGCGCAGTCGCGCAAGATGACTCTTTTGAAGTAGGGTTCGCTGGAGCGTGATTCAGGAGCGGGCGGGGGCGACCCCGCCCGTTCCGTTTGCCGGTTGGCGTCGCCGGCGGGGGCTGGGTATCATGATCCCATGGCCTTGATCCTGCGCATCTTCGCCGAATGCGGGAGCGGGGAGCGGGCGGCGGGGGTCGGCAGCGACCTCGCCGCGGCGCTCGCCGCGTTCCGCCCGGTCGCGAGCATGGAACCCGAGCGCTACTGGAAGCAGCCCGAGCTGTTCGAGTTCTCCTTCGACCTGTCGCCCGGCACGCGGGCGACCTTCGACGCCGTGCTGGCGCGCGCCGCGGACGGCTGGGTCCACACCGGGGACGAGGAGCACCGCTCGTCGGTCTGGAATCGACCGCCGGGCGGGGTGTTCCTGTTGCCGGCGGTGACGTGGGCCGAGCTGATACGGTTCGACGAAGGTGGGCGCGAGCCCTGAAAGGAGGCCCGACCATGAACAGGAATCAGCGCGGATGGTTGCCGGGGCTGCTGGCGATCGCCTTGCTCGCGGGGTGCGGGGACGACGGCCCCGCACGCACACTTATAGGAGCCTGGAACCTCGTCGGCTTCACCGACCACGGCGTTGCGGGAACCGCCTCCGGCAGCGCCTCGTTCAGCGAAGGCGGCGCTTTCGAATTCGCCGGCGAGGTCACGTTCCCAGGCGAGCCCACCGACGTGATCGGCCTGAGCGGGGCCTGGCGCCAGATCGGCGACCGGTTGACGCTGACGACCCTCACCGACTCCGAGGAGTGGCTCGTGCGCTTCGCGAGCGACGAAGCGACGTTGACGCTGGTCGGTGACGAACCCACGAACGTGATCACGCTCTGCTGCCGGACTCCCGCCGGCGAGTAAGCACCACCTACCCGAGAGGAAGACCCGACATGGTTGGCTCCAGATTCGTGATCCTTGCGCTCCTGCTGACGGCCCTGACCGCGCCGGCGACGGCGCAGGCCCAGGGCCGCCCCGACCCGGCCGCCCTCATGACGGCGCAGAAGACTGCCCTGGCCAAGCTCTCGTTCATGGACGGCGTCTGGAAGGGCTCCGCGTGGACCATCCTGCCGTCCGGCGAGAAGCACGTCCTGACCCAGACCGAGCGGGTGGGACCGTTCCTGGACGGCGCGGTGAAGGTGGTCGAGGGGCGCGGGTACGAGGCGGACGGCAAGCTCGCCTTCAACGCCTTCGGCACGATCTCCTTCGACCCGGCCACAAGCGCCTACACGATGCACTCGTATGCCATGGGCTACGTCGGCGACTATGCGCTGACGCCGACGGCCGAAGGGTTTGTCTGGGAGATCCCCGCGGGCCCGATGACCATCCGCTACACGGCGAAGATCGAGGACGGCCGTTGGGTGGAGGTCGGCGACCGGCTCGTGCCCGGCCAGGAGCCGGTGCGCTTCCTCGAGATGAACCTCGAGCGGGCGGGCGACACGGGTTGGCCGGCGGAGGGGGCGATCGCGCCCTAGCTCGCTGATCGGCGTGGACTGGCGGCGCATTGTTGATCGATGATCTTGCCCACCCCGGGACGTCCCGGGGTGGGCAGCCCGATTCATCAATTCCATGGAGGCCGACATGCTCGAGCATCGCTGTTGCCCACGCTGCCGGCGCCCTGTTTCCTGGGGCCAGTTCGCATTCAAGTCGACGATCTGGAGCGCTTGGGAATGCCCCGGTTGCGGCACGACGCTGCGGTTATCCAAGCGCAGGCGCGTGCTGGCGGCCGTCTGCGGCGCCGCCGTTGGCTGCGCCATCGGATTCGCCGCGCTCGGCGCGGGGTTGTCGATCTGGTGGGTCATTCCGATCATGATGACAGCGCAGATCCCGTTCTGGTGGCTCGACGGGGTGGTCGCAAGCGCGTGACTCTTTGCACGATGATCCCGTGCATCCCTGATATCAGGGACCGGCGGAATCATCCATCAAACGGCCGGGTGACATGACGCACGTGCACGCTCCCAACGACGACAACCGCATCTTCGCGCTCGCCGTGGCGCTCAACGTCGGCTTCGTGATCGTCGAGGCCGGGTTCGGCGTGGCCGCGCACTCGCTGGCGCTGCTGGCGGACGCGGGGCACAACCTGGGCGACGTGCTCGGGCTGCTGCTGGCCTGGGGCGCCATGCGGCTGGCGCAGCGCAAGCCCTCGCAGCGGCGGACCTACGGCTGGCGCAGCTCGTCCATCCTGGCGGCGATGCTCAACGCGGGGCTGCTGCTGGTCGCGGTGGGCGGGATCGCGTGGGAGGCGGTGCAGCGGTTCGGGCGGCCGGGCGCGGTGATCGGCGGGACGGTCATCTGGGTGGCGGCGGCCGGCGTGGTGCTGAACACGGCCACGGCGCTGCTGTTCGTGGCGGGGCGCAAGCGCGACCTCAACCTGCGCGCCGCGTTCCTGCACATGGCGGCCGACGCCGCGGTGTCGGCGGGTGTGGTGGTCGCCGGGATCGTGATGCTGCGGACCGGATGGATGTGGCTGGACCCGACCGTCAGCCTGGTGATCGCGGCGGTGATCCTGGTCGGGACCTGGGGGCTGCTGCGCGAGTCGGTGGACCTGGCGCTGGCGGCGGTGCCGGCGGGGATCGATCCCGCGGCGGTGGAGGCGTACCTGGGCGGGCTGCCCGGCGTGACCGCCGTCCACGACCTGCACATCTGGGGCATGAGCACGACCGAGTCCGCGCTGACCGCCCACCTCGTCAAGCCCGACCCCCGCGACGACGACGAGCTGCTGGCCCGGGCCTGCCGCGACCTGCACGACCGCTTCGGCATCGGCCACGCGACGCTGCAGTGGGAACGGGGCGGGCACCCCGCTCCCTGCGCCGGGGCCTGCTACCGGTAGATCCCCTTGATCGCGCCCCAGGTCCGCGTCTCCTCGGCCACCGTGCTGGTGCACTCCGCCGTCACGTTGTCGACGAAGACGCTCCAGCTGCCGAACGTGCCCAGGGAGATGGTGTTGGCGAAGATCTCGATGGTGTGGGGGCCGCAGGGCCCCGCCAGCGGGAGGGTGACCCACTGCGAGCTCTCGACCGAGTGGGTCATGCCGTAGACGATCAGGTTGTCGAGCGCGACCATGACCTGGACCGCGGCGCCGCCCGACAGGTAATAGCGGTAGTCCAGCGAGACGTCGCAGGCGCCGTCGCCGTGCGCGGTGCCGCAGGTGAAGGCCTGCGAGAGCGAGGCGCCGCCGCCGCCGAAGTTGTAGAAGAAGTACGCGGCCCCGCCGGGGTTGCCGGCGCTGGGGTGGTAGGTGACGGTGGGGCCCGTCGTCGACGTGCTCCACGGCGCGATCGAGGTCGTGAAGTCGCCGTTCAGGATCTGGGCGGACGCGGGCGCGGCGCAGAGCAGCGCGAGTGAAGCGAGCAGCAGCGAGCGGCGCATGGGAGCCTCCCGGATGGGGACAGAAATCCATACTAGAACACTCTGATTATAGCGGAGCCGCCGGAAGGCGACAATCCCTCCATCAAAAGGAATGCACAAATCCCTGCGACATCTTGTAACAACTTCGATGGTCGGGTAAACTGGCCCCATGTCCATGATGACATTTGCACTCTGATCGTGCACACCCCGGGACGTCCCGGGATTGCGGCGCTCATTACTTCAAAATTCGAACAAGAGCAGCCAAGGCACATGTGCAATGTGATCGATCTCGAATCGATTTCATCACTGAAGGAGCATGCCGTGAACTATCGCGAAGCACAGAGACAAAAGGTCGAGAGCATCAGGCAGTCCGTGTTCAGGGATCCGGGCCAGGGCATGTTTTTCGAGAAGGAACGGGAATTCGTCCTGAAGGATCCGGCCCTGAACCTCTGGGGCGGGATTCGCGACGACGCCAAGAAGTATTTCGCGGACTATGGGATCTCCTGGTGGAAGGGCGACAACGACAGCCCGACGGGTCACTTGCTTTCCTCGCAGGTGGCGTGCCTGAACCATCTGTACTACGCCAGGCAGCGCAAGGATGTCGCGACAGCGATCTTGAAGCGGATCCATCCCGAAATCACCGAAGCGATGGTCGTCGACAAGGGGTATGTCGAATTCGAGTACATCGGGCAGACCCAGTATTTGAAAGAGCGGGGGTTCACGCGTGGAGCGAACTGCACCTCGATCGATGCCGTGATGATGGGCCTGGCTTCGGGGGGCCGGAAGATCATGTTCCTGATCGAATGGAAATACACCGAGTCCTATGGAGGGGACGATCTATATTGTGACGCCAGATCTGCTGTCTATGATCAGCACATCGTCGATCCCGAGGGCCCCTTCATCGCGGGTCTCGATCCGAAATCATTCTACCGCGAACCCTTCTACCAGATGATGCGGCAGACGCTTCTCGGTTGGCTGTTCGTGAAAAACCGAGAACTGGGCTGCGATTCCTGCGTGAATGTCCACATCATTCCCGATGGCAATGCCGAATTGAAGACAAAGATCACCTCCCCAGCTCTTTCCGGGGAGGACATCCACGTTGCATGGCGGCATGTGTTGAAGAACCCGGATATGTACAAGTCGGTAGATCCCGCGGATCTCCTGTCGGGGGCTGCCGCCCTCCTGGATACGAAGTCCTGGCTGAATTACCTGGAGGCGCGATACTGGAAATAGACAATTCTGGGCGGTGGTATCTGTTGTGAACTGATTGTGGGGCGCGCTCTTACGTGGGGCGCGCTTCATTTTGAAACCAGCCGCTCATTGCTGCGTAGTGATCAAGTCGCCTCGCCCCACGCCCCGAGGCGCCGTCATCAACCATACGGGGGAGCGGAGATGAACAAGCGGTGCGGGCTGTTGATCGGCCTGGCGATGGTTCTCACGGCGGCGACCGCCGCCGCCGAAACGGTGGCCGGCCTGCCGGTCCACGTCCAGAAGCTCGGCGAGGGGGTCGTCAGGGTCTGGGTCGGCGACTATATCTCCTCGACGGCGACGGTCGCCTTCGCCACGCAGAAGGGCATCCTGGTCGTGGACACGACCGGCAACCCGCTGGTCGACCGCGAACTGCGGCGTGTCATCGCACGCGAGCTCGGGCGCGACGACTTCACGACGCTGGTCAACACCCACGAGCACGGCGACCACACCGGCGGCAACGCGGTCTACGCCGACTGCGAGATCGTCGGCCACGAACTGGTCGCCGAGGGCATGGCCGCCGGCCGCGCCGATCGGCCGCGCATCCTGGAGTGGTTCGCGACCGGCATCCCGGAATCGGAGGCGCGCCTCGCGGCGCTGCCCGCGGACGACCCGAGCCTGCCCAGCCTGCGCGAGGACCTGGCCCTGGACCGCCTGAACCGCGACGCCCTGCTGTCGGACGCGCCGCTCGCGCCGCCCACGCGCACCTTCGCCGACCGCCTCACGCTCGACATGGGCGACACGACCTTCGAGCTGTACTACACCGGCGGCATGCACACCGCGAGCGACATCGCCGTGTTCGTGCCCCGGCACGGCATCCTGATGACCGGCGACACGATGTCCGACCGCTGGCTGACCGACACCCCGGGCTGCCTGGCGTCCTTCATCGCGCGGCCCGGCGTGCGCCATGACTTCCCGAAGCTGCTGAAGAACTGGGAATACCTGGCGCAGCAGAAGGATCGCATCCGGCTGCTGGTGACCGGTCACTGGAACGGCGAGCTGTCCTTCGACGGGTTCGCGGCCCGGGTCGGCTACGTCAGGGCGCTGTGGGACGGCGTACCGGCCGAGATCGCTCGCGGCGCTACCATCGAATCGCTGTTCGCGACCTTCGCACTCGATGTGCGGTTCCCCGAGCTGGCGCAGAGCCCGGGCTTCAACCGCAACAACCACGCCATGACGCTGCTGGAACTCTGGAGCGTGACGACGGGCCAGTCGTCGGCCGCCGACCGGCTGTACACGCTCATCGACGAGGGGGCCGGCGAGGACGCCATCCGCGAGGTCGTGGCCAGCAGCGGCGCCGAGCCCGCCCGCTACTACTTCATGGAGGGTCAGATCAACGCCTCCGGTTACCGCTTCCTGCAGGCGGGACGCGCGCCGCAGGCCGTGGCGGTGTTCCGGGCATACGTCGACCTCTACCCGGAATCGTGGAACGCCTACGACAGCCTGGGCGAGGCGCTGCTGGCCACCGGCGACAGCGCGGGCTCGATCGCGATGTACGAGAAGTCGCTGGAGCTCAACCCCGAGAACACGAACGGGCGCGAAGCGCTGGCGCGGATCCAGAGCGAAGGCACAGCGTCGGCGCCGTAGGATTCGGCGGCATACGAATGGAATCGCAGCAGGGCCCCGGTGCGCGCCGGGGCCCTGCCCCGTCATGGATTGGGCCCGTCATGACACCCGTAGCACGACACGCCGGACCAGCCGCCCAGGTAATCCGGCCCGTGGCAGGCCGTGCATGACTGGGTGCCGTGGTCCTCGGCGTAGTTGCCGTGCTGCGAACTCTGGGACCAGCCGACCGGGTGGCCGCCGGGGCCGTCGTGACAGTCGAAGCAGGAGACCCCGGTGCTGCCGCCCTGCTCATCGACGCCGTGGCACGACACGCAGGCCGCGGCGCTCTCCTCGCGCACCGTCGCGCCGTGCAGGTTCGGGTTCGCCCAGCCGCCGGGATGGCTGCCGTTGGGGCCGTCGTGGCAGGAGAAGCAGGAGACCCCGCTCCAACCGCCCCGCAGGTCGGCGCCGTGGCAATCGGCGCAGGACGTCGTGCCGTTGACCTCGGCCTCCCCGCCGTGGTGCGCGGGGCTGACCCAGCCGATCGAGTGGCCGCCGGGGCCGTCGTGGCACGAGTAGCACGAGACGCCGCTGGTGCCGCCCGTGTAGTTCACCCCATGGCATGCAGTGCATGATGTGGCGCTCGAGACACGCACGGTCGCGCCGTGCTGCTCGGGCTCGGCCCAGCCGACGGGATGCGCGCCGTTGGGGCCGTCGTGGCAATCGAAGCAGGAGACCGCGCTCCAGCCGCCCAGGTAGTCGACGCCGTGGCAGTCGGTGCACGTCGCCGATCCGTTCGCATCGACCTCGGCGCCGTGCTGCGCAGGATCTGCCCAGCCGGTGGCATGACCACCGGGCCCGTCGTGGCAGGTGAAGCACGAGACGCCGCTGGTGCCGCCCAGGTAGTCAGCTCCATGGCATGCGGTGCACGAAGAGGCGCTCGACTCCCGCACCGCCGCGCCGTGCTGCTCGGGCTCGGCCCAGCCGACGGGATGCGCGCCGTTGGGGCCGTCGTGGCAATCGAAGCAGGAGACCGCGCTCCAGCCGCCCAGGTAGTCGACGCCGTGGCAGGCGGTGCACGAGGCCGCGCCGGTTTCGCCGGCGGCGGCGCCGTGCGCGTCGGGTGAAGCCCACTCGGCAGGGTGACCGCCGGGCCCGTCGTGGCAGGTGAAGCACGAGACCTCGCTGGTGCCGCCCAGGTAGTCGGCGCCGTGGCACGCGACGCACGACGCGGCGCTCGCGACGCGCACCGCCGCGCCGTGTTGCTCGGGCTCGGCCCAGCCGGCCGGGTGGGCGCCGTCGGGGCCGGCGTGGCAGGCGTAGCAGGAGATCGTGCTCCAGCCGCCGAGGTAGTCGGCGCCGTGGCAGGCCGTGCAGGCGGTGGCGCCGCCGGCGTCGACGACGGCGCCGTGGGCGGTGGGCGCCGCCCAGCCCTCGGGATGGCCGCCGGGGCCGTCGTGGCAATCCCAGCAGCCGGGAGCGCCGCTCTTGCCCTGCAGGTCGGCGGCGTGGCAGGAACGACAGAAGACGGTGCCGCGCGACGCCACGATCTGGCCGTGGAAGTCGGGGGAGTCGGTGCGATTCCAGGAGTCGGGGTGGGAGCCGGGACCGGGACCAGGGTCTTGCTCGGCGCAGCCGGCGACCAGAAGCAAGCCGAGGCCCGCGAGCAGCAGGAGCAACAAACGCGGGGAGGCCGGTCTCGTGATGGGCGTCATGGTGCTCAGCCTCCGTGGCACGCGGCGCAGGTCGGGGCGCCGCGGCCGTCGTCGTGGCAGGCGATGCAGCTCTCGAGTTCGAAGACGCCGTCCACGGCGTGGCGGCCGCCGTCGGGCAGCCGCACCCAGCCGGCGCGCGAGTGGCTGTCGGGCAGCACGTTCCGCTCGACGTGGCACGAGCTGCAGAACTCCGGCTCGCCATGGCAGGTCGCGCATTCCTGCTCGCGGTTGCGAGCCCGCATGGCGTGTCCGAACTCGAAGCCCAGCGGGTGGACGCGCGGCCGCAGGTCGTCGCCGATGTGGCACTGCTGGCAGTCGCCCTGCGTGTGGCAGAGGGCGCAGGCGGCCTCGTCCGTCCGCGCCGCGGCGCCGTGGCGGCCGGCCCAGAGGGCGCCATGCGAGTCTGGCCGCAGCTCCAGGCCGTCGTCGTGGCAGAGGCGGCAGTCCGCGCCGCCGTCGGCGGTGGCGTGGCAGGCGCGGCAATCCCGCTTGGCCGGCAGCCGCGGCTCGGCGGCCGGGTCGCCGTGGCACGCGTCGCACGCCAGGCCCCGCGCCGCGTGGGCGGCGTGGGAGAACTTCGGCGCCGGGTACGCGGCGCGCGTCGTCGCGCCGGCCTCGTCGACGTTCGTGTGGCACGTCGCGCAGCCTGCCTCGTCGGCGACGTCGTGGCAGTTCTCGCAGACGTCCATGCCCGGCCGCAACACGTCGCGCGCGCTGCGCGATTCCGCGGCGGCTTCGTGACAGGTCTCGCAATCGACGTCGTTGGCGAAGTGGGCGGCGTGCGGGATGATGATCCGGTCGGGAGCCGTCGCAGCGGCGGCGACCGCTGCGATCGCGGTCAACCCGGCGAAGAACAGGGCGGGCAGCTTTTTCATCGCAACCAGCCTCCCCGGTCCAGGCCGGTGCGACCCGCGCCGCGCGCCATGGCCAGGTCCACGCCCAGCAGGAGGCGCACATCCCGGGAGTAGGACGGCGAATCGAGGCTCTGCACCTCGGCCGTGACGTTCAGGCCCGGGCGCAGCCGGGCGCGGGCCCGCGCCGCGAAGGTGGTCAGCTCGCGCTCGTCGGCGGTCGTGGCGTCCGCGATCAGCGCGTGCACGAGGCGCGAGGCCTCGCCCTCGAACCGCAGCCAGCGGCGGGCCTGCCAGGCCAGCTCCCCGTAGAGGCTGCTCTCGTCGCCCTCGTCGTCGAGACGGACCGACCAGCCGACGCGCGCCGCCGGCAGCAGCAGCGCGACCCCCACGCGCGACGAGGCGCGCTCGCCGACGAAGGACCCCACGTACTCCAGCTCGCCGCCCCAGCGCGAACGGCGCTCCCAGGACAGGGCGCCGCGCGCCAGGCGGACCCGCTTCACGTCCGCGAAGCGGGCGAACCACGAGGTCGCGTCGACGACGGGGCGGCGGTCCACGAACTGCAGGCTCAGCGCGGGCCGCGAAGCCGCCGGCTGCCACCGCGCCTGCGCCTCGAGCCGCGACCAGCGACGGGTCTCGAGATCGTAGGCCGCGCGGGCGAGCGCGTCGGCGTGGGGCAGGGCGGTGGTCGCGTACTCGCAGCCTACCGGGCGTTCGGCGACCGCGCCGCCGCGCTCGCGGTACGCGCCCGAGACGGCGAAGCGGTGCCCATCGCCGGGCGCGAGGACCAGGCGGCCGCCGGCCGCCCGGTCGAGATCGAAGTCGCCGAGAGCGGCGCCGCCGCCCCAGGGCGCCCGCGCGCCGCCCCAGGCCGAGAACGCGACGGCGCTGCCGCGGCCGTAGGTCAGTTCGGCGCCGTCGAGGGTCAGGGCGGCCACGCCGGCCTGCAGGAACTGGCGGCCCAGGCGCGCGCGCAGCCGCGGCCCGAGCCGGGCCTCGAGGTACCCGGTCGAGAGGCGCGACCTGTCGCGACCCGTCCAGGCGTCGGCCGGCGCTGTCGCGTGGCGGCCGGACGCGCGCAGCGAGAGCCGGCCCCCGGCCAAGCCCGAGACGCCGCCCGCGAACTCCTGGTAGAAGTCGACGTGGTCCGTCTCGGCGCCGGCCGGGTCGGCGGTCTGGTAGGCGTACCCCGTGCTGCGCAGCGAGAGGTTCCAGGTGGGGGCGAGGGGTGCGAGCGGCGGATCACCGGCCCGGGCCGGGCCGATCCCGGCGGCCAGCGCGAGGATCAGCGCCAGCGCGAAGGTTGGACCGCTGAAGGCTGTACGGATGTCGCGAAGTCGGCATTCCATGGCGAACGTTGACCTCGTCGCTGCGCTGGGGGGGGGGCGATCCGGCCGCGCGCCGTCGCCATCGTTGCATTTCAAGGGACTTATTGATTATCGGACTTCGCAGATGCAGATGCCATACCATTTTGATACAGCGAATTCCTTGATGGTGATTTTCTCACGGTGACTTGGATCACAGACGGCCCGCTATTCAATTCCTACTATATTGCTATTCTTTCAGCGGGCGCCCCCGCCGACGCCCAGCTTCCGAACGCCAGCCCGGGAGGCCGACGTGCGCCGATCCCCCAGCCTGTCGACTTGCCTGTTCCTGTTGATCGCGGCCGCCGCCGCGGCTCAGCCCTTGCCGATCCTCGAACAGGGCCTGCTGCCCGGCGACGCCGCGGTGTCGGCGGCCACCGGCAGCCAGCAGGACCACGACGCCGCCCGGGGCGGCGACATGACCCTGGTCGTCTGGTCGGACTTCCGCGGGCAGGAGGTCGGCGGCGGGACGGAGCAGAGCGGCGGCGACGTCTTCGGGGTCCGCCTCGACGCGCAGGGAGAACCGCTCGACGCCTCGCCGTTCCTGATCGCCGGCGGCATGGGCCTGCAGGACCGCCCGTTCATCGCCTGGAACGGGGAAGCCTGGCTCGTCGTGTTCCGCTCCCAGGATCCGGTGGGCGGCTACTTCGAGTACCGCACGCGCGCGGTGCGCGTCTCGGTGCAGGGTCAGGTCCTCGACGCGACGCCCATCACCTTCCCGGCGACGCAGTTCGAGCCCAACGACATCGGCCTGAACGTGGCGGGGCAGGGCGGGCAGTGGCTCGTCACGCGCTGCATCTACCACGACGACGGCTACGGCACCTACCTGGCCGGCCAGCGCATCGACACCGCCGGCCAGCTGCTGGACCCCACGCCGATCGTGATCATGGACTGGGTGTACGGGCCCACCCAGGCGGTCGTCGCCGACGGCGAGTACCTGGTCATCGGGCCCGACTGGTCCGACGGCGGCACCCTCAAGGCGCGGCGCGTGGGGCTGGACGCGCAGCCGTTCGGCACCTCGTTCACCGTGCCGAGCATGACCATCGCCGGCAGCGGCAGCGAGTACTACGCCTCGTGGATCGTGGACTTCGGCACCCTGCTCGGCTCGCGCATGACCCTCGACGGCACGCTGCTGACGCCAGCGGGCACGGTGCTCGTGTCGGGCTTCACGCAGTACGACCACTCCACGCTGGCCCACGACGGCGCCCAGTGGTGGCTGGAGTGGGGCATCTCGGACATCCTGCACACCGTGCGCATCGACGCGGCCGGCAACGTGCTGGACCCGAACGGCGGCGTGCTGCTGCCGATCGTCATCGGCGGCAACGTCAACACGGCCTACGGCCCGCTCATGACCGGCCGGGTCGGCGGCGGCGTGCACCTGTTCTGGTACGACCTGCGCGTCGCGCTGGGCTACGACACCAACGTCTTCAAGCTGCCCATCAGCGCGGGCAATGTGCCCGGCGCCGAGAGCAGCGTCTCGACCGGCACGCGCAGCCAGCGCACACCCGACTTCGCGCAGGGACCCGGCGGCCAGACGGCGCTGGTCTTCGTCAGCGAGGCGGCCCACGACGACCGCGTGCTGCTGCACTTCCTGGACGCGGACGGGCAGCCGCTGTCCGCCGAGCCGCTCGAGGTCGCCGAGGCCGCGAGCATCGGCCAGACCGGGATCGCCTGGAACGGCGCGCTTTATCTGGTGACCTGGGACGACGGCACGCTCGGGGTGCGGGCGCGGCGGCTGCTGGCCGACGGCTCCTTCGTCGACCCCGCGCCGTTCAACGTCATGCCCGGGTTCGACCCCGACGTCGAGGCCCTGGGCGAGGACTTCCTGATCGCCACGGCGCGCTACGCGACCTACCCGCAGTACATCGACACCTGGATGCGGATCGTCGACGGGCCGACCGGCGGCTTCCAGAACGCCGCCACGGTCATCGGCGGCGGCTACGTGAACGTGGGCCCGCGCGTGCGCCAGGACGGGTCGCGCTGGATCGTGACCTACCACAGCCACTGGACGCACGACAGCAGCCAATCGGACGCGGTCTACAACTTCGTGAACCCGAACGGCACCTTCACGACGGCGGCCAACCCCGCGACGACCTCGGGCTCGGCCGGCACGCCGGACGTGGCCTTCTCGGGCCAGAAGTACCTGTTCGTGTGGCGGAACAACTCGCTCTCCAACGCCAACAACTACATCGCGGGCCGGATCATGAACGCCGACGGCACGTTCCCCGGCGGCAACTTCACGATCGCCGAGGCGCCGGGCCGCCAGCTGCGGCCGGTCGTGGGCTGGGACGGCGCGACCTTCGTGGTCGTCTGGGACGACCAGCGCCACCAGGGCTCGTTCTTTGACGCGCGGACGGACGTCTACGGCGCGCGGGTCAGCGAGGCCGGCGCGGTGCTCGATCCGGCGGGCTTCCCGATCCAGGTCGGGGCCCAGGGCGACGCTACTGCCGCGATCCTGAGCCGCACCGACGGCGTCAGTTTGGTGGCCTGTGCTCGGTTCACGACGACGATGCCGTACGATTCGTACCGCATCGGGGTCTCCAAGCTGGGCACCAGCACGTTGGCGACGGACGTCGGGCCGCTGGCGCGGGCGGTCCTGCGCGGCAACGCCCCTAACCCGTTCAACCCCCGCACGGCGTTCAGCTTCACGCTGGACCGCGACGCGCAGGTGTCGCTGGCCGTGTTCGACCTGCGCGGCCACCGCGTGCGCACGATCGTGGAGCAGCGGCTGGCTGCGGGGAACTACGACGGGGTGTATGCGTGGGACGGGATTGACGAGCAGGGAAGGGCGGCCACGAGTGGGACCTACCTGTATCGGATGACGACGGATGGGGGCTATAGCGAATCCCGCCGGATGACACTGCTGAAATAAGATCTGCACCAAGGCGGGCAGGGGGCGGGCGGGGGTGACCCCGCCCGCTCTGCGTTTGGTCCCGAAAATAAGCCGGAGCGTTATTTTCATTTTTTCAATTAATGAAAACAACGGACCTCAAAGAGCCGCCCAAGCCGTGGCTGCACTCCACTCCCAGCCTTGAACGGGTGGGCTAGCTTGCGACGAACTTGCGACACGACTTGCGACATTGCGGGGACATCGGAGAAGTGTGGTAATCGCTTCTGATATAACACATTGCATCGTCGGTGAGGATCTGCGGTGGCAGTTTTTGCGCTTTAATATCGCCCACACCTGAACGTCACGGGGTTTTTATCCGAATAGTCAAAATCCAGGGATGGTTGGCGAGTCGCCGAATCCGCCCCAGTGTATTGACCGCGCGATATCAAAAGCAGTAGCATCATCCGCAGGGGTTCCCGCCATCCGACATCCCATCCTTTCGCTGGAGGACATTGCCATGTTCCAGCGCTTCGTCGTCCCTGCCGCCCGGCTGCTGATGGCCGCCGGGCTCGTCATGTGGCCCGCCGCTGCCTACGCTTGGGAGATGCTCTCCTATCAGGACGATCCCGTGGACATGGCGGTCGACGAGTCGCTGGACATCACGGCTGCGAGCGTGGAGCAGCAGGGCGGCCGGCTGCTGTTCACCATCGCGCTGCGCGGGGATGTGCCCGCGAGCCTGCCCGGGCCGGACGACACCCAGACCTACCTGTGGTACGTGGACGCCGACGAGGATCCGGTCACCGGCCAGAACCACGGCGCGGTGGGCAGCGAGTTCAACGTGCGGGCGGTGGTCGGGGAGACCTACGGCGGTGGCTGGGTGGACATCACCGGCGAGATGCCGGGCGGGGGCGTGGGCACCGTCACGGTCGAGGGATCGGTCGTCTTTATCAGCGTCTGGATGGACCAGATCGGCAACGCGGCCAGCTTCAACTGGCGCTGCGCGACGTTCAAGATCATCGACGGCACCTACACGCAGGGCAACTCCGACACCCAGGTCAGCAACGCCGTGACGCTGCCGTACACGCCGCCGGCGACGGTGACGGTCACGACGCCGATCCTGCAGCTGTGCCCCAGCGGGCCGGCCATGGGCCAGCTCGAGCTGGAGATCCGCGACGCCAACGGTACGCTGCTGCCGCCCGAGGAGCACTTCGTCGCCTACCGCAGCACCAATCCGGATGTCGCCACGGTCGACGCCGACGGGCTGGTGACCGCCATCATGCCGCCGGCCGAGCACTGGCAGACGCCGTATGTCGACGTGACGGTCGACGGAGTCATGGCCGGCAACTCGGCGGTCATCCGGGTGAACGCCTTCGACCCCGGGGTGACGCACCGGCAGACCGCGGCGTCCAACGTGACGTTCGTGATGCCGGACGTGATCGAGGGGGTGGACCTCGCGGCGCTGACCGCACAGTACGAGGTGGTCCACGCCACCGACGCGGCGTTCCTGGCGCAGGCGATCGGCGTGGGGCCCGACCGCACGAACTGGACGACGCAGTACCTGGTGCTGGACGTGGCCACCGACCCCGTGACGTCGGTGTGCGGGGCCAGCGGGAACCCGGTGAGGCTGGGGTGGCTGTGGGGGCAGGCGGAGCACAACAGCTGCTACATCATCAACGACCCGGCGAACCGCCGGCCGCAGTGGTTCGTGATGTGGCACGAGCTGGGGCACAACTTCACCTGCTCGTGCAACGCGTTCAACATGTTCCTGTGGACGCCGTCGCCGCAGCACAACACGACGTACGGGGAGGGGCTGGCGTCTCTGGGGGCGCTGTGGAGTTGGCGGATGGCGATGGACTACCCGAGCGACCTGGGGGCGACGGCGCGGGCGGACATCGATGGGCATTTCTGCGACTACTGGGGGAACTTCCAGGGCGCTCTGGCAGCTTACAAGGCGAATGGGCGGGACTACGCTACGATCGATGCCGATGTGCTGGATGGGATCCTGATGGAGATGTGGGGGACTTACGGGGTGAAGTGCTGGTTCGATTTGTTCAGCACGTTCCTGCCATCGCAGGAGGCGATCCCGGTGGCGATGGACTCGATCGAGAAGCAGGCGACTTGGTTTGTGGCGGCGATGAGTGCTTCGGTGGGGGAGGATTTGCGGGAGTTGTTCAGCGAGGAATATGGGTTTCCTGTCGACGAGGATGCCTGGCCGGAGATCATGAGCGTGGTGCAGGGCCGGGTGGATGCGAGGGATTTCTACTCGGTTGGGGTAGGGGAGACGCCGTCCGTTGTGTCTGCAGAGGGGCGGTTGTTGCCTAATGTGCCGAATCCCTTCAATCCCAGCACCTCGATCGGATTTGTGCTCGAGAAGGCCTCGCGAGTCATCCTTGAAGTTTACGATTTGAAAGGGCGGTTGGTACGGGGACTGATGGATGTGGAGATGGCGGCCGGAGAACATCGAGATGCGTGTGCTTGGGACGGGTGCAACGAACAGGGGCGGCCGGTCACGAGCGGGAGCTACATTCTGCGAATGTCCACAGATGAAGGATCCGCGAGCGCGCGCAAGGCTGTGTTGGTGCGTTAACCTGAATTGATATCGCCAAGCGATCCATGCTAGCATCCGGATCGTGATGGTCCGGCTGATCCCGGGCTCCGCGCGAGAGCTCATGTCCGAATGGATAAACAGTTCGATGAATAATATCGAAATCATCAACCGCCTCGCCTCGATCAACGTCTGGACCAGCGGCACCCGACGCGCGCCTCACAAGCCATTACTGTTGCTGCTGGTTCTCGCCCGCTGCAGCCGCGGAGAACCGCGAGAGATCCCATACCGAGAGGTGGACCAGAAGCTGGGCGCATTGCTTCGCGAATTTGGGCCGCCGAGCAGGTCCTACCATCCGGAATATCCGTTCTGGCGTCTGCAAAACGACGGTATCTGGTTGGTCCGGGATGCGGGCAACTTGGCGCTGCGCACCGGGCACAGTGATGCCCGCAAGTCGGAACTGCTGCGGACCAACGTTAAGGGCGGGATGACGCCGGAGATCTACGATGCTCTGCGGAATGATCACAAGCTGCTGATTGATGTGGCCCAGGCAATCCTCGACGCCCATTTCCCTGCTACCCTGCATGACGATATCCTGTCCGCAGTGGGATTGGACTTGGAGCGATCGACGTCGTCTAGAGCCAAGCGTGACCCGGCATTTCGCGAGAAAGTCCTGCGCGCCTACGAGCGGCGCTGTGCTGTTTGCGGGTTCGACCTGCGCCTCGGAGCCGTGGATGTGGCCCTGGAAGCAGCGCACATTATGTGGCATGAGGCGGGCGGCCCGGATGTGGAGTGCAATGGACTGGCCCTATGCACGATGCACCACAAGCTGCTGGATCGGGGGGTGTTCACCGTATCCGTGGAGCGGCGATTGTTGGTTTCTCAAGGCGTGTCGGGGTCACAGGGGCTGAATGAGCAACTCCTGCGTTACCACGCCACGCCGATCAGGGAGCCGCAGAGCAGAGAATTCATGCCGTCCCCCAAGTACCTCGTATGGCACGGGAACCAGGTGTTCCGTAAGCCAGCGAGAGTTACGTGAGGCACATAGAGATCACTCAATCGTTCGCCCGGCTTGATTGTGGTTTGTCTGTCACGGGAGTGTCCAGTGTTCAGCCATGATATTGAAACAGACATCAGGCGTAGCGCCTTTAACTTTCTGCAGGCGGCCACCGACAGGTACGGTGAAGTGCTCAATTGGAACCTGTTGACGAAGGGGTTTTCCTACAAAGGCGAAGTCGTCCCGTTACTGGGGGCAAGTGGAATATGGAAGCCGCGCCTCTTCGGATCCATCCCGATCAGTATCACAACCGCCCCGCCGTCACCGACAAGACCGGCACCATACGACGATGGATTGGATTTACATGGGCGTCTGGCCTATCGGTACCGCGGTATGGATCCGCGACACCGAGACAACGTAGGGTTGCGAGCGGCACTGCACGACGCGATCCCCCTCATCTACTTCTTTGGTATCGAAAAGGGTGAGTATCTCCCGACTTGGCCGGTCTACGTTGTTGCAGACAATCAGCAGGACCTGACGTTCTGCGTATCGATCGACGATAAGGCCGTAGTCGGTGCGGGTTCGTTATTCCCAGCAACCGAAGTGAATGAGGCGCGGCGCCAGTACGTCACGACGATCACACTTCGACGTCTTCATCAGCAGAAGTTTCGTGCTCGTGTGCTCCGTGCCTACAATAGCCGATGCGCGGTCTGCCGTCTAAAGCACTCGGAGTTGCTTGACGCAGCCCATATACTTCCCGACTCCGATCCGCGCGGCGAACCTGTTGTCCCGAACGGACTCGCGCTATGCAAGATTCATCACGCGGCGTTTGATCGGCACATACTCGGAATTCGGCCTGACATGCGAGTAGCGATCCGCTCAGACATACTCCTCGAAGTCGATGGACCCATGCTGAAATTCGGACTGCAGGAGATGGATGGCGCGGCGATCGTGCTGCCGACAAATACTTCACTTCGGCCCAAGGCCGAGTTCATCGAGACCCGATACGAGTTGTTCCTGAAAGCAGGTTAGGCGATCGTCGTCTCTATGCATGACTTGCAGCAGGCAGGGCCGCCTGTCTCGATCCGTGCTTGCGCACGACACGCACCAGCCGTCATCGCGGTTAAAGCAAGGCGATGGCCTGTATATTCAGCCTCCGCGAATTCAACCTCAATAGAATGCACTATCTGAATAGAATTCATCGCTCTTCCCGATACCATGGTTAGGAGGTCGCCGCTGGCTCCGTGACGGCAAGCCATGGCGGATCCATGGCCAACCACGCTAGCCCCATGCTATATTGACTGTTGCGCCCTGGACCACCACCCACCGCGCACACGCCGCCTCCCACCACCGGGGTCGAGATGCCGCCATCGCGCACGCTGCCGATCCTATCTCGCCCCACGCATATCCTGACCCCGATCCTGCTATCGCTGCTCCTCTGCGCCGCGTTCGCCCGCGCCGCCCCCCCGCCCCCCGCCTACGCCCCCAACGAAGCCGCCGCCTGGAAAGGCTACCCCGTCGCCTCCCTGAAGGTCTCCGACCTCCCTGGCGACCTCGCCGGCCAGCTGCGCAGCGGCCTCGCGCTCGCCGCGGGCGGCGGCCTGTTCGGAGGCGGCAAGCCCCGCTTCTACCCCGCGACGCTGGACGAGGACCTGCGGCGCGCGGCCCTGTTGCTGGCGCGCCGGGGCTACCCGCGGGCCGTCCTGAGCGTCGGCTTCGCGGGCGCCGACCACGACGAGTCCGTGGCGATCGTGCTGACGGTGGAGCCGGGCGAGCCGGTGCTCGTGCGCAGCCTCGCCCTCGAGGGTCTGCCGGAGAACCTGACCGCAGTGCAGCGCGACCGGGCCTACCGGCTCGTGCAGACCGCTGCCGGCCGGATCTTCGACGACGATCTGCTGGAAACCGACCGCCTGGCGCTCGTCGCGCTGCTGCGCGACGCCGGCCACGCGTCGGCGCAGGTGGCGCCCCGCGTGGACTGGGTCGACTCGCTGCTCGTCGACGCCGCGCTCGTCGCGGAGCCCGGACTCGTGATGCGGTTCGGCGAGGTGGACCCAGGCCTGATCGCCGCCGACCTGGCGCCCCTGGTGCGCCACAGCTCGGGACTGCGGCGCGGCGATCTCTACTCGACGCGCGCGCTGCAGCAGGCCGAGGAGAACATCCGGCGGCTCGAGCTGTTCCGGCAGGTCCGCCTGGACACCCGCCCCGCCACGGCCGAGACGCTCGACGTCGTGGCCGAGCTGCAGCCCGCGCCGATGCGCACCCTCACCACGAGCGTGGGCTGGTGGAGCGACGACCAGGTGCGGCTGGCCGCGTCGTGGAAGGACCGCAACCTGCTGCACGCCGGCCGCGGGCTCAGCGTGCAGGCCTCGTACTCCCGCTTCCGGCAGGACGCCGGCGTGACGGCCTGGCGGCCGTCGTTCCCCGGTCCGCGCTCTGGCCTCTCGAGCACGCTCGGCGTGTCGCGCGAGTCCGAGGTGGCTTATATCCTGCGCTCGGCGAAGCTGACCACCACGCTGTCCTGGCGCCCGACCTTCGTCGACCTGCTCGGCCTCTCGCTGTCCTTCGGCCGGCAGTGGCTCGAGGCGGGACCCGAGTCGAACGACGCCTTCCTCGAACGCGACGGCAACCTCACCCTGTTGTCGGGGTCCTGGTCGCGCGACGCCGCCGACGACCGGCTGCACCCGACCCGCGGCGGCGTGTCGCGCGCGAAGGTGGCCGTCACGCCGCCGGGACTGCTGTCGGACTTCCACTTCCTGACGGCCGAGGTCGAGCGCATCCAGTACCGGCCGCTCGGCCGCGCGGTCCTGGCCGCGCGCGCCGGCCTGGGCTGGGGCCGACCGCTGGCGGGCGACCTCGACCTGCCGCCCAACGTGCGCTTCTTCGCGGGCGGCTCCACCTCCATGCGAGGCTTCAAGCGCCGCCACCTCGGGCCCGTGGACGCCACGGGCGAACCGCTCGGCGGCGAGGCGCGGCTGATCGCATCGGCGGAGGTGCGGGTCCCGGTAAAGGGCCGCGTGCAGGCGGCCGTGTTCGTCGACGCCGGACAAACCTGGGCACGGCACGACGACATCGACCTGAACGAACTCGAAGTCGCCGTCGGGCCCGGCCTGATGGTGAATTCACCGGTCGGCCCTTTGCGGGCCGACCTCGGCTTCCGGCTCACCGACGTGGTGCCGGACCAACCCCGAATGGTGCTGCATGTCTCGGTCGGGCATCCGTTCTGACGCGGCGCGGCGCGCCTTGCGGCGTGCGGCGCGCGGCCTGGCCATCGCGCCGGTCGCGCTGCTGCTGCTCGTCGCGGTGCTCTTGGCGCTCGTGTTCGGCGTGCAGGGCGTGCGCGAGGCCGGCCTGCGCGCCGCGCTGCGCAGCATCGACGCGAGCTTGCCCGGCGAGTTCGCCTGGTCCCGCCTGACCTGGCCCGAGCCCTGGCGCCTGCACGCCACCGGCCTGCTCTGGACCGACGGGGCCGACACCCTCGCGAGCGTCGATCGCCTCGACCTGCAGATCGACGGCGGTGCGCTGCTGAGCCGCGACGTCGTGGCCAGGCACCTGCACCTGGCCGGCGTCTTTGCGGACCTGCCGCGGCTGCAGGCGAGCCTGTCCCGGATGCCCGCGCGCGCGGATTCCACGGGCGCGTACAGCGGCAGCTTCCCGCGCGAGGGCGCGCTGCCGCGCCTGCCGTCGCTCGCGCTGCGCGACGTTCAGCTCGCGGACGTGTCGCTCGTCGTCGCGCCCGGACTGAGCGTGCGCGACGGGAAGCTGGCCGGCTCCCTGACGCTGCGCCGCGGTGAGACGCCCCTCGCGCGGCTCGACGACCTGGCCGTGCGCGACGCGGACGACCTCTGGGAGATCACCGGCGGCACGGCCGAGTTCGACCCTCGTGGGAGCGCACTCGCCGCTCATCTCGACGGCGCTGCGGGCAGCTGGCCCTTCGAGCTAGCGGCTGCTTTCGACGGCGTCGAAGCTTACCGGCTCACGCTGGCCGGCCGCGACGAGCCTGCGCCGCCGCAGGGCGCCGGCCTGGTCGCGACGGGGCAGCTGCTGCTCGCGGACGGCTCCACCTCATCACTCACCATGGACGCGCAGGCGCGCACTCCCGGTACGTCCGAGCTGGCCGTCATGCGGGGCCGGCCCTTCCTGCCCGAGGGCTGGGTCGACCAGACCGGCCTGCTGCTGCACGCGACCGGTCGCTACGTGTTGCAGCCCATGCAGGAGGGGAGCCTGCGGGTGTGGACCCCGTCCGCGGCCTCCGGCGACAGCCTGCGGGCCGCGTTCTCGTTCCTGGGCGAGCAGGCGCGCCTCGACACGCTCGCGGCCGCCTGGCAGGGCCTCGCGGTGCAGGGGAGCGGGCGACTGGCCGATGACACGTTGGCCGCTCACTTCAAGGCTTCGGCGCGCGTCACGGATTGGCTGCACGCGCTGAACCCGCAGTTCACCGCTCCCGACAGCCTGACCGCCGACCTCGTGGCCGATCTCGCCGGTCCGCTGAGCGCCCTGGTGCTCGACGCCAGCCTCGGCGGGGCTCTGCGTCAGGGAGATTTTCGTATCGAGAGCGCGCGGCTCACCGCAACCGGCCAGATCGCGCCGCCCGGCTCGCCCCTCGCCTTCACCCTCGCGGCGCGCGCGCTCGGCTTCGACCTGTCCGGCGCCGGCGAGGCGAGCCTGGGCGACACGCTGCTGGTGACCTTGCCGCCGCTGCGCCTGGCCGCCGTCCCCGGCGGCCCGCGCGACCACAGCGCTGCGTTGGCCAGGCTGCACGCGACGGAACCGCCGGCCGCACCCGCAGGCGGGGCGGCGAGCGGCAGGTTGAGCTTCGTGCCCGCGACCGGTTCCCTGCAGGCGAGCGGCCTGCAGGTCGCGCTCGACGAGGACCGCGTGCTGATCGAGATCGAAGGTGCGCTGCCGTCCGACGCCGATCGCGAGCGCGGCCTGGACCTGCGCGCGACGCTGCACGCGCCGGGCCCCGGCCATCTCAGCCCGCTGCTGCCGCCGCAGCCCGCGGCGCGCACGCTCGGCCCGTTGATCGGCGAGGTGACCCTCGCGGCGCTCCCGGGCGCCGGTCCCGGGGACTACGCGTTGCGCGCCGACCTCGGCGCCACCGCCTGGCTCGACACCGCGCTGGCCGTGGTGCACCGGCGCGGCGCGACGACCGTCGTCAAGACGCTGACCGTCGCGCTGCCGGGCCTGGCGCTGCACGGCGGCGGCAGCGCCACGCCCGACAGCCTGGACTTCGCCCTGCAGCTCGCCGTCACCGACGCGCGGTCGTTGCGCCATTTCGTGCCCGCGCTCGACGAATCGGCCCAGGTCGCGCTCACGGCCGACGCCGTGCTCGCCGGCCCCGCGCGCGATCCGCGCGGATCCGCCCGGTTGCAGGGCGCCGTCACGAACGGTTCGCTCGTGTTGCCCGCGCTCGAGGGTGCGGTCGACTGGACCGGGGCGCGGCTGCTCAGCGCCCGCATCACGGCGCCGCAGGGCCTGACGGCCGGGACGACCGTGCTCACGACCGTCGAAGCGTTCTACGGCGACGAAGCCGACACCCTGCGCTCGTCGCCCGATGCACTCGTCGTGCGCGTGGCGGGAGAGGGGATGTCGCTGCTGCAACGCGCCCAGGTGGAGCGGTCGCCCGGCGCCTGGGTGGTGCGCACCGACACGCTGGCCGTCGTGCTGTCCGGCCGCGACCTGCGTTCCCGCGGCCCCTTCGTGCTCGAACTGCTCGACGGCGGCGCGGGGCTGCGCCTGCGCGACCTCGACCTCGCCGGCGAAATGGGGAGCGTGCGCGGCGCCGGGCATGCCGGACCCGACAGCACGCGCCTCGAGTTCGACGCCGAACTGGCCCTGCCCGCCGCGCCGCCGGTGCCGATGTGGCCGGCCGACCTCTGGCCCGACGCCGTGGCGGTCCATATGCGCGCCGACGCCGACAGCGCCTCGCTGCTCGCCCGCGTGGAGGGCCTGCGGCTGGGCGAACACGAAGCCCTGGTCGCCGACCTCACGCTCACCGGCGGCCCCGGCGGCGCGCGCGGACTGTTCACCGTTGGTGATGGCGGCGGCGAGATCGCACACGCCGTCGCCGCGCTGCCCGCGACGGTGCAGGTGTGGCCGCCGTCGATGACCGTGCACGACGGCGACCTGTCGGCCACGCTCGACCTTACCGACTTCCCGCTGATCGCGCCCACGTGGGGCCGCGCTTGGCACGGGCCGGTGCCGCTGCTGGACGGTCGCGTCGAACTCGCGGGCCCGGCCGCCGCGCCCGCCCTGGAGGCGCACCTGCGTCTCGCCTTCCCCGCGCACGGCGACGAGGGCGGCCACGTAGCCGACATCGAGGCGCAGCTGCAGGCGCCCGGCGCGCTGGGCACGGCCTGGACGATCTCGCGCGGCGGCGCCGAGGCCGGGCGCGGCGCCCTGCACCTGCCGCTGGTCTGGAAGCCGGGATCGCCTGCGCTTCCGATCGCACTGCCGACCGCCTTGGGCGATACGCTCGACGCCCATTTCCAGGCGCGTGACCTGGCGCTGTCCGACCTGAACTACCTGCTCGCGGGAGAGGCCTCGCTCGAGGGCCGCCTCACGCTCGACATCGCGGCCGCTGGTCCACCGCGCAACCCTCGCCTGGCCGGCGACCTCGCGGTGGACGATCTGGGCGCGCGCCTGGCCGACGGCACCTGGGCCCTGGGCGCCGGCGAGATGAAGCTGTCCGGCACGGGTCGCCGCCCGGCGTTGCGCGGCAACGTCCGCATCGACCAGGGCGTGCTCGTGGTGCCCGAGGTGCGCGCCGCCCTGTTGCCCGTCGAGGGCACCGCGACGCTCTGGCGCGAGGCGGCCCACGACACGAGCGCCGCGTCGCCAGTGCCTGTATCTGACGCCGGAGAGCCGGCCCTGCAGGCGCTCGACCTCGAGTTGGGGTTGAGCATCCCCTCCGGCTTCTGGATCCGCGGCCGCGGCCTCGACGTCGAGCTCGCGGGCGACCTGGAGGTGCGGCGGAGTGAGGGCGCACCCGCCGTATTCGGCGATCTCGCCGCCACGCGCGGCCAGCTCACGCTGCTGGATCGCACCTTCATCGTCGAGCGGGGGCGCGCGATCTTCTTCGGCGGCGCCGTCGTGGACCCCGAGATCGACCTGCTCCTCGCGGCGCAGCAGGAGGACCTGCTCGTGCGCGTCAACATGACCGGCACCGCGATGCAGCCGGAACTGCGCCTGACCTCGGAGCCCGAGCTGACCGAAGGCGACATCATGGCGCGACTGGTCTTCGGCCGGCCGCTCGACCAGCTCGACGAGAAGGAGACGGGCATGCTGCAGAGCCGGGCCGTGAGCGTGGCTCGCACGTTCACGACGTCGCGCATCGAGGCCATGCTCTCGCGCCAGCTCGGCGTCGACATGCTGAGGTTCCAGGCGGGCGAGACGGGCGGCCGCGCGCTGATGGTGGGCAAGTACCTCAACCGCCGCACCCTGCTGCGCTACGAGCAGTCGCTGCAGTCCGAGCAGGTGTTCTCGCTGGGGTTGGAGTACTGGCTGGCGCGGCGGTTCAAGATCGAGACGAGTTTCAGTCGGGCGGGGCAGTCGGGGCTGGATTTGAAGTGGAGCCGTAATTACTAGGATGCGCTGGAGTTTTCGGTGTGGCCGGCTACTTCTCTATAAAGTGCCAAATCTGTCCATATAGATATTATTCAATCTATAATATGCCACATATGGCGCTATATTGACACAAATTTATTATTGCCGATAAGCGTCAATGATGGCATGTTATAGTATGAATCGGCATACAAATAGACAAAGGTGGCGGCTATGCAACGTCTGGGCGGGGCTTCTGATGATGCTGTTCTCGTAGAACTGGGGAACCGCATCGCCCGGTACCGCCTCAACCAGAACCTGACACAAGACATGCTCGCCAACGAGGCGGGTGTCTCCAAGCGGACCCTCCAACGCATCGAACACGGCCACTCCGCCCAGGCCACGCAATGGATCCGGCTGTTGAGGGCGCTCGATCTGCTCGAGAACATCGAATCCCTCATCCCGGAGCCCGCGATGAGTCCGATCCAGCAAGTGAAGATGCTCGGGAAGGAACGACGGCGCGCATCATTCCCCGTCAAACGGCCAGACGAGAAGAAGCCGTGGACATGGGGGGATGAGGAATGAACGTCGCCAACGTTCTTCTCTGGGGCCGGAGGATCGGCGCCGTCAATTGGGACGCGGGGGCAGGACTTGCCCATTTCGAGTATGCCCCGGAGTTCATTGGCAGCGGGATCGAAGTCGCCCCCCTCACGATGAAGCTGTCGCCGCGGATCTATGCGTTCCCGGCGTTGCCCCGCGAGACGTTCAAGGGACTGCCCGGCTTGTTGGCGGATTCGCTGCCGGACGATTTCGGCAACGCCCTGATCGAGGCCTGGCTGGTCCAGGAGGGACGCGCAGGTCAAACGCTCCATGCCGTCGAGCGCCTGTGTTACACGGGCACTAGGGGCATGGGTGCGCTGGAGTACCAGCCGGCACGGGGCCCGTCGGCCACGAAATCGGAGCTGGTCGATGTCGCGGCCATGGTCGATCTCGCAAGCGCGATCCTGTCCCGGCGTGGTCAATACACCGGTTCTCTCGAGCCGGCGAGCAGGCAGGATTCCCTTCAGGAGATCCTGCGCGTGGGCACCTCGGCGGGCGGAGCCCGGGCGAAGGCGATCATCGCCTGGAACCCGGTAACGAACGAGGTGCGCTCGGGGCAGATCGACGCGGGGAGCGGGTATTCCTACTGGATCCTGAAGTTCGACGGCGTGTCGGGGAACAGGGACCAGGAGCTCGTGGATCCCGCCGGTTATGGCTTGATCGAGTACGCCTATCACAACATGGCGAAGGCCGCGGGCATCGACATGATGGAGTGCCGCCTGCTCAAGGAGCATGGCCGCAGCCATTTCATGACCCGGCGCTTCGATCGCACGGAGACGGGCAAGAAAGTCCACATGCAGTCGTTGGGCGCTATGGCGCATTTCGATTACAAAAAGGCGGGCGCCTATTCCTATGAGCAGGCTCTGCACGTCATCCGTGCCCTCGAGATGCCCATGGCGAGCCTCGAGGAGCAGTTCCGGCGCATGGCCTTCAACGTCGTCGGCCGCAATCAGGACGACCACGTCAAGAACATCGCCTTCCTGATGGACAAAGGGGGAACGTGGACGTTGTCCCCGGCCTTCGACGTGACGTACAACCACAACCCGGAGGGGACCTGGACGCATGCCCACCAGATGTCCCTCAACGGCAAGCGCGATGATTTCCAGGTCGACGATTTCCGGGCCTGCGCCGGGAACGCGTCGCTCAAACGCGGTCGTGCGGAGGAGATCCTCCAGCAGGTCGTGGCGGCCGTGAAGCGGTGGCCCGACTTTGCCGAGGAGGCAGGCGTGCCTCGCGACATCGCCGATCGCATCCAGGCGGCCCATCGGCTGGACATCTTGTGATCACGAACCGGCCTTCGGATGCCCCACACTCTGCGCCATGACCACCTTCTGCGATTCCGCCAACCCCAACGCCGTGCCGAGCGCCTCCCGGTCCACCATCGCCCGCAACACCACGGCGAGCCCCTCCGATGTCGCGAACAGGTACACGTTCTGCGCCACGATCCCCGCGTGCGTCCCGTCGTACAGCGCCCGCTGCGCTGCATCCTCGACCCTGGGCATCTTCGCCCCGTCCGACACGTAGACCAGGTTCACCGCCGCCTCGCCCACGAACGGCTGCGCCCCCGTCGCCGCCCGCAGATCCCCGGGCCGCACCGGCGCCAGCGCATGCCCCGCCGGCTCGTAGCGGTACGTCCCCGCGGCCGTCACCACGTAGACGTCCAGGCTCTGCCAGTTGCGCGCGGTCGCGGCGGTGCGCTTGCCGGTGTCGGGCCGGTTGACGCCGGTGGCCGCCCACAGCAGGTCCGAGAGCATCTGCAGGGTTAATGGATCGGGACTGAACTCCCGCGACGACCGCCGGTTCGCCAGGGCCGTCATCAGGGGCATGCCGCCGACCGTGGTCGGGGCCGGAAGGGCGAGGCTCTCGTCCGGGACGAACGCCAGGTTCGCGCTGGTCGCCGGCTCGACGGCGACCGCAGCCGTCGCGATGAGCGTCGCCAGCAGGGCCGCAGTGCCGATGCCTCCGATCGACTTCCGCCGCAAAATATCTCGCATCATCCGTACTCTCCTTCCACACCCATACCGGGAGCGCCTCAGCCGGATCGGCGGTCGGCGGATCCCTGTGCGAAAATATCACCATCCCGAGCGCAGGTGTGAGATGTATGGTCAGGATGGCGCCCCAGCCCCGGACCGGTCGGGGCTGGGCCAGGTGTTGTCGCGCTCCCCCCGGGCCAAGGCGGTCGCCCGTGAACCTCGTCCTGATCGTCGTCGTCATCGCCCTGAAGTTCCTGCTGCCGGTGCTCTTCCTGCGCTTCCCCTTCGCGGCGGGCTGGGCCAACTGGCTGCTGGATTCGGTCGACGGCGACCTGCTGATCCCCGCCGGCCTCGACAATGTCCTCTACCAGAACCTCGACAAGTCCGCCGACTGGGTCGGCTACCTGTTCATCTTCATCTGGGGCTGGCGGCAGCCGATCCGGCGCGAGATCGCGGCCACCTTCGCCCTGCGCACCGTCGGGCAGGCGCTGTTCTTCGTCACGCAGAACGAGTTCGTGTTCTTCTGCTTCCCAAACCTGCTGGAACCCCTGTTCCTGGTCTACGCCACGATCGCGCGGTTCCGCGGCTGGGATCGCGTGCAGGCGATCTACCGCGCCCGGCTGGTCTGGATCTGGCTGGGCATCCTGGTCTACAAGTTCCAGGACGAGTGGTTCACCCACGTGGCCAACGTCGACCGCTCGGAGTTCGTGCAGCGGTTGCTGCGCTGACCGGCAGGCGAGACCCGCCCGGGCCAAGCAAGACGGTTGCGGCCGGTTGTGACGGCAACTACCATGGAACCGGTGTTCGCCGGATCCGGTCTCCCTCCGCAAAGTCGGGTTCCCCCGATGGACCGACTGCTCGCCAACCCCGCCGCCCGGCCCCTCGCCCGCGAGGACCTGATCACCCTGCTGTCCCTGACCGCCCCCGGGGACGTCGCCCGCCTGCGCCGCGCCGCCTTCGACCTCGCCACCCGCAGCATCGGCGACGAGGTGTACTACCGCGGCCTCGTCGAGTTCAGCAACGAGTGCGCCCGCAACTGCCACTACTGCGGCATCCGTGCCGGCAACCGCGAGGTGGAGCGCTACCGCCTGTCCCACGAGGAGATCGTGGACTGCGCCCTGTGGGCCGCGGAGATGGGCTACGGCTCCTGCGTGCTGCAGTCGGGCGAGAAGTGGGACGAGGCCTTCGTGGAATTCGTCGCGGGCTGCGTGCGGGAGATCAAGGAGCGCAGCCGCGGGCCGGAGCTGCCCGACGGGCTGGGCGTCACGCTGGCGGTCGGCGAGCAGACGCCCGAGACCTACCGCCGCTTCCGCGCGGCCGGCGCCCACCGCTACCTGCTGCGCATCGAGACCTCCAACCCCGACCTCTTCGCGCGCCTGCACCCGGCGGCCCAGCGTTTCGAGGACCGCGTAGCCTGCCTGGCGTCGCTGCGCGAGGCGGGGTTCCAGGTCGGCACCGGGGTGATGATCGGCCTGCCGGGGCAGACCATCGGGGACCTGGCCGACGACATCCTGTTCTTCCGCGACCAGGACGTGGACATGATCGGCATGGGTCCCTACATCGTGCACGACCAGTCGCCCATGCACGGGCTGGGGATGATGCCGCACGACGAGCTGCTGTCGCTGGCCCTGAACATGATCGCGGTCACGAGGCTGGCCCTGCCGGACGTCAACATCGCCGCCACCACGGCGCTGCAGGCCCTGGCCCCCGACGGCCGCGAGCAGGGGATCGCCTGCGGGGCCAACGTGATCATGCCCAACCTGACGCCGCAGGACGCGCGCCGGAACTACCGGCTGTACGAGGGGAAGCCCTGCCTGGACGAGGGGCGGGACGAGTGCCGCGTCTGCCTGCAGCACCGCGTCGAGCTGGCGGGGCGTGTCGTCGCGCGCAACGCGTGGGGGGATTCGCGGCGGTTCCGGAAGCGTCAGCGGCCGCCCGCCTGATCGGCTCCGACCGCGAGCACCAGCTCGGCGGCGAGCGCCCGGCCGTTCGTCGCGTCGTGGTCCAGCACGCACCCCGCCACCGTCAGGTCCAGCGACGGCACGTGGAAAACGAACGTGTTCCAGAAACCTTGGTGGCCCCAGGCCAGCCGCCCGTCCAGCTCCACGCACATCAGGCCCAGCCGGTAGTCGGCCGTGCCGCCGCCGGTCATCGCCGAGAGGCTCGCCTCGTCCTGCAGGACCCGGCCCTTCAGCAGCAGGCGCGTGAACGTCCCGAGATCGCGCACGTCGCAGACCAGCCCGCCCCCGCCGAACAGGTCCAGCGACGGGTGCCAGTCATGCGTGTCGCTCTCCCCGATGTACTGGTGCGCCCGCGGCCCCGCCCCCGCCGGCGGCGGCTCGTCCAGCTCCCACCACGTGGACCGCAGCCCCAGCCGCCCGTAGTCCAGCAGCTCGCGCACCGCGACTCCCAGCGGCTCGCCGGTCAGCCGCTCGACGATCCCGCCCAGCAGCACGTACCCGGTGTCCGAATACTTGTAGCGCTCGCCGGGCGCGCCGACCGGGTCGCGCCACTCCACGCAGCGGCGCACCTGCTCCTCGCGCGTCCAGACGTGCTGCGGGTCGGCGGTGATGGCCTCGGCGTAGCGCGGGTCGCCTGAGTGTTCGTCCAGGCCCGAGGTGTGGCTCAGCACCAGGCGCACCGTGATGGCGTCCAGGTCGAAGCCGTCGGCGGCCAGCAGCTCGCGTTCCAGGGGGGAGAGCAGGGGGCCGAGAGGGTCGTCGGGCGAGAGGCGACCCTGCTCGGCCAGCCGCAGCACGGCGGCTGCGACGTACGTCTTGGTGTTGCTGGCGATGCGGAACGTGTGGGCCGGGGTCAACGGCTCCCCGCCGCCGCGCGTCGCGAACCCCGCCGCTCCCGACCAGTCCAGCCCCAGCCGCGGGCAGCAGACCCAGGCGCTGATCCCGGGCGCCGACGGGTTCGCGGCCAGGAACCGCTCGAGCACGGCCTGCAGGGGATCGGCCGCGGGCGCCGGGGAGGCGCACGCCAGGCAGACCAGCAGCGCCCAACGTCGGATCACGGCCGCCTCCCTGCGCCTACTCGGCCGGGGCCTCGTAGGCGATCAGCACGCCCGTCTTGTCCTCCTTGCCGTGCATGAACTGCACCGCCACGTCGCCCTTCTGGGCGCTGAGCATGCCGCCCTGCTGGCCCATCGACGCGAACTGCGACGCGAAGCCGGCGGCCTTCAGCTGCTCCAGGTACTTGTCCGAGGCGTCGTCGGGGACGTCCTTGTACCAGAGGTTGAACTTCCGCAGCCCGTTCTGGGTGCCGCTGGTGACGCGTTCGAGCTCGCCGTGCTCGAAGCGGGGCACCGCGTCGAACATGTCCGAGGGCCACTGCGAGGTCTCCTGCATCTTGACCTCGCCCTCCTCGGTCCTGATCGTGATGTCGCCGTCCTTCATGTCCACATCGGCCTTCTGGCCGGTCGCCTGCTCGAGCATCTCCTCGGTCATCCGCTCGGCCAGCTTCTCGTCCGCCTGCTTCTTGCCGCAGCCGGCGAAGAACACGATCGCGACGACGAGCGCCAGGCAGACCAGAATCCTGTTCAACATGAACCGCCCCCTTGCTTCGGTGCCGGATTCGCATGGAGATCGTGATCGGGGAATTCTAGGCGGATCCCCGCGGGGCTCGCAAGCGATATCGACGATCCTTGTTCATTTGGACAGGAGCAGATCCAGCGTCGCGTTCTCCGGCACCTCGTCGTTGTCGATGTCGAACTCGACCGACGCGCCGCGCAGCGACAGCTTGCCGTCGATCAGGGCGACGTCGAACTCCCAGGCGTAGGGCATCCCCTGCGGCGTCAGGCTCATCAGGTCCTGGCTCAGCTCCCAGTACCCGTACGTGGTGACCGACAGTTCGC
>Ga0172371_10001696_pt1 | contig 35059 bp, 34 predicted proteins | sample Lak12m_FD_114543 | JGI IMG/M metagenome (GOLD analysis project Ga0172371, IMG submission 114543) | Freshwater microbial communities from Kabuno Bay, South-Kivu, Congo - kab_022012_12m | ecosystem: Environmental > Aquatic > Freshwater > Lake | place: Democratic Republic of the Congo: South-Kivu... | reverse complement strand
TGTAGCAACCCTTACCGAAAAACAACGAGTCTTAAGTGAGTTAGATATTACTATGCTGACGAGCCATGCAACAGCTGCTATATCTGCTGTTCCTGCTGATAAATCGCTTGGGTCATTGTTTTCCACGATTGATGCGTTAACTGCCAGGGAGAATGTGACAGTGACCGCTATCTCACTCGGGAGTGTTGGGTCTGTTGCAACGGACTCTGCTGAAAAACTGTCTACTGAAGAGCAAAAAATTGGTGTCAACATTATTCCTTTCTCCATCATTATTGAAGGTCCAATAGAACGAGTACGCAATGTGGTGGACTCGGCTGTAAAAATCAGGCGGTTTTTTCGTGTACGAAGTTTTGATTTAAGCTTTGATACAAAGTCCGGTGTCAAGCGTTCAACATTGTCCATGGATGCGTACTATGTGCCTGACCCAAAACAAATAAGCAAAGTAACAGATGCGCTTTTACCATTAACTGCAGATGAACTTGATACGTTGGAAAAAGTTGCCTCGTTTCCTTTGCTGACTGCTGAAGCAGTAACGCCTGAGAAAGCTTCTGTGCAAACAGAACCAGTTACGATTGATCCGTTTTCTCCGTAAGTAAATCAGGTCGGAGTTTTTTTGTTTTTAGGAATGCTTGTTGTTGTTGCCATTCTATAATTTTTTTGTGATTCCCTTGCCGTAATATTTCTGGTACAGTATGACCTTGAAATGTTACTGGTTTTGTATACTGGGGATATTCGAGACTATTGTGTTCAAACGATTCGTTTGTTGTGACGCCTTCTTTTTTTAATACTCCTTTAAGAAGCCGAACGACTGCGTCCACTACCACCATTGCAGGTAGCTCGCCACACGTAAGGATAAAGTCACCAAGGGATATTGTGTCATCAACAAGAAGCCTGATGCGTTCATCTATTCCTTCATAGTGCCCACAGACAAGAATCATATGGTCACAGGTAGTTAATTCTTTTGCTTTTTTTTGGTGAAATGGTTTTCCCAAAGGATCTAAGAGAATAGTTTTTGCTGTGCTGTTTGGATAGAGGCTTTTTGCATAGATGAGTGCTTTAGTGACAATATCAACGCGAAGAATCATTCCTGCTCCTCCACCATATGGATGATCATCAACGCTCTTATGTGTGTCAGTTGCAAAGTCGCGGATGTTAACATAGGTGATATCAACAATTCCTTTTTGTATCGCACGTTTGACAATGGATTCATCAAACGGTCCACGAAACATGCCTGGAAACAGCGTAAGGATGGTTATATGCATGTGCGATTATTATATACTTTGCTTCACACAGTTTCAGGAACTGCAGTGTCTTGAGATGGCTCTTCAAACAATTCAATGTCGACGTAGCCGCCTTGTTTTGCAGCCATGAGTTTAATAAGGTCCCGGAGCGCTCTGATAATTCTTCCTTGTTTGCCGATGACTTTTCCCATGTCATCTGGGTGAACATGGAGAACTAAGATGTCGCGTGCATTTTCAGATCGTGTGTCCACAACAACACTTTCTGGATGTTCAACGATGTTTGAGACAAGAAAAAGAAGTGTGTCTTTCATGTTATTTGGTTTTGAGGATGTTTTTGACGCCGTCAGTTAATTGTGCTCCCACTGATAGCCAGTACTTCAATCTGTCTTCCTTTATGGTTAGCTGTGCAGGTTTGACGAGTGGGTTATAAAACCCAAGGTTTTCAATATTCCTGCCATCACGTCTCTTGCTGTCTTCCATAGCAACGATTCTGTACGTTTTTCGATTTCTTGAACCTGTTTGTGTTAGTTTGATTTTAACCATAGGTGATAGAATATCATATTTTGCCCATCTTCTCAAGCGCATTTGCCGCAGCTGCCTGTTCTCCTTCTTGTTTACTTTTCCCCTGCCCAACCCCTAGTTTCTTGGTTCCGATGGCAGCTTCTATGTAAAACACTCGATTATGGTCTGGTCCTTCGGTTTTGATGACCGCGTATGTTGGTGAAGTTTTTGTTTCTCCCTGAATAATTTCCTGGAGCAGGCTTTTGTAATCAAGGTAGGATTTTGATTCAACTATCGTATCTGTTTTTGGAAACAAATAGGTTTCCAAAAATTTTTTCGTTACATCTATGCCTTGATCAAGAAAGAGTGCACCTAAAAAGGCTTCAAAGGAATCTGCAAGCAGTGATATATTGTTTCTGCCGCCTGATTCCTCTTCCCCATGGCTTAAAAATAAAAGATCACCAAATCCAAGCTCATGCGCTGTTTCTCCCAGTGTTCTTGTTTTGACGAGACTGGAACGAATATTGGTTAGTGTCCCTTCAGGATAGTCAACATACCGTTCATACAAAAACCTGGATGTTAAAAACGATAAAATTGCGTCTCCCAAGAATTCCAGGCGTTCATTGGAATGTTTGATGTGTTTTGCCTCATTGAGGTAAGAACGATGATAAAACGCGTTCTTTAAGAGTTCTTGATTTGTAAATGTCACAGAGATGGTTTTTTGAAGGGTATCAAATGTCATAGAGATGTAACGAGTGTGCCAAGTACTCCATTAATAAATTTTGCACTGTTTGGGTTGCCGTAGGATTTTGCAAGTTCAATTGCTTCATCAATGACTACTTTAACTGGTGTATTTTTATGTTCAGTCATTTCAAAGACCGCTTGCCGAAGAATAGCCAAATCAATTTTTGCAATTTTTTCAATGGGCCATTCCGGTGCTGCTGTTTGAATCATGTCATCGATGAGGCTAAGGTGTGGAAGAATATCTGTTAATTCCTTGTCATCTGTTTGGTTTCCAAAACTATAGGTAAATAGTCGTTGCATGAGGACGATTCTATGTTGATGTCTGGGGTCTTGCGCGGTTTTCACAACAATATGTCTATCAGGTATCAATTGTCACGTACTCGTACATGACATATGACACATGACAGATATTACTTTTTCTTTGCTTTTTTCACTTTTATTTTCTGTACTTCTTTGTTGTTATAAAATCCGCAATTTTTGCAGATAGCATGAGGAAATTTTGGTTTTCCACAGTGACTGCAAAGAGAAAGCGCAGATGAGCTAAGTTTAATTGCTGCATGGCGCTTCCCGCCGCGTCTTGTTGAATGTCTTCGTTTTGGTAGTGGTGTCATAGATAATAAAATAACCTACACAATATATTAGTCTTGTGCAATATCTTGTATTTTACTCTCATTTAAGCGTTCTCTCAAGTAGGAAAAAGAAGAAAACGTTGGATCATGTGCTATTAATTCACGTGCGACCTCATTTGATTTTTCCACCATGTGGCTATCTGACAGTGCACTAAAGGCAACTGCTGGTATTCCATGTTGTCTACTGCCGAAGATATCTCCTTGCCCTCTCAGTTTCATATCTTGTTCCGCAAGGTCTGGTCCGTTGTGAACAGTTTCAAGGATTTTGAGTCTATTAATGGTTTTTTCGTCTGTTTGTTCGGTAAATAACAGGCAGTAGGACTGTTTGTTGTTCCTGCCTACACGGCCCCTAAGTTGGTGAAGTTGAGATAAGCCAAAACGCTCCGCTCCTTCAATGACCATAATAGTGGCATTTGGGATATCAATGCCGACTTCAACGACAGGCGTGGCAACAAGAATATTTGTAGTTCCTTTGCGGAACGCTTCTAAAGTTTCTGTCTTTATCTTCGGTTTCATTTTCCCGTGAACCAGCGCCATTGAGATATCTGGATAGATATCGTGTCTGAGTGTTTCAAATTCCTTTGTTGCTGCTTTGACTGTTGTATTTGACTCTGATTCTTCAATAAAAGGACAGACGATAAAGGCTTGGGTATTGTTTTCTTGTAGTTCTTTCCGGATCCATTCGTATGCTTTCTCTCTTTTACTTTTTGGAACCACCCATGTTTTTATGAGCATTCTTCCTTGTGGCATTTCCTTGAGGGTTGAAAGCGCAAGGTTGCCATATTTTGTTAGTGCAAGTGTTCGGGGAATTGGTGTCGCGGTCATGGTGAGTAAATGCGGAGTAGTAGTATCAGGAGATTTATTTCGAAGGAGAGACCTTTGGAATACACCAAACCGTTGTTGTTCGTCAATGACAATAAGACCAACATGTGAGAAGGTAACAGTATCTTCTAAGATAGCGTGTGTGCCTATGATAATATCAGGATTTTTCACCTCTCGTGTTTTTTTTGTTCCACCAAGACGAAGTGATACGGATAGCCCAAGTGGGGAAAGAAGAGTAGAAATGGTAGTGTAATGTTGTTCTGCCAATATTTGCGTTGGCGCCATGAGAATGGACTGTTTGTTGTTTTTATGCGTGAAGTACATTGCAGCTGCTGCAACTGCAGTTTTTCCGCTTCCGACGTCACCTTCCAGCAGTCTGTTCATCGGCACGGTTTTTTGCATGTCTTTTATAATGTCATCAATTGCGTGTGTTTGATCTTGAGTTAATGAGAATGGAAATGCATGTGTTATCGTGTCGAGTTCTTGTTTTCCAACAAAACATGCATGTGTATGCTTTGTTTCTTCCCAAATACGTTTTTGTTCATAGGACATGCATTCCATGAATACTAACTCGTCAAATGCAATACGAAGTTTTGCCTCTTTCCCTTCTTCAACCGTTTTAGGAAAATGCACAGAAACAAGCGCATCGGTAAGGGGCGCAATATGATGGCGAAGACGAATGTCTTGCGGCAGGTATTCTTTGATAAGATGTGCATATTCACCAAGTAAAAAATAGATACGGCTTCGGAGCCATTTTGACGTAATACCTGCAGTTTCTGGGTAGATAGGAACAACACGACCGGTGTGAAGATGTGGTTGATCAAGTGTGAGCAATTCGTATTCTGGTGATTCCATGGCAAGCTTATTGCCAAAAAACCCAATTGTTCCTGAAAGTGAGATGGGATCATCTGCATGGATAATTTTTGGTAAGTAGAGTTGGTTAAACCAGATAACGCTGACAGCACCAGTTGTGTCGTACACAATTGCTTCCTGCATCTTCTTCCTTGTTTTTGTAAAAATATTTTTTATCTGTTTGACTGTCCCTTGAATACTTGCTGTCATACCAGGATGAAGATTCGCAATAGGAACAATGTGAGAAAAATCGTTATAGCGAAACGGTGTATGGTAGAGAAGATCTTTTGCTGTGTATATGCCGAGTTTTTCTAATTTTTTTGCGTATGAAGGACCAATCCGTGGTACATATTGTACGGGAGAGGTAGCGATGATGGTCATGAGATTACTTTATGGTTAACAGTGGAATAAATGATGTTGCAATAAGTGCAAGAGATGCAATAACAACAATAACTTTCCACATGGTTTGGTGTTTTCTAAAAAAGTTCATATAATTTTTATTTTTATAAATTTCTTTTTCCCGACCTTGATTATATCATGTGATTTGATTGTGATATCTGAGGTTTGAAACTTGATACCAATACCGTTTATTTCAATGGCATCGTTTCCAATAAGCCGTCTTCCTTCGGATTTGCTTGTAACCATCCCTGTTTCAACTAACAAGTCAATAAGTTTCCATTTCGTTTCCTTGGTTTTAAATTCTGGGATGTCAGCAGCAAGTGGTGCCTTTTTTTGAAATTTTGATTCAAATGACACTTTTGCCGCGTCAGCATCTTTTTTGGAATGAAGTTCAGAAACCATAATGCTTGCAAGTTCCTTTTTGATGACCATCGGATTTTCCCCAGATTTCAACCGTTTTTTTATGTTTTCTATATCCTCCATGGATGTATTAGTGGCCAGCAGAAAATATTGTTCAATGAGTTCATCCTTAAGCGACATCACTTTGCCGAACATATCCTCCGGTTTGTCTGTGAGCCAAATGGCGTTGTTCCAGGATTTACTCATTTTTCGTCCATCTGTCCCTTCCAAGAATCCATTAGCGATAATGCATGACTCTTTGTTTCGCATATCTTTTTGAAGTGTTCTACCAGCTTGCATATTAAATGTTTGGTCAGTGCCACCCAACTGGATGTCTGTGTTCATGAAATAACTATCGTATCCTTGCATGACAGGGTATAGGAGTTCATGAAGACCTACTTTTTTTCCTTCTTGCAACCGTTTCTTAATGAGCTCCCTGCCCACAAATTCACCAGCTGAAAAATGTTGTGTAAGTTTAACGATGTCAATGAAGGTTAATTTCTTTAGCCATTCACTATTGTGTACTACTGTAACTTTAGAAAAGTCTAAAATTTTACTTGCCTGTTTTTTGTATGTTTGAAAATTGTCTTCGATTTGTTCAGTTGTTAACACTGGTCGTTCTCCATCCTTATCTGATGTGTCCCCAATGAGGGCAGTAAAATCACCGATTAAAAATGTGACATGGTGGCCGAGTTCTGCAAGTGCCTGAAGTTTTCGAAGTGGCACGGCATGACCGACGTGAATGTTTGTGGCGGTTGGGTCAATTCCTAAGTAGACATTCAATTTTTTCCCAGACGCAAGGATTTTTTTTAAGGTTTCCTTGTTAGGAATAATGTTTTCCACACCACGTGTGACGATTTCTTCAATTGTATCCATATATATCTCCTTTTTAACTATACCATATTTAATTAACTTTTCATTATGTAAGCGCCTGTTTTAAATCAGAAATAATATCTGTTGCGTGTTCCAATCCAATAGAAAGTCGAAATAGTGAATCATTAATCAATAACCTATTTTGTTCTTTTTTTGTTAACGACAGACGCATCATACGGGTTGGTTGTTGGATAACAGTTTCAGTTCCCCCAAAACTTTGCGCAATGGTGATCAGACGCAAGCGTTTGAGAAAGGTATTTGGATGTATTGATTGTTTTATGTGAAATGACAAGAGAGATCCGTTATTTGGGAAATTGACGTTTGCGATATTTTTGTGTGCTGAAAGAAACGCAAAAATTTCCCGTGCTGATTTTTGTTGCGCTTCCGTCCGTATGCGTAGTGTTTTTAATCCTCTTAATACTAAAAAACAATCAATAGGTGAAAGAACTGTCCCCATTGTCTGTTGTAAAAATAGTATTTTTTTAGATAGACTTACGTTGTTCGTCGCGATAAGACCACCGATGACGTCAGAGTGTCCGTTTATAGCCTTTGATAAACTTTCAATCACAACATCAGCTCCAAGCGTAAGTGGTTTTTGTATGACAGGTGAAGCAAGCGTATTATCTACAACTACCTGCACATTGTGCTGATGTGCAAGTTTACAAATTGATTGTATATTCAATACCTCTACTAATGGATTAGTTGGGCTTTCAAAAAATATCCATCGTATGTTTGGTTTCATCATTGTTTTTACTAGCGTCATATTGTTCATATCAACTGCTTGAAAACGAATATTTAATTGATTGAATAGTTTTTGGAAAAGCCGCTGTGTTCCTTCGTACATGACGGTATGACAAAGCACAGTATCTCCGGGCTTCAGTGTTAAGAGGAACGTCGAAATAGCGCTTGATCCCGATGAAAAAACAGAACAAAATTTAGCTTCTTCAAGATGCGCAAGTGTTGTCTCAAGTGTTTTTCTTGTTGGATTTCCGACTCTACTGTATTGAAATGCCATATCATTAAAAGGAGTCTCCATTGCAAAAATAGTTGATACGCAAACAGGTGGGATAATTGCAGTGTTTTTGTTCATATATTTGTTCCCTTCTTTAATAAGATGACGTTATGACGATGACAACGAAGTGGCGGTTCATGGCTGTCATTCCCCTCGCGTTCTTTTACTTCGAGTATTTGGAATCCATCTTGTTCCCATTGTCTTACGTGATCGTTCCATGGTCGAAACCATTCCCCGTGTCCGTCTGGATCTTCACCAAATATGACAAAACTGTTTTGTGGTTCAATTTCTAATAACATTCCGCGGAGTGATTCTACGGATGATCCGAATTCATGTTTTAGCTGTGATAAATCAAAAATTTTGGTTTGTAACGCGTCTATGCCCGATTGCCCAAGAATTTTTTTGACGGTGTCAAACGGTATAATGCTTCGATTTGGTGACTTCCATAACATATCGCTCGTTGTGATATTCACGAGTGATATTCCCTGCTCTTTTGTTATGCGTGCAGCCTCTTTATCGATATCGCGATCAATAGCCGGTGGACAGCAGTTCCCTAGATGGTCACGCAGTACAATGTCTTGGCTGGCAGATGGTAAATCTGTATGTTTTGCATCTTTCCACATTGTGACAACGTTTGGAATCTGCAGTGCATCAACTTCTTGTAATATGGTGTTATCAATATCAACAACCGTTAATGATTGTAAATTTGTATGTAAACTTGAGGAAAGAAATTTTTTAAAATCGCTTACTCCATCTACAATAGCAAGACCAAGAATTGCACCTTGTTGTGGTGTTCCTTGAATGTTTTCTGCCAAGCATGGTATGGATTGCATGTCAGCAATTAGCCGTAAATTTAAACCAACCGGTGGCGTTGAGTCTAATAATCCGTCCACGCTACCCGACGCATCCATTTTGCGTTGTGTTTCATTGTATTTACTGGTATTTCTTAAACCAGTTCCAAATTCTTTACCTACTCCTGTAGGTGTGCGTTCAATACTATTCATATACTGTTTCCTCCTTTCGAGGGTGCTGAGAGAAGGATTTGAACCTTCGAAGTCTCTGTTTTAGACGCCTGATTTACAGTCAGGTGCATTTGACCACTTTGCTACCTCAGCTATTTTTCCAACAAAAAACTCGCCTCTATCCCCGAGAATTGATCAGGGACAAGGGCGAGTTGTTGAAAAACACGCGGTACCACCTTGTTTTGCTTTTTGGTACAAAAAAACCGACGGAGGTCGGTTATACCTAAAGCCTCTAACTACTCCACCTTGTTATGGGCGACATAGTCTTTTGCTATTACGGGCTGACCCGGTCTTTTCGCTTACTTATTTTCAGCTGACAGCTCAGGAGGGTATTTCGAAAAAAAGAAAATTCGGTAAGCTTCCATCAGCCGCCTACTTTCTTTTGTCACTTTTCTCTTTCTACTTCTTCTCCGTCAACGCTTTTCTTTATTTACTTGTATACGGTATCTTACATGGTGTTTGCCTTTTTGTCAAAAACTGCCGTACAATAGTCTCTATGCAGAGAATATTTTGGGAACGACAACTTCGGAAACGATTTAGTACACCGCATAATCGTTTAAAAACCTTAAGTACGCTTGCAACATTTGCTTTTTTTGCTGTTGTAGCGGCTGTTGTGTTTGTTGGTATCTTATTTGCCTGGTATGCAAAAGATCTTCCCAGTCCAGACAAAGTGTCTCGTGTGGAAGGGTTGTCAACAGTAGTTCTTGATAGAAATGGTGAAGCGGTGTATGACATCTACGAAAATGAAAACCGTATTCCTGTTGCCTTCAGTGACATGCCAAAAGCGCTTAAAGAAGCAACGGTTGCAGTTGAAGACAAAGAATTTTACAAGCACAAAGGCTTATCAACAACCGGACTGTTGCGGGCTGTTGTAAACATTTTTGTGTTTCATAATATTCAAGGAGGATCAACGCTGACGCAACAATTAGTAAAAAATGCACTTCTGACAACAGAACAGACATTGCCTCGAAAAATGAAAGAGGCAGTATTAGCACTTCAGATTGAAAGAAAATATTCAAAAGACGAAATCCTTCAGATGTATTTAAATGAAATCCCTTATGGAGGAACTGCTGCAGGTATCGAGGCTGCAGCTTCGTATTATTTTGATAAGCACGCAAAAGATTTAACTGTTGCAGAATGCGTTATTTTAGCTGGGCTTCCACAATCCCCTTCCAGGTATTCTCCATTTGGCGATGATCCAAAGGCGTATGTTGTAAGAACTCAACATGTGCTTCGAAGGATGCGAGAGGATAGCTATATCACAGCCCAGCAAGAAACAGACTTAAAAAAGGAAATTGAAACAGTGCAGTTTGCTTCAGGAAGTGCAAGTTTGAACGCTCCTCACTTTGTTGCCTATATTAAAGAACAATTGATTGAAAAATTTGGACAAAAAACTGTTGATGCTGGAGGGCTTCGGGTTACCACGACGCTTGATTTACCCTTACAAAAAGCAGCACAAAAAATAGTGAAGGAAGAAGTAGACAAAGTGAAGAATTTAAAGGTTTCAAATGGTGCAGCGATTGTGATTGACCCGAGAACCGGAGAAATTCTTGCCATGGTTGGGTCAAAAGATTACGAGGCAACTGACGCTTCGGGACTCAAATTTAACGTGGTTACCCAAGGGCTTAGACAGCCTGGATCGACCATTAAGCCTATTTCGTACGCAACAGCCTTTAAGAAGGGCTACACGGCCTCTACGCTCCTCATGGATGTCGATACCAAGTACCCGTCTGGAGATACCGCAAAGCCAGAATACAACCCCAAAAACTACGATGGAAAGTTTCGGGGTCCAATGCAACTTCGCTATGCCCTTGGTAACTCCATTAATACCATTGCTGTGAAGGTACTTGCACTTGTGGGGGTGAAGGACGTGCTTCGAACTGCTTACGATATGGGTATTACGACGCTTGAGCCAACCAATGAAAATGTGTCTCGATTTGGGTTGTCCTTAACGCTTGGTGGCGGCGAGGTAAAACTTATCGATATTACAAGTGCGTTTGGTGTCTTTGCAACAGGAGGTTTGAAACAAGATCCTGTTTCTATTTTAAAAGTTGAGGACAGCAAAGGGAAGGTATTGTTTGAGCACAAAACAGTGAGTGGAAAGCGTGTACTTGGCGCTGATGTATCGTATATAGTTTCAAGCATTCTTTCTGACAATGATGCACGTAAGGATACATTTGGCACAAATTCCTATCTCGTCATTTCAGGGAAAACCGTTGCGGTCAAGACCGGTACAACTGATGACAAACGAGATAACTGGACCATTGGCTACACGCCTTCTGTTGTTGGTGGTGTGTGGGTGGGAAACAATGACAATACGCCAATGAATCAAGCGCTTGCCTCTGGTATTACTGGTGCTGCTCCTATTTGGAATCGGATTATGAAAGAGGCATTAAAAGACAAAAAAGATGAACCATTTTCAAGACCAGACACTATTATGGAAATGGACATCGATACCTATGGTGGAGGAACCCCGGTATCAGGCGGTCAAACAAGAAAAGAAGTATTCATCAAGGGCACAGAACCAACGACACTTTCTTCTATTTACCAGAATATAAAAATATCAGCCCATGACGGGAATAAACTGGCAAATGCTGTTGAAATTGTCAGAGGTGAATATCAGCTCAAACAATTTGTTGTGTTTAAAGAATCAGATCCTGTTTCAGGAGATGGAAAAAACAGGTGGCAAGACGGCATTAACGCATGGCTAGCTACACAAACGGATAGCAAGCTAAAGCCACCAACAGAAACGTATAGTGGAGGCGACACGTTTGCCTTGTCTATTAAGGAGCCTGGTGATCACGCACGGATTGATAGCAATGATGTGAAAGTCGTTGTCAAAGCAACCTCGCCAAACGGAATTTCAAAGATTGAGGTGTATGTAGACGGCGAAAAGAAAAAAGAATCAACGAGTGACAGTTTTTCGGATACCGTTCCAGTGTTAAACGGTTCATATAGAGCGATTAAAGCAATAGCTACTGATACAAAAGGAAATACATCAGAAAGTAGTATTCATATTGGAGTTAATACTGCGTTTGCTGAGCCAACCACAGTTCCAACGCCGACATCAGCACCAACAATAACTCCAACACCTACTCATTAAAAATTATTCTTTTAAGGTTGCCTGGTATGTTGCTTTCATTGTGGAGAGTATTTTCTCTCTTATTTGAAGTGTATCTTCTTTTGTTAAATTTTTCGTGTCACTTTGATAGGTAATATGGAACGTGCGTACATTTTTATAACTATCAAAAAGGGACACGTCTTTGATCATTGGATGAATGGACTTGATGGTTACCATCATTGGTCCTATATGTGTTTTTTCAGGAACAATAAATGCTAAATCTTCAAAGCTTGCTGGATTTTTGGGAATAGGAACATATTTCTTTTGCAGATTTCTGTGTTTCATTAAATTCTTTATTGAGAGCTCAAGGACGGTTACTGGTTTTGCTATGCCAAGCGTTTGAAGGAGTGTTGCATGTATTTCCCCCATTTGCCCATAGATACCAAGACGAAGGGAGTGTGTTTTTTCGTAATACGAATTTGCTGATTCTGTTGTTGTTGGCATGGGAATACCAAAGAGAGAAAATATTCGTTCTGCAACGCCTTTTATCTTTGCATAGCGTGCGCCAGTAACTGCAACAATGAGTGTTGATTGTTCATCTGGTAGGTCGTTTTTTTTGTACGCGTAGGTCATGGAAATTTCAAAGAGTTTTAAATCATTTTCATAGGGAATATTTTGTTTTATTGCCATGAGCATGGAGGGCAATATTGTTGGGCGCATATATATCCAATCACTTGAAAGAGGGTTTGCTATTGTATAGGTAAGATCCTTAGGAAGATCAAACTTCTCCATCAGCTCGTCAGAAATCATGGAATAGGTGTATGTTTCAATATATCCCCAGTCTGATAGTTTTGTTTTTATTTGTTGTTCCATCCCAAGCATTGGATTTTCATATACGGTTGGGGTTTCTGTTTCTGGAAGTTTTCCTAAAATTGTGTGGTAACCATACATGCGTGCGAGTTCTTCGATGACGTCAACGTCAATTGCAATATCTCGTCTATAGCTTGGAGGAGTAACGCTGATATCAGTGGTTGTAATCGTTACATTACATCCGAGTGCGCTAAGAATTTGTTTTATCTCTTTATCCGTAAGATGGGTGCCAATATAGCTATCCACTTTGCCTCTATCAGCGTGTACTGTTTGTTTTTCCCATGGATTTTCATATATGTCTGTTATAGCGCTTGCAACAACGCCACTTGCTTCTTGTTCAAGGAGCGCAATGCTTTCACTAAATACTGGGGCCACCAGTTCTGTATCAAGATTTTTTTCAAATAGTCCTGATGCTTCTGTTCTGTGAGCCAGACTCATGGATGTTTTTCGTATGTGACTGGGATTATATGTTTGTACAAATAACACAATGCGTTTTGTTGTCTCTGTGACAGCAGAATTTTTTGCACCCATGATGCCGCAAAGATCAATGAGATTTCCGCCTCCATCTTCTATGACGATATCATCACCTGGTACTGTGTGTGTTTTTCCATCTAATGTTGTTATCTGTTCTCCTTTTTTTGACAACCGAAGTTGCATGGTTGCCTTTTCTATTTTGTCGTAGTCAAAAACATGGGCGGGTTGTCCGTATGCGTGCATGACGTAATTCGTGACATCAATGACGTTGTTAAGAGAACGAATACCAGCAAGTTCTAAGCGTTTCGTAATCCATGACGGTGATGGTTTGATGGTGATGTGGTCAAGAACGACACTCATCCACCGAGAATTGAGTTTTGAAACAGTTGCAACATGAAGTGGGAGCGTTTTTTTTGCAGCTTTGATTTTTGTTGTTGTTTTGTATGGATCATCAACAAGTGCTGCTTGAATGCCAAATCGAGGAAGGATAACACTTGCTTCTCGTGCAATTCCAACGACTGACATTGCATCAGGTCGGTTTCCTGTTACTTCGATATCATAGACAAGTTCCCCATTAACCGTATTGATCCGTTCAACAGAAGGTCCACAAAGGGATACGTATTCTTTTATCTGTTTTGGCGTGGCATCAGTTTTTAGGTATGCTCGAAGCCACGTGTCTGGTACTAAAATATTCATATTAAAATTGCGTCAAAAATCGAACGTCATTACTGTATAACAGTCTGATGTCGTCAATATTGGTGTTTGCTTTCATCATGTATGCGCGTTCTACTCCCCAACCGAAAGCAAAACCGTTGTAAAGCGTTGTATCGATGTTCCCACTTTTTAGAACATTTGGATGCACCATGCCGGCTCCTCCAAGCTCAAGCCATCCTTCTTTACACAGTTTGCATCCTTTGCCATGACAAATGCCACAGGAAATATCAATCTCAAATGACGGTTCGGTAAACTGGAAATGAAATGGACGAATGCGTGTTGTTCTGTCAGCGCCAAAAAAATGTTTGGCAAAAAAGTCCAAAACACCTTTTAAGTGTGCGATGGAGACATTTTTATCAACATAGAGTCCTTCAAATTGATGAAACATGGGCGTATGAGAGACGTCAATTTGTCTCCGATAGCATTTGGCGATGTTAATCATGCGAATTGGTAATATCTTTTTTTCCATTTCTCTCACCTGCCCATTTGACGTATGGGGTGTTAATACCATTTTATTGAATTTTTCATTTTTTCCTTGTCCTTCAATGAAAAATGTTTCCCATTCGTCACGTGCAGGATGATTTGTCGGCATGTTAAGTGAGGTAAATGCATACCAATCCCAATCGACTTCATTATGTCTTACTCTAGTAAATCCAAGACGATTAAAAATTGAGGTAATTTCACTAATTGCCTGTGTCACTATGTGGAGGTGACCCTCTGGGGGTTGTTCACCTGGGACTGTTGTGTCAAACCAATCATTGTTGGAGGTTTTTGTTGTTTGCTGTTTATTGGATAGTGCAAGTTCTATGGTTTGTTTGACTCCATTTAATACAGCACCAATTTGTTGCTTCTCTTCTAATGCAACTGTTCGCATGGATGAAGCAAGTTTCATAAACTCACTGTTTTTTCCAAGCCATGTGAGACGGAGAATATCAGTTGTATCTGTGCTTTTTTGAATACAAGAAACAGCATCTTCTTGAAGTGTCAGAAGGAGCCTAATTATTTGATCCTTCGCAAGTGGTTCTTCTGTTTTTACCAGTTTTTTCATAGCTAGTTTCTATTGTACATATTTTCCTAAAAAAAATCCCGCCTGATATGCGGGATTCATGTACTACTGTTTGACAGTAGCATTACTTCCCGCTGGCGGTAGTAAAGATAGCATCAAACACTTCCGGTTTGTTGACGATAAGGTGAGCTAGGATTTTTCTATCAATTGCAATGTGTGCTGCTTTCAGACTATGTATGAATTTGCTGTAGGAAGTTCCTTTTAGGGCAACTGCATGAGAAATTCTACTAATCCATGTTGCACGGAAGTCTCGTTTTTTGTTTTTCCGTCCTGCAAATGCATATTCTCCTGCATGGAGGTATGCTTCTTTTGCAACACGTACTAAGCGTCGTTTTGTCATTCGATAGCCTTTGTTGGCTTCGAATAATTTTTTGTGCTTAGCTCTGCTGGTAACTCCTCGTTTTACTCGCATAGATGTTATGTTTCCAAAAATCGTTTCATGTTTTGAATGTATTTCAAGTTTGTGAGTGCCACTGCTTTATCTTGTCTTCGTTTTCTTGACGAACTCTTGGTTGACCGTAAATGCCGTGCGCCTTGTACGCGGTGCATGACTTTTCCACCGGCTGTCAATTTAAAGCGTTTTGTTGCTATTTTTCGTGTTTTTACTTTTGGCATAGAGTGTATTATACGGCAATTTGATACGGTGTGCAAGACAAAAATTAGAGAGCCTTTTTATTGGGGACAATCATGGAAGAAAGGATTTTCCCTTCAAGATGTGGTTCTCTGACTACTTTTATCCCCTCCATACTGCCAAGGAAGCGTTTCATCACCTCAAAACCGAATTCTTTCCTGGTAATTTCTCTACCTTTAAAGATGACGTTGACCTTAATTTGGTTGCCATCACTCAACCAGTCTGTGGCCTGTTTTAGCCGTGTGTCGAAGTCGTGTTGACCGATAAAGGGCCGAAGCCTCACTTCTTTGACATCGACGTTCTTTTGGCTTTTTTTACTATCTCGTTCCTTCTTTTGTTCTTGGTATTTGAATTTCTTGTAGTCAATGAGCTTGGCAACAGGGGGCACTGCATTTGGTGCAATTTCCACAACATCCATATCCAGTTCTTTTGCTTTTTGGAGGGCTTCTATCTTGGAGAGAATCCCAATTTGCTTCCCTTCTTCATCCAACAGCCGTAAGGTAGGAGAGATGATTTGATAATTAATGCGGTAGTGTTTAAATCCTGTATTCACGCGTAATTTTATTTATAAATGCGCTCAAGCTCCATGCGCTTGTTTCCTATTATATCAAATCCTGTCCTTTTAGAGAACCGTAGGAGTTAATTGATGATTTTCTCATCAATTTCTTTACGAATATCTTGTATGACAGTTTCTATTGATTGTTCCCCTTTGTTTGTCCCTTTTCTATCACGTATTGTGACAGTAGCATTCTTCATTTCGTTGTCTCCGATAATAAGCATGTAGGAAACTTTTTGTTGCTGCGCATCTCGAATTCTTGACCCCAAGGTTTCTGATCGGTCATCTAGAGCTGCACGGATTCCTGCTTTCTTTAATTTTGCAAGTGCTGCTTTTGCATATTCCGCATGCCGTTCTGCAATTGGAAGTATAGAAACTTGGACCGGCGTGAGCCATGTTGGAAATGCTCCTGCAAACCGCTCAATGAGAAAGGCCATGGTTCGTTCAACTGCGCCGATGGACGATCTATGGATGACTACAGGTTCTTTTTCTTGTCCCTTATCATCAATATAGGTGAGAGCAAACCGCTTTGGCATAACAAAGTCATATTGAACAGTGAACGCCGTTTCTTCATGGCCTGCGACATTCTTTATCTGAACATCAATCTTTGGTCCATAAAAAGCCGCTTCGTTTGCCGCCTCAAAGAACGGTGCTTTTGTTTCTTCTAAAACCTCTCGAAGTATTTGTTCTGCATGTTCCCACGCCGCATCATCTTTATAGTATTTTTTCGTGTCTTTCCTGTCTCCGAGAGATAACCTGTACCGGTAATCCTCTCCTTTTTTCATTCCTAACGTGGTGTTGACGAAATCAATGAGGTCAAGAACGTTTTTGATTTCATCTTTTGCGTTTTCTTTCTGTGTGATGATATGTGCGTCAGCTAAACAAAACATTCGTACTCTCATCAGACCCGTGAGCTCTCCACTTTTTTCATAGCGAAATTGTGGCGAAAGTTCCGCGATGCGAATTGGTAATTCTCGGTAACTATGTGGTTCTGATTTGTACAGCATGAAATGATGCGGACAAGTCATTGGTCGTAAAATAAGCTCTTCCTCATCAACCTTCATTGGAGGATACATTGTATTTTTGTAATATGGATAATGGCCACTGGTTTTGTACAGATCAACTTTTGCAAGTGGTGGTGTGACAACATGTTGGTATCCACGCTTTAGCTCCTCATCAACGATAAACCGTTCTAGTTCACGCCTTATGGTTGTACCTTTTGCGGTAAGCATTGGAAGCCCTTTACCGACAAGGTCAGAAAATACAAATAGTCCTAAGTCTTTTCCGATTTTTCTATGGTCGCGTTTTTTTGCTTCCTCAATCCGAGCAAGGTATTCGTTAAGTTCGCTCTTTGATGCAAATGCAGTGCCATACACTCTTGTTAGCATTTTGTTTTTTTCATTCCCATGCCAATATGCTCCTGCTACAGAGAGAAGTTTAAATGCTTTGACGGCCCCAGTAGAAGCAGCGTGTGGTCCGCTGCAAAGATCTGTTTCCACATCGCCCATCGAATACACGGAAACTTTCTCCCCTCGTTTTTCAATCTCGTCAATCCATTCCAGTTTGTACGAATTATCAGCAAATAGTTTTTTCGCTTCGTCTATTGATATGGTTTTTTGCTTCATGGGAAGATCTGCATTGATCAGGCGTTGCATTTCACTTTCGATTTTGGGAAAGTCGCTTTCAGATATTTTTTCATCAAGGTCAAAGTCATTGTAGAACCCATCATCAGTTGCAGGACCCATTGCCTTTTTCATTTTTGGATAGAGATTCTGTATTGCTGTGTGAAGCACATGTTCAGCGGTATGGCGAAGCGCCCAAAGATGCTGTTCCTCTTTAGATAATTTTTCTAGCTTTTCATCAAGAATGTGTGACATATATACTCCTTTATATACAAAAAAGTCACCTTCTGTTGGATCCCGAGTGCTTCGGAAGGTTCCATCCAACTCCTGTGACTTAATTAAATCCATCTTTACGCGGATGCAGCGATTCTCTTTGAGGGTAGTGATGTCTCATGCAAACGAGAATATATTAATGATAGACCAATAAAGAATAATTATCAACCTCTTTTTCCTTTTGGTTTTGCAACAAAGGGTTTGATAGATGTTATTTCTGAAGGAGAATTTTTGAATGCAAAGAGAATTTTATCAATATAATTTGCAAGATCTTCATGGTAATAGACGTCTGTTATCACAATACTTTCTTGTTCTGCGGCAACTGGTTCTATTTGCAGTGTTCCAACTTTCAAAAGACGCATGATCATATTCGGAGCATATGCTTTTACTTTTAATATTTCGTTAAAGAACAATGCGCGTTTGTTGGTAAAAAATGGAGAGACTACATCAAAGCGAATAATACGTCTATCGGTAATATATGTTTTGTCTTTGGTGTTGGCAAGCCATATCCACCAAAATGCAATTAACGTTCCGAGTGTAAGAAATACTGTCATCCAGAGACGAAGTGTACTTTTATGGTCTGGAAAGAATGAGGCAATGCTAAAAAGAAATACCCCAATTGCAACAGCTGCAAGGAGAGTAATAATTATAGAAAGTATTACCTTACTTTTATGTGGGGTAACAGTGCTTAATATATGCTCCCCTGTTTGTTGTCCGTCAAATTCCATATACTGGTATTATATCTTCTTTTTAGGGATTGTAAAAAGATACACATGATGCTTTTCATCCTTTTGGGTACACGGAATATTTGGAAAAATAAAACTGTTGGAAACAATTCGACTTCCTGGAGTAAGTTCACTGATAAGCTTGTCTTCCAGTTGTTTCATCCGCCAGGGAAGAAGATACACAAACACAACATCAGCAGACGTAAAATCTGTTTTCCAGAAGCTTTTCCAATAGGTATGTATTGTTCTTCTATACGGAGAAAAGAGCGCTTTGATTTTTGTAAATAATACAAGATAGGGATTAATTTCAATGCCGATTGCAATTGCCCCAAGACGCGCAGCATCAAATAACAATCTTCCATCACCAGAGCCTAGGTCATATATTGTTTCACCCTCATGTATTCGTGCCATATGTATCATAATTTTTGTCACTGATTTGGTAGATGGAACAAACGGGGCACCTGTTACAAATGCAAGCGTCATATAGAAGAAAAGAAAAGCAAACAAAAGCTGTATGATGAGAAAAATCCACGGTAACATAATAGATTATGGTTCTTGTAGTATACCGCGAACGATGAGGCGTTTGAATGTTGTTCCTGGTGGCCAACAGGTCATGAGGGTTACGAGCTTATCTTTTGTTTTTTCCGTTAAGTAAAAAACTGTGCTTGGTTCCACAAGCTTTTTTTCAATAACACGATAGGTAAATTTTTCGCTGTTAAAATACAAGAGAATTTCATCATTTGTGTCGAGTTTGTCGAGAAGATAAAAAACAGAGTTATATTGCAGTGCTTTATAAAAATCGACAGATGAGTGGGAAAAAATAAAAACGTTCCCTATTCTTCCTGGGTACACAGACCCTCTTGCGTGTGCCACGCCACGCGTTAATGCTTGCTGATAAGCTTTAGCGTCATATGGATCAACATTTGGAATCACTGCAGCATTTGCTCTAATTTTTGGAATAACAATGCCAAACGTACTATCCATTGGTTGTGTGTCATGTACTTGTTGTTTGGTGCTAAGCCCTGTTGTTTTGGACTGCCATTGATAGATAAGTTCATTTGTTACAATGGGCCAAAAAATGGCCAGAGTTAATAATAATCCCACCACGACAAGCGTCATGCCACCTATAAGAACAAATCGAGAAAGATTATTGAAGTTTTTGTTGGTTGGTTTTCTTTTTGGAGACATACAAACCTATAATACCGATGAAAAGTAATGCGATACCAAGTAGTAGTATACCATTGTTTTTGAAAAGCTCGCCTACTGATGGTTTGGTTGTTGTGACTGTTTCTTCTCCAAGTACTTTTCCTTCTTCTGTCGCGCTCGTTGTTTCATTGCCAAGCACTGAACCTGTTGACGGGTTTTCTAGGAGAATTGCACCTGGCGTTGTACCTGTGGTTGAGGTTGTAGTAGTAGTTGTGGTCGTGACGATGATTTCACTGTCTCCGACGATATTAGATCCGTTTCCTGCACTATCAAATGCACGGATTGCAAAATAGTATTCTTTGCTGCATGTTGGTGGCGTTGTTATTGATTGCCCATCGGTATTTGAACCAAGAATAATTGTGTCAACACGTGAGCCGCTGTCTGCGGTAAATGTTTTGTTTTCTGACCGGTACACTTCAATCTTTACCGTTTTTCCTCCATCATCAGCGCTATGGAATTTAATTTTGTAGTCACAGGTATTAATTCGTTCTTTAAGGTATCCTGTTGGTTCTCCAGGACCTTCATTGTTATATGACACAGTCGCAGTGTCTTCTTTTGTGTCGCTGTCAGCTGTAGCAATTACTTTAAACGTATAGTTTCCTTTTGTATTAAGAATGCTTGATGTTACAGTACAAACTCCAGTGTTGCCGCCGTCAGCAAATGTTTGTGCAGATCCAAACAAAACAAAATCAGCATCAGTTGGACTTTTTTTGTAGCAATTGACCGTCACATCCCGTCCCGTCACATCGAGTGTTACGAATGTGATATCAAAATCTGTTTGGTTTGTTGGAGATTTTGGTTGTTCGAGACGAATAGACAATGCAGTTGTGCTCTGTGTAGGTGTTGGTGTTGGAAGAACACCTGCAAATGCTGGTGTTGCAAATAGAGATAGTAATATGATTGAAATAATTGTTACAACAAGTTTACGCATGATATCTCCTCATTTTTGTGCTTACTATAATTGCGCCAAGTCCAGTAACCATAAATGAAATTGCAAGAAGAATCCAATTTGCGTTTGCTCCAGTTGATGGAAGATCCGTTGTTGCACCAAGGACGCTTCCTTCTTGTTTTTCTTCATGTGTTACTGCAAGTGTTTTACTATCCTGTTGATCTTTTACGATGTTTACTTCAGTACCAACAAATGTGGTATTGAGTTGACCTGGGTTTACTGCTTCAGCAATGACACTTCCTGGTTTATTGATTGTGCATTCGAAGTCTGTTTGGCATCCATATGCAAGTGCAAGATCTTTGTATAACCCTGGTTTTTCATCTACTGAAACATCAGCAAGGAGTGTCAATGTAATTTCTTCATTTTCGTTCATTGTTCCAATACTCCATGTTCCAGGTGAGTGATATGTTGGTTCGCCTAGTGAAAGTGCTCCATGAACATTTGAGCTTGCTGTCCATGATCCTGATCGATAAACAAATCCTTGTGGGAGAAGATCAGTTACTTTGACTCCGTATGCGTTGTTGTCCAATGCTTTGATTGTCATAGTGTATAGCACGCCTGCACCAGGAGTTTGATCTGTTATTGCGTTATTTGATTTGGAAATTTGCAATACAGGTGGTGAATAATGATTGCCAATCTCACATGTCCATATATCTCCAGGGTTGACGGTGATTTCGTTGTCCGGTCGTGTGGATACGGCAAATGCGGGTTTGATTCCAGGGAGATTCAGTGCTGGTTGTTGTGGCGGACAAGACCAAATCCCGTTCATACCTGTTCGTACGCAAGAATATTGTTCCATGCAGAAGTCTTGAATATTTCCATAGCATTCAGTTGGGCCTTCAGATGGACCAGCGACACATTGATCATAGGTCCAGGTGCTTTCCTCACAGCCTTGTGTTGTCGGTGTCGGTGTCGGCGATGGTTCTGATTCGGTATCCTTCGAACAGGTAATATTTGTTTGTTTCCATAAGTTTTGTTGTTCTTCCCCAATAATATAGTTTCCTTGAGAGATACCTGAAAATGTAGCGATGCCGTTTATATCGGTTTGTTTTGGATCAAAACCTGTGATTGTCATGTTCCATCCTGAAAGATAGGTTTCAGTCTCATCTTTTGTTGCATCATTATCTTCGTCATTATATTTTCTTATATTTACTGTACCGTATTTGATATTGTTAAATGTACAAGTCACATTTCCCCCAGCTGCTAAGTCAAAAGAAACTCTTGCTGGAGGGTTTGTAGGACTTGCGTGCGTTTCAAGATTTGATATGCCTCCCGTTGATTGACAACTAATGTCTCCTGGCTCCCATTGTGAATTTGCTGTTTCTGAAATAGTATAGTGTCCTGCTTCATATTCATCTGTGTGTGGTGTATCTTCATCAGCTAGAGAAAAAGAATCAACCGTTGTTGTATCTTTTGTAACAATAAAATCAAAAGTCTGTTCATCTCCTATTGGTGTAGTTGCCTTATCAATGGTAATAGTACCAGTTGATTCACATGTATAGACATTCAGTGTAACTTCACCGCTGTTGTCAGACATGCCCATTTGGTTATCCCATGACGTTCCATACCAGGTACTCCATCTGTCACCGATAACAAATTGAGGATTTGTAGGAGACGCAGCATAGAAATTATATTGGTGACTTGGATTGTATGCTCCCCATTTTACAATACCCATACCGAACCCAAGGTCAGCAAGCAGTGCATGCGCACCATAATTTGGTGCAACACCGTTTATGCCGTAATTTGTATCAATTGAAGACCAAGTATTATTTGAAGAATAGCCTGCGTCTGATTTCCAACCTCCTCCAGAACTGGAGACAAAGGTACCTGTTGCCTCGAATAGGTAGTTACCTGCCGTAAGACCTGACAACACTTGTCCATCCGTGTCAGTGCTATTAATTGCGTAAGAGTTGACTAATTTTTTCACTGGTGCAGATGTTGGACACGTTGAATCTCCTGTGTATACAGGAATGGCATAATTATTAAATGTACACGTTGTTTGTTGTCCAACAGTGACGGTTGCGGTAGCGCTGTTGTTATTTGTTTTAATAGGAGTACACCCTGAAACAGAATGAAGATAAAACCCAGTTTGTGTTTTTTCTGTAATAGTATGATTGCCTGTGGTAACGGCTCCAAAATCTACTACACCGGTATCGCTTGCATGAATCCATGATCCGTTATCAAGTTTAAATTCCCAATCTGCAAGATCATCTGCTACATTGACCGTTTTTTGCACTCGTAATGTTCCTGTTTCTATTTGACAGGTTGAACTGCACCGATCTCCATCCGTTGTATTTCCGTCATCACATTGTTCTCCCGTATCAATAGTTGAATCACCGCAACGAGGTCCTGTTATGGTATTTGTTTGACAATTTTCATCACAATAGTCGCACGTGCTTCCATATGTAGGAGTGCAAAAAGTTCCGTTTGCAGATCCTGCATCACATTGTTCAGTCGGTTGATTAACAAATCCATCACCACAGTTGCATATGGGTGTATGAGAACCTAAAAATGAGAACGTATTTATTGTATATCCGTTCCATTGAACGCTTGGATCAAACGTGTCATATGCGTTTTCATCTCCGCAAGAGATACCGCATTTTTTTACTAATGTATTATCTTCAGTGCTTGTTAGTCCGTTTCCCCATTCACCAGATGGCGGCTGGTATCCAATTTGTCCAATACTGTCAATGATCGTGGTTTCGTATTTGAGTGCGAGCGCATCATTTCCATTAAAGTCAAGGTAGCTTGAGAGCTGATCTGCCTGGCTTATTATATTTGAGCTTGCGCTTGGATGGGCTAATACAAAGACATCTCCCGGAGCTATAGTTCCACTTAAATTAATTTGTGTTGATGAGGTTTGTCCGTTTGTATATTTATGAACAGAATACCCAGTGAGATTTATTGCACTTGCAGTAGGATTATATATTTCTATTGTTTTGTTCATGGAATTGCCTTCAATATATTCCGAGAAGAAAAGATTATTGCATGTTTCTACCTGACAGGTAGCGCTGCAGCGATCGCCATCTACGTTGTTTCCATCGTCACATTGTTCAATTGTGTCTTTAAAATTATCACCACAATATGGATGATAAGTATTTGTTACCGTACACGTTGCTGATCCGCCTGCAATAATACTACCGGAACAGTTTGTGCTATAGGAAACATCATAGTGATCATATGTTCCTTCAGTCACTGAATAAGCTGCACTTCCATCTACAGTAACTGCTGTTCCTGACTCCGAACCACTAAATGCATTTGGTGTTGCGTTTGCTCCCGTAACACTCAGTGAAAAATCATCGGCAGTGTTGCTACCTGCGCCAGAATTTACTACATGTTTTACTACAGTTAGTGTTCCAGTAGTTGGGGGAATAACACATCCATTATTCCAAATTGTTTGTCCTTCTGTTGTCCAATTTTGTCCTATGTAATATCCTCCGACGTAATAGAATGGTGGAATAATATCTCCCCACGGGTGGTCTGCGATTCCTGAATACCAAATAGTACCGTTATGACCATCATGTCCTGAAACGTCTGCGGATTTATTTGGCTCCTGCTCGATATATGGATTTGTTTGACTATCTGATGCGTGGCAGATGGTCACTTTTTTCTCAAGTAATTCAAGATTACATGTTTTAGAACATTCAAAATCTGTAGATGGATTGGTACCAAGATTTGTTCCATCACATGTTTCTGATCCGTTGATAATGTCATCACCACAATATGGTACATATTCAAGTTTGCATGAACTGTTACAAACATAGTTTGGTGTAACACCACTTGAACCATCACATTCTTCAGAGGTTTGATTAACGATATTGTCTCCACAAGAGGCATAGGTTACATCTAATACAGCCATATCAATATATGTTTTTGGAGCACCTACAAGTTTAAATTGATATGTAAAATTATTTAATTTAGAAGCAGTATTTACATAGGTGAGAGGAATAGGAATCGTAAAGCTTTGATCATCATAAGGGTTGGAAATCCAGAGATCATTAGCAAGTAGTTGCCAATGTGATCCATCCCATACCCTGATTTTTGCATATTCAGGTGCGAGCCAATATTTTAAACTTCGCTGATATTCAAAAATAATATTTGCACCAGTTACAGTGATGTTTGAAGGAAGTGTATTTGTGTGGGTAAATTCAATATATTCAGTATCCCATTCAATCGCTATTGGCCAATATTCCTCGTTTTCATATCGGCTATTGTCTGAATATTTAACTTTGTTTTTTTCTGAATTTGAGAGAGTATGTGGCCAAAAACTTACAGCATCAGTAGCGCTTGTTACGAAAAATATTGTCATGTGGTCAATATCGTTTCCTTTGACAGTCGTGTCTTGTTGTTCAGTTTTCGTTTCTTCGACAGGTTTAATGTCGTCTGTTTTTAACGTGTCTGTAGCAGTTCGAACTTCTTCGATAGTTTTTTCAATATATGAAACTTCAGCGATTGAGTTTTCTGATTTTGGCAATGTGATTGTATATTTAAATGTCCCATCGGTCATACCGGTAGTTATGTCATATGCCTTATCTGTTGCTATATTTATATCGCTTGGTAGATGTAGCTCACTGATATTTATTTCCTGAATTTTAAGTGACGTTCGTTTTTCTGTGTCTTTTGGAAGACAGGTAAAAGTCACCGACACATCATGGTTTCCCGGAAATTCGTATTGTACGCCAAGTTCAACTTTGGTTGTCGTTTCGGCGGTTTGGGTAAATTCATTCATTGACCAATCAAAGATTGACGTTGTTTTACTGTCGGATGGTTGCTCACATGTTTGTTCAATGATTTCAGGCGTTGGTTCTGGAGTTGTGGCTGGTATGGATGTTGGCGTTGGTGTATTTTCTGGAGATGAAGTAATTTCACTGTCATTATTTGCTGGTGGACTTTCTTATTTTGGTGGATCAGATGGAGTACTCGTTGGTTCTGCAACTGCAGGTTCAATAGTTGGTGTGATTTCACTTGTTGGTTCAGGTGTTATGGAAATAGACGGTTCGGTCGATGGGGTCGGATCAATTGTTGGTGTTACTTCTTCACTTGGTGTTGGAGAAACAACTTCTGGTGTAGTGGTTAGTGTTACTTCATTATTATTTGGTTGTTCTGGTGCTGGGACAACGGTTGGTGTTGGTGTTTCAACAACAGCATCTTGTGCAAAAGTTCTGGAAGATATAAAAAAACCTGGTGTCAACGATTGGAACACCAGGAACAAACCAGTAACAATAGAGACTGCCTTCTGAAAAAAACTTTTCGTTTTTTCTTCATGTAAAAACGCTTTAGGGCAGCGTTACTTGGCTGTAATTATACTACAGGTTTCAGCATTCTGTCAAGTTTTTGTCAGATAATTTGTCAGAATTCTTTTTTTTGAGGCCAAAAAAAAGAGTGCGCGTACATGGATTCGAACCATGGACCTTTGCAATGTGAATGCAACGCTCTAGCCAACTGAGCTATACGCGCATGGTGTCCCTATTATATGAGAAGCGACTCGGTAAGACAATCATTGAAGACGTTATCCTGATTGTGTTGAAGCAGTGCGTTCACTTGAAAGACCAAATGTTGTTCCGTGTTTTTTGTAGCTTCCCCAGAATCCTTTAAGTTTTTTTCTTTTCCCCGCTTCTTTAAACCATGTCAATCCATCGTCAGGATTGGTCATGAATTTTTTTGCTACATTAAGTAGTCGTTCAAGACGGTTTTCGTGATAGGTACCTGTTTCTTGTGCTGGTTGTTCGATAGCTGCTTTTTTCACTTCCTGATTGTTTGTTTTAGGCGCAAACGCCTTTAGTTGTGTACGCAGCTGTTCAATTTCATGTTCTGTTAAGCTTTTATCTTTTGTTGTTAACGCATGGATGAGGTCTTTTGGCGTGACTTTTTGTGGTTTTTCTTGTTGGATATCGATTGGCTCATTTGGTCGTAGCTCTTCGGATACTGCTCCTGCTCCAAACATGTCACGAATGAAATTATCTGGCAGTTTTTGTGTTGTTTCGTCAAGTGCTGTTTTTCCAACAGAAGCGCCAACACCACGAATTGTTTCCAATACGTTGTCTCCTACAATAAAAGGATTTGGTTTCTTTGAGTTTTGTTTTTGTTGCCCCTGGTTCATATAGCGCCCATAGTATACACCATTTATAGGCAGTGTCTATATGTTTTTGTCAGTGTTAAATGGTGTAAATAGTGTGTTACACGTTTGCAAGCATGTCAATTGTTTTTTGACGCCTGAGTATCGTTGCAAGATAATAGCGTTGTTTTTCAAGTGATGCTTTTTCTTCTGGTGATTTTGCTGTTTTGATAATGGTATCAATATCATCATCAGAGACTAAGATCCCTTCTTTGTCTGCAATGTCTTCAAGAGCAAATTCAAGCGTCAATGTTCTTTTTGCTTGTTCTTCATACTCTTTTCTGATGCTCTCTGCGTTTCTATTTGTTGATGAGAGATATTGTTCGACAGTTAGCCCAAGCTTTTTGGTTTGGTCAACAAGATCAGAGAGTAAATGATTTACCTCTTGGTCAACAAGAATTGCAGGCAATGTTGCTTTGATAGTACCAAACACCGCGGTTAAGAGTTCATCGAGTGATAACTTTTTGTCCTTCTCTTGTTCTTCTTTTGCTGGTTCTTGTCCTGGTACCCAAATTTTATTTGCTTTTGTTGCCTTTGCTTCTGATACTGCTTTTTTGTAATCTGCTAGAGTTATTTCTGGTCGTTCACACGTTATTGCCAAGATCTTCCATGCGCTTCCCTCTTTTGCCTCTGTTAACGTAATTTTAGGCATGACGACAGGATGTATCTTTTCTTTTTCAACAGCTTCTGAATACACCTTTGGAATCAGTCGTTGCATCACTTCTTCGTAGACTTTGTTTTTATCAAGCTTTGCTTCAACTGCCTCACGAGGTGCTTTTCCTTTTCGAAATCCTGGAAGCTCGGTTTCTTTGACGAAGTCATCGACGACCTCACTATATGTTTTTTGGATATCTTCCCATGGAATGGAAAGCGTTAGTTCAATTGTTTTGTCTTCAAGACGTTTTATTTGAGTGTTCATACCGGGCAGTTTACCATAAATGGTGAGGCTTGGAAAGACGTTTTATTTTACTTCTAGCCCAAGAGAAAGATCAATTGTAGGTGGGTTGAGCGTTGTATCTGTGACATTAAGTGTTGTGATTGCGGAAGAGAGCGAAGCAATGGTTTGTTCAACGGTTAAAAACGCACTTGTGGTTGCAAGAGCGGATAAGGGTTGGGATATGGTAATACTTGAGGATGCGGTTGGCGTTGGCTCAGACGGTGTGATTGTCTGGGTTGGTTTTTCTTTCGCAATCAGCATGCCGTAAATGCCTCCGAGAATGAGAATGACAATACCAAGGAGTATGGGGACAAGTTTTGATTTCGGTTTTTCTGTATACGGTTTTTCTTGCGACGGTTTAATATCCGGCTGAAAAGGCACTTCCGGGTTTATTGTGGTTTCTTGTTGAGATATTGGTGTTTGATCAAGTTCCATAGGATTAGTTTTGATACCGAATAAGATTCATCAGTTCTTTCATGTATGCATTTCCTTCTTGTAAATATTGTTTTGCCTCACCTAAGTTTTTCTGCACTCCCGCAAACACCGCGTCCATTTCTTGTTGATTTGCTCCCTTTATTTGGGAATTTGCAGTTGTGATTTGATCCATCTTTTGTTGAAACAAACTTTGTTTATTTGAGATTTGTAATAACCATCGATCAACCGTACTTTGTTTTTCTGGAGTAAAGTTGGCATTGGGTGTTTTTGCGAGTGACTTTAGTGTCGTTTGTGTCAACGTAAATTCGCTGTTGAGTTTTAAAAGGTCTCCTTGTCCAAGCGCAATAATGGTCTGTCTAATGGAAGCGCTGAGGATTAGATAATGAGATTCGAGTTGTTTTGCTACACTTACAGCATCTGCTAGTGAGCCAATTGAGGGAATAAGCGCTGTGTGTGTTTCAAGAAAGGTTACTTCGTTACGGATAAGAGTTTGATACAGGTTTTTATCTGTTGGAGAAAGACCTGTGTTTTCATTGAGTTTTTCGTTTAAAAACAATAAGTATGACCGCAGGAGCTGGTCTTGCTGCGTCAGCATAGATTTTGTAGTATCAAGTGCTGTTGTTTCAGAAAGAAGCGTTTTGTACTTGAGGTATTCGGTTCTAGCAACCTTAAAGTTATTTTGTTTTGTCCTATACTGGTCAAACTGATAAAGGTAATCTTTATATGCAGTTTGTGAAGAAGCAAATACCTGACCTTTAGGTAGGATAAAAACGAATGCACACAATAAATAAAGAAGAGTGGTTTTTCCCCTCATATATTCATGCTACAGGGAATTATTGCCATGGTCAACTGCAGGTCTTGTGCTCTCGAGAGGACTTGAACCTCTAATCCTTTCGGAACAAGTTCCTAAAACTTGCGCGTATACCAATTCCGCCACGAGAGCAACAGATTGTATTATATCAGGAAGCGTGGGTATACAAAAACTGCGGGTTTCCCCGCAGTTTGTTGTTTTATATTGCAATTGGCAATTGTTCAGTTGTACTTGGTCTAAAGGTTTCAATTTCATCCATAAAATGGTTGACTTTGTAGGCCCAAGCATGGTCAGCTGCATACACTGGTCCCATTTTTTCTACTGTATCAAGTCCACGATCAACATAGTTCTTTTTGATTCCTTCAGACACAACTGTGATTCCATCATCCCAGCCATCAAAGTGTCTTCCATCCCGCATTCCTGTGTAAATAGCCCATCCCCACGCATTGTACGAGTTTTGAGGAATAAGTCGTCCAAAGTAAGACTCATTTCCTGCAATGGCAGCGACAAGCTTCCAATCAAGCCCTAGTCTGTCAGCTTCACTGACAAACTGCTCAGCTGACCTTGTAAGTGGTGAGTTTTTTGATGCTAAATACCCTTCAAGCTGTGTTATCCGGCTATCCAAGGAGGTTGACTCTTTGGATGCAACTGCAGACAACGATGCGGTTGCTCCTGCTTCTTTTTCAGCAGCGTATACACCAGATGGTGTCACAAGAACAGCTGCAAATATAAGCGCGATAATAGTGTTCCAAATATGTTTCATAGGTCTTTGCTCTTCTACCCTCACGAATATCAAGTGTTCTTGATGTTCATGAAGATGGATAAGCGGTAGACACTGAAGAATAGGATCGTTTTGTAAGCAATTCTCCTTCAAGAAAGATCTCTCGGAGAATGTCTAGATACAATATGTTCTAGACCACTAAAAAATCCTAAAGCGGACATATAAATACATCTACTTTAGGATCTAGCGGAGAGTATACCCTATAGTTACCTGTTTGTCAAGTCCTATGGGCTATTTGAGGCTAATTTTGAGGCTAAATCTGGCTTATTCTAATCTTCCGTATACAGGGGAAGAAGGTGTCTTTATAGGCCTTCTAATTAGCGGATTTCGTTCATGAAGCCTTCCACACATTTTGCCCAAGAGTTGTCTTTGGAAACGGAAGGAGGTGCCCAAATTGCCCCAATTTCAACAAGATCAGTAATGGATCGGTTGTAATACTTTTCTCTGATGTATTGCCCTACCCAGTCAATAGCATGTGGCCAATCATTAAATACTTTTCCATGCTGTTGTCCTGTATACACAGCAATACCCCAGGCGTTAAAGGAATCTTTTGATGGGATACGACTGCCAAGGTTTGATTCACACATGGCAATAGCTGGAATCAGACGAAAATCAATGTTGTGTGTGTCAGCGGCATCAATAAATGCTTTTGTATAGGGAAGCATTGGTGAATTGGGTTGGAATTTCAAGATAAAGGATTTTATAAGGAGTTCTCTCGCATCAGCTGCCTCAATATTCGTTCCCAGCACTTTCCCTGTGCCTGTTGAACTAAGAGCGATAGTTGTTGCTTGATACGGTGCATTTTTGGCAAACGCAGGCGTTTGCATGGAAGAAAGGAGTGTCAGATTAATAAGTAGGAGAATAAGACACAATTGGAAACACACGAGCGCAGTAATAGCCTTTTTCCTCATATTTTTATGGTGCCATAGCTATCCGGTTCTGTCAAGGAAAGGTGATTCTAGAGGGCTAATTATTCCCGCAGATTTAATGAATGTCAGAAGCTTCTTGTTTGGTTCTTGGGTATTTTTGGGTGAGGTAGGAAATTAACCTATACTGATCAAAATTAGGTTCTGCTGGATCAAGATTTTTGTATTTTACTGTTGTATTGAGAAGTTTGGTTAAAAAGTCTGCCTGCTCTCGATTAATTCGTTTTTCATTGAATCCTGAGAGAATTTGTCGATATAGGGTAGAAAATAATCCTCCAAGAGCGATAATACTATTTGGATTTTTGACATCGAGTTTGTAGTCTAATATTTTTTCTAGCGTATAGCCTCTTGTGTTTCTAATTATATTTTCGTCATCTAATACACCCATTTTTTCCAATTCTTCATTTACCTGTGCTATTTGTCCCTTCCTTTGTTCTGCGTCAAGAGAAAATGCAGCATTATCAGGATCAGTTTTTAGGAGTGTCACAATATCAGTTGGCTGACTTTGGAGTGTCTCAATTGATTTGGTATTTACTGGCGAAATAATGGGTTTTTCTGTGCCTTCTGGCATATTAAATCCTATTTTCTTATTTACCATACCTTAGATTCTTATTCTTCGTCAAGTCCCTACGGTACTTGTGCGCTATATTTGCTATAATATGAGAAGTTTGCCCTTGTAGCTTAATGGATAAAGCAGCAGTCTTCGGAACTGCTAATAGGGGTTCGATTCCCTTCAAGGGCGCATATGGGCACATAGCTCAATGGTAGAGCAACTCCCTCTTAAGGAGTCGGTTGAGGGTTCGAATCCCCCTGTGCTCACATAAAGGACGTATATTATGGATTGGAAGGTGTATATCATTCGATGTTGTGATGGTAGTTTATATACCGGTATAACGAACAATCTTGTAAAAAGGATTGATATACATAACAGTGATAATACTCGTGGGTCACGGTATGTTCGATCAAGAAGACCGGCTACTTTGGTATTTAGTCAAAGGGTAAAAACACGAAGTGATGCATTAAAACAAGAAGCGGCAATAAAGAAATTATCTAGGAACAAAAAATTGCAGCTTATTTGTAAGAACACCTATGTTTAAAGAACGATTAACAACACTTCCCCTTACAAAACTTATTTCTTTTCTTCTTGCGGCGTTGAGCTTTATTGTTCCGTTTTTATTAAGTCAGTCACAAATTCCAACAGGTGTGTTTGTAAATGCGTTATTGTATCTTGCTGTATTGTTCTTGCCCAAATCCACCCGACTACCGATTATTATTTTCCCCAGCTTAGCGTCGCTTACCAGAGGAATGCTATTTGGAAGTTTTACTACATTTTTACTTGTTTTTATTCCCGTTATTTGGCTTGGGAATTGGCTTCTTACCATTGTTTTTGATGAACTTCGCGGAAAATTAGGATTTTTCCCATCTGGCATTATAGCAGCCGTTGCCAAAGTGGGAGTGTTGTTTGTCACAGCAATGCTTTTTGTACGATTGAAGCTGGTACCGGAACTCTTTTTAACAACCATGGGGAATGTACAACTTGTTACTGCGCTTGTTGGATTATGTGTTGCGTTTGTGGTTTATCGCTTTGTTTCTTCTCGTCGAGTTTGATTGGTATATGCTTTCCACACGTTTTGCATAAGCATGGCAATGGTCATTGGGCCAACCCCTCCTGGTACTGGCGTGATAGCGGAAGCGACGTTTGAGACAGAAGAAAAGTCAACGTCTCCCACAAGTCCGCTTTCAAGTCTGTTGATACCAACATCAATAACCACTGCTCCAGGTTTGACAAACGATGCATCGACAAAGTTAGGTTTCCCAATGGCAACGATTAAAATATCCGCTTGTTTTGTTGCTGCTTTTAAGTCCTTTGTTTTTGAGTGACAAAAGGTAACGGTTGCATCTTCTCCTAAAAGAAGCATACCTATGGGTTTGCCAACAAGATTACTTCTTCCTAAGATTACTGCGTTTTTGCCAGCTATGGGAACATTGTATGCATGAAGAAGCTCCATAATACCTGCTGGTGTGCATGGTAAAAAAAGATCAGTGCAGACGCTACCCTTGCATGTCATATATTTGCCGACATTAATAGGGTGGAATCCATCAACATCTTTTTCAGGTGAGATGGTATAAATGACTTTCTCTTCAAGGTGTGCAAGGGTTTTTGGCAATGGGAATTGCACAAGAATTCCATTGATTGTTTTATCATTATTTAGCTTCGTGATTGTACCAAGGAGCTCGCTCTCGTTTGTTGTTTCTGGGAGTACTATCTTTTTGGAAACGTACCCAATTTCCTTACACGCTTTTTCCTTGTTGTTAACGTAAACAATTGATCCTGGGTCTTCTCCCACTAAGACAACCGCAAGGCCTGGTTTTACTTGTACACCAGCTGTTTTTTCTTGTAATGCGTCTTTTACTTTTTGACTGACTTTCTTTCCGTCAATGATTATTGCCATATGTTTTTTTAGGATAATCCAGTGATTGTTCCATCTGGTTTTACATCAACAATTTCTGCTGCTGGTTTTTTTGGAAGACCTGGCATAGTCATGATATCACCGGTGATGGCAACAAAGAATCCTGCGCCGTTACTAAGCCGTATGGAATTAACAGAAATGGTAAATCCTGTCGGACGGTTTAAGAGCTTTGGATTGTCTGAGAATGAATATTGCGTTTTTGCCATACATACGGGCAAATTGGTAATACCCCATTCAGCGTATTGTTTCATTTGTCCTTTTGCTAGATCAGAAAATTTTACGCCGTCTGCACCATAGATTTCTTTAACGATTGTTTCTATTTTCTCTTCTAAGGAAAGGCTCAGGTCATAGAGCTGATGGAATTTCGTATTTGTCTTTATGGATGCAAGAACTTTTGTTGCAAGATCCTCTCCACCTTTCCCACCCTTCCCCCACACTTCACACAAAGAAACAACTGCACCATATTTTTTACAATACTCAATGATGAGTTTGTGTTCTTCTTTGGTGTCGCTCGTAAACTTATTGATGGCAACAACCGCTTGCAGTCCAAACTTTTTCATGTTTTCAAGGTGTTTTCCTAGGTTTTCAAGCCCAAGAGCGAGGTTTTCGTTGCCATGATGTTTGAGTGCTCTAACGGATGCAACGATGACAACAGCAACCGGGTGAAGGTCGGCAATTCTGCATTTTAGATCAAAGAATTTTTCTGCACCTAAATCTGCACCAAATCCTGCCTCAGTGACGACATAGTCACTTAAGGATAGCGCTAGCTTTGTTGCCATGATGGAGTTACAGCCATGTGCAATGTTTGCAAATGGTCCGCCATGAATAAATGCTGGTGTATGTTCCAATGTTTGCACAAGGTTTGGTTTTAACGCATCTTTTAACAGTGCAGCAACGGATCCGGCAACACCTAAGTCTTTGATTGTTACTGGTTTTTTATCGACCGTTGATGCCACTATGATCCGTTCAACACGTTTTTTTAGATCCTCAAGATCTTTGGACAAACATAGGACGGCCATAATTTCAGAAGCTACGGTAATGTCAAAATGGTCTTCTCTCACCACACCATTTGCTTTACCGCCTAAGCCAATGACGATATTTCGTATAGATCGGTCATTCATGTCCATGGCTCGTCTCCATGTAATTTTTGTTGGATCAATGTTGAGGACATTGCCTTGTGTAAGATGGTTGTCAATAATTGCTGCAACCAAGTTATTTGCTGTGCCTATTGCATGCAAGTCTCCCGTAAAATGAAGATTGATATCTTCCATCGGGATAACCTGGCTAAATCCGCCACCTGTTGCGCCACCTTTGACGCCAAACACTGGACCAAGTGATGGTTCACGAAGACAAATAATTGCCTTTTTCCCAAGACGATTAAGTGCTTGTCCTAGGCCAATTGTTGTTGTTGTTTTCCCTTCCCCTGCTGGCGTTGGATTAATGGCAGTCACGAGAATGAGTTTTCCCTGTTTTCCTTTTTTTGCTGCCGTTTGGATGGTTTCGTATTTAATTTTTGCTTTATAGTCGCCGTACAGTTCCAGGTCTTTTGCGGTTAAGCCAATTTTTTTGGCAATTTCCGTAATTGGTTGTAGTTTTGTTTTTTGCGCAATAACAATATCTGAATCCATTGTAAATATCTCCTTTTGTTTGAAATGTTTTTTACTTGCTTATACCTGGAACGGGAAATTTTGCAGTAAATTTCTTGACGTCTTTGGCGATTGCTAGTAAAAATGTGTCTTTGTCCATTTTTTTCTTGAACTCTTTCATAAAGTCTGCCCGTTTTGTTTTGTCCTCAGGGAGTGGGTATGGTTTAATGTGATCAATTATTTGAACAATCCATGCTGCAATTTGCCGCATATGTTGTTCTTTCATTCCTCTCGTGGTAATTGCTGGTGTTCCAAGTCGTAGTCCTGATGGATAAAATGGCGAGGCTGGTTCACAG
>Ga0172371_10001695_pt1 | contig 35073 bp, 30 predicted proteins | sample Lak12m_FD_114543 | JGI IMG/M metagenome (GOLD analysis project Ga0172371, IMG submission 114543) | Freshwater microbial communities from Kabuno Bay, South-Kivu, Congo - kab_022012_12m | ecosystem: Environmental > Aquatic > Freshwater > Lake | place: Democratic Republic of the Congo: South-Kivu... | reverse complement strand
TGGATAGCCATAATAAAGATGGCCATACTACCTACCTGGGCATAGATTACAGTTTTGCTCTTAGCGCGGACTTCAAGGATTCCGGAAATAAGTTTTTTATCAAACTTGAGCGTAACGGCCCCTATGATTACGATGCCCCGGTTTTTATCCATAATAAGCTGATCAACTCTGGAGGTGAAATCCAGAGGTACCGCGGCGCCGAACTTCTTCCGCAGGTTGAGGAGCTCTGGTTTGACTCTAGGACATCCGGCGGCCTGGGGCTTAAGGCCGGGCTTTATATTTATGAGGTAGGCAATGGTTTCAGCCTTAACGGAAGTTATGAAAATTACGGGATCACCCTGTATAAAGAGGCAAAGGATTTACTCTGGCGCATTTATTATTGCCGGCCGGACTTGGTTTATAAAAATCAGTTAGGCCCGCATATCAAACAGGAGAGAGAGCAGGGCCAGAAATACGAACCTAACGCGGCCAATTTCTTCTCTACCGACGTTAAGGTCACCGCGGGGAAGCAGACCTTTTGGCCTTATGTAGGGATGCTGGCGGATTATACCTCAGCCGGCAAGCGGGATAATCTTTTCGCTGCTCCTATAAAAAGAGACCTGCTGGGGACATTTGGAACTGCCTGGCAGTTTGAGGGAGAATCCCTATCCCTGAAATTAGAGGCAGCGCATAATTTTGGGTATGCCTCAAGCGCCGACAGCGATTACAAAGATATCGCCCATACCGGGTATATGTTTTACTCCGAATTAGGTTATACTCTGGGGAAATTTATACCGGAAGCACAGTTCCTGCTTTGCTCCGGAAATAAAGTTGCTCCGGATATGGCAGGAGACCCGGAGGCGCTTTATGTTTCGGGGAAAAACCGGGCTTTCAGTTATTTTTCCCCCACCAACCTGAACCTGGGGGATGCAATAAGTTCCAGCAATGCGAGTATGCTGCCCATCGTGGCCATGGGTGGCGGTTACGGCCTGAATTACGGGATTACCCGGCCGACGACATTTTACGCGGGAGATTTTGAAAACCTGATCATGCCTTCAGCAGGATTTGATTATAATCTTACCGATAAGCTCACCATAGGCCTTTACTGGTATTACTTAATGGCCTTTAACCGGCCGGTGGGGACTTTGGACGGAGAAGGAAAATATCTCTCCCGGGACTTAGGGCATGAAACGGATCTTTATATTGATTATAAGGTAAACAAGCACTGGACGGTTGGTTTTCTGGGAGGCTTATTTTTCCCGGGGAAGTTCTATAAAGAAAGGCGCGATGATACGGATGGAAGCTTGTTCAGCCCTTTTGTGCGCGGGGATGGCTCGGCGAATAACGCTTACCAGATCGAATTCTACGCGGAGTTGAAATTCTAGCGCAAGGAGGAGTAATGGCAACTATTGATGATTTCAAAAAGATAGAGCTAAGGATCGCCGAGATCAGGGAGGTCAGTGACCATCCGAACGCGGATAAATTGCTGGTTTTGACCGTGGACCTGGGTGACCGCAAGAAACAGGTGGTGGCAGGGATAAAAAGCTTTTATTCCAAGGATGAGCTTTTAGGAAAGCAGGTGGTTCTGGTAGATAACCTGGAGCCGGCGGTTTTACGGGGGGTGGAAAGCCAGGGTATGATATTGGCCGGCTCAGATGAAAATATATTAGCGGTTATCAGCCCTGAGAAAAAACTTAAATTAGGGAGTATTGTCAAATGATCAGGCAATTTGTACCGCAGGAGTTTTGCCTTAAGTGCCGCTCTTGCTGCCGCTTCAAAGAGGCAAATTCAGTGTGGAGCCCCTGTTTATTGGATGAAGAAATACAGGGGCTGGTGGATAGAGCAGGGATACCTGCAGCCTCAATCTCGGCAGACCGGCGCATTCAGCCCGTGGCCGATCCTGGAGCCGGCGGATTTATTTGTCCCTTCCTTGATAGCGCGGATAATAAATGCCTCATTTACGAGCAACGGCCATTTGAATGCCGGCTCTATCCTTTTCTCATAAACCTGCGCAAGGGTAAGGTGCTCCTGACCGTTGACCTGAACTGCCCTTATGTTCTTGAAAGAATGGATTCCCCGGAGATGCGGGAGTATATTGTTTATATTTCCTCCTACCTCAACTCGCCAAAGCAGCTTAAGATACTTAAAGATAACCCGCAGATCATCCAGGCGTATGAAGAGGTAAGAGAGGTCGCTGAATTACGACTACCCCGTGACCCTGAATAATCTGGTTTTAAAGGACCAAAAGCTGTTCAATAAATACCTTAGCCTGGCCAGGCATGACCTGGCGGCATTCTCCTTTTCCAATATATATATCTGGAAGCCCCTTTTTGATATACGCTGGATTTTGATCCGGAGGAGCCTTTGCGTATTTTTTTCTGATAAGATCGGCTGTTTTATGTACCTTCCTCCGCTGGGGAAAGAACCAAACCTCCCGGCTGTAAAGCGATCTTTTGAGATCATGGACGGTATCAATGAGAATAAGGATATCTCCCGCATCGAGAATATTGAAGAACCGGAGCTGGCGTATTACCGGTCATCGGGTTATCGCTCTGGCGATAAATACCCGGATTATCTTTGTTCGCGCAGGGATCTGGCGCTGTTCAGGGGGAATAAGTTTAAATCCCAGCGCGCTTCTTATAATTATTTTATCAAGCATCATGATTTTGAGGTAAGGCCGCTCTCTCCGGCTGATAAGGAAGAGTGTTTGGGCCTATTTAATTCCTGGCTGGATGGACGTAAAAAGCAGAATAGCGACGATATCTATCGCGGGATGCTTGAGGATAACCGCAGGGTGATCAACGCAGCTTTGGCTGATTACAGGCGCTTAAGTTTTGAGGGGATCGTGGTTAAAGTGGATAAACAGATCAAGGGATTTACATTCGGATACAGGTTGAGTACCGATACATTCTGCGTGCTTTATGAGATAACCGATCTTTCGGTGAAGGGCCTGGCCCAATTCATCTTCAGGAGTTTCTGCCAACAGCTAAAGGGCTATAAATACATTAATATTATGGATGATTCGGGTTTGGATAATCTGCGCAAGGTGAAACTTTCTTATAAGCCCCTGCGGATGGTCCCAGCGTATATTATAACCAGGCATGCATAAAGATATCGATGAAGTAGAATTTACCATATTTGATACCGAAACTACCGGGCTTAACTGGCAGGCAGGAGACCGCATAGTTGAGATCGCCGGTTTAAGATTTAAGGGCCAGGAGAAGATCGCCACATTCTCCTCTCTGGTTGATCCGGGTTATCCTGTTTCCGAAGCGGCCTTTGCGGTAAATAAGATCACTCCCCAGATGCTCCGGACAGCCGAAAGCCCCAAAGAGGTTATCCCGCGATTCCTGGAATTTATCCGGGGTAGCTGCCTTTGTTCATACAACGCGGAGTTTGACCTGGGTTTTCTGGATAATGAACTTCAGCTCATTTCTCTTTCCAGGCCTGGCGATATGGTTGTCTTTGACGTGCTTACCATGGCAAGAAGGCTTATGCCGGGACTGAACCGCTACGCGCTCTGGTTTGTAGCGGAGAAGCTGGGGGTTAGATCAAAGCAGGAGCATCGCGCTCTTTCCGACGTGCAGATGACCTGGGAGGTCTTTGACAGGCTCAAAATACTCTGCCAGGCCAAGGGGATAACTGATTTTAGCGGTTTCTCTGGGCTCTTTGCTTTTAATCCCGGATTACTGGGAAGCTCTAATGAGCAGAAGGCATCTAAGGTCATGGAATGCATAGACCTGAAGGCGACATTAAAAATACGTTATATCTCTACGCAGAATGCCCAGGTAACCGAGCGCCAGGTTATCCCCAAAGAGATAAGACAGGATAGGGGGCATAAATATCTTGTGGGATATTGCTGCTTAAAAAAAGAGGAGCGTGTCTTTCGCCTGGATAATATTTTGAGCCTTGAGATCGCTTGACGGAACATTCAGGTTGCATAAAAACTGGTTTGTTATAAAATATAATCCGTAACATTCACCTTCAAGGGTTAGAAAAAATGTGGTTTAAAACTAAAATCGATGTTGGGGTTGAGCGTAGAAAGTATATCCGCCTGGATACTGTCCTTCCCGTGCAGTTCCGCCTGGAGAGCCCGGACAGGTCGCAGATATTTTCTCCCTGGATGCAGGGATTTACTAACAGTATCGGCCGCGGCGGCATATGCCTGGCAGTGAACAACCTTTCGGCTGAGTTGTTCCAGCTGATCCAGGAAAAAAAAGCAAAATTATCCATAGAAACCGAGGTCCCCTTATTCAGGAATCCGATAATCGCCTTTACCGGTGTGGCCTGGACAAAGGAGGTCCCGGGTTATCCCAACCGTTACCTTATCGGCCTATCCTATGAACAGATCAACTCCTCCCAGAACAATACCCTTATGCGTTATGCCCGGCTAAAGAAGTTTTTTATACCGGTGACGATCTCGGTCATCGCCTGCTTGACCCTATTCCTGGCTTTCGGTGCTTACTTAAATATTCAGCTGACCCATAAGAACAAGATGCTCGTTGAAGAGCTGGTCGGTGTATTGCATAAATCCGATCTTGCCAGGCAGAGGATAAAAGAAATAGCCCAGCAGAGGGTCATCCTCCAACAGAAGATTAAATCCCTGGTTTACCGGATTGAATCCGCCACGGAAAAAAAGGAGGCCCAGCCGGCCGTCACTGTTGATAAGACAAAGGAATTAAATGAGCTGATCCTGGGGCTTACCCGGGAGAGGGATCTTTTACAGGCAGAGCTGGCTATGCTGCAGGCCAGCGAAAAGACGGTCCAAGAAGAATCCTCGCGCCTGGATACCAGGAAGGCGATCCTGACCAAGGCAAACCTGGACCGGATGTACCAGTGGCTTAAGATCCACCAGAACCCACGCACGGGATTGGTAATAAGCTTTGAAGGAGATAAGGATATCGCCAGCTGGGCCTTTACTTATGACCAGGCGCTGATGATCCAGGTCTTTACCAATCTCGATGATCATGACCGGGCAAAAAAACTGCTGGATTTTTTTGCCTATCAGGCGCAAAGGGAGGATGGCTGGTTTTTAAATGCTTATTACGCAGATACCGGGAGCCCGGCGGAATTTGTCCTGCACTGCGGCCCGAATATCTGGCTGGGTATTGCCATTATTCAGCATAGCCGCAAAACCGGGGACAGGCATTATATGCCAATAGCCGAAGAGATCGCCGCAAATATTATCAAGCTGCAGCAGGCCGACAGCGACTGCGGTATCCGCGGCGGACCGCAGATGAGCTGGTATTCTACGGAGCATAACCTGGATGCTTATGCCTTTTTCAAGATGCTCTCCGAAGTTACAGGCAAAGAAAAATATGTCCGGGCAGCCGAAGATACATTAAGCTGGCTGGTGCGCAATACTTATGGACGGGATGATCTGCCGGTCAAGCGCGGCAAAGGCGACTCTACGATCGCCACCGACACCTATGCCTGGTCCATTGCCGCTATCGGCCCCGAAAAGCTTAAAAGTTTAGGCATGGACCCGGATAAAATAATGGAGTTTGTCGAGGAGAATTGTAAAGCGGAGGTTGAATTCCTGCGCCCCTCCGGCCGCTCCGTCAAGATCCAGGGTTTTGATTTTGCCCCCCAGCGCCACGTTAGCCGCGGCGGGGTGGTTTCCAGCGAATGGACCGCGCAGATGGTCGTCTCATACAAGATAATGGCGGATTATTATTCTAAAGCGGGCCAGGATGATAAGGCCGCTGTTTATCGGAATAAAGCGGATAATTACCTGGCGCAGTTAGGTAATATGATCATTTCCAGTCCTTCTCCCTCGGGACAGGGGGAGGGCTGCCTGCCTTACGCTACGCAGGATTTTGTGGATACCGGGCACGGTTGGATGACCCCTAAGGGCAAGCATACCGGTTCAGTATCCGGGACTGCTTATGCCATTTTTGCCTATTACGGTTATAATCCCCTGGAACTTGACTGATGCGCAGGAAATTACAGGGTATTTTTCGCAGGCTTTATGCTGAATTCGGGCCGCAGCATTGGTGGCCGGCGGAGGATAGCTTTGAGGTTATCATCGGCGCTTTCCTTACTCAGGGGACTAATTGGCTGAATGTGGAAAAGGCCATATCCAGGCTTAAGGAGAAAAAGGCGCTTGAGCCCGGAAAGCTTTTTCGGATGAGCTCCGCTAAGATCTCCTCCTTGATCAAAAGCAGCGGTTACCATAATATCAAGGCAGCCAGGATCAAGGAGTTCCTGAAATTCTTTTTTAAGGTTTATCAGGGTGACCTTAAGAAGATGTCGCGGGATGACCCCCGAAAATTGCGCCGGCTCCTGCTTTCAGTAAAAGGAATAGGCCCGGAAACAGCGGATTCGATCCTCCTGTATGCTTTGAATAAGCCGGTCTTCGTGGTGGATGCCTATACCAAAAGGATATTCTCCCGGCACGGGTTAATTAAAGATGATGCCGATTACGCTTATGTTCAGGATATTTTTATGCGCAATCTAAAAGATAACGCGAAGATGTTTAACGAATACCATGCCCTTTTAGTAAGGCTGGCCAAGGATTACTGCCGTAAACAAGGCCCTAAATGCGGGATCTGCCCTCTCCATGGTCAATAAAAAACGCCTGATCTCTACTCTTCGAAAATTGATCAGCCTGGATTCCCAGAATCCGCCGGGGGATGAATCCAGGGCAGCTGGTTTTGTAGCCAAATATTTGCGCGCTCTCGGCCTGGATGTCAAAACCTACTGTTTTAAAAGCAAAAGGCCCAATATAATCGCTATCCTTAAGGGTAGATCCGCCAAGTCCCTTCTCATAACCCCGCATCTTGATACCGTGCCTGCGGGAAAAAGCTGGAGGCATGATCCTTTCGCCGCTAAAATTGTCGGGGACAAAATATACGGGTTAGGGGCAACGGATTGTAAAGGTAATGTAGCGTGCGCCATGGAGGCTATCCACAGCCTGGTTGAGGAGGGTGCAGAGCTTGAATATAATCTGGTATTTGCCGCAACCAGCGACGAAGAGAGCGGTTCATCCCTGGGGCTGATACCTTTACTGGAGCGTTCCATATTGAAAGTTGAGGCGGCAGTGGTCCTGGATGCCGATGATTTTGAGATCGTGGTCACGCAGAAAGGACTGATGCATCTCAAGGTATCTATTAAAGGTAAAAAAGCGCACGGGGCCTATCCCTGGCTGGGCGTTAATGCCATAGATATAGCGGTCAGGATAATCGCCGACCTGAAGAGCCAGAAAATAAAGTATAAAAGGAACAGGTATTTGCGGGAGCCCACGGTTAATGTGGGCACCATAAAGGGCGGGGATAAGGTGAATGTGGTCAGCGATTGGTGTGAATTCGAGCTGGATTTCCGTTTTCTTCCCGGGACAAGCCACAAGCGGATTTTGCGGAACTTAAAAGCAACCATTTCCCGATACAGCAATAATTTCAAGATCGATATCCAGGGCATCCAGGATCCGTATTATATTAACCCCGGGCACCCGCTGGTGAAGGGTTTGGTTTCGGCGATGCGCAGCGCCAAGGTGAAGCCGCGCCTCAGCGGCTCGGAGGGGGCAACCGTGATTACATTTTTTAAATCCAGGAATATCCCGGCCGTAGCCACCGGTTTCGGCAGCGAAGGCTGCGCGCATGTCGCGGATGAATATGCCAGGGTGAGTAATTTGTATAAAGGGGCCAGACTGTTGGCCGGGTTCCTCAAGAATTATAAATTTTCATAAACAGGGCAATTCACCAAGGAGATGAAATGGAGATATTGAAGATCAAGCGCAGGGTGCGCCTTAAGAAACCTTACCTGGTCGTGGCCTGGCCGGGGATGGGGGATGTGGCTTTTAAGGCGGCAAACTATCTGGTGGAACACCTGAAAGCCGAGGAGCTGGCCAGTATCGAGGCAGAGGGATTTTTTTATCTTACCGGAAGCGTGATCGCCTCCGGAATATTGGAAACTCCGCAATTGCCGGAAAGCAAATTCTATTTCTGGAGGAATAAGGCAGGCAAAAATGACCTGATCATATTCTTAAGCAATGCCCAGCCTGATCTCTCCAAGGCGGATAAGTATTCTCAGGAGATCCTGGAGCTTGCCAGGAAATTCCAGGTTGAGGCGGTGGTAAGTTTTGCCTCTATGCCGCAGCCAACCGACCACACGCAGGATTCAGGCGTCTGGTTTGCGGCTACCGACCGCAAGATCAAGGAGAGCCTGGGGAAATATAATTTCCGGCCGCTGGAAGAGGGCCAGATCAGCGGAATGAACGGCCTGTTTCTGGGCATGGCCAAGAAAGCCGGATTTGGCGGCTTTTGCCTGCTCGGGGATATTCCGCTTTATACCATTCAGATCGAAAACCCCAAGGCCTCTGCCGCGGTGCTGGAAGCCCTGGGAAAGATATTGAATATAGCGATAGACGTGCGACCGCTGAAAGAACAGGCCCATGTCATGGAGAATGAGATCAATAAGCTTTTGGATTTTCTTAAGCTGGGGACCCCGGGCCAGTCCGCTCCGATCGGCGAGGATGAAGTGGAATTGATCAAAAAAACCTTAAGCCAGCTTACCAAACTGCCGGCCTCCGTAAAAGAAAAGATCGAGAAGCTCTTTGAGGAGAGCAAAACAAACATCTCTAAGGCCAATGAATTAAAGGCCCAGCTGGATAAATGGAATGTCTATAAGGAGTATGAGGACAGGTTCCTGGACCTTTTCCATAAGAACCAGGATAAAGGGAATTGATAATGAGCAATAGCCGGATAAAGGTGGTTTTATGCGACCTGGGGAAGGTCCTGGTTGATTTTGACCATAAGCGCTCAGCCCAAAGGATATCGGGTTTCTGCGCGAAAACCCCTCTTGAAATATATAACCTCTTTTTTGATTCGCAGGTCACCGTGGCCTTTGAAGAAGGGAAGATCGGCCCGCAGGAATTTTATTCCAAGGTTAAAGATATGCTGGCCTTAAAACTCAGCTACGATTCCTTTGTCCCTATCTGGAACGATATATTCTTTTTAAGCCCCGCCAACCGGAAGGTCTATTCCCTACTTAACAGGTTAAAAGCGGATTACCGGACCGCGATGCTTTCCAACATCAATATCCTGCATTATGAATATTTGAAGAAGAGTTTCCCGGTATTTGACGTTTTTCACAAGCTTTTCCTTTCTTATGAATTGGGCCTGGCCAAACCGGACAAATCGGTCTACCATAAAGTGATCTCAATCCTTGGCGTATCTGCCGAAGAGATATTCTACTGCGACGACCGTCCGGAATTGATCGAGAGCGCATCCAGCCTGGGGATCAGGAGCTTCGTTTTCAGGGATGTCCCGGGCCTGCTTAAAGACCTGGCCGGTTTTGATATAATAATACGATGATCCTTGAGCGGAAAATCAATATACTTTATGTGATCACCAAGCTGGAATTAGGCGGGGCCCAGAAGCAGCTTTTAAGCCTTATCCGGGGGTTAAATAAGGAAAAATTCCAGCCCTATCTTCTCACCGGCCAGGATGGTTTGCTGGTAGATGCGGCGGCAATGATCCCGGATTTAAGGTTGATCCGCTGCAAATTCCTTGAGCGCCCCATCCATCCGGCCAAAGACATCCTTGCCTTATTTTCCCTGTATTGTTTTATTAAAAATAATAATATAGATATCGTGCATACGCATAGCTCAAAGTCCGGAATTCTAGGCAGGTGTGCGGCAAGGCTAGCCGGCATCAGGGTTATTATCCACACTGTTCACGGGTGGAGTTTCCATGATCATCAACATAATATCCCGTATCATTTATATATGTTCTTGGAAAAATTCTGCGCGGCTTTTACCAGCAAGATAATCGTTGTTTCCCGCTCTGATAAGGAGAAAGGATTGGCCCATTCGGTCGGAAGAAGGGACCAATATGAGTTGATAAGATATTGCGTAAATGACCTGGAGTTCAAAAACAGGGGCACGCCGCCTGCCGCCAGGGAAAAGCTGGGGCTCTCCGGGAAAGGCCCGGTCATAGGCATGGTTGCCTGCCTTAAGAAACAGAAATCCCCGCTGGATTTTATAAAATTAGCCGCTGCCGTTAAAAAAGAGTTTCCCGGGGCCAAATTCATTCTCGCAGGTGACGGGGCATTACATAATAAAGTTTGCTCCCTGCTAAAGAAACTTAAATTGGAAGGGGAGGTTATTCTGCTCAGCTGGCGTAATGATATCCCTTTAATCTTATCTTCTCTGGATGTCTTTGTGCTTACTTCGCGATGGGAGGGGCTTCCGATAGCCGCCTTGGAGGCGATGGCTGCGGGAGTGCCTCTGGTAGCTACTGATACCGGCGGCATCAGGGAGGTGATCACAGATGGCAAAACAGGCTATCTGGTTAAGCCGGGGGATATTCAATCCATGCGTAACCGGGTTTGCGCCTTATTGAAAGATCCCGGCCAAAGAAATGAGTTTGTCAGGCTTTCCAGGGAGAGTATCGGTTCCGGAGAGTTCTCATTAGGTAATATGCTGAGAGATACCGAAGGAATATATTCCGGTTTATTGGGGGGAGGGAAAAATGCTTAAATATTTGGTTATCCTTACCGCGGCCCTGATCTCCAGCATGCTTTGCACATTTTTACTGGCAAGGTTTTCCTTGAGGCGTAAAATACTTATAACCGGGAATATCCCTTTGGTGGGAGGATTAGGGATAGGGCTGGCCTTTGTTTTTTCTGCAGTTTTGGCTGTGTTTATGTTCGGCCTTTCCCCGCTTAAGATATTAACGGTAACCCTTGCCTGCGGCCTGGTATTATTCTTCGGGGTGATCGATGATCTGAGAGAATTGTCTGTAACGCAGAAATTCCTGGCCCAGTCATTTTGCGCCATTCTATTGATCTTATCCGGCATAAGGACCGATATTGTTTATTTCGGGTTTTGGGGTAATGCCGTAATTACTTTCTTCTGGATCTTAGGCCTGACCAACGCTTTTAACCTGCTGGATATTATGGATGGCCTGGCCGCCGGGACCGCGCTTATCGTTGGCAGCGCATTTCTATGGATAGGTTTTTTAAGCGCGGATCTAAATGTACAGATCTTAAGCCTGGTACTCTGCGCTTCAAGCGCGGGATTCCTTATCTTTAACCTCCCTCCAGCCAGGGCTTATCTGGGTAATTCCGGCAGCCATTTCTTAGGCATGCTCATCGCCTGCATCGCTCTAATTACCCATTATGCCTCAAGCAACAATACTTTCGCGCTGCTTAGCCCGGTGATCATCCTCGGCCTGCCGATTACGGATACGCTGCTGCTTATTATATTCAGGATGATCAAGAGGAGGCCCCCTTTTAAGAAAAGCAACGACCATATCGCCTTAAAGATCGGCGCTCTGGGTTTTTCAAAGCTGCAAACGATCTCGGCCATGTATTTATTGTCCTCTGTTTTTGCCGGCTGCGGTATCCTTCTGACAAGGGTAAGCGATTTGTCGGCAGCGGGGATCATTATAGCTGTTTTTCTGTTCGCTACCGGTATATTCCTGAGCTTGGTTAAGATAGAAGCAAATGCCTGAGAAGAAGATCATTATTTTAGGGGCGGGCTTAGCGGGTTTAAGCGCTGCCTGGCATCTTAAAAAAAAGGGGCTGGGAGGCGCTGTATTTGAAAAGGAGGATACGGTCGGGGGATTATGCCGCTCTAAGCAGGCAGGGGATTTTGTTTTTGATTATTGCGGCCACCTCCTGCATTTCCGGAATAACTATACGCTGAAATTGGTAGCAAGGTTGTTAAAGGGAAATCTGGCGCAGCATGAAAGAAATGCCTGGATCAATAATTCCGGTATTTTTATCCGGTATCCCTTTCAGGCCAATCTGGGGGCTTTACCCAGACAGATAGCCATGGAATGCCTGCTGGAATTCATGTGTGCCGCTAAATTACCCCGGCCGGGAAATATCCAGGAAAATTTCCTGAAATGGATAAATACCACCTTTGGCAAAGGTATAGCCAGGCATTTTATGCTCCCTTATAACAGGAAATTCTGGGCAACCTCTTTAAACCGGATAGGTTGTCCATGGTCGGATAAATTTATTCCTCAGCCAAGCCTGTCCGATGTAATCAACGGATTCCTGGCCGAAAGCCGTAACCATTTTGGTTATAATGCAAATTTCTGGTATCCCGTAAAAGGGGGGATTGACCGGCTATCCCGGGCATTTGAAAAAGAGATAGGCGGGATTTCCAAGGGTTGTTACGTTAGTTCGATCGACCTTAAAAAGAAGGAAATAACCATCAAAGGCCGCGGTAAGGAAAGATTTGATACCTTGGTTTTGACAATACCCTTGCCTGAATTGATAAAGATAGCCAGCCCTTTGCCCGGAAAGATCCTTAAGAGCCTTAAGAAACTGCGCTGGAATTCGATCTTTAATCTGAATCTTGGCGTAGAGGGGAGTTGCCAGGATAAGAAGCACTGGATATATTTTCCGCAAAAAGAAACCATTTTCTTCAGGGCCGGGTTCTTCCATAATTTTTCTAATAATAACGCCCCCGGCGGCAGAAGCTCTTTATACACGGAGGTTTCTTATTCAAAAAACAGGCCGATCAACAGGAAAAAGATCGTTAAGCAGGTTTTAACGGACCTGTACCGCTCCGGTACCTTGACCAAAAAAAACAGGGTATCGGTCCTGGATGTAAATGATATTAAATACGGCTATCCTATTTATGACCGGAATTATTCCCGGGCAACTACGGCAATAAAAGAATTCTTATCAGCCAGCAATATAATTGCCTGCGGCCGTTACGGAAGCTGGCAATATTTGTCTATGGAAGATGCGATACTTGACGGCAGGAGGGCGGCGGGGGAGATAAAATTATGATGAAGAAGCCGGCGGCGAGGAAGGTCATCGGATATTTACTGCTTTTAGTTTTGTTAGGGGTTTTCGCGTTCCTGGCATGGGGAAAGCTGGCGGCATTCTTCTGCAACCGGGGTAATTATTATTTTGAACAGATGGATTACCAAAAAGCAGCCGCCTCTTATAAGAATTCTATAAAGATGAATCCCGGATTCTGGATGGCGCATCTGGGATTGGCGGATGCCTATAGGGAAAGCGGGGATTATCAGGCAGCAGCCCGGGAATATAAAAGAGTACTCTTGCTCAACCCTCTTTACGCCAGGGCATATGATTCCTTAGCCCAGGTCTATTATGAGGAGGATAAATATGAAGAGGCCATGAAGGTTTTAGCCCGGGGGCAGAAGGAGGTCCCTTCAGACCAGAAATTAATAGAGTCATTCAAAAGCTGCTGCTCTGCCTACCTTGCCGATGTCTTAAACAAGAGCACGGAATTGTTCCTGGGGAAGAAGAGCGGGGAGGCGATCTCCATTCTGGAGAACGCCCTCTCCTCATGCCCTGGGAGCGCCCTGGCCCATTATACATTGGGCTATTATTATCTTGCCGGCCGGGATTACGATAAAGCGGAAATTAACCTGGATAAATCTCTCGGGATAGACCCGCAGTTCAGCCAGGCCTATAAATTGCTTTCCGATATTTATTTGGATAAAAGAGATACTGAGAAGTCCCTGCTTTATGCGCAAAAGACGGTGTCTTTGGAGGCCAACAACCCAACCGCCTTAAATGACCTCGGGTTATTATTGATGCGGCTTGAACGCTATTCAGAAGCTATCCCTTATTTAGAGAAAGCAGTCAGCCTTGCTCCGGAGAACGCCGATTATGTATACAGCCTGGCCAGCGTTTACCGAAATAATAAAATGTTCGCTCAGGCGCTTGAGGGATATAGAAAACTGGGCGCATTAAAAAATGATTACCCCAATATGTATAATGATATCGCCGATATCTACGTTGCTTTAGGAAAGCCTGATCAGGCCCTTAGCGAATACCGGCAGGAAATACAGCATAGCGGGGAAAAACTGGAAAAGTCTCCCGCCGATCCTGTTCTGTTGAATAACTATGCCTATGCATTGAACGGCATTGGGGGATCAGCTAAGGCGGAGCAGATCGCAGAAGGACTGGTTTTGGCGTATCCGCGCTACAGGCAGGCGTACCTTACCCTCTCTAAGATATATGAAAAAATGAATAAAAATGACCTGGCATTAAATAGCCTGGAAAAAGCAAAACAGCTTTCCTCAGGGGAAAGTTTTATAGATGATGAGATATCCAGGTTTAAAACAAAGAGGCCCTAAGCCGGTGATGCGGATGTTCATGAGATCGATTATAATAAGACTCCAAAAAATATATTCCTACCGGCGTTCTTTATGGGGAATGTCATGGAAGCAATTCAGGGCTAAGTATGCCGGATCTGTTTTAGGCCTTTTCTGGGTGATAATAAATCCTCTTTTGATGGTATTGGTGATCACCTTTGTATTCACCGCTGTATTCAGGACGGAGGTGAAAGATTTCGCTTTGTTTATCCTCTCCGGTATTTTGCCCTGGATGTTCTTCTCCTCGGCGGTCTGCGAAGCCAGCCCTTCTTTATTGGCCCAGAAAAGCATACTGCATCAGTTCAGCCTGCCGAAAGAGATATTGCCTTTGAGCTCCACGTTGTCTTATTTTATGAATTTTCTTATAAGCTGGTGCATAGTATTGCCGGTATTTTTTTTGCGTAATCGCGGGGTACTTCCTGCGGCCCTTTTGCTGCCACCCCTCTTTTTATTGACCTATCTTTTTACCTCCGGGATCGGCTTGTTATTCAGCGTAGTCAACGTAATCTTGCGCGACCTGGAGCACCTGCTGGGCATCCTGTTCATGTTCTGGTTCTGGGTAACCCCTGTTTTTTATTCCATAGAGATGGTCCCGGATCAATTCCGGTGGATATTCAATTTAAACCCGGTCTCTCCGTTTATTTTCTGCTTTCGGGAGATCGTGTTTTACGGCAGAATACCCGGCTTGGCGGCATCCTTATGGGTTATCGGCCTGGCTTTATCCAGTTTATTTATCGGCCTGGCATTATCGGTCCGGCTTGAGCCCATGGTTTTAAAACGCATTTAATATGCCTATGATCAAATTTCAGGATGTCTGGGAGATGTACCGTATCAAGTTCATCATTGAAGGCAAGGCCTCCTGGCAGAATTTCTGGGCCCTGCGGGGGGTCAGTTTCTCCATGGAAAAGGGGGAAACGCTGGGGATAATCGGGGAGAACGGCGCGGGAAAGTCCACCATCCTGAAATTGATCGCCGGAATGCTGGCTCCAGACCGCGGCCAGGTAAATATCTGCGGCAGCGTATCCGGGCTCCTGGAATTGGGTGCGGGCTTTCAGACGGAACTTACGGGAAGGGACAATATCCTTTTGCAATCCGAATTATTCGGTTTATCCCGCGGTCAGATCGATAAAAGATACCGGCAGATCATTGATTTTGCCGAGATCGGCAAGTTCATAGATGCGCCGGTAAAGTGTTATTCGCAGGGTATGTTCGTGCGCCTGGCTTTCGCCATAGCGGTGCATATGGAGCCGGAAATTTTCCTGATAGATGATAGCCTTGCCGTGGGGGATGAGTATTTCCAGAGAAAATGCGTTAAAGAGATATTTAAAATAAAGGAGAGCGGAAAGACGGTCGTCATTGTCACTCATGACTTGGCAATGCTTGAGAAGCTGTGCAAAAGGACGATATTTTTGAAAAACGGGACGATGATCAAGGATGGGGAAACTTCTAAAACCGTATCTTTTTATTCGCAAGCCCTCGGCAGCCCAAAAAAGACAGCCATCATAGCGAAAAGGGAACTAATCCTGATATTTAATAACGGCAGGATATTATTGAACTGGAAAGGCAGGGAGATCACCTCTTCTTTGGGGATTTACACCGCATTCGGAGTATCTAGCCGGTGGTATAATTCCAGCCAGGCAGAATGGAGCTTGCAGGAGTCCGACGGCCTGCTTATAGCTACAGGCAGGTTCCCCCATCTTGGGCTTACCCAGATATGGAGCCTCCGGGTAAGCGATGATAACCAGATCAGTTGGGAGGTAGAATTTGAACCGGAAAAAGAATCTCCTCTTCCCGAAGTATACCTTAATGCCGCCCTCAGTGATGATTATAAAAAATGGTTCCTTGACCAGGATGCGGGGGCCTTTCCCGGGATAAGGCAAGAGGATAAAAGCTGGATGCCTGTATTCTCCAGAAACGGAACCTCCGCCTGTATCGGGGTATATCAGCAGGATTCAGCCTCAGGAGAATTGCCTGCTTTGCTGTTTGAAAATCCTCCCTTGAAATATCCGGTCCTGGGCTCCATATCCAATTCCGATTATTTTAACCCGGCCCGCATATTACAATTGAAGCCCCTTGCTCCAGTAGCTGCAGCTCCGGGTCAGACCGGCAGGATGCTCTGTTTTTCCGGTAAAATAATAGTCGGTATGGAGGATATAAACAGCCATATCTCCAGGATACAGAATGAATCCGCCGTATCAAACGGCAGGCTGAAACTGGAGTTTGATAAAGGAAGGTTGAGCGTATTCTTCGACAAGGTTGCCCTGACCAAAGATGACCACATGTATTCCGCATTTTTTACAAAACAAAGGTGGTATTCTCCGGATTCGGGCCGCTGGACAATGGAAAAAGAGTCGGAGAAGAAGATGACTGTCCGCGGAAACTGGGATGGCCTGGGTATCCGTCAAATATGGCGCATCAATATTTGCGACGATTCCTCTTTTACCTGGGATGTTGACCTGGAGGTAGATCAGGAGACGGCAATCCCGCAGCAGCGCCTAAGATGTTTTTTCTCCGAAGGATTCAAGCTTTTCTCCAGCGAGTTTATTTCCGAAAAATTCAATGACACATTTACCGATAGAGAAGTGGACCTGCTGCAAAGATGCGCTTGGAAAGCCCCGGTCACCCTAAGCGAGCCCGAAGCAAAACTGCCCCGGGTTTCCCTGTTCTTTTCGGAAGGGCTGGGTAATTTCGTAAAAGTTTTTAACTCCGATTTTTACAGCAGGGCAAGGCTCCTGCACCTGGAAAAGGTCCAGCCGGAGCTAAACGCGCTATTTTCTCCCGGCAGGCACGAATGCTTCAAGGCAAGGTTTTCGTTTGATAAAAACAAAGCGCCTGACCCGGATATCCTTGATAACGCCATTAGAGATAAAGACATTAAATTATTATTTGATAAAGGAAGCGCCAGGGTCTATAAAAACGGCAAGGAACTTACCAAGAATATCGCGCTTTATACCTCAATGCGATCAAAGGGCCGCTGGCATGATTCCTCCTCATCGGCTCTTTGGAAAATCATCTCTAATGACGGCAGGTCGATCAGGGCTTTCGGCAAATGGCTTGACCTGCCTTTATCACAGGAGTGGGAGATCGTTATAAGGGATAAAGGGCTTTTTGCCTGGGAGGTGGTTTTAGGGGTGGAGAAGGAGATCGCCTTGGATCGCCTCCAGGCCAACATTATGTCCTCTGAGAGATTTTCCCAATGGCTGGGGGGTAAGGAGGAAGGTTTATTCCCCGAGTTCAGGGGCGCAATTGATGACAGCTGGGATTGCTTATGGCAGGGCAGGAAAGATGACCGGGTTATCGGTTTAAAAGAGGATCCGGAGCATAATTTACCGGGGATTTCTTTAGCGGTCCGGGAATTAAATCCGCAATGGAACCTTAAAATAGTGAATTCAGACATATATCATCGTGCCAGGATACTGCAGTGCAGCTCTTCTGCAAAAACAAATTTCTTACCGGGTAAATACCCTTATTTTTCCGGCATCCTGGAGATACGAGACAAATAAATGGACATATCCATAATAATCCCGGCCTACAACCGCAAGTTCAAACTTCAAAACTGCCTGGATTCCTTATTCAGCCAGGATTATCCCCGGGATGCTTTTGAGATAATCGTAATCGATGACGGCTCTACCGACGGCACCGGCCGGATGCTGGCGGAGCTTTCCAAAACAAACCCCAATTTAAGGTATTTTGCTCAGGCCCATAAAGGGCCGGCAGCGGCCAGGAATTTAGGCATAAAACAGGCGCAGGCGGAGATAATCGGTTTCACGGACTCTGACTGCCTCCCGGATAAGGGGTGGATCAAAGGCATGGTTGATGCGCACAGGTCGCAAGAGCATATGGCGGCAATCGGCGGTGTTACCGAAGTTGCCCCGGATAATACCAAAGCCAGGGTCAGCCAGTCCCTAAGCGACGGGGCAATAGAAACCCGTATAGGCACAAGGCCGGAGACCATATTCTTCCCCACCTGCAATGTCTCTTTTAAACGGGGATATCTTGACGGAGGTTTTAATGAATTATTCCCCTTGCCTGCCGGAGAAGACCTGGATTTTTTCTGGCGGCTTTTTAAAAATGGCGCAAGGTTTAGCCATAATAAAGAGATCAAGGTCTTTCATGATTGCCATGCCGATCTCATTTCTTTCTTAAGGCAGGCCTATATGTACGGCAGGGGTAATTATTTGGTCCAGCATATCCATAAAGACCACCCTTTGCTGAAAGAGATAAAAACCGGAAACAACTTTATTTTTGCCTCCGGGCTTATCCTGAATATTGTCAAGATACCGAGGTTCTCCTTTATCTCGGCCAGACGGCTTATCGGATCCTGGGGCGGATTTAATCCATTTAAGAAATTCCAGGTATATATTTATTTCGCTTTGCATAAAATAATGTATTTAGCAGGCACCATATCAGAACATATGCGGGCCTCAAAAATACCCGATTTATCCCGGGAGAATAATGCGAAAGGCATTGACCTTAGGCCCGAATACATAATTCTGGATATCACCCACCGATGCAACCTCAAATGCAATATTTGCGAGATCAGAAAGGACGGACAGATAGAGGAATATACCCTGGATGAGGTAAAGGGCCTTATTGACCAGGCTATAAAATGGGGGGTGAAGGAATTCGTCCTCTCCGGAGGGGAGCCGCTGCTGAGGGATGACATATTTGAGATATTGGATTTTGTAAAAGCAAGGAATTATTCCGTCGGAGTACTCACTAACGGCATTAAGCTGGATGAGGCCTTTATTGGAAGGTTGTTGCCTTATCTTGCGGCGGGTTCCCTGTCATTAAGCATATCACTTGACGCATTGAGCCCCGCTCTTCATGACGATATCCGGGGTTCTAAGGGCTGCTTTGAAAAGACCTCCGCTGCCTTGAAATTGCTCTCGGAGCTCAAAAAGAGCCATCCAAAGATAAACTTCAATGTAATATCGATCATCTTGAATGGGAACCTGGAGGAGCTTCCCGGTTTGGCGGATTTTCTAAAATCGCTGAAGGTTAATTCTATCCAGTTTCAGCCGCTGCTTTCAAATAACCTCATTATGAGAGAGAGGGCAAGGGGGGTAAAATACTGGGTAGCCCGGGAGCGCCTGCCTTTGCTGGATAAGACGATAGAGGCCCTGATCGAGTTTAAAAGGAATAACCGTGATCTTGTGCGGAATTCCGAGCAAAATTTAAAGCTTGTGAAAAAATATTTTCGCTCTACTTTGACGGCCGAAGAGGTGAAATGCCTTTATATCGACAGGACTATGCTCATCGCCAATAACGGCCAGGCAACCACCTGTTTTGAAAGTTACGGTGACGTCAGGAAGGAGAGCCTGCGGGAGATATTCAGATCCAGGCAGGCGCAAAACGCAAGAAGGAGGACGGGAGCGTGTAAAAACCCCTGCCTCCTGCCCTGCTTTACCGATCAAGGCGGACATGGATAAAAAGAGGATCACGCAACTTATAAAGACCGGGCTGCTTTTCTGGTTGTCGCGGAAGATCGATTATCCGCTCATCCGCCCGGACTGCATCCAGATAAATTTTACCTTCAGGTGCAACCTTAATTGCCGGATGTGCAGCATGCAGGAGCAATTGCAGACATTCAGGTCAGAGGGCCGCCCCCATGAATTAAGCCCTGAGGTCATCAAAAAGCTGATCAAAGAGGCATCCGAAATGAAGATCCCTTCTTTGATCTTGATCGGCGGAGAGCCGCTCCTGGAGCCCGGGATCCTGGAATTGGCCGCTTTCGGAAAGTCCTGCGGCATGCGGGGCATTACCATAGTTACCAACGGCACGCTTTTTACCCCGGAATTGGTCAGGAAAATATTTGACTACGGCCTGGATGACCTCAATTTCAGCGTATCCATCGACGCGGCTACCGAAGAAAGCCTTGCCGGGATAAGAGGGGAGAGGATTCTGAAAAAAATAATAGATAATCTAAGCCTGATCAATACTATGAAGGAGCGGGAGAACAAATCCTACCCGCATATATATTCGGTCTGCACCGTAATGGACCAGAATATCGGGGAACTTATGGACATAGTATCCCTCTGCAGAAAAATGAAGATATCCAGGATCATGTTCCAGCCGGTTGTCGCCAGGAACATTGACCAGAGGGTCAGGGAGCCAAGCAGCCCGATCTTTATCCCCAAAGAAAGGTATGAGATACTGGATAATATGATAGACAGGCTGGTGGAATTCAAGCGGTCAAGCCCGGAAGATTTTGATTTCATCTCCAACAGCCCCGAGAACCTTGAATCAATGAAGGACTACTTCAGGGGAAAGCCGGGGCAGCGCAAAATGCCCTGTTACGCCGGCTATAACCGCCTGCAGGTGGTCCAGGAGGGCAAGCTCTATTTTTGCGTGGAGCAGAAAAACAGCGACGCAACATTCGGGGAACTCTCAAAGGACAATTTGAGATCGCTGTGGTTCTCCGGTAAGGCAAGGGATTGCAGGAGATCGATCCGCAAATGCGCCTCCCCCTGCCTTCAATGGTGCTCTTACCGGGATGAATTCATCGAGTTCTCAGGCATATTTGAGAAGGAACGTTTATTCAAAAAACCGCTGATAAAATGAAACCCGATTTACCTAAGAACCCCGATAATGGCCTGGATATCGCCCTGGTAATGTGCCCGGCCTGGGGCATAGATCAGCCGCCGGTAGGCATAAGTTATTTAAAAGGGTATTTGAAGGAGAAGGGGATAAAAGTAAGGTGTTTTGATTTCAGCCTTGATCTGTATAAGGAATTTTCCGATAAGAATTACTGGGATTTGAATTACCCCCAGTATTTTACCGACAGAGCGCTTTTTGACAAACATATACTCTCATTTTTAGGGCCTTTTATAGGCAGGTGGGCAGATCAAGTTCTAAGACAAAATCCGAGGGTGGTGGGTTTTTCCCTTTTTATGTCCAGCTGTATAGTAAGCCTGCTTTTGGCCAAAGAGCTGAAAAAGAAGAACCCCGGCCTGATAATTATCGGCGGCGGGCCTGAAGCAACCAGGATAAAAAGGGTCCTGGCAGACGGCATAAGGAGATTTGCCGCCCTTCATCGGGATATTATTACCGGCAATGATTTTGATATCTGTAATATACCCATTGTCAAGTAACATTCTTGACCTCCTGTTCTTTGTGATATTTTAACCAGTATTGATAGGGTGATAAGTTACCCAAAGCCTGGTGCGGCCGGTAGTAGTTATAGAATCGCTCCCAGTTTGAGATCCTGTACTTCCAGACATGGGGGTTCTTTACCGGGTTAAGGTTATAGAATTCTTCATCATCGGTCCTATGACTGCGCTCAACCCTGCCGTTTGATTCAGGATGAGCCGGTTTATTCAGCCAGTGACGAATGTTCAACCGTGCACACGCGCGGGTCAATGGATGGTTAACCTTAAAAGGCCCGTAGGTAAACTCAACGCCGTTATCTGTGCGCACGGTAGAGACTTTAAAGGGTAGTTTTTGTATCACCTCTTGTAAAAAGCGGACTGTATTCTGGCTGGAGAGCTCATCGTATATCCTGATAACCCGCATCCTGGTGAAGCAATCGGTAGCGGTGTATTGATACAGCCGGTGAGGGAATCCCGGCCTTGTATCAAGGTGCTTGGTGTCCATCTGTACCGTATGCCCAGGATAAGGCACTCGATACGAGCGCGTATTGCGCCTTTTCTTGCAGCGATAGCGCTGTGTGAGTTTAAAACGTAATAGCGTCTTATATATCGCGTGTTCTGATACAAGGATACCCTTCTTCAAGAGGTAGAACTTAAGCCGTTTTGGGCCGTAGTGGGTTCTCTTACGCAGCCTGATTATCGCTTCAACCGTCTTTGGCTTTAACGCCTTTGGATGAGGGGATTTGGGCCGGTGGGATCTATCCAGCAGGCCTTTGTTACCTTGGCAGTCAAATCGTTTAAGCCAGCGATATACCGTAGTACGTGATGTCCTGTACTTCCTGGCTATTGCGGCAATCTTCATCCGTTCTTTGCGATCCTGGACCATTAAATATCGTTGCTTGATGTAGAATAGCTTGGTAGAATAAGTCATAGCCGTCTCCTTGAGCGCTTTGGGTATTCGACTAAGCGATTATACCACAGCTTTACAAGATCAAGTTGTGGGTCGCTACCAAGCTCAGGCTGGCGGCTTAATTCTTTTAAATAGTCGCCTCTTAAGGTGTAACGCATCAGTTCATATTGTACGATGATTTTGATATCCTGCTTGACGGGGAAGGCGAAGAGGCGTTAGCGGAGCTCCATTCTCTTCTGAGCCAGGGCAAAGATTTTCATTCTATTGACGGCGCCCTATACGCGGAAAACGGCAGAGTGAAGGCGAATAAGCCCAGGGGTTTATTGAAAGACCTGGATATTCTCCCTTGCGCAGATTATGACGATTACCAGCTTGCCGGCTATAAGCGGGATTCAATGCCGCTGGTGACCAGCAGGGGATGCGTCAACCGCTGCGCCTTTTGCGCGGACAGCCCTCTATGGAAGGTATACCGCTATTGCTCGGCGGAAAGGGTGATCAACGAGATCAGGCATATTGTTGAAAGATACCATAAAAATGAATTTGAGATCATGGATTCAACTTTTAACGGAGATATCCGGCGGGTGGAGGCCATATGCGACCTGATCATAAGGTCCAAACTTGATATCAGGTGGTCTGCCAAGGCGACTTTGAACAGAGGTATGGACTATGAACTGCTTGAAAAGATGAAAAAAGCAGGATGCGTAAGCCTTGCCTACGGTGTTGAGAGCGGCTCCGCAGGCGTATTAAGAGAAATGCATAAGAATAACGATATCGATGATGCTAAAAGAATAATCAGAGATACCTGGAGAGCCGGGATCCAGGCGAATTGCTTCTTTCTCATAGGTTATCCCACGGAGACCGAGGATGATTTTCAGCACACCCTTGATTTTATCAAAGAAAACGCCAGGTTCATATATTGTTTTGACCAGGTGACCGGCTGTCATATTGAAGAGGATTCTTACCTTGGGCTCAATGTGGATAAATACGGCATTATCTTTCAGGAGGAGGGCTGGTACAGCCGGCAGAGCACTCCGGAGATAAGGGAAAGTAGGCTGCAGCGTTTCCGCAGCCTGGCAAGGGAACTGCATAAGCATTATCAATGTGAGGTGCAATCCTGATGAAGATCGCTCTCGTCCAATGCCCCTGCGCCTTCGGAACAGCCATGCCCGGACTGGGCCTGGCGTATTTAAGCTCCTGCCTGAAAAAGAACGGCCATAGCGTTGAGCTTTTGGATCTGAATATTGTCCTCTATGGCAAGAGGAATGAAAAAGACAGGTTGTATTGGGAGAGCTCCTGCGGATATCACTGGTACCTGATCGAGCCTTTCAAGAAACTCCCCTTTATTGATGAGCAATATTATGAGGAGTGCGTCAACAGGATACTGTCCTGTAACAGCGATATCCTGGGTTTTTCCGTCCAGAACACATCCGTCCTGTTTACCCTGGAGATCATCAAGAGGATAAAACTAAGAAAACCCTCTCAGAGGATAATCCTGGGCGGCCCGAACTGTTATAATATTTCCGGAGAGGATGCGGATTTTAAGCTGCATCACGGCTTGGAAAAATATGCCGATGTTATCGTGATCGGGGAGGGGGAAAATACCCTGCTGGATATCCTCAGCCGGATTGAAGCCGGGACCACCCTGGATGGCTTACCCGGCACAGTAACCCCCAAAGAGGGAAGATGGGTATTTAACGGCCCTGCCAGCCCCATAACCAGCCTGGATGAATTGCCGGATCCTGACTTTGCGGCTTATGATCTGAGCGCCTATACGGAAAGGTCATCGCTACCGGTAATTACCAGCCGGGGATGCGTGATGCGCTGCGTGTTTTGCACAGATACCTATTTCTGGATAAATTACCGCTGCCGCAGCGCCCAAAATGTGGTTTCAGAGATCATGCGCCTGCGCCAGGAATACCGCAACTCTTCCGTCAGCTTCAATGATTCGCTTATCAACGGCAATTACGATAATTTTGTGAGATTGTGCGAGCTGCTTATAGAAAAAATGGCCGGTATCAGCTGGGGAGGAAATTGCCGGATTGATAAAAGGGTCAGGAGGGATTTATTAAAGAAAATGCGCAAGGCAGGCTGCCGGTATCTTATCCTGGGCCTGGAGAGTGCATCAAACAAGATCCTCGGGATAATGCGCAAAGGATTTACCATAGAGGAGGCAAGCGGGTTTGTCAGGGAATGCAGCCGCGCCGGGATAGAGATAGTGGCAAACTGGATCGTGGGCTTCCCGGGCGAGACGGATGAGGACTTTAAGAAAACCGCGGATTTTATCTCAGGGCACCGCAAATTCATAAAAAGGAACACCTTCAGCACCCTGACCATCAACCAGTTTTCTTACCTGCAGAAGCATAAGGATGAATTCGGGATTGTCCTGGACGGCCCGCATCTGGGCCTGTGGAATTCGCAGGACGGTTGCAATAATTTTGAGCTCAGGAATTCCCGGCTGCGGCATCTGGAGGAAATAGAGAATAAAACAAGCAGGGATTACGGAATAGTGAGGCAGGTCGGCGATGACGGAAGCATTTAAGAAATTTGAAACAAACTTAAGCTATTATTTTTCCCGGGCTTTAAACAAGCCATTGGCAAAACCTCTCTGGATATTCATCAGTTTAAGCCATCAGTGCACCTATAATTGCCGGATGTGCGGGGTAGTGAAGATACTTAAAGGGTACGAACTGAACAGCGAAGAGGTTAAGAAGGTTTTTAATGAAATATCCGGCTGGCAGCGGGATTTCACCGTGGTTATCACCGGAGGAGAGCCGTTTTTAAGGAAGGACATATTTGAAATATTCCGCTACGCGCAGGAGGCAAACCTGAATATCGAGGCGGTTACCAACGGATCATTGATCGACCGGGCCGCAGCAGAAAGAATAATGGTTTCGGGGCTGAAGAACATAGCCGTCTCTTTAGATGGAGCCAGGGAAGAGACCCACGATTACATAAGAGAAAAAGGCGCATTCAGGAAAGCGAGGCAAGCCCTGAAGCATCTTGCGGCAGCAAAGCGGGATAACCGCGGCGGCCCCCAGATATCGGTGTGGACTACCATTATGAAGGAAAATGTAGGCGAACTTTTTGATATCATCTCTGTGGCCAGGGAGTTGGGGGTTGAATGCCTGGTTTATCATCCGGTGATCGTGGCTCAGGAGGATATGCAGAATACATCCTCCAGCGCGCGCTTCTGGCTGCAAAAGGAGGATGTCAATATACTTAAAGGCCAGATAGACAGGATCGTGGATTACCGGAAGAAGCACGGTCTAGTGGCATTTTTACATGACCCTTATTTATGGCTCAGGCATTTCAACGGCCGATTGGCCAGCGAGGAATGGTCATGTAACCCGTTTGTTTTTATCAACATCGGCCCGGATGGGGAGGTCAGGAGCTGCGGAGCTGCTTTTGGCAATATAAGAAATATGGATCTTGAGGCCTGCCTTAATACCTCAGAGGCTGACAGGGCAAGAGGCCTGATGAAAAACTGCCGCAAGCCCTGCCTGCAGACCTGCTGGGCTCATCCTGAGGCGGATTCATTGGCCAATATAGTTGACACGCTTATTTATGATATAAGAAAACATGGCATCGGCCAGGCAGATAAGAAAGAATTACTGACCGCCGCTTTGTCCAAGCTGACGGATTACGAAAGTTTGCTGAAAAATGCCAAGCCTTAAGGAAGTCATTATCTCTATTACCAACAGGTGCAATTTACGCTGCAGGATGTGCGATATCCCCGGCGGAAAATCGGAGGAATTGTCTACCGATCAATGGAAAGCAGTGATCAGTGACGCCTCCAGATTAGGCAGCCAAACCATAGTTTTTAGCGGAGGGGAGCCGCTCTTAAGAGAGGATATTTTTGAGCTCATTTATTTCGCGAAGAAGAATAAGCTGAATGCCTGCCTTACTTCAAACGGCTGTTTGATCGACGGCCAGGTTGCCTCGCGCCTAGCCGCTTCCGGAGTCAATGTGGTGAATATTTCTATAGAGGGAAGCAAAGGGACGCATGATCATTTGAGAGGTGAAGACAGTTTTGAGAAGGCCATTTCCGGCTTAGAGAACCTCAGGAAACAAGGAATAGAATCTACCGTGGCTTTAACCGTATCAAGGTATAATTATGAAGAGCTGCCTTATATTTTAGAAGTAGCTAAGAATTACGGGGCCACTACCGTAAGATTACAGCCTTTTAACCTGATTTTCCTGAAGGATCGCGCTTCCGGCGCGGGATTCTTCATCGATGAAGGGGATATCCCGAAGATGGAAGGGATAATCAACTCTTTTATCGCTATCTCTAAAGAATACAGGATCTCCACTAATCCGGAAAGTTATCTGCGCAAGATACCCGCGTATTTAGCCGGACGGAAATCCCATCCCCGTAATTGCGCTGCCCTTTGGTATTCCTGCCCCATTGCTTCAAACGGGGATGTATTCCCCTGTTGGATAGAAGCGGCAAATAATAAGCTGACCGGCAATATCAGGGATGAAGGCCTGTATGAATTATGGCTCTCCGAAAAGAGAATGAAGATGGTCAGCTCTATTGTCAATAACGGATGCAGCGGCTGCCTGATGAGCTGCTATGATGAGGTTTTTACCAAGCCTTTCTCAAAAGCCCACCTATTGGATAAAGCTAAAAAGGTAAAAAAGATCGCCAGCTACCGGAGGTTTACAAATAAGGCCGGGCAGCTTTTGAAAAGCCAGGTGACAACAATGAAATTAAGGTACAGGTTCTACGCTTCTTACAGGGGTTCGGTGTCCAGCCTGCTCAAAAGAAGGCTTCCCCGTATTTTAAATAAACTCCAGGGGCCGAAAAAAACCGGCGGTGATGAGAAAGAAATGGTCCTTCTAGAGATCAGCCGGTTAAAAACAAAATTAGAAAAAGAGATCCGCTCGCTATGAAAATCTCCCTCTGCATTCCTTGTTTTAATTCAGAGAATACCCTGGCTGCCTGCTTGGATGGGGTATTTCATCAGAGTATGCGGCCGGATGATATACTGGTTATCGACGACGGCTCAACCGATATGACCGTTCAGATCGCCGGGAGGTTCCCGGTAAAGATAATCAGGCATGCCGGAAATATGGGGCTGGCGGCGGCAAGGAATACCGCCATCAAAAATACCGGCTCCGAGCTCATTGCTTTCCTGGACTCTGACTGCCGGCCGGATAAGGATTGGCTAAAGAACTTGGCTGAAAGAATTGATTCATCGAATGTGGGAGCAGCCGGGGGAAAGGTCCTGGAACCCGGTGCCTCCAGCGTCTTTGACATCTGGCGCTCGCTGCACATGGGGCAGCACTGGGGAGAGGCCAGGAGGATCAATCCTCCCTTTTTGTTCGGCTCCAATACTTTATTCCGCAGGGAAGCGCTGGTTTCGGCGGGATTGTTCGACGAGAAATACAGAAGCAACTTCGAAGATGTGGATATTTCCGGCCGCCTGAGGAAGGTCGGCTACGATCTGATATACGAGCCGCAGGCCACCGCCGGGCATCTGAAGGAGGATGATCTGTTCTCTTTGTTGAATAATTTCTGGAGATGGAATCTTGATTTTTACATTAAGCAGGGATTTTACAGGGACGCGCAAAGTTTTGCCCTTAAGATCAAAGACAATATCGGCTTGGCTAACCGTTTTTTGGAAGAAGACCTGGAAAACAAAAGATATGAATTGATCTATCTGGATTTTTTGCTGGCCCTGCACCATTCTTTGAGGGATCTTGATTATTTTAGTTCTACCGGCAGACAGGAGGATTTTGGCAGGCCCGAATTTCCCAGGGTATCTTTTTGGGTATCCCTGTTGGACTTAACCTTTTTTTACCACTTCGATCGCTCAAAAAAAGATATCTCCAGTTTCTCTCCGAAGGAAAATATCCTCCAGCAGAATCTCTTTGCCCTGGGATTGCTCTTATCCGTTTTCCTGGAGGCAAGATTCAGCGATAAGGAATTTAATAAAACCTTGCACAGGCATTTACTTTTCTCCGTTTATAAAATACAGGATGACCGGCTGCTGGACAGGTTATTTAACCTCTCTCAGCTGCACCGGGATTGGAGCGGGCTGATCGAGAAAAAGCAGGCCCATCTCAATAGCGAGTTTCTGGAGATTTTATCGCTTAATTTCAGGTCTTGCGTAGAAAGCCTGGCAAGCCGCTTTCCGGGGGTAATCAAGTTAATTGAAAACTCAGCCAGGGAAACTGACCGGGCTATTCCGTAACTTAAGGAGGGCTAAATGATAAAGATCACCGACAAAATGCCGATTACAATAATCCTGCTGGTTTTTTCTTACTTGGCCCCGGCCTGCGGCATTGCCGCAAGCGTATGGATCATGTTAAAATACAGGGATCCCGCCTCCCTTATTTATGGATTCCTGACCTTGGCAGGCAGCCTGCTCCTGGCAGCCTTAATAAGGATGTTGGCCAATATCGGGCAGATGATATTTGATATAAGAGTAGATATGCAAAATTCATTGAAGGACACGCAGGGTTCATTCAGACATGCAAAGGAATCAGCAGATGCCCGTAATGAAGCCCTTATCCGGGATCTTCAGTCTATAGTCGAAGAGCTGCGAGCCGTAAGAGATAACTTTAACCAGATGAACTGCGATTCCAGGGATATGAACCAGAATATCCACCAGATCAGGGATTTCTTTGAACGGATCGAGAGGCACCTGGATTTAAAGAAATAATGCGCACAATACTGTTAAACCTTCCCTGGCGGGAAAATAACCGTTATGGGGTAAGGGCCGGTTCCCGATGGCCATTCACATCTAAAGCAGAAGAAAACAATTATATAAAGTACATACCCTTCCCTTTTTTTCTTGCCTACTCTGCCTCTCTTCTGAAGAGCAAAAATAAAGATGTAAAATTAATTGATGCCATATCCGGGCGCCTGGACGAACAAAGAGTCATGGATGAAATTAAGGCAGCCGGCCCCGGTCTCATCGTTATAGAAACCTCCACCCCCTCCTTTAATAATGATTTGAGGCTTGCCGGAGGAATAAAGCTGAAAAACCCGGATTCCAGGATAACCTTATGCGGGCCGCATGCCACTACCTACGCAAAAGATATTTTGAGTGAATATGAGCATATAGATTATATTTTGATGGGCGAATATGAATATACCTTGCTGAACCTGGGGGAGGAGCTGGAGGGTTCTGGAAACTTAAATCCTGTTTTAGGTCTGGCCTACAGAGATAATAAAGAAATCGTTATTAACAGGCCAAGGCCGACGATAGGCAACCTGGATGAGCTTCCTTATCCGGAGAGGACAGCCCCGGATATTTATCAGTATAACGACGGTTTCGCCGGCCTGCCCGTTCCCAATGTCCAGATGTGGTCAAGCCGCGGCTGCCCCTTTCGGTGCACCTTCTGCCTTTGGCCCCAGGTAATCTACGTGGAGCGTAAATACAGGAAGAGAGATCCGGAAAATATCGTTAACGAGATGGAATGGCTCATCAAGGAATTCAATTTTAAAGCCGTATATTTTGACGACGACACCTTCAATATTGATAAAGCCCATGTTTTAGGAATTTGCGACGGGATCAAGAGAAAAGGGATAAAAATCCCCTGGGCAGCCATGGCCAGGGCCGATCTTATGGAAGAAGAGCTGCTGCGCTCTATGGCAGAAGCAGGTTTATACGCGCTTAAATACGGGATCGAATCGGCAAACAGCAAAGTTCTAGAGCTCTGTAAAAAGGAGATGGACCTGTTCCGTGCCGAGAAAATGATCAAATATACGAAGAGTTTGGGCATAAAGGTGCATTTGACATTTTGCCTGGGGCTGCCCGGAGAGACAAGGCAGTCAATTCAGGAGAGTATTGATTTTATCGGCCGGACAAAACCGGATTCTTTGCAGTTTTCCCTGGCCACCCCATTCCCGGGCACCGAATTCTTCAGGGGTTTGGAGGGGAAGGGAAGCCTGCTATCCGCAAACTGGCCTGATTACGACGGGAACAACAAATATATTTGCGCTACGAATGAATTGAATAACCTGGATTTGGAGAGGGTTAGGCAGTGCCTGCTTTCCGGAGAAGGAGAGCTGTGGAAAACAGCTTAAATAAATCGGTCAGTGTTATCATCGTAACCAGCGGGGCAAAGGATTATTTAAACAGATGCCTTGATTCCGTTAAGCGGCAGAGCTATCCCGGGCCGGAGGTGATCGTTATCGATAATTCCCTGGATCCCGCGCTCTCCGCCGGGATCCGCGAATCTTTTCCCTTCGCAAAATTATACTCCAGCCCCCGGAATTTATACTACGGCCCATCATTGAACAGGGGCATACAACTAAGCTCCGGTGAGTACATCCTTTGCCTTAATGATGATGTATCCCTGGACAAGGAATTTATCGGAGAAGCGCTTAGAGGTTTTTCAATAAAAGACTCGGTAGGCATGATAAGCGGCAAGATCCTGCGGCCGGATGGGGCAACTTTGGATTCTACGGGATTATTCTTAACCCCGTGGCGCACAGCCAGAGAGAGGGGGTATGGAAAGCAGGACAGAGGACAGTTTGAAAAAGAAGGCCTTATCTTCGGCGTAAGCGGCTCGGCTGCTTTTTACCGTAAGAGCATGCTGGAGGATATCAGGATGGGCGGGAATTACTTTGATCCCCGCTTTCACATGTTTTACGAAGACCTGGATATTTCCTGGAGGGCGCATAAGCGCGCCTGGCAGGCCTATTATATCCCGCAGGCAAAGGCCTTCCATGTGCGCGGCGGGTCATGGCGGCCCGATGCCGGTTTAGGCAAACCTATCTGCCGCAGGTATCTGGATGACCGGCTGCACAGCGAGTTGATCAAAAACCGCTATCTTACCATACTGAAAAATGAGAGTTTCTTCGGCCTGCTTGTCCATCTTCTCCCGATCGCGCTCTATGATCTATGCGCCTGGGCCTATATTTTGCTCTTCCGAAGGCATGTTTTAAAGATATTCCTTAACTGCCGGCGAATTTTCCAGCCGAACTTATGATTTTTTATTTCTCCGTCGGTAAATCAGGGGCAACATTTGCGCCCGGAATCAAAATTTCCTTGACAATACCGGCATATTGTGATAAAAATTAACATAGATACAGCATTTTGGGCTAAAATTTTCTGGGAGGTTGGATAAACTAAGTTGGAAAAAATTGGATAGATCATGAAGGGCTCGAAGCAAAGCAGCAAAACCGGGCCCTTATTTTTTTGCCGCAGTAAGCGGCACACCAATTCTTCCGCTTAAATTGGGTGTTATGAAGACCGTAGGATTAACGTACGATCTAAAAAGCGATTATAAATTCAAGGAGGGCGACCCCGTTGATGCCAACGCGGAGTTCGACCACCCTTCTACCATCGACGTCATCGCCAAGGCCATTGCCGCAAACGGCTTTAAGGTGAAAAAGATCGGCAATGCCGCAAACCTCCTGGAAAAGATCGACAATCTCGGCGTAGACATTGTTTTTAATATTTCAGAGGGCTTGACCGGGAGGAACCGGGAATCCCAGGTGCCGATCCTGCTTGAGATGGCCGGGGTACCTTTTGTAGGGGCTGATGCCCTTACCCTGGGCCTTACCCTGGATAAGGTAATGGCCAAAAAGATCTTTATCGCCGAGCATATTCCCACCCCGAGATTCTTTGAGGTCAGCTCTCCGGAGGCCCTGGTCGATGTCGACCACTGCAAATTCCCCATGATCGTCAAGCCGCGCTTTGAAGGCTCCTCTAAAGGTTTAAGCGAGAATTCCCGCGTTGAGAACATGGATGGGCTCAAAGAACAGGTAGAATTTATTACCAAAACTTATAAGCAGCCGGCACTGGTGGAGGAGTTCATCTCCGGACAGGAATTTACCGTAGCTATCGTGGGGAATGATGCCCCTGAGGTTATGCCCGTGGTGCAGATAAAGATCGACGGAAAACTTAAACTGAACGATAAATTTTATACCTTTGCGCGGATAACCTCCGACAGATTGGAATATATCTGTCCGGCAAAGATATCCCAGGAGCTAAAAAAGAAGCTGGATGACCTGGCGTTAAAGGTCTACCGCAGCGTGGATTGCCGGGATTTCGGCAGGGTGGATTTCAGGGTGGATAATGACGGCGCCCCTTACGTTTTAGAGATCAATCCCCTTCCATCCCTGTCTACCGAAGATGTCTTTATGCTTGTAGCCAAAAATATCGGGATCACTTATGAAAATATGATCGGCAAGATATTGAACAGTGCCTTAAAAAGGCACGGGCTCATTTAAATGAAGGTAGCGCTTACCTATAACCTGAAGAAAAAAGACCCCACCAAGCCGGCGGATTATTTTTCCGAATGTGACAGCGAGGAAACCGTTAATTCCATCCTCTCGGCGCTCAGGAACAAAGGCCACTCTGTGGAGGCCGTCGACGTAGAATATCCGACCCTCTTTTCTTATTTTAAGAAAAACCGGGTGGACATGGTATTCAATATCGCCGAAGGCAAACACGGCCGTTTCCGCGAATCCGAGGTCCCTGCGGTCCTGGATTATTTAAATATCCCTTACACCGGCTCCGATACTTTTTCCCTTGCCCTGGCATTGAACAAGGCCCTGACCAAGAAAATATTAAAGGCCGAGAATATCCCTACCCCGAATTTTCAGCTTTTCGTAAGGGGGGATGAGGAGTTATCCAGCGACCTGAATTTTCCTTTGATCGTCAAGCCGAATTGCGAAGGGTCGGCTAAAGGGATCAACAAAGCCAATGTGGTAACTAATAAAGACGATCTTTTGGCAAAAATAAAAGAATGCATCGGCGCCTACAGGCAGGAGGTGCTGGTCGAAGAATTTATCGAAGGCAAGGAGCTGACCGTGGGAATACTTGAGAACGGCAAAACCTCCATACTGCCTATCCTGGAGATCGATTTTTCATCCTGCGAAGGAAGCGGAGAGTATTTTTATTCCTGGAGGATGAAGGAGTATCAGGGGAACACAGACCTGGGGCTGGTGCCTACCTTTCATTGCCCGGCCAGATTGGATAAAGCAACCGAAGAGAAAGTAAAGGATGTTGCCTTAAGGACCCACCGCGCGGTAGGCTGCATGGATATTTCGCGCACCGATATACGCCTGGATAAATTCAATGTGCCTTATGTGTTAGAGATCAACCCTTTGCCCGGGTTAGATCCCAAAGAATCAAATTTTCCCATTATGGCATATGCCGCCGGAATGGGATATGATGATCTTATCGAGGCCATATTAATAAGCGCCTCAGAAAGGAAAAGGCTAAATTGAGCAATCCTTTAGGATTGGAAAACCAGAAACTCCAGATCGAAACTCCGGCTATTCCGAAGCCGCCAAAACGCTCGCGCGATTATCAGCAGATATCCATATACAAGGATGTAAACCCTCTGGATTGGGAGGATTGGCACTGGCAGTTAAAGCACAGGATACGCGCTAAGGAGGAGCTTTCTCAGATCATCAAGCTTACCCCTGAGGAGGAAAAGGGGATCGATAAAGCCAGGGGAAGGCTCGCCATGGCCATTACCCCTTACTGGGCCAGTTTGATCGACGCCGATGACCCCAATTGCCCCATAAGAAGGCAATCTGTTCCGGTAAGCGCTGAGTTTTCTATCTCTCCTCATGAAATGGCTGACCCTTGCGCAGAGGATAGGGATTCGCCTGCCCCGCACCTTGTGCACAGGTATCCTGACAGGGTGCTGCTTTTAGCTACCGAGCATTGCGCGATGTATTGCCGCCATTGCACCAGGCGCCGCCTGGTCGGAGAGCATGAGGCAAAAGAGGAGAATCCTTTAACCAGGTTTGATGCGGCTATCGAATATATAAAGTCCAACCGTAAAGTAAGGGATGTGCTTATTTCCGGCGGCGACCCGCTGATCTTAGAGGATGAAGAACTGGAGAGCCTTGTGCAAAGGATCCGCGACATATCGCACGTTGAGTTTTTGAGAATAGGTACGCGTATCCCGGTTACCCTGCCGCAGAGGATCACCGAGAAGCTGGCCAATATGCTTAAGAAATATTCTCCTATCTGGATGAGCATCCATTTCAACCATCCCAAGGAGATCACCAAGCGCTGCAAGCTTGCCTGCGATATGCTTTCAGAGAGCGGCATTCCGTTAGGCAGCCAGAGCGTGCTATTAAAAGGTGTCAATGACCGGCCATACGTGATGAAGCGCCTGGTGCATGACCTGCTGCAGATAAGGGTCAGGCCCTATTATATTTATCAGTGTGACCCGGTAAGAGGCACGCAGCATTTCCGCACGCCGGTTGCAGCCGGGATCAATATCATTGAAAAGCTGCGCGGCCATACTTCAGGCTATGCCGTGCCTACTTATGTCATTGACGGACCGGGCGGAGGCGGCAAAATTCCTATCGGCCCCAACTATATCCTCTCCCAGGCCAAGGGGAAATACGTGCTACGTAATTATAAAGGTAAGATTTACACCTATCTTGAGTAATTCTAAGAAAGAAAGCGTTTTCAAAATCAGCCGACCTGTCCTTGAAAATACCTCCAAATAGGATATACTTAGATTAATAAAGTAGCAAAAATAAACAATCCTGTTGGGTATCCGAAGGATTTTTATTTCCATAGATAATTAAAAATTTAAAAAAGTTTTTCAGAAGGAGGGCGGGATGGTAAAGGCAAAATTGGCCAGAGTAGCTTTAATAGTAACATTTGTTTTGGGTATGGGAACAGTTGCTAGTTTTGCAGATGGGGACGAAGATTTCTCCGGCTATGAAACTCCTATGGCAGAGCAAATGGCAAATCTTCCGGATAATTTCTTTGAGCCAAGTATGCCGGATAATATCGCAGCTTCTCCAGTTGATAACTTCTCTGGCTACGAAGTCCCTATGGCAGAGCAAATGAGGGGGCTTCCGGCTAATTTTTCTCCGAGCATAGCGCAGGAGCCTGCTTATTTAGCGGACCAGGGTGATCTGCTGGAACAAAGAATGAACAGTGTTGCCGCTACTTTACCAAAAACGGGGATACCGGATGCCTCCGGCGCATTAAAGGGCGGGGATTATTGGAAGGCGGATGAGCAGTTAAGCCGAAGCGAGATAAAAGTTGAAAACCAAATAACC
>Ga0172371_10001693_pt1 | contig 35082 bp, 21 predicted proteins | sample Lak12m_FD_114543 | JGI IMG/M metagenome (GOLD analysis project Ga0172371, IMG submission 114543) | Freshwater microbial communities from Kabuno Bay, South-Kivu, Congo - kab_022012_12m | ecosystem: Environmental > Aquatic > Freshwater > Lake | place: Democratic Republic of the Congo: South-Kivu... | reverse complement strand
GGGAGCGGCGAGCGTTTTTCGGTTCTCCACCTCCTTGTCCAGATAAACGATCGGAAAGGAAGCGCCGGCCGTCTGGAGGACGAGCCTGGAGGCGAGCGGGGCGAGGCCCCGGATGGCGCCGGCCTGCGGAACGACGATCCGCGCGTCCAGAGCGTCAGGGATTCCGTCGCGGTCCAGGTCGCCGTAGAATCCCCGCGTCGTGAAGAGCCCGGTCAGGTCGAAGTCCTTGCCCGCGCCGTCGCCCCGGGAGACGTCCTTGAACGACGGCGTCAGGATCCGGCGGGGCATCCCGACGCGAGGGATGACGGTCGGGAGGTTCGTCTTGCCGTAGCGGAGCCAGATCGAGACCTGGGCACAGCCGGGATAGCTCAAGAGCTCCGTTTTTTCGCCCCGCCGGTGCCCATCACGCAGGGCGCCGAAGGCCAGGGCCGCTTTCGCCAGGTCGTCTTCGTCCGTGACGTAGATGTCCACGCTCAGGTCCTTGACCTCGCCCGCGTTGAACGAAAGCTTTTTGAGCGTGCCCGGCCCCTTCTTCAGGGCCGGGAACTCGTAGCTCACGGATTTGATGATCGTCCGCTGGAGGTTCACCCCTTCGCCGGCGAGATACTGGGTGATGTCCCTCTCGAGCGCGGCGTACGTCGCACCTTCCTCCCGGCCCCAGATGTCCCAGAGATACGGCCAGCGGAGAAAGAAGGCCCGGCCGGTCTGGAGCAGGGCGTCCTCGGAGCCCGCGGCGAGGACGATCCCCGTCTGGACCTTCGTCGCGAAGACGGCCACGTAGCCTTGCTGGGGGCCGAGCTCGGGCACGGCGACGGACTTGTCCTTGACGGCGGACCGGAGCCACTTGATGTTCGTCCCGATCAGGATCGGATTTTCGGCGCGCTCGATGTCGGGCACTTCGGACTCGCGCTTGACGAGGGCAAAATCCTGGGCCAGGCTCTCGAGGTTGGCCCGGGAGGCGATGTCGGCGGCGACGGCGAGCTCCGCCGCGTTCGGATTGTCGGGGATGACCAGGCACAGGGAGACCCGGTCGGCCAGATTGTCGCCGTCGGTGTCCCGGATTCCTTTGCCGAGGAGAAAGAGATGTGCCATGCTCCCCAATTCCGCCCAGGCCGCCCCTAGAGCAACGGTCATGACGATGATTCCGATCGCGATTTTCTTCATTTCTCTTGCTCCGTGCCGTCCGTCGATACGTTCGCGGCGCCGAATCCCGATTTTCCAATCGGGGAAAGAGCGCCGCTCAGTATTAACCCTTAATTACCCCGCGCTTCGACACGGGGATGGGTTTAAAGAAGGGATTATAGAAGGGGGGTCGCGGGAAATCAACGTGCGCCGCGTTTGAGCCGCGGTCCGGAAAAGAGTATAGTGGGGGCATATCGTCCGTGGAAGGAGGAACCATGTTCAAGGAATTCAAGGAATTCGTGAGCAAGGGCAACGTCATGGACCTGGCCGTCGGCGTCATCATCGGCGCCGCGTTCGGCAAGATCGTCTCCTCGTTCATCGAGGACATCGTCATGCCGGTCGTCGGGCTGGTGTTCGGAAAGGTCGACTTTTCAAGCCTATTCATCAATCTCTCGGGCGGGACCTACGCCACCCTGGCCGAGGCCAAGGCGGCCGGCGCCGCGACGCTCAACTATGGCGTCTTCATCACCGCCTTGATCGATTTCCTGATCATCGCCCTGGTCATTTTCCTCATGGTGAAATGGGCCAACAAGATGCGCCGGCCCGCCCCCGCCCCGGCGGCCGCCCCGACGACCAAGACCTGCCCCTTCTGCTTCACGACGATCCCGATCCAGGCCGTCCGCTGCCCGAACTGCACCGCCGATTTGAAGAAATAGCGGCGAACACAGCCTAACGACGGTCCCTTCGGCCCGCAGGAGGAGGAAGCGATCGAGGCCGGCGGGCTAAAACCTCGGACGTCGGCTCGGGATTTCTTTTCTCCTGGATCGAACTCCTCGCCCTGGGGAAAATTGCAATCCGCTCTTTCTTCACATAGAATCGGTAGCTCCGCCGGCCGAGAATCATGATGAAAAAAGCGTTCGCGCGTGTCCTCGTCGCCCTGGCGTCCGTGGCCGTTACCCTGGCGGCCGCCGACCTCATTCTGAGCTGGGTCAATCCCAACCGCTTCACGCCCCCGAATGTCCATCCCTTCCAGAAGCCGGCCCTTTACCGTCTGTCCAAGGTCAAAGAGCTCGGCTATGAGCATGTGCCCGAGGCCGGCGTCGAGATCGAGGGGATCTCATACCGGATCAACAAGCTCGGCTACCGGGACATCGAGCACCGTGTCGGCAAGTCGGGCCGCCGGGTCGTCGTCGTCGGCGATTCCGTGACTTTCGGCTGGAACCTCCCCCTGGAGGACACGTACCATTACCGGGCGCGCGAGAGGCTGGCGGCCCTCGACCGGCCGATCGAGGTCATGGCCATGGGGATCACGGGCTACAACCTCGTCCAGGACTATTATCTGATCAAAGAACGGGCCTTGAGGTTCGACCCGGATCTGATCATCCTCCAGGTCTGCCTCAACGACTTCGAGAAGACGATCAAGATCCGGACCGACCCCGAGCAACGGTTCACGCTCACCCAGTACGGCGAGGTCTTTGTTCCCTATATGGTTAAAAAAATGGGCGTGAGCCGCTGGCTGATGGCCCGGTCCTACCTCTTCAAGCTTTTGAACCTGAAGCTCGGTTCCCGGCCCGGGGCAATAGACGACGGCGGCCGCCGGGACTATTATTCGAAAGGGTCGGAAACGGCCGTCGCCTATTTGCGCCGGACGAAGGACCTCTTGGCCGGAACAGCCTGCCGGTTCGCCGCGGTCGTCTTTCCCTTCCGGCCGAAGGACATGGTCCGGCCCTACACGACGTTCTACGAAACCATTCTCGAGGAGCTCCGGGACTTGTCGATCCCCACCCTCGATCTGAGCGCCGCGCTCAATGCGGCCGTGGACGCGCCGGAGTCGATGTGGGTCGATTATCTCCACCCCAGCCGCGCGGGCAATCAGCGCGCGGCCGAAGCCCTGGCCGATTTCGTCCTCTCCATCCTGGGGGAAAAAGCGAATGGCCCTCAATAAGAAGGGGCTTCTGGCCGCCTTAGCCCTCGCTCTCCTCTATCTCGCCGCCTATTATTATCTGGATTTCAAGAACAAGATCCTCGTCTTCGACGAATGCCGGAAAACGGAAACCGGTTTCAGCTTCTATCCGCGCGAGTTCTTGCGCCTGCGCGCGCCGTCCGACATCCGGTTCACCTTCAACAAGGATATCGACAGCGTCCGGATCATCTGGAAGGAGGCTTCGGCGACCGCGGCTCCGACGAAAATCTCAAGCCGCCAATGGGCGCTTGGAGTCGAAGAAGAAATTCATATCGCTCGCATCGACGTCAACCCCGTTCGGCCCGAGCGGGCCCTGACGATACGGCTTACCCGCACGCCTCTCTTCCGGTTTTTCTTCCTCCTGATCCAATCCCTGACCGTCTTGGCTCTTGCCTATCTGGCCTGGGAGCTCGCAAGCTGGGCCTGTGGCTTGTTTTTTTCCAAAGGGGGTCTGACCGGCGAGCTTCAAGACCGGCTGACCCGGGCGAGCGTGATCGCCATCGCCCCTTATTACCTTTACGTCCTGATGAATCTGTATTTGTACGAGCGCGTGTTTCGGGAATGGAACGTTCCGCTGGCCAGAGGCTTGCTTTTCAATCTCCTTCTGGCGGCCTTTCTGGCCTCGGCCTATGGAGCTATCACACGATTCAGGGTCAAGAGCATTGTCTGGCCCGTGCTGTTCAGCGCGCTGGTTCTTCTTCTCTGGCCGAAATTCAAGCTGGAGATCTGCGGCGACGCCGTGGAGTGGCTGCGGGTCATCGGCTCCGCGCCGGGGCAGTTCGGCCGTTACAACGCGACGACCGTCAGCTTCGCCGAATCGGCGAGCGTCCTGCTGGGCAAGGGAATCCTTGGCCTTCTGCGGGCCGTCTTCAGCGGGGTCGACGCTGAGGCGGTCTATACGGTCATGGGCAAAGCGCAGGGGATCCTGTACGCGTTCATTCTGTATGCCTTCGTATTTCGCCAGCCGTCTCTTTCCGCGCGGCAGAAATCCTTGTCCTACGTGCTCGTCGCGGCCCTGCCCGCCTCCGCCTTTTTTCTGGGCTTCCCGGAATTCACGTATTACGCCCTCCCTTGCCTGCTGCTGAGCCTGATCCTGGCCGACCGCTATCTGCGTCAGGAGGGGGGGGATCACCGGCTGCTGCTGGCTTCGCTCGTCCTGAGCGTCGGCGGCCTGTTTCACGGATCGGCCTGGTTTTCGCTGCCGGCCCTCCTCGTCCTCCCGTTTTTGAAATGGAAAGCGTTTCCCCGGAGGCGGGCGGCTTTTTTCTATCTCTCCAGCGCCGCGTGGCTCGCCGGCGGCCTGGTCATCCCCGTCCTCCTCCTTGCCGCCGTCAACGAACTGGCCGGGACGAAGATCGTTTTCTACACCGCTCTCGGAGGCGCGGGAGCGGACAAGTTCGTGAAGATCTTTCCGACCATGCTCCGCTACTGGAACGACAAGAATTTTGCCGAAAACGCCTATCTGTTCCTGCGCGGCTGGGTCTTCCTGATCGGATTCCCGCTTCCGTTGCTCGCCCTGGGCTTGCACCCCACGAGAAAGGAGTCTCGCCTTGCCCTTTTCGATGTCGTCCTGCTTCTCGCGGCGCTCGGCCAGCTGGCCATCGTCTTTTTCTGGGGATTCGACCTGAACATCAAGGATTATGACCTTTATATGGTGCCCCAGTTCCTGCTCATGCTGGTATTGATCAAGAAGACGGTCAGCGAGAAATTTTGCGACGGGCGCGAGGGCCGGGCGATCGCTTTAATTATACTTCTCGCCCTGACCAGTCCGATCGGGCCATTCCTAGCCATGACCAGCCGATGAGCGTCAGGTTGAATTAGCCCCCCTAGTTCGTTTACAATCCCCCCTGAACGCGGCTTAAATGTTTGATAAGAAAGTCGGTTATCTCATCGCCGTCCTGGCCTTGGCCGCAGCCGCCTGCGGGCGGCCTCCCCAGACCGATTTCCGTCTTATCCGTCTCGTCGACCGGCTCGAAGCGAAAAACGTTGTCTCCAGCCCCTTCGCTCAAGGCGCGTTCGACGCGGCGGATCCCGTCTATTTTTACGAGAAGAGCCGGCCGCTCTCCGACCTTGGGTCCGGAGAAAATCTTTTCGGCCTCAAGAGAAAGATGTTCGTCCTGGGCCGGGACGTCAACGCCCTGGTTTCTCCTCCGGGGAGTCAATACGCGTTCGACGTCGAGATGCCCGAGAACGGCATCCTGGAATTCGAGGCCGGGATCGCCCGGGGCGTCAACTCGGAAGCCGTGCGAAAACGGCTCGCCGCCGGAGTGGAGAACGTCCTCTTCAGCGTCCGGCTCGAGATGTCGGGCCGGGCCAAGACGATCTACCAGGAATCGCTCTCCCTTCCTCCCTTGACGGCGGAGCGGACGGCCAAGCTCGTGCCGGCGCGCGTCGCTCTTCCCGCTTCGGGCGGCGCGGCCCGGGTCACGTTCGCGACCGAAGGGCCCGCCGGCGCGTTTTCGTTCTGGGCCGACCCCGTCGTCTTCCGGCCGGCAAGCAAAGGCCGGAAGGTCATCCTCGTCTCCATCGACACGCTCCGGGCCGACCACCTTGGATGCTACGGCTACGAAAAGGACGTCACGCCGAACGCGGACGCGCTCGCCCGGGACGCGGCGCTCTTCGAAAACGTCTATGCGCCGGCGTCCTGGACCCTTCCCGCCCACGTCTCGCTCCTGACGTCGCTCTCGTCGTTCCGGCACGGCGTGAATCTCGAAAACGACATGATGGACCCGGCCTTCCCGACGTTGGCCGATGTCCTAAGGTCGAAGGGCTTTTATTGCGCCGCGTTCACCGGCGGCGGATTCGTGGGGGCCGTCTTCGGATTCTCCAAGGGCTTCGACCTTTACGCCCAGAGCGAAAACTCCCTCGTCGACTCGGCCGCGACAACCTTCGATAGCGCCGCGCGCTGGATCGACGGCAACCGGGACAAGGATTTCTTCCTCTTCCTCCACACCTATCAGCCTCATGGGCCGTACGTCCCGCCGCCTCCGTACGACACGATGTTCCTGGACCCTTCGTCCCTCTGGACGATGATGGACATCGGGGGGTACGTCGGCGGCCCGCTCGGCATCTTCAAGCCCCTTCCGGCCAGGGAGCGCCAAAACATCGTCGGGTTGTACGACGGCGAGGTCCGGTCCACGGATGACGGCCTGGTCGGCCCTCTGGTCGAAAAGCTGAAGAGCTTGAACATCTACGACGAGACCATGATCATCCTCACCAGCGATCACGGCGAGGAATTTTTCGAGCACGGCAGCTGGGAACACGGCCACGCGCTTTATGATGAAAGCTTGAAGGTGCCCTTGATCGTCAAGTTCCCGGACTCGAAATTCCGGGGGAAAAGGCTCGGGTCCTTTGTCCGTCTCATCGATATCATGCCCACGGTCATGGAGGTCTACGGCATCGGTGCGAAAGGCTTCGACTTCGACGGCCTCAGCCTCCTTCCCGTGGTCAAGGGCCGTGAAAAAAAGGACCGGGCCGCTCTGGCTTATCTCGCGGCCGGCGTCCTGGGCTCGCCCGTCCCGGAGAAGCTGGCCGTCACGGAGGGCCGGCGCAAAGTCATCCTGAACCGCCCCTACGGAAAGGAGGCCCTCGCCGCGCTCCTGTATCCTCCGCCTCCCTATGCCGAGGTCGAAGCCTTCGACCTCGCGGCCGACCCGAAAGAAATCACCAACACCGTTTCACGGAACGCCGCCTTCGCCGGGAAGCTCGTCGCCCTCCTGCAGGAGGGCAAGGACAAGTCCAGAACCCGCAGCGGGGGGAAAGCGGAGATCGACGCGGAAACGAAGCAAAAGCTCCGCGCGCTGGGCTATATCCGGTGCCCATGACCCGGGATACGGCGCTTTTTACGGGCGGAGTCGGCCTCATCGGCCATGCATAAATCCGCCTTCGGAAAAATCCCGCGGCCGCTGAAGCTCCTGGCGCTCTTCATCCTGGTCTCGCTGGTCCATCTCTATCCTCTCCTGAAGAATTTCTCCACCATGCTACCGTACGCGGACAACGGCGACGTCCGTCTGAGCCTGGCGATCCTGTATTCGAACGTCCAGAACCTCGCTCATCTCCAAGTGGGGCAGGTCTACCACCTGCCGTTCCTCTTCCCGTTGTCGCATACGATGACCATCGGCTTCACGCTTTTCGGGCAATCCCTCCTTTTCCTTCCTTTGTTCCTGCTCGGCCTGCCGAACGTCTACGCCCTCTACAACATCCTGACGATTTTTTCCTACCTGGCGGCGGGATTCGGAGCATATCTTTTTTTCCGGGAGCTCCAGGACGACGAAACAGTCTCGGTCCTTTCGGCCTGCCTGTACATCCTCTTGCCGTTCCGCGTGGCCAACATCCCTCATCTCAACCTGATGTTCAACTTCCCGGCTGCTTTCTGTCTCTTCTTTCTGCTCAGGCATCTCGACCACGGCCGGAGGGCGGACCTCGTCGGCCTCAACGTCTTTTTGCTCTTTCAATTCCTGTTCGATCTGTCCCTCGGCTTCTATCTTTCGGTGGTGCTGGCGTTTTTCGTCCTCATCCACATCCTGATCACGCGGCCTTTGAACTCGCGCCGCCTGGCCGGGTTGTTCCTTTCGCTTCTGCCGACGGCGGCGCTCGTCCTTCTCGTTCATTTCCCGTTCCTTCAAAAAGGCCTCTCCCTGTCTCCTTCGGAGCCCCGTTTCAATCCCGGGCAGTACCTCCCGGCCCTCAGTTTTTACGCCAACCGGTCCTACCTGCTGCTTTTTTGGGACCGGATCTGGGACGCCTGGCCGCTCTTCCCGGGATTTTCCGTCGTCCTTTTCTATGTCTATGCCTTTTCCGGTTATGTCTCGAATCTCCGGGAGAAGATCGTGCTTGGGATCGCCGTCGGGTCGTTGACCCTCCCGGCCGCGGCCGCGATCGGGTTTTACGATAAGAGGGCTTTCGGCCGGGTCGAGACGATGTCGGAAATCGGGCTGATCGTCCTGTTCGTTTCACTGGCCCTGCTCGTCTATCTCATGCGTAGGGCGCTCCCTCGGAACGCGAAGCTGATGGTCCTGCTCCTGCTCGGCCTTCTGTTCATCGCTTTTCAGCCCTACCCCAAGATCTTCGGTTTTTTCGACGCCGCGGCCAAAGTCCTTCCGTTCCTCAACCGGTCGCGGGCCCTGAGGATTTTCTACATTCTTCCTCTGGCGACGATCGGCTTTTTTGCCCTTGGGTTCAAGGCGTTTTTGGCGAAAAAAAGGACCAAAATCCTTCTCGCGGCGGTCGTTCTCGTCCTCATCGCCGAGCACGCCCGCTGGCCGGTCATTATGGCCCGGCTTCCCGAGTTGGACGCCGACGGCCGGACGATCTACCGGTGGGCCGAGTCCTATCCCCCTCATTACGGCCTGCTCGAACTGCCTTTCTTGGCCGCGACGAGCAATACGTATACGTTCATGACGCGGTTCCACAACAAACACACCTACCACGGCTATTACTATAATTACTCCGACCCCCTTCGCCTCGAAGGCGCTTCCGGGTTTTTCGTCGAAAACGGATTAACGGCGCTCAAGGATCCGGAGAGAATCCGGACGCTCAGGGACAACGGCCTGTATTTGATCGCCGTCATGGGATCCTTCGTAAATCCGCCCGAGGACGGGGAGAGCGCCGAGACCTGGGAGAAGGTCCGGACGACCATCCGCGAAGGCCGGGAGATGGGTCTCTACCGAGAGGTCAGGGAAACCTCGAACGCCGTGCTGGTCGTGCTCGACGATGAAAGGAAGGGCGCGGACGTCGAATATCCTCTTCCTTATTTCGCCTTGGCCGGCAAAAGGCGCATTCAATTCAAGCTGCGGGCGGACGGTCCGACCGAGAGCCGCATCTATCTCAACGGCCGGCAGATGGGCTCCAAGCAAAGTTCCGAAGGCGAACATGACGTCTCCATCGAAATCCGCGGAGCGCCTCTCGAGTCCCAGGTCAACCGCCTCCGCATCGTCAATGACCGGCCCGCGGCGGTCCATCTCCTGGAGGTCAGATAGTCGGCGGCAGTCCGTTCCCATTTGGTCCGATGTTCTGATATAATCTTCAAAATGTCGACTTCGCTTTTTGATGCCGTCGCCGGGGCGCGCGCGGGAGCGCGATCCTGGGCGGCGGCCTGCCTTTTTCTGGGAGCCGCGGCCTTCGCCTTTTCCCAAGTCGAAATCGGGGAGCCGGTCTCGTTTCACTCCGCGGGCGTGGACCATCAAGTGACGGTCCGGACCGTTCCCGGCGGGAGCGCGGTATTCCTCAGGACGGCGGAAGGGGAGAAGGAATTGAGCCTGGGGGGAGGGGAGGACCTCTTTCCCGCGGTCCAGACGCTCACCGACCGCTTTGTTGTCCTTTGGATTCATTGCGAGCCGGGCCGGATGGGACTCGGCCTCTACGATTCCGCGGCGGCGGCCAGCCGCGTTCTTTCCCTGCCCTCTTTTTCTTTCCTGTCGACGCCGACCCTTGTCTTTCAGGGCGGCGAACCGCGGGGCATCGTCTTTCTGGGGAACGAATCCGGCAACGACGACATTTACTTCTTTGACCTCTGGGGGAGCGGCGTCGTCAACCTGTCCCGAACGCGCGTTTCGGAGAAAAAGTTCACCGTCGCCGCGGAAGACGACGGCTTTCTCGTCTCGACCGTTACCCTCCAAGACCGGGCGAGGTATTTCCTGGATCGTTCGACCCTGAGCGTTTCCCTCCGCGACCGGCGGCCTCTGGAACGGAAGGAGGAGGCGGGGGTCGCGGCCGGCGAGACCTCGCAGGCCGAGCCGGGCATCTTCGAGAATACGTACGTCGCCGAGGGCGACAGCATCACCTGGGGCAAGATGCGCATGAACAACCTGCAGGGGGATTATCATCCGGAGCTGGCCTTCCCGGCCCAGATGAAAACCGTCCTAGCGGCCTCGTACGGCCCGGCCTATCCCGTCAATTTGGGCATCCCCGGAGATTCGGCTTACGGCGTGGCCCAGCGGGTCGAAGCCGACCTCAAAGCGAATCCCGGCCTTTATTTCCTGCTGATGATCGGGACCAATGACTGCATCGTCAATACCTTTTCCATCGACAGCGTCATGGAGGACATCGAGTTCGTCCTCTCCAAGGCCGAAGCGAAGGCCATGCGGCTCATCATTTCGACGATCCCGCCGCGGAAGGACTCGCTGGGAGGGCTCAAGTACGTCCAGAACAATATCGCCGCGCTCAACGCCGCCATCGCCGAAGCGGCCCTCCGCAAGAAGATCGGCTTCGTCGACACCTATACGGCGTTCATGAGCTATGCTCCTCCCGACGGTTGGAAATCCCTGATGGAGGATGTCGTCGGCAACCACCCCAGCCCGGCCGGGCATCTCATCATCGCGACGATGTTTGCCGACGCTCTGGCGGCTTTTCCGCCCGGAATCCCATCCGGCGTCAAGCCCATCCCCATGCTGAGGTCAAACCAGAAGGCGTTCCAATGGGACCCCTGCCTGGAATCCGATTTCTCCTACTTCCGGGTGGAATACGGGTACGGAGACAACAAGATGGTTTCCGCTTCGACGACGAAGATCCCGGTCGCCTTCTTGACCGTTCTCCCTTACCAATTGAGTATCCGCATGTTGCGGATCCCGAAGCTGTATTTCCGGATCCAGGCCGTCGACCGCGGCGGCCGCGCCGGCCCCTATCTCAAATTTCAGGCGCCCTGAGAGGGCTTGATCCTCTCCAGGATGGCCCGCCGCCGTTCCGGAGAAGCGTGTTTGGAAAATACATAGGACGCGCGCCGGGCCGGAGAGATCTTTTCCATGGCCTCGTCGCGCTTCTCGTGCAGGGCGCGCTCGACCTCGACCTCCCTCCGAAATCCGGCTTTCTCGAAGCGCCCGACCCACCAATCCGTTCCGGCGCAGATGATGTGCCCGTTCTTGGGATATCCGTATTCGTCGACGGGAAGGGTCCGGAACGAGCGGCCGGCGGCGATGTCTCCGTCCCAGGCCGGGTCGTCAAGCTTGAAAATCTCGCCGAAGACGGGGTCATGGCCGTAAGCTGGGATATTGGCATAGAGATGGCCGCCGTCGGCGACGAGGTCGAAGATCCGCGAGATGGCGGCGTCGAGCTTGTGCGGATTGAGGTGTTCGAAGATGTCGAGGCCGAGGATGAGGTCATAGCGGCGGGGTAAAGCCAAGGTCAGGAGGTCGCCGATATGGATGGAGTCTCGGACGTCGTCCGGGGCCTTGTCGAGGGCCAGGCGGCTGATCTCGACGCCTTCGCCGTCGATCCCGAGGTCCTTGAGGCACTTCAGGACGGCGCCGTTGGCGCAGCCGAAATCGAGGACGGCCCGGGGCGCGAATTCGGCCGCGATATCCGCCATCATCCGCTTGTCCTCGTCGATGATGAAGCTCCAGACCCCCGGCCGCTCGTAGTAGCCGTTTTCGACGATCTTCCGCTCCAGCCAGTCGAAATCGGCCTCCTCCCGGACGACGAAAAACCAGCTCTTTTCCGTCCCGGAGCGGTCGCGGCGGATCTCGTAGCGGTCCGGCCGCTCGTCCTTGATGGGGAGGAGCTTGATATAGTGGTGGATGTTGTCCCTGACGATCTTGAAGACGTATTCGGGCGCCTCCATGATGTTGAAGAGGAGGGACACGCGCGAGTTGCCGGCGCGGAGGAACTTGAGCTGATGAGCTTTTCCTTCCGGGTCCGGGTCGCGGCCCAGCATCTTCCGGAAGACGTGATCGAGGAAGTCTTCGTCGGATAGTTCATCGATGAGGGAGCGGACTTGGACGGGCGGAGCGCTCGGCTCCGGGGGGGCGCTTTTTTTCTTCGATCCCGGAAACCACATGGCCGGTCGCGCTCCACTATAGCCCTGCGCGCCGAGCGAGTCAAGGCCGCCGGCCGGGCCGGAGCCTTGACCTCCCGAACGACGGATGCTATGTTAGAGCGCTTCGACGCCCATGCCGTCTCTCATCGTCCGCCACGCCGCTGAAAACAACCTCCGGAACGTCGATGCCGACATTCCCCACGGCTTGATGACCGTCGTCACCGGCGTATCCGGGTCGGGGAAATCCTCGCTCGTCTTCGATGTCGTCTATCGCGAAGCCCGGCGGCGCTATCTCGAGACGTTTTCGTCCTACGCCCGCCAATTCATGGGGAAGCTCCGCCGGCCCGAAGTCGGGCTCATCAGCGGCCTCGCCCCGGCCGTAGCCGTGGGCCAGCGCATACCGCCCGCCGGCCCGCGCTCCACGGTCGGGACGTTGACCGAGCTCCACGACGACCTCCGGCTCCTGTTCGCCCGGCTCGGCTCGTCGCCCGACGGGACCAAGCTGTCGCGGCGGATGTTCTCCTTCAATGCGGCCGAGGGAGCCTGTCCGAGCTGCCGGGGGCTCGGCGTCGAGGACAGGATCGACCCCGAGCTTCTCGTCTCCGACCCGGCCCGGACGCTCCGGCAGGGCGCCCTATCATTGACGACGCCCAACGGCTACATCATTTATTCCCAGGTCACTATGGATGTCCTGGACGAGGTCTGCCGCGCCCACGGTTTTTCGGCCGACATCCCCTGGCGCGACCTGACCGACGCCCAGCGCGACATCGTCCTCAACGGGAGCGACCGGATTCGCATTCCGTACGGCAAGCACCCTCTGTCTTCGCGGCTCCGCTGGAAAGGCATCGTGGCCAAGCCGCGCCAGGAAGGGTTCTACAAAGGCATCCTTCCGGTCATGGAAACGATCCTCCGGGCCAAGAGGAACGTCAATATCCTCCGCTTCGCCCGGACGCTCCCCTGCCGCGCCTGCGGCGGCCGTCGCTTGAGGCCCGAATCGCTCCGGGTGACCGTAGGAGGCCGCTCCATCGCCGACTTCAGTGCGATGAGCGTTCGCGGCCTGGCCGGATCCGTGCGGGGATTGGAGTTCCCCGCGTCCGATTCCGCTCGGGCCTCCGGAGAGGCCGTCCGCGCATCACTTCTGAAGAAAATCGGCCTCCTCGAGCGCCTCGGCCTGGGCTATCTCAACCTCGACCGCGCCTCGGACACGCTCTCGGGCGGCGAGGTCCAGCGCATCCGCCTGGCCGCCCAGGCCGGGAGCGGCTTACGCGGCGTCCTCTACGTCCTCGACGAGCCGACCGCCGGGCTGCATCCCGCCGATACCGCACGCCTTCTCGAGCTCTTGGCCGAGCTCCGCGACAACGGCAACACCATCCTCGTCGTCGAGCACGACGAGGACGTGATGCGGGCGGCCGACCATTTGATCGACCTGGGGCCGGGCCCGGGAGAGGCTGGCGGCCGAGTCCTGTATCAAGGCCCGGCCGCCGGCCTCGTCCGGCTTCCGCCGGGCGCGAGCCCGACCCGCGATTTCCTGGCCGGCGAACGCCTTCCGGCTTCTCATTCTCACGGCCGCCCCGGGACGGGCCGCATTCTCCTCCTAGGCGTCCGCAAGCACAACCTACGCGGGATCGACGTCGAGTTCAGGCTCGGGGCCCTGAACGTCGTGACCGGGGTCTCGGGCGCGGGCAAATCCACCCTCGTCCATTATGTCCTGGCCGAACGCCTGCGGGCCGGGCGTTTCGGCCCAGGGCCGGACGCCGACGGCGTCTCGGTCGAAGGGAGGACAGGGCGGGTCATCGAGGTCGACCGGTCTCCGATCGGCCGGACGCCCCGCTCTAATCCGGCGACCTACACTCGGATCTCCGACCGGATCCGGGACCTGTTTGCCGCCCTTCCCGAAGCCGTGAAGCGGGGATTCGGGAAGGGCCGTTTCTCCTTCAATGTGGCGGGAGGCAGGTGCGAAACCTGCCAGGGCGCCGGGCTCCTCCAGATCGGGATGCATTTTCTGGGCGATGTCGATATGGTCTGCCCCGATTGCGAAGGCCGCCGCTTCAACGACGCGACTCTGGAGGTTCGTGACCGGGGGAAGAACATCGATGACGTCCTGGAGATGAGTGTTGCCGAGGCGGCCGAATTCTACCGCGACTCGCCGCGCCTCGCAGCGGAGCTCGAGACCTTGAAGCGTCTCGGCCTCGGCTATCTCAAGCTCGGGCAGAGCTCGACGACACTCTCGGGCGGCGAGGCGCAGCGGGTGAAACTCGCCTCCGAGCTGGGCCGGGCTAGCTCGGGCCCGGCGCTTTACATTCTTGGGGAACCCACAACCGGTCTGCACCGGGCCGACATCGACAACCTCCTCGCCGCCCTCCAGGACCTCGTCTCGCTCGGCCGGACCGTCGTCGCCATCGAACACCACCCCGACGTCATCCGCGCCGCCGATTACGTCGTGGACCTCGGGCCGGGGAGCGGTGAGGACGGCGGCCGTCTCGTCGCTTGCGGAGCTCCGGAGGAGATCGCCGCCTGCGTTTCTTCGGCGACCGGCCGGGCGCTGCGAGGGGAATTTGTGGGGGCCGGGCGAGCGGCGAAGGATCGAGCCCTCGCCGGGGCCGAGGACCCGATCGTCCTCGAAGGCGTTACGACCCACAACCTCCGCGGCATCGATGTCCGCTTCCCGTTCCGCAAGTTCAGCGTCGTCAGCGGGCCTTCGGGCGGGGGCAAATCCTCGCTCGTTTTCGACACCCTCTATGCCGCCTCACGGCAGAGGTATATCGAAAGCTTCTCCGCCTACGTCCGGGCCCTCATCGACAAAGGCGAGAGACCCGATTTTTCCGCGGCCCGGGGGTTGACACCGCCCGTCGCGGTCGGCCGCACGTTCTCGGCGCCGAATCCCCGCTCGACGGTCGGGACGACGACTGAAATATACGATTATTACCGTCTGTTGTATTCGCGCGCGGGAACTCCGGCCAAGGAGCTCGCCGGCCGGCCTCTCTCCGCTTCGATGTTCTCGTTCAACCACGAACAGGGCGCCTGCCCCACCTGTAAGGGCCTCGGGACGATGACGGTCGCCGACCCGGAGCGGCTGATCACGGACCCGAAGAAGCCGCTCACGGCCGGCGCGATGGATGGGACGAAGACGGGCCGGTTCTACGGCGACCCGCACGGACAGTACGTCGCCGCTTTGTCGGCGGCAGGGGCCGCGGCGGGCCTCGATTTTTCGAAGCCGTACGAGGACCTCTCCACGGGGGAGCGGGCGATCGCCCTCCACGGCACAGGAGAGAGAGCCTACGACATCGTCTGGTCCTACCGGAGAGGGAAGCGAGCGGGCGATTTCAAATTCCACGGCGTGTGGAAGGGGTTTGCCGCCCTCGTGGCCGAGGAATATGAGCGCAAGCACGCCGACCACAGGGGAGAGGCGATGCGCGTCCTGATGAAGGACGAGCCGTGCCCCGCCTGCGGCGGAAAACGCCTCAAGACCGCCTCGCTCGCGGTGACCTATCGCGGCCTCGGCATCGCGGACCTCTCGGCCCTGACGGCAGCCCGGAGCCTCGCTTTTTTCGAGGACGGGGGAGGTCCTTTCGCCTCATTGGACGCTCGGGCGGCGGCGGTGACGGCGGCCGTCCAGGACGAGATCGTCAGGCGCCTTAGGCTCATCCGCGACGTCGGCCTGGACTACCTCAGCCTCGACCGGCCCGCGGCCTGTTCGCTGCCGAGCCGGCCGCTCGGGAGAAGGGATTCGGCAAATCCCATTTTTCTTTTCTCACGCGCGAAGGCCGCTGCGAGGCATGCGGCGGCACCGGGCGCACGACGGTCAGCCTGGATCACCTGGCCGACGTCTCCGTCCCCTGCGAGACCTGCGGCGGCGTCCGTTACAACGCCGGCGTCCTCGAGGTCCGTGTCGCGGGGCGCTCGATCGCCGACGTGCTCGGCCTGACCGCGGCTGAGGCCGCGGCGGCATTTTCCGGCCAGCCCAAGATCGCCTCGGGGCTGAGTCTCCTCGCCGAGATCGGCCTGGATTATCTTGAGCTCGGACAATCGCTCGACACGCTGTCATCCGGCGAACGGCAGCGCTTGAAGCTCGCCGCGGAGCTTCTTCATCGTCCTGGCGGCAGGACCCTGTATCTCTTCGACGAGCCGACGGCCGGGCTCCATCTCATGGACGTCGAGCGGCTGCTGCGGCTCTTCGGAAAGCTCCTCGCCGCCGGACATACGATCGTGGCCGTCGAGCACGACCTCGAGCTCATCTCCCGGGCCGGCCACGTCATCGACCTCGGACCGGAAGGGGGGGATCGGGGCGGCCGGCTCATGGTTCAGGGACCTCCCGCGGCCGCCGCAGCCTGTCCTTCTTCTTATACGGGCGCGGCCCTCAAGGCCTATTGGGGCTACTAACCGCTCCTCGTCCGGAGCGGAGAGCCGGGCCTATAATCAGACGAAGCTGTCCTTGTCGTAGCCGATCTTGACGAGCTCGATCTTGGCCGGGTCGGCCGTGCCGAGATGGTACTTCGTGTCGGCGACGGCGATGTGCTTGGCCGGCGGATTGAGCGGCCGCTCCTCGGCGAAGAAATCGCGGCGGATGGCCTCGATGACGCGCAGCCCCGTGGCGTCCACGGCGACCGGGTCGAATCCCATCATGATCCCATGGTATTTCCAGACGTACTTGGGATTGAAGCTGTGCGGGCCGAAGCTGTGGAATTGCGGGGTGAACATGACCAGGACGTTCAGCCGGGTCTTGCCCTTGAGGAGCGGCAGGTCCCAGATCGAAGCCAGGTCGGCGCAGGAGTCGCCGTGGATGGAGATCGGCTCGGGGATGAACATGATATAGTTCTTGATCAAGCCGCCGACCCCCGCCCAATGGTGCGAGCGCATCGGCCGGGCGTTGATCAAGGCCGTGGCATTCTGGAAGATCGGGTTTTGAAGGACGCCCAAGTCGTCGACGGCGAAATTGGCTTCCTTGACGCCCGCTTCCAGGATCCGCTTCTTGAGCGCGCCCTCGACTTCGGCGGTCGTGCGGAGATAGGGCCAGCGGTTGTTCTTGAGGCCGACGATGTCGTTCGGCTTGATGAGAGTCTTCCAGGCGCTCTGCGGGTCGGGCCGGCCGGTCAGGGCGGTGATCCCGGCGTCGAGCATCTCCTGGACGACGGGCAGACGGGGAACGCCGTTTTCGTCCAAAACCTTGAGGTCGCGAACCAGGATGACTTTGCTCTTTCCGCTTGGAGCGCCGGCCGGCTTGTCCTGTTCGGCGAGCAGCAGCGGAGCGGCCAAGGCGGCGGCCGATGCGCTCTTGATGAATTGCCTCCGGCTGATCGATTGTTTGGACCTCATGGTTGCCTCCGTTTCATTCCTTGATGGATGCCAGGATTTTCCGGACGGCCGCCGCGTCCGGAGCGTTGAGGACGATGGCGAGAAGCCCCCCGCGGCGGGCGAGGCCGGACCAACGGCCTTCCTTCAGCGGAATGACGTCTTCCGCGGCGCCGCCGAACACCATCCTCCGGAACTTGGCGGCGGCCGCTAGCGCCCGGCTTTCCTCCGGATAGCGGACGAGGAGGAGGAAGGCGTTCGCGCTTCCCAGGCGGTACTTGCCGAGTGCGGCCGGGGTGTCGCCGGCGATGTCGAGGACGTTTTCGTTCGAAAGAAAATAGAAGCTGTTCAGCCAGATGTAATGGTGGAAATACTTGACGCTCTCCGGGACGAGGTTTTCGGCGGGAAGGAGGGCGAGGATCGGCGGCAGGGCGCCCTCCCGGGGAATCGCCGCGGCGATCGTCTGACCGAGCTTGAGGACGATGTCCTTTTTGGCGGGAGTCTCCGGATAGGCGAGGATGGAGACGTAATAGCGGTCTTTCCAGAACGTCAGCAAGCCGGCGGCGTATTCACTACCCTGGCCCAAGGCGGCGTCGATCGTCTCCCGCGAATGGGCGAAGACGCCGAACGCGTCGGCGGCCGAGCCCATTTCGAAGATATCGACGGCGATCTCCATGTCGGAAGCGCCCTTGTATTTAATTGCCGAAGCGCCTTTGAAGTTGTAGGACAGGTAGAGCTCGGCCCCTCCGTCGATGTATTTCGATAGATTCGCCGGAGTATAGAGGGCGGGCGGCCCGCTCTTCGTCCAGCCGGCGATCGTCTCCGGCAGGACGCGGTTGAAGTCGATGGGGATTTCAGGCATGGCGGTCAACCTCATCAATCCGACGGCCAGGATGAAGGCGAACGGAACGTTCATTTCGTTTTCCCTATTCCGTCATAGTAGCAAAACGCGGTTTGAATTTCAAAAATCAAAGGCATACAATGGGCGAAACGGCCGTGTGAGCCGCTGGAGGGTAGGCATGAAGAGCATCATCCGCCGGGTAGGACTCGTCCTGATCGCGCTTCCGATCGTCCTGTGGGGCCAGGCCGCCGCTAATAAAGAGCCTGTCTTGTCGCCCTCGGAACAGATGGACAAGCTGTTCGATTTCTGGAACAGGTTGGACCAGCCCGGCTTCGCCGTGGTCGTCGTCAAGGACGGCAAGGTGGAGTATCAAAAAGTCTTCGGCCTGGCCTGCCAGGAGCACGCCGCGCCAATCACCCCGAACACGGTCTTCAATACCGCTTCGCTGGCCCAGGTTTTCGTCGGCCAGGCCGTGGCTCTGCTCGAAAGCCAGGGCAAGCTCTCCCTTGACGATGACGTCCGCAAATACATCCCCGAGCTTCCCGATTACGGGACGCCCGTCAAGCTGCGCCATCTTCTGTACCACGGCAGCGGCCTTCGCGACTGGCTGACCGTCCTCCAGCTCGGCGGCCGGGACAAGGACGAGGTCACGACCCAGACCGTGCTGAAGATCGTCCAGGCGCAGAAGAAACCGATCTTTCCCCCCGGCGACCGCACCCAATTCTCCAACACGAATTATGACCTGCTGGCCGAAGTGATCAAACGCCTCGTCGGCAAGCCCTTCTCGGAATGGGCCTGGGAAAACATGTTCAAGCCGTTGAAAATGACCCGAACTCAATATCGCGACAACTACCGGTCGATCTTCGACGACGAGGCCTTGACCTACAATTTCACCCGCCAGGAATATTTGAGGGGCGTCGACACCCTGTCCCTGACCGGGTCGCATTCCCTGTTCGCCTCGATCGCCGACTTGGGCAAATGGCTGGTCGCCCTCCAAACCGCGTCGGCCGCGAGCCAGGCGGTCTTCGCGAAGATGTTCACTCCCGGCGACCTGGGCGGGGGCCGAAAATCTATCTACGGATGCGGGCTCAACATCGGCTTCTATGCCGGCCGAACGCAGGTTTCGCAGACGGGAGTCTGGGCCGGTTCCGGAGCGATCCTGGCCTATCTTCCCGAGCAGAAATTCGGTTTTGTCGTCCTGTCGAACTGGGATTATACCCCGGTGAACGGCTTTGCCCCCGGCATCTTCGAGATCTATCTGCCCGCGGCCGCTCCGCCGCCTCCGGCGAAGAAGGCGCCGGCCGCGTCGGCCAATAAAGCAGTCAAGGTCAATCCGAAGGTCCTCGACGACTACGCCGGCGACTATCGTCTCGGGCCGCGCGAGATCTTTACTATCCGCCGCGACGGCGACCAGCTCGTGCTCCTTGTCCAAGGCCAGAAATTCGTCCTGACGACGCTGGCCGAAAACGAATTCCTCTTAAACCTGGCCGGGGCCCGGATTTCCTTTCAAAAAGGCCCGGACGGAAAGGCGGCGCGGTTGATCTGGAAACAGGGAGGAGAGGAGCAGCAGGCCCCCAGGTTCGTCCTGGCGAACCCGACTCCGGCCGAGCTCCAGGAGTATACGGGCGCCTTTTCGAGCGATGAGCTCGACTTGCGTTTCGCCGTCGAGGTCCAGGGCGGAGCGCTCGTCCTCAAGGCGCCGGGCCAGGCCGACGTCCGGCTGACTCCCGACGAAAAGGACCGCTTCACCTCGGCCTGGCCGGCCGCGCCGGTCATCGTCTTTCAGAGGGACGCCGAGAAAAAGGTCAGCGGCTTCCTCATCGACAGCAATCCCGTCCGCGACATGGTCTTTCGGAAGAAATAAGAGCAAAGACGGTCGGAGCCTTCCGGAGGGGAGGCCGGCCCGGCCGCCCGTCATTCGACCTTTAGTTCCTTCTGTCTGACCCACCGGGGTCCGTCCGGGGTCAAAACCAGGACGTCGATCGGGCCGCCGACGCCCGGCATGTCGCCGGGATCGGCCTGAATGCCGTCCGAAAACCGTTGAATCGCCGATGTCGTCTGGATGGCCAGCACGGTGAAATCGACCGCGTCCTGCAAGGTCATGGCGCCCCAGTTGATGGCGTATTCCAGGCTGCTGAGCTGCTTTTCGACGTCCGGTTGGCCCATGTGCTTGACCGCTTCGCCGATGAAGCCGACGTTGAAAATCCTCGGGTCCCAGCCCTTGATGATCCTCGAGACGACGTCCGTCTGCCCGATCCAGTTCGCGCCGTATTCCATGCCTTTCTGCGAGCTGTCCCTTCGCTTGATGGTTTCTCCGGGGATGTAGACGTTGTACACCTCGTGTGAACCGTCGGCGTTATAGCCGGCGACGAATAAGACCAGCCCGTCGATGCTGGCCACGCCGTCCTTGACCTGGCCGGACTTGTCCCTGATCTTGAATTTGACGTTGTATTGGTCCTTGGCGACCTCGATGACGTCGAAGCCCTGTTTCTTGAAGTTGTCCTCGATTTGGGCCGGCAGCTGGCTGAGAGGCTCCTGCCAATTCAGCTTTTTATCGAAGAGGGCGTGGAGCTTGTCGGCGGCCTGCTTGACGGACAGCTTTTCGACGTCGACCTCTCGTTTGAATTGCTCGATGAATTTGCTGATGTTTTTCGGGATCCCGTTTTCCTGCAGAAAGGCCAGGCCGGTCGTTGCGACGCCGATCCGGTCGTTGATCAGGAACAACTTGGAGGCCGAATCCGAGCCGATCCTCGAAACGCCCTTTTGGTTGCGGTACGTCTGCCGGCTGTCGGCCGCCAGGACGATGCCCTCGGGCGTCGTGGTGTTGATGGCCAGGCTCATGGTCGCACCCTCCTCCGGCTACTCGGACGCCGCGCGGGCGGCCGCTTCGATGGCGATGGCGGCCACGGCCGCTCCGAAATCGAGGTCGATGTTTTCGGCCGTGTCGTGCGTGTCGTGGTAGCCTTTGCGGTTGATGTCGTAGTTCTCCATGATCAGTACGGCCGGGATGCCCGTGTCGGAGAAGATCTGGCCGTCCGTGTTGAAAAGGGAACTTGTCGGCTCTTCTTCGGTGCGCACTTCGCCCCGGAGGCGAAGGTGAGGGGCGATGGCGGGGATGGTGTGGGGGTCGGCGCTGCGCCGGCCGCGTTCCAAGCCGCGGCGCTCGGGCCGCTTATTCCAGGCGGGGGTTCCGGCGTTCCATAGCTCGTTGGCGAGATGGGCGTGCCGAGCGAGGGCGAGCGCCTCGCCCCCCTTGCCCGGCGAGATCTGAAAAATGTCCCTGTCGTCGTCCCGGTTGTGGGCGATCATGTCCATGACGAAAACGCCCGCGATCCGCACCTCGGACAGGTCTTCCTCTTTGCCGCCGGCCAGGTGCAGCCTCAGCCGCTTCTCGACCACGGCCTGGGCGAAGTCCCTCGCGCCCATGCAGTCCGACGGGAACTCTTCGCCGGTCAGGTGGAGAAGCCAGACGTCGCAGGCCAGATGCCCCGATTTGGAAAGCTCGAGGAAGATCGGCGCGGCTTGCAGCAGCGTCGCCGTCGCCGAAAAGTTGTCGTCGGCGCCTTGGGCGGAGAGGCGCGCCCCCGCTTTCTTCTCGTAAACATCTTCCATGTAGGCCGTGTCATAATGGTCGGCCAAGACGACGGCCCGGCCCCGGTCGCGGCCGGGGATGACGACGAGCAGGTTGCGCTCGTAAGCTTGGCCGTCTTTATTCAGCTTCCAGCCGCCGAACGACGGAAAAGCGAAATCCGTCTCCCATTTGAAGCGAATCTCCCCGGCCAGGGCCCGGCCTTCCATTCCGGCGGCGGCGATCGCCTGCCGATGCCGTTCGAGCAGGTAATCGCCCAAAGATTCGAGGTCACGGTGATGGTGCTCAAGCAGCTTCTGGGTGTCGGGGTCGAGCACACAATCGGCATTGTCCGTGTTCAGATAACGGCTGTGAGCCAGGGTCATGATGTCGCGCCAGTAGTCTTCCTCGAACTTGCGCGTCGCGGTCCGCCCGTAGGTGATGGGCTCCGGCAGGCCGCCGGGCTTATCGGGAGGCTCGAGGATCGCCTCGATCTTCCGGCGCATGCGCCGCCCCTCGTCCTCGGACGAGGCGGAGCGGGTGAGGCCGGCCAGCCAGGATTCCAGGGTTCGGTCGTTGGCGACGCGGAGCAGGTTGCGGGCGAAGCTCCGCGGCAGGCGCTTTCGGCCCAATCGCTCCCAGGTGTCGAATAGATTGAGGATATTGAGGGTGGTCTGGTCGGCGTAATAGTCATGTTCCGGGTCGCTGAAACGCTGAACGGCGGCCAGGTACGTCGGCCGGCGCTCCAGGCGCGGCCAGAGCTCGATGGGGTCGGCGGGGTCGGGGGCAGCGGCCGGGTAGGCGGTCATATAGCCGAACAGCGCGTCGGGCAGCGTCTTGACTTTCCTGGACGTGCGGTCCACATAGGCCACGAGGGGCCGATGCCAATAGACCGCGTAAGGGCCGACCTGCATGGGGACATGGGCATAGCGGTAGGCGAAAAGCCCGCCTTTGATCAGCTTATCGGCCGCCCGCTCGAGGTCCGCGGGCGAGGCGTTCGGCCCGTCGAGAATCAGCTTGAAATCGCGGGTCCAGATCTGCGCGTTGCGGGCGATCGGCTTTTCGTACAGGCCGATCGCGTCGAGGTTCGTGCTGAACAGCGCCCGAGCGACGCTGTCCTCGCGCGTGGCGGCGTCGAGCGCGTTTTCGAAGCGATGGACGCGCGCCCAGCGGCTGATGCGTTTGATCTTGTCGACGATGAGCTCGGCCTTGACGGGCCGGGCCGGGCCTTCGGGGCGCGGGATTTCGAGCCACCCCGACTGGGGCACGCGGATTCCACGGGGGAGGCCATGGCGCTCGACCTGGCGCAGCAGCGCGATCTGCATCGCCAGAGGCAGCTCCGTCTGGAGACGCTTGTAGGTCGGCATCCCCCAGAAAACGAGACTGCCGGGGAAGGGCCAAAGGGCGAGCTTGCCCGCCAGGTAGCGCTCCTGAACCGGCTTGGGCAGACGGCTGAACGGCCGGAAGGTGAGCAGATAGCGAACGTCATTCCAGGCCGCGGAATCGTCGACGAGGAATTTCCAGGCCCAGGTGGGCAAAAGCTTTTCGCTCCACCAGTAGGGAAAGCCGCGCGTTTCACCGGAGGGAAGAATGCGCCATCCGGCTGCGCGCAGGCAGGAGGGCGTCGCGACGCGCACCCCGTAGGCCTTGGACATCAATTCAAAGGCAAAGGCCAGGGCCTCTTTCTCGGGTCTTTCCTTCCCGGGCGCCGTCCGGAAACTCTCCCAGAAGGCGCGCTCGGGGCCTTGCTCGCTGCTTCCGAAGAACGTCCAGCGGACGCGGCCGAGATAATCCTGCGTCCGTGACAGGGCCAGGGGCAGAAGGACGACATAGCGCTCGTGTTTGAGATGCCCGGCGGCATCGGCGAGCTTCTTCGGCCAGTAGGGATTGTTCTTCAGGTTCTCGCCTTCGTGGCCGCGGATGTGGGGGATGGCCTCTCCCTTGCCCAGCCGCCGCACGGCTTCGACGAGCCGCTCGGCCAGATAGGCGAGCCCGGGCCGAAGCTCGCGCTCCTCTTCGAACTCGGTGACGTGCCAGCCGTACGGATCGTCCGCGGCGAATAGGTCCGGGTCGACCTCGGTCCCGTACGGAGCCCGGCCGAGGCGGGGAGGGGGCATGAATTCAGAATAGGCGGGAAGGGGGAACGTCTTCGGGCCGGCATAGCTCGGAAAACCTTTGAGCAAGCGTTTCCAACCGCGGCCCTGACCGGCCTTAGGGGGCGCGCTCGGTTTTTTAGGTCCGCTCATGAAGACAGCTATTTTTTTTACCGCGCCCGGAGCGTCCAGTCGCCCAGGATGCTCCAGGTATAGGAGCGTTTGCAGTCGGCGGGATCCTTGGCCAGCTCGGCGTCGTTGCACTCGGACCTGAAGTACGCTTCCCAGCCCTTGCCGATATTCCCGCCGGGCGATGTCAGGCCTTTGATAAAGTCTCGGGGGGGATCATAGAACACTTTGGCTCTCGTCACGATCGCCACCCCGTTGAGGTAGAACAGCACGCATTCCGCGTTCTGGAAGACGGCATAGCTCGGATTATCGTAGGCAAGTTGATCCGCATAGTATGGTGAATTGGCCTGGCAACCCTTATGGATGTAGATGCGCGGCGGCGCCGATGCCAACAGACCGCTTTCGTAAATCGAACGGCTGATGTAGAAATCCGCATTTCCGTCTTGCCCGCCCCACGACGGTTTATAACGGTAGCCTTGGATGCCGTTCACGGTCGTTTTCCCGTCCGCTTGCCATCTCCAGATCTGGCCCTTTAAAGCGCTCTCCAGGGCGGACGGCCCGCCGTACGATTTGCCGAACTCGGTGTTGTTCGAATTGCTGTGGGCGTCGATGAACAGGATCGTTCCCGACCCTTTGAGCCAGTTGATATACTCGACTAGGCTCGCGTTCTCCTGCGTCCGGACCTGCATCGTCGGACATTGGCTTTTCATCCACTGGGCGTCGTCTGCGGCGCTGAAATCCTTCAAAGGGTAGGCGATCGCCGCGGCCTGGATCGACCCGCCGGCCGGCCGGTCCGTCCGGAATTTGTGATTTCGGTCGAAATACTCAATCAGGAGCCTTCGCTCCATGGCCAAGTCTCTTTTCCAGAAACTCGATTCTACGTGCTCGTTCACGAAGACGACGGTCTGCGGTTTCCTCCCCTCGTCGAGCAATCCCCTTCCGGCGATGCCCTGGAGATTCGGGTCGACGATCAGGCCGATATGGCGGGCGTTGATGCGCGAGACGAAGATTTCGGGCCGCGCAATCGGATTCGCGGCGGTCTTGTTCTTCGCGGTCATCTCCGGGTGTTTGAGCGTCGCGTTCACCGTGAAATCGAGCGTCGGGGATTCGGAATGGAAAGTCAGGTCGGTGTCGTCGATGAAGAAGACATCATTGAAGGCGAGCGTCGTCCGGTTGAATTGGCTGGAGGTGATGCGCTTGCCGGCCTTGGGCCCGTCGGCCGCGAGCTTTTGGTCCGGCACCGCCTCGATCGAGGTGACGGAATACGGCCCTTTTTGATAGAGCGCCTCCCAGTTCCCGGTCAGGTCGGCGAGGACGAGGTCGGACCTTTCGGAGACGATTTCCGGCACGATGCGCAGGAACTCCGTTCCTTCGGAACAGACTTTGCCGCCGATAGTCAAGCCCTTTGCGGATTTTTTCCATACCCACATGCGGGCGATCATCGGTTCGGGGAACGAGCCGATGAAGATGACGCCCTTGAAGGCCGGAAACTTGTCGCGGAACGCGCGCAGCAGGCGGCGCAGGGCGATCACAGTCCGGCCGTCCTGGTGGCTCGTGCCGCTGTAGACTTGGGCCTTGACGAGATGGTTGGGGAAACCGTCGGCGCGAAGGTCATTCTGGAACCGGTCCAGACCGTCGAGGAAGTCCTGGGATGCGCTTGGACGCCCGGCGGAGCGATCGGCGGGATCTACCGAGGTGGTCAGCAATCGCGGGTCGACGAGGACGAGCACGAAATCGGCGCTCGTCTTGAGCGAGACTGGCGTGCGGTCGATGAGGGCCAGGTCCTGGATTTCTAGGAGGCCGTCGCCGTCGACATCCAGCTTTTTATGGTCGTTGAGAATGGTCCCCGTCGGATCGGAACCCGATGGGGTCTCCCCGCCGGGCCGCGTGCTTTTGCTTTGCCCCTGTCGTCCGAACGCTCCGGCTGCCAGAAGCGCGGCCAAGGCGACGCAAAGGATGAGATGACGTTTCATGGGTGCCTCCTATCATGGTGATGCAGCGGAAACGGCGCATTCGCGCATCATTCGATTTATCGGTCTGATATTTGGGGAATGGCACGGCCCTCGTTCCCTGACTTGGCAAAAGATATCACCAAGGGAGAGGGGAGTCAAATTTCGCCCCGCTCCGCCCGCAAGGACCTATCTTATTTCTTTGAAAGGGATATCCAGGATCCGGTATTGTTTCCAATCCTTGTAGTCGAAATGCCACCATTCGTCGGGATAGACCTCGAAGCCCTCCTTCTCCATCGCCTTGCGCAGCAGGTCGCGATGCTCGCGCAGGGCGGGCGTGCCGCCGGCGTAACCCGCGGCGGACCGTTCGGACATCTCGTCGAACAAGCTCGGCATCTCGACCTCGCGGCCGGTCTTGAGGTCGACGAGCGAAAGGTCCACCGCGCAACCCCGGTTGTGCTTCGAGCCTTCCGCCGGGTCGGCCACGAAATTGCGCTTTTCCGGCGGCGTCGCGTCCCAGAAAAGCTTGGTGACGGCCCACGGGCGGTAGCCGTCGAAGACGACCAGCCCATAGCCCTGGTCCTTGAGCGCGCGATGGACCCGGACCAGCGCTTCGGCCGCGGGGCGTTGGAGGAACGCCCGCGCCTCCGCATAGAACGGCCGGCCGAGGAAGTTGTTGGCCGTCGCGTAGCGGACATCGAGCTTGATGGAGCGGTCGAGCGAAGCCAGTTCGACCAACGCGGGCGCGCGGAAGGCGCCGAATTCAAGGGGAGGGCGGCGCCGGTCGACATCAGGGGCGCCGGTTCGGTTGAATCGGACGTTGAGGATCCGGCCGCGATTCAGGATGAAGCCCGAGACTCCGCCTTGGCTATCGCGGACGAATCGGATATTCCCGAAGGGGCTGGTGAAGAGGTCTTTGACCGCCGGTTCGAGGGAAACGGGATTCGATTTCATGCGCTCGAGCCTCAGCCGGCCTTCCCGGACGACCAGGTTGTAGGCAGGCTCGACCTCGTCGCTTTGATAACGCCCTTCGTAAGCCGTCAACTCTCCGGGCGCGGGCTTGAATTCCTCGGCCCGCTCATAGACGGCGGGCTTGCCGCCCCCGGCGAGGGTCTCGACCATCCGCATGCCGGCCGCGCCCGCCGGTTCGAACCGATACTCCGCGCGCGGCTCCGAGGGGCCTTGGAACCGCGTTTCGCTCAGCGCCCGCAGCTCGAAGCCCGGCCCCGACGCGCTGGGTTTGATCCGGAGGCTACCGCCCTCAGCGGCGAAGCGGCGGATGAGGTCGCCGTCGGGATTGACATAGATCCCCGCTTTGCCCGCGACCTGCTCCTGCGCGAGCTTGACGGCCGGCGGCTCCGGCTTGGCCGGTTCCGGCTTCAGCTCCGAAGCAAGATAGAGGTCCGCTACCTGGCGGGCGAGCGAGCCGGGATTAAGGGAAAGGTTACATAGGACGGCGACGGAGAAATGTTGGGCCGGAAAGCGGACGAGGTGGCTCCGGTATCCGGCGTCACCCCCGGAATGCTCGACGATATCGAGCCCTTTGTACCGGCCGACGACGAGGCCGCAGGCATAATCGATCCGCTCGCCGCTGTTGAGCAGGCCCCGTTCGAGCATCCGGTCGATCATGCGCTTGCCCCCGACCCGCGGATTGAAGAAGTTCTCGTCCCAGAGGGCGAGGTCTTCGACCGTCGTCAGCAGGCTCGTCGCTCCGGCGGTGTCGAAGTTCGTCACGCTGAGCCGGAAGGTGCTGCCGGCGGGGACGTAGCCGTAAGCCATGCCCTTGACGATCTCGGAGAAATCGTCGCGGAAATGGGTGCTCTTCATCCCCAGCGGCTCGAAGATCCTGGCCGTGGTGAAGTCCCGGAACGAGCGGCCGCTCGCCCGGGCTACGACCTGGGCCAGCAGCGTATAGCCGGTATTGCAGTAGAGATACTTCTCGCCCGGCTTGAAGTTGAGGTCTTTCTGCCGGACGATGAGCGAGAGGACGTCCTCGTCCGTGATCAAGTCCTGGGAATAGCGCCAGCCGGCCAGGCCCAGGAGCTCCCACTGGTCGCGCAGGCCGCTCGTGTGGTGGAGGAGATGGCGGAGGGTGATCTTGGCCCCGAAATCGGGCATTTCGGGGATGAATTTCCGGATATCGTCGTCCACCGAGAGCTTGCCGTCCTGCTCCAGCAGCAGGACCGCGGCCGCCGTGAACTGCTTGGAGACGGAGGCGACGTGGAACACGGTCGCGGGCGTGATCGTGACGTCGTGGTCGAGGTCGGCAATGCCGTAGCCGCGCTTATAGACGACGCGGCCGTCCTTCATGACCGCCAGGGCGCCGCCGGGGGAGGTCGTTTTATCCCAGCGCTCGAACAGCTTGTCGACTTGAGCGGCCGGAATGGCGGGAGTTTGGGCCGGGGCGGCAGCTTGGCCCGAGAACAGAGAAAAAAGAAGCAAGAGCGCGCTGATCCAGGACATCGTCCACCTCCGCTGTTCATTCTATCACGTTAAAGAGTCCAGAGACATAATGCCCGGTTTCCGAATCGAATTCGTCATTCATCGGATTGACCTGCGCGAGTCAGTATGAAAAAATGTCTATCCGATGAAGCGCCCTCCGAAAATCCCCAAACGGGCGTTCACGCCGCGAATCTGGGCATTCATCATCCTCAGCCTGCTTATGTCGCTCACCACCGCCTGCCGGCCGGCCCGGGATAGAGAATCGGCGAAGCGGATGGACGCGCTTATCTCCGGCCTCGTTTCCGATGGTGAGCCGGGAGCGGCGGTCATGGTTATCCGGGACGGCCGCGTCGTCTACGAGGGCTGCCGCGGCGTCGCGGAACTGAAGTCTAGGCGCCCGATCGACCGCCGGATCGACTTTCGCCTGGCTTCGGTCACGAAGCAATTCACGGCGGCCGCGGTCATGCTCCTCGTGCGCGACGGGAAGCTCCATTACGACGACAAGCTGACCGATATATTCCCGGACTTCCCCGACTATGGCCGGGCCATTTCGGTCCGGAATCTTCTCGACCACACGTCTGGCTTGGCCGATTATGAAGACCTCATGGCCCCCGTCGACCCCTCGGTCCCGGTGGGGCAGGTCCAGATCAAGGACGCCGAAGTCCTGAACCTCCTGAAACGGCAAACGGCCGGGAATTTTGCGCCTGGGTCGGCGTGGGCTTATAGCAATTCCGGCTACGTCGTGCTGGGCCTCATCGTGGCGAAAGTCTCGGGCCTTCCCTTTGAGGATTTTCTTCGGTCGAGGATCTTCAAGCCCTTGAAGATGAAGGATTCCGTCGCCTATGTCCGCGGCAAGAACGAGGTTCCACGCCGGGCGTTCGGACACGGCAAGGACGACGGCCTTTGGCGCGAGACGGACCAGAGCCCGACTTCGGCCACTCTGGGAGACGGGGGAGTATACTCATCGCTTGCGGACCTCGCGAAGTGGGACAAAGCTTTACGCAACCATGCACTTCTCAGCGAAGCGGAGATGCTCCCGGCCCTGACTCCCGTGCGCGTTCCCGCGGGGCCGCCGACAGGTCCCGACGGGGAGCCCTCCGCCTACGGCTTCGGCTGGTTTCTCGACCCGTGGAAAGGTCACGAACGAATGTGGCACTACGGCGAGACGATCGGCTTCCGGACGGCCATCCAGAGATTCCCAAACGACGGGCTGACCGTCGTCGTCCTTGCCAACCGGTCCGACTTCAAGGCCGGGCCGACGGCCCTCCAGGCGGCGGAAATATATCTGGATGGACGCTAACGTTTCTGCGAGGCTTGGAGACAAAAAACCTATTTCCCGGTTGTTTCGTCTTGAGCGATAAATAGGGAAACAGGTATTGTGTCTTTGATTTATTTCACGGCCTTCGGAAAGCGGGCAGGAACGTCAGGAGAAAGACCAAAAAGAGGTCCAGGTCGGCGTAAATAAACAGCGGAATGACGGCTAGCGCCGAGCGGTCCATATGAGTGGTGATGGTGAATACCTGGGCTACGATCGTGATCAGACAGATCAGGACGAGGAGGATGATGCGGATCTGTAAAAGGGATACGACGGATTTGCGGGTCCGACGGGATATAACCAACAAAAGGAGGATAGTTAGACTCAGGATCAAAGAGGGGATATGGCGGACTCCGTAGGTTCTCGGCCAAAATGGAGCATAGCCCCAAACAACATCCCAAAAGCCGCCTCTTCCTGAAACGGGGGAAACGAGACGCATGATGAAGGCCAAAACGCCGGAAAGAACGCAGCTTGCCGGAATGAACATCAGAATCCAGAGAGAAGACATATATCGATTTGATCCGCTCATGGCCGACTCCCTCAGGTCGCTTGATTCGCTGTATATTATTTTACGCGCAGAGAATGCGATAATCAAAAAATATCAGAAGTCGAATTATGTTGACTGTCCCCGGAATAGCCCCCCGCTAGCGCCCGAGGCGATAAGCCGCGATCCGGTTGTCGGTAAAGGTCGGGAAAACGACCATATTCCGGCCAGGATCGTAACCGAAATCGGCCATGTTCATCCGCTGGGCCGTGGTGTCGAGCATTTTAGTCGCATGGCCGTCGACCGAGACGCGGAATAAGCGGCCTTCGTTGTGGGACACGAGGAGGCTGCCGTCCCGATCTGGGGCGAGGCCGTCGATCGTCCCCTGGCCGAGGTTAACGAGCGTCGTGATCCTCTTGGTCGCCAGGTCTATCGCCTTGAGGCAGCCGTCGCCGTTCGTCCCGACAATGAGATTTCCGCCGACGACACAAATCCCGTTGGGAGCGACGACGGCCGGGTCTTTCAGCCAAAGCTCGGATCGGCCTCCGGAAATTTTATAAATTGCGTTTCCGGCGGAGTCGGAAATGAAAAGGTCTCCGTTCGCTGCCACCGTGACGTCGTTGGGCATGAGGGCGCCCTTGAGGGGCGTCCGGTTGACAACCTTGGCCGCGGCGATGTCGATTTCGACCAGCCCGCCGCGCTCGACGGCGTAGAGCCGGCCCTCCCGAACGGCTAGTCCGGTCGGGTTATTGAGGCCGGAAACCCACTGGGGGGCAGCGACCTGGCCTTGGACGGTCACTTTGGAAATGGATTGGCGTCCAGCTCCTTGGCTTGGGTTGTAGCCGTCGTAATTGGAGACATAGAAAGCGTCCGTGCCTGAATCGTAGACCGCCGATTCGGGAATGAGAAATTCCCGTTTTGTCGACCAGAAAGCCTCGATGTCCGAGGCTTTGAGGACAGCCGTTGCGTTCTCGAGAATGAGGCCCCACCCGCCGCTCGTCTCTCCGATGACGACGAGGACCTCATTCGCGCCCCTTTTCAGCGGCAGGATGACGGCATCGTAGAGGCCGATGATCCCCAGGAAAGACGTGTCGCGGTAACGATATGAGCTGTTTCCGTAGAAAACGAGACGGCCGTTGACGAAGACGCTGGCTTCATCGCTGTAGCCGAACCAGAATTTCGTCGAGCCGTCCTTGTCCGCCTGGATGACGGCCCGGGCCAATATCCCGTCGGGCTCCGCGCCGAGCCTTCCGTAGGTCCGGGCGATATCCAGGACGCCGTTCGGCTGGGCCGCGACCTTCGTCCATTCCGTAACGCCCAAGGCCTTCAGGTCGGGATAGCTGTCGAAATCCAGGAGCCGCTTCTTCATGGGCTTTGAGAGCTCCCAGTCCAGGACGCAGCCGGGCGGCTGATGGATCAACGGGGCGGGGGGGAAGGTGAGTGCGCTCGTCGGCCGGAAGGAGAAGTTCGAAAAATAGGAATTCCCGTCGGCCATAGTCGTCAGGCCGAGGCCGCCTTTGGACTTTCCTCGTTTGAGGTCGCCGATGACTATGGCGGGCTGCGGCGCGTTGTCCAGGAACAGGCGGGCCTGCGTCCCCAGGGCCTCGACCTTGACGTGGACCCAGCGCTCCGTGGGGATGACCGCCCGGCTGGTGATGCCGGGGCCATTATAGATTTGCCAGCTGTCGACGCCGTGGAAGGCGGGAATGTACTGGATGGCGTCGTCATAGAGGGGCGCGCGGTGCGGGCGGAGATAAATCCGCTCATAGTCCTCCGTGGATTGGACACGGAAGAGAAAGCCGGGATAGGAGCGGGCGCCGGCTTTCATGGCGATATCGCATTCGATGACCCCGTCCTCGAATCCGACGTTCTTCAGAAAGGCCGTTCCGATGAGAGCCTGACGCTCGAGATAATCGACGACCTTGGCGTTGGCCAGGTCCCAGTGTTCGGCTGAGAAGGGGACGACTTCACCCTCGGCCCGCGGCGCGGGCGAGACCGCGGCAAGGCCGGCAATCGTCATAAGAGCGACGACGCCGGCATGAAAACAAATCCTAAACGAACGGCTCATCGTGACATCTCCTTTATACAGGCCATCATACTCATTATATCTTACGTGACGCGAACGACGGGGTTTCGCAAACCTTCAATGAACGGTCAAATAGGCCTGCAAGCGGTCTGGCGGTTTCGCGGCCTTCGGCCCGATCGTACCACTGACCGGTTCATTATGCCGTTCACAGGCTAACCGCTGGGCGATCAGGGGAACGTGCAGTAAAATTGATGCCTGGAGTGCAAGCATGACTCTGTTCGTCAAGTTCGGATACGCCTGGGTCGTTTAGGGCCGGTGAGAAACGAATATTCCGTCAGGAGCGTATTAACTTAGAAGGAGAAGATATGATGAAGAAAATCCCGGCGATGGCTTGCTTGGCCGGCTTCCTTTGTATCCAGCCGAATCCGGGGGGACTTCTCCCAGACTTGTCTTTTTCACCCCCGGCCTGGGCAACGATCACCATGGGCCAGGAACCGATCCCGACGGGAGTCCAAAACGTCTCCTGCGAGCAGGCGCGCAAAATCATTCGAGACCATCGGAAGGATTCGAATTTCGTCATTTTGGATTTCCGGACGAAAGAGATGTTCGATGAAGGTCATATCGAAGGGGCCGTCGTCCACGATGTCCGTTCACCGGATATCGACGCCTGGCTCGCAACTCTTAATAAAAGCAAGGTCTATCTGATCTATTGCACGCTCGGCCAACGGAGCGGGATCGCCCTCGGCAAGATGAAAGGAATGAGCTTCGGGAATATCTTGCATATGCACGAGGGACTCGCGAAATGGAAAAACTTGGGATATGAGACCGTGCGAAATCCAGGCGCCGGCGCTTTCCCGCCGCCGGCGGAAAATTCGTCCACCTCCACAGCCGGCCTGGCGTTTGTCACCTACCTCCAACGGGATGATCAGGAGTCTACGGCGGCCATGCTGGTCAACAGCATCCGCCGGTGGGGCGGAGACTACGCCGACGCCCCCATCTACGTGGTCCTCGCGGACCGGGGGAGGACGGGGTCTCGGCTCGAGGACAAAAAGGTCGCATTCGTACCCTTAGCATTAAGCGACTCGGTCCAAGCGTACCCTTTCGCCGCCAAGGCCTTTGCCGCAGCCGAGGTGGAAGAGCGGGCGGCCGGGAAGGTCGGAACCCTTGTTTGACTCGATCCGGAGACCCTCATTTTAAGTCCGCCCAAAGAATATGATTTGAAGACGGGCTTTGCCGCGGCCGTGGCTCCCGTGACCCTCATAAACACCGGCCAAGCAGAGGACGAGCCGGTGGACGGCTATTGGGGGCCGCTTTATAAACGATGCGGCCTCGACCTGGAAAAGATATTTCCCGTCGAGACCTTCGTCGACTGCAAGAAAGTCCGAGCCTGGCTGAACTGCGGCATGTTCTCCGTCCGCCCGGAGCGGGGACTACTCCGCGAATGGGCGAAGATCCTGGGGGAATTTCTCGCCGACGAGGAGTTTCAACGGACGGCCATCACGGACAGAATCCACCGCACCTTCCTGCACCAAGCCGTGATCTCCACCCTCATCGTCTCCAGGCTGGAACGGCGGGAAATTCATATGCTCCCGCGCGGCTACAACTACCCGCTGTTCTGCCATGGCCTGGACTTTACGACGCTGACCGGCGCGACTTATAAGGTGCCGGCCCATAAAAAGGCCAAGAAGCTCAACGACCTGACCTCCGTCTTCCTCGAATCCCTTTTCTCCAGCCACCCGGACTGGATCAACTACGTCCCTCCGGCCGACGAGCCGCTCAAAACGTGGCTCCTCCAGGAATATACGAATTTGCTCCGGGTCACCGACGATATCGATCGCGAAGAAAACTCCTGAAATCAGAGTTCCGCCTGCATCAGCACGGACGGAATGACGACGCTCAAGTCGAGGATCAGGACGACGAGCAGCGCGGTAAGGCCGCCGACGGTGAGCGCCAAGAAAAGCGAGTACAGGATCGGAACCATGAGGAGCATGTTCCAAAGAATGTTCTGGCTGTAAGAGACGTGCGATACGATCCGGTTCTTCGCGAACTCGGCGACAAGAAGAGAAACGAAGCCGATGAGCGCCGGGACGAAGAACAGGAAGGACGCGCCGGACAGGACAAATCCCGTCACAGTCGCCAACACGAGGTTCAGGAAGATGCCCGCGAGCATCAACGCCCGCCGATCGCCCGGCGCCGTCTTCTTTTGCGCCAGCCATCCGAGCGCCCCGACCGTTGCGAGGATCGTCAGGACGACGGGGAGACCGGTGCCGTTCATCCGGACGTAGGTGAGCGACCAGGTCGTCCTGCCGATGAACGCGATCAGTTTGCTGAGATAGACGCCGAAGACGGCGAATGCGGCGATCGAGGCGAAAATCAAGCCGAGATATTTGACGATCGCGAGCGGCTTCAATTTCTTCCGGACCGAAAGATAGACGACAAAGGCCGCGAAAAGCGCGAGCATGACGAGAGACAGCACCCTGCCGGCGCTCTCGGAATAGGCGATGAAGACGTTCGGCAGAATCGTGAAGAACACGCTGTCCTCGTCTCCGGAGAAATATACCGGGTCGCTATAAGCGGCGTCGGTGACAAACGCCTCGACGAGAGGGACCACTTGCGCGCCGTAGTGCTGGATCGAGGAAAGATCGATCGCCGCGTAATTGTCGAGCGGGGAATGGTAATGGGACAAGCCTCCGAGGACGGCAAAGTTGATACCTTGTTTGCCGGCGGTAAGGAAACGGGTGAAGTCCGTCGCGTTCGGCATGACCCTGTAGACCGCGGTCGCCAGACTGTAGGAGACCGGCAGGTTCGCCCGCCGGTAGAAGTCGACGACCTTTTCGTTCTTGACGCTCGTTTCGAACATATAGACCGGCCCGTCGACGCCGCGCGCCTCGAGGTTCACGACGAATCCGACCTTCGACATAAGCTCCGCCTCACGGGCGGCCATTTCGGCCCCGTGCATGCCGGTCTCCTCGGCGTCGGTGAAGAGAAGATAGATAGTGTTCCGGAGATGGCGCCGGCCGTAAAGCCTGGCGATCTCGAGGTTCGTCGCGAGGCCGTACCCCGCGTCGGCGGCGCCGTAGGAACGGCCGAGCTCACCGCTGTGGCCGATACG